>JAESGR010000266.1_pt1 | contig 62771 bp, 49 predicted proteins | sample 9269771 | NCBI WGS metagenome assembly JAESGR01 (sample SAMN15739572, study PRJNA653492) | algae metagenome | isolation source: Chroococcus sp. CMT-3BRIN-NPC107 and co-occurring heterotrophs from well... | place: USA: Clark Mountains Wilderness, California | collected 2010-04-18 | reverse complement strand
TCTAAGAATCGTTTCCGGCCTTGCATAACAGTAGTGTTTTATCTATTAAAGATACAACTGTTTAACTTACTCATAGCTTACTATACCCTACTCCTGTATGTTATTGGATAGTTGTGCAACAGCCACGACCGTATTCTGAGACAACACTCCTGTATTCAGATCATTCTGATACTGCTTTAAAATAATGTCTCAAAAAATTATCTCATAAATCAAATATGAGTTATATTTATGAGACTGACTTAATGAGATAAATATGAAAATTGGCTACGTAAGTACCCAGGATCAGAATTTAGAATTGCAGCTTGATGCACTGAAAACTGCTCGTTGTGAACAGATATATAAGGAGAAAGTATCAGCTGCCAGCGTTGAACGGGTGCAGTTACAAAAGATGATTGATGCACTACGTACAGGAGACACAGTAGTAGTCTGGAAGCTGGACCGGCTGGGCCGCTCTCTAAAAGAACTTATTGAACGGGTGACCGATTTTCAGCAAAGAGGTATAGGATTTATCAGTCTAAATGACTCGATTGATACTACAACGCCACAGGGGAGGTTAATCTTTAATATATTTGCTTCTCTAGCTGAATTTGAAAGGGAAATAATTCGGGAACGTACCAAAGCTGGTCTGGCTGCTGCTAAGGCCAGAGGAAGAAAAGGCGGCAGGCCTAAAGGTTTGAGCAAAGAAGCTATTTCTAAAGCACATGTTGCCAAAGCGTTATTTGATAGAAGAGAAAAATCTGCTGGGGAAATCGCAAAAATCCTTGGTATAGGGAGAGCTACCCTCTATAGGTATTTGACTATTTTAGAAAAAGACTAGCTCAATGCAATAACTATTTATCAATAATGTTACTGGCTTACATTGGAGTAGGATTTATCTAGTATCTTGGTGAAAGTCTTCATTTGTGTAAGCCTCGGTTTGATCCATAACCTTATTGGCCTTTCTTAGAAGTTTTTCATATTCCTTTGGCTCTAATCCTATAACAAAGTCTGATAAGTATCCTTGTATTTGGCATTTGTAAATATGTGCTAGTTGGGCGAACCAATTTTGTTCAATAGGTTGTGAAAAATTCAAATGTTTTCGAATTAGCGACAACTTCCATAATGTTAATAGAAGCCTTACTTTCGCTTCGTCTATTCTATTTGTTTTTATTTCTAATAGCTCAATTCCTGAAAGTGTACTTAGAAGACCTTCATCTACTACTATGATATCAGGTTCAGGATATTCTACTGGTTCAATACCTTCCTCGTAATATTGCTTAACCTGATTCAGTAAACTACTATCAATTCTAATTCCACGTGGATAGGCTTTGCCTTCCTCAATAAAAACTATACTATAAAGATCAATGTCAAGAGGTGCTAATTTATAAAGTGGAGCTACTACTGACAAGAGTTTTTCAGATAAAGAAAGAATATCTACTCCACTGATTCCAATTACAGCACCTTTTATAAGGCCTTCTTCTATAATATCATTAGGTGTAAAAATTTCAAAATCTGATACTTCTTGTATATCGTCTAAAATTTGCTTTGTTTGTTGCAAACGAGCTTGGCTCTTTGCATATGCCCAAGAAGCAACTTTATCTTTAAGATTACTGCCTATATTTGTTTGCTGTAGATTATTAATAAAAAGATTAGCTGTATTATTCCGACACTTATCTGTTGTTTTTCATCCTTAAGCCTATTCTTTATACGATAAAGCTCTTTTTTTATCCTGGCTTGCTCTTCGTCAAATTGAGCGTTCTTTTTTTGGAAGGATTCCCACTTATCTGGTGCAACAAAAAACTTAGTTGCTACCTCAGCTTTTTTCGATGAGAAATGATACGCAGGTAAACCTGGTGCTTGCCATCTTTGATTTTAGCAGGATGTAGATAGAAAATGATTGATAAATCTCCTTTTGCCATGGTGAAACATTTAGATTCTGGTGAAGCATAGTTGAAACTAAAATAGGAAAATGGTGAAACAAAAGGAAAGGGCTAGAAAGCGAAAACCCCTCTAGCGAAGAACCTAGAAGGGTTTTGAAAGGATTAGAAAGAATCTTGCAGAGGGAGAGGGATTCGAACCCCCGGACCTGTTACAGTCAACGGTTTTCAAGACCGCCGCATTCGACCGCTCTGCCATCCCTCTAAACAGATTGCAAATGTATAGGCTTACCTGCAATTTGCCAAATGTTATACTATAATTTTTATTTAGCTTAATTATACGCTGCACCCTTCTAAGTAACCTTCAGCTACAATTATGGCACTTTTACACTTTCCAGAGCATCTAAAGTAACTCCATATTTGGCCTCATCTATACTGGCATTTATTTCAAAGCCCAGTAGTAAAGTTAGTGAGAGTAAATACAACCAGATCATTAGGCCTATAAATGTCCCAATGGAGCCATATAATTTATTATAGGTGGCAAAGTTGCTTATATAAAATGAGAATAAATGGGTGATCGCAATACAAAGAATAGCAGCCAGGATAGAACCTACTGAAAAAAAACGCCACCGCCGGGAAACAGAAGGAGCCAGATGATATACAAAGGATATAGCCGTAAAAAACACCAAAAATACCACTACATATTGTAGAAAAGATATGGCATAAAAACTTAGCGAATCAGTTAATATGTGATACTCAACAAACAGATTCAGTACAATATTGCCTATAATTAGTAGTAGGATAGCCATAAATAAAACAAAGGCCAATAAAAAAGTGATACTAACGGCAATAAATCTTTTTTTTAGGAAGCTCCGTTTCTCGCCGGTCCGGTAACTCCGGTTGAATGCATTCATCAATGCTATTACGCCATTGGTAGCTACATAGAGGGTTAGAATGAAACCAATAGACAATAAATTACCTCTTGGCCTGCTTACAATATCCTCAATAGTAGCAGCCGCTTCTACATAAATACCTTTGGGAAGTACTTGGCCAAGTAGTAACATAATCTGCTTATCCAGATCATCGATAGGTATATAAGGAATCAGTGTAAACAGAAAAATAAGTGCTGGAAAAACGGATAGAGTAAAATTAAAGGCAACCGCGTTGGCCCTGGCATCTAGTTCGTCTTTTTGGATTTTACGCAGCAAAATTCTCAGCACTTTAGAAAGAGACGTCTTTCTATCATGAAGATAAATGTTATCGGATTTATGCTTTAATTTCCGGTAAAGTTCCGATTGAAGAACCACTTTCTCTATGCGATTATGCATATGGTGCAAAGTAAGGATTCAGTTTAAGCAATAGAGGTTGCGGTGCAGGACAAGGTTTTTTTGTTTCCCGGTTAATAAAAACCAATGTAGTATTTCCGGTCGTTAGCAATGTTTGCTGCTCATTATAAATTTCGTATTCAAATACCATTCTAACTTTTGGTAAGGTAGGTACCACTACCTTTACCGTTAGCAAATCATCATATTGTGCAGGCTGTATATATCTAGTATTGTATTCGTATACCGGCATCATTATGCCTGAAGTTTCTAGTTCTTTGTAACTAAATCCTAGGTTTCGTAAACATTCGACACGGGCAATTTCAAAGTAGCGGGCATAATTACCATAGTATACGTATCCCATCTGGTCGGTATCTGCATAACATACTCTTATCTGAACATGATGTGTATACATAACTCGTATTTTGCCATTCCACAATATGTCTTTAAGCTACATTCATTTTTAAAGCTGTGGAAGTTATATTCGCTTGAAAGTATTATTTAATATTTGCTGCGTTTAATGCTTTCTGATATAGCCGAGCATTCTTCAGGTGATCACTGTAATTAACAGCAAAGTTGTGGTAACCTGAAAAGTCTTCTTTCGCACACATGTAGATATAGTCATGCTTTTCATAATTCAATACCGCATTGAGGGAAGAAATAGACGGCAGGTTAATGGGTCCCGGGGGCAATCCAGTATTTCTATACGTATTGTAAGGGGAATCTACATCCATGTGCACTTTTAAAATCCGTTTCAATCCGAAATTTCTCAAGCCAAATACCAAGGTTGGGTCTGCTTGCAGAGGCATTCCTGTTCGTAAACGGTTAATGTACAAGCCTGCCACTTTTGGCCTCTCGTCTGCTTTTTGTGCTTGTTCGGCCTGTACAATAGACGCCAGGATGGATACTTGCACGGGCGTAAAATTCAATTCTTTAGCTTTTTGCAGCCGCTCTTCTGTCCAGTAAGTTGTATACTCTTTGTACATCCGTTCTAGTAGCTTTTCTGCAGAGGTATTCCAATACATTTCATAGGTATTGGGCAGAAACATACACATAATAGTCGTCGTATCAAATCCGTAGCGGCTCACTACTTCTTTATCAGTAATCAGTTGATTGAAAGTTGCTGAATCGGCCTCCAGGTTACGGGTAAGCTTGCCAGCTAGTTCTTCTTTTAGCCGTATATTGTTAAACGTTAACTTTACGGGCGATTGCCTGCCTGCACGGAGCATTAACAAGGCGTCCCGGTTACCCATATCTTTTTTAATCAGGTAGCGGCCTGGTTTTACTGCTTCCGGATAGTCGAGCATTTTAGCAAGTAACCGGAATGACATGATGTCGTGCACAATGTCTTTCCGCTGGATAGAGTCCAGTACCGTTTCATACGTAGCTCCGGTTGGAATATATAAATATGTATCCTGCTTATCTACCTGCAGATTAGGCGTTTTAACTACCTGATAAATGTAAAAGGAAAAAGTAGCCAGAAGAATAGAGAACGTGATAATTACTCCGGCCAGTAACTTCTTTGATTTAAACATGAAACAAAATTACTAATTTGTCTGATATGGTGTGTAATGTGTCTGCACGTATTCGGCCAATATGTGTTGCAGTCTTAGGTAAATTTAATTCAACAGGTAGCAAAACCCTTGTATTTACACAACTGGTTATATGAGTAACCTAACATATGTAAAATTAGTATGTACCCTAGTTTATATCCTGTAATCAGTTTAGTATATTTAATGCATTCGCTCACCTTTAACTTCCTGTTATGTCAGCTACATTCCTGAAGATCTATCCTCAGAACCCTGAGATGAAAAAAATTATCCAGATAGCAAACATCCTGAAAAATGGAGGTGTAGGCATTTACCCAACCGACACTGTCTACGGGCTGGGGTGTGATATTCATAACCAAAAAGCTGTAGAAAGAGTATGCCAGATTAAGGGTATTAAGCCTGAGAAAATTAACCTTTCATTTATCTGCTATGACTTAAGTCACCTTTCAGAGTATGCCATAGTGAGCACTCCCACCTTTAAAATTATGAAAAAAGCTTTACCAGGCCCTTTTACTTTTATACTAAATGCCAGCAACAATGTACCCCGCATACTGCATACACCTAAAAAAACAGTAGGTATCCGGGTACCGGACAATTCCATTGCCCGGACCATTGTAAATGAACTTGGTAACCCAATTGTTACTACCTCTATTAAAGACGATGATGAGGTAATAGAATATTCTACTGATCCTGAACTGATTTTTGAAAAGTTTAAGAAACAAGTAGATTTTGTAATCGATGGAGGTTATGGGAATAATGTAGCTTCTACTATTGTAGATTGCACCCAGGATGAATTTGTGGTAGTACGCCAAGGACTAGGTGATATCAACCAGTATTTGTAAAGCAGCGAAGAAAGAAATAAGAACACTGACAGGAAAAGGTATATTATATATGATTATATAGACAACTAACAAAAACATAATTTTACAACCCTTCATCTACTATGCTCTTCGCCCGTTTATGCTTCCACCGTTTATGTGACCAGAGCCATTGAGCGGGCAATAACTTAATGGCTTTTTCTACCTCCTGCACATAGGCCTCTATAATGGAATGATCCAGATTACTAGTGGCTGGCTGTACTTTTAATGGACTAGCATATACCTCATAATATCCTCTCTTAATTCTTCTCATGCCTACATAAAATACTGGGTAACCTGTACGCTGGGCTATTTTTGCTGCCCCAGTAAAAAATGGAGTATCCTGATTTAAAAACTGAGTCCAATAGGCGGTTTCAGGCGCTGGCATCTGATCGGCCACCATGGCAATAATCCGGGTAATTGGTCTGCGGCTCACAATCTCTCTAGGCAGTTTATTCATTGGCAAAGGGTAAGAGCCAAAACGTGTCCGGATAGCAAGCATTAATCGTTCTGAAAATTGATTATGCAAGGGCTTGTATACAGCATCTACAGCAATATGCTTTTTCGCCAGATTAGCGGAGAACACCAGTTGCAACCACTCCCAGTTAGCTTGATGGGAGGCCATCACAATAATAGATTGGTTGTTGGTTAATTCTTTCATACATGCATCAAAATTCAGTACATGTATCCGGCTATTTAGTTCTTGGTCAGATATAGTTAAGGCTTTTACAGTTTCTACAATTACATCTGTGAGATTACGGTAAAACTCTTTTGTTATGAAACCAATCTCTTCTATAGATTTTTCAGGAAAGGCATTCATAAGGTTTCTTTTCACTACTTCCCTTCTATATTTTAATACGGTGTACAAAATAAAATACAAGCAGTCAGAAAGTGCATATAACACACGGAAAGGCAGCCGGGATATACTGGTTATTAAAAACATATAGGTCAATTTGTACTATTTCAATATTATTTTTACTCTAATAGGTCTGATTATCAGCCTAACTACATCTGTGAGCAATTATTTTTTAGTCGGTTTGCTAAATTCATTCTTTTTATTTTATTTATGGAACAAAGTTAGGTGAAAGGATATTTTTAGGATTAAAAATTTTATATGCAGGCGAAAAGTGCAGTAGTAGAGTTGCAGTATCTTCCTTGCTTAGAATATTTTGCGTGCCTGTTAAAATATGATACAGTAACTATTGAGGCACATGAACATTATCAGAAACAAAGCTACCGGAACCGATGCCACATTCTTACTGCGACTAAAGTGGCCATATTGTCAGTACCTATTATCAAAGGCAACAGTAAACAGCTGATTCGGGATGTACAGATAGATTACACACAGAAATGGCTAACGGATCACTGGCGTACTATTTATTCGGCATATGGCAAAGCTCCTTTTTTTGAGCACTACGCAGACTTTTTTGAAAGAGTTTATTTAAAAAAATATAAATATTTGTTTGATCTGAATTTAGATTTGCTGACAAATTGTCTAAGTTTACTTAAATTAAATAAAAAAATTAACTTTACAGACAGTTATAAAAGCAAGGAAGAAATTGCCGTAAATGACTTCAGATCAGCCATTCATCCAAAATCAGGCGATAAAAATAGTAATTTATATACACCTGTAAGATATAGACAAAACTTTGGCAGCAATTTTGTCTCTAATTTGAGTATCATCGATGTATTGTTTTGTGAAGGCCCCCGGTCGCTTGAAATAATCCGTCAATCTGTGATACTTTAATTATTGATTTACAAACAAATTTCTTTTTGTTTGCGTTATTATTTTACTGCAATCTTTTAAAATTTGTATTTATCATATAGTATTCGTATAGTTCAGTTGTAAGCTATACAAATAGTTATCCTTAACTTTATTTACATTAATTGAAAAATTCTCTCATTTATTATAATACTCCTGAAGTATGGAAGCAAAATTCTCAAACAGAGTAAAAGAGGTAATTTCGTTGAGCAGGGAAGAAGCACTTCGTTTAGGCCATGATTACATTGGCACGGAGCACTTGCTGCTTGGCATGATTCGCGAAGGAGAAGGAGTGGCTGTGGGGTTACTTAAAAAGCTAGGTATATCATTAGACGAATTAAGAACATCTATAGAGCAAGCTACTAAAGGTACAGCAACGAATAATGTCAAGAACCTGGCTAATATTCCTCTTACTCGTCAGTCAGAAAAAGTACTGAAAATAACTTATTTAGAGGCTAAAATTTTTAAGAGCCAATTAATTGGCACAGAGCATTTGCTCTTGTCTATCCTGCGTGATGAAGACAATATAGCCACACAGATTTTAGCCAAGTTTGATATAAATTATGAAGTAATTAAAGAATTACTTGAGTATCATTCTCACAACCCGATGTCTGGTCCCGATACTGATGACAATGACGAAGACAATGCCCGTATGTTTGGCAGTGGTAGTGGCAGTGGTAAAGAATCATCTGGTAAAAATCCTACTGAAAAATCCAGAACTCCGGTACTCGATAATTTTGGACGGGACTTAACAAAATTAGCTGAAATAGGCAAACTTGATCCTATTGTTGGCCGGGAGAAAGAAATTGAGCGGGTAGCGCAAATTCTGAGCCGCCGTAAGAAGAATAACCCAATTCTAATTGGAGAGCCTGGCGTTGGTAAAACAGCGATTGCTGAAGGCTTGGCCTTGCGCATTATTCACAAGAAAGTATCTAGAGTGTTGTTTGGTAAGCGGGTAGTTACCCTAGATTTGGCTTCTCTAGTAGCAGGTACTAAATACCGTGGCCAGTTTGAAGAGCGGATGAAAGCGGTAATGAACGAGCTGGAAAAATCCCCTGAAGTAATTCTATTTATTGATGAGTTACATACCATTGTAGGCGCCGGTGGGGCTTCTGGTTCCCTGGATGCATCTAATATGTTTAAGCCTGCATTGGCTCGTGGAGATATACAATGTATTGGTGCTACAACGTTGGATGAATACCGTCAGTATATAGAAAAAGATGGTGCGCTAGCCAGACGTTTCCAGATTGTAATGGTAGATGCTACTTCTCCGGAAGAAACCATAGAGATCCTTACCAATATCAAGGAAAAATACGAAGACCATCACCACGTAATCTATTCTCCTGAAGCAATCGAGGCTTGCGTGAAACTATCTGACCGCTACATCAGCGACAGATTTTTGCCTGATAAAGCAATTGATGTAATGGATGAGGCCGGTGCACGTGTACATATAAACAATATTACGGTGCCAGATGATATTCTGAAACTGGAAGAGCAGATTGAAAACATAAAGAAGGAGAAAAACCAGGTTGTAAAAAGCCAGAAGTATGAAGAAGCTGCCCAATTAAGGGATAAGGAAAAGCGTTTGCTGGAGCAATTGGATAGAGCTAAAAATGCTTGGGAAGAGGATACCAAACAGCGCAGATATAATGTGCAGGAAGAAAACATAGCTGAGGTAATTGCCATGATGACTGGTATTCCTACCAAACGTGTAGCTCAGAATGAAGGCAATAAATTACTGGAGATGGGTAATGAGTTGAAGGGTAAAGTTATTGGCCAGGACGATGCTATTAGTAAACTGGTAAAAGCAATTCAGCGTACCAGAGTAGGTCTGAAAGATCCTAAAAAGCCTATTGGTTCCTTTGTATTCTTGGGTCCTACAGGTGTTGGTAAAACAGAACTTGCCAAAGTACTGGCTACCTATTTATTTGATAAAGAAGATGCCCTGGTACGGATAGATATGAGTGAATATATGGAAAAATTCTCTGTATCTCGTTTAGTTGGAGCACCTCCCGGATATGTGGGTTACGAAGAAGGTGGCCAGCTGACAGAAAAGATCAGAAGAAAGCCTTACAGTGTAATCTTACTTGATGAGATTGAAAAAGCTCACCCGGATGTGTTCAATTTGCTGTTGCAGGTGTTAGACGATGGTATACTAACAGATGGCCTTGGTAGAAGAGTTGATTTCAGAAACACCATTATCATCATGACCTCCAACATTGGGGTTCGTGATTTGAAAGATTTTGGTGCCGGTATTGGTTTCAGCACCAGAGCCAAATCTGAAAATTCAGATGATTTGATGAAGAGCACCATTGCTAATGCATTGCGTAAAGCTTTCTCTCCGGAGTTCCTGAATCGTTTGGATGATGTAATTGTGTTTAACTCTTTACAACGGGAGCATATTCATAAGATTATTGACCTGACTTTAGGTAAACTCTTTAACAGATTAACGGCATTAGGATATAGAATTGAGTTGACTGAGAAAGCCAAAGATTTCTTATCTGAGAAAGGTTTCGATCCGCAGTATGGCGCACGGCCACTAAACAGAGCTATTCAAAAATACCTGGAAGATCCAGTAGCAGAGGAAATTTTGAAAGGCGAAGTTTCTGAAGGCGACACTATTGTAGCTGATCATGATGGAAGCAGTGAAAGCCTCACGATCAAGACAGTGGCAAAGAAAGTATCTTAACATAATTTTATATAGTAAAAAGGCATTGGTAGAAACCAATGCCTTTTTTGTTTTATCATCCGCTTATTAAATCAATGTAAGTGCTTAGAAAGTATTTCATAAAACCTAAATACTTCCTCAAATGAATTATATAATGGAGTCGGGGCTACCCTTATAGCATTGGGTTCCCGCCAGTCTGCTATAATGCCTGCTGCTGAAATAGCTTCAAACAACTGCTTCCCTCCTTCTTTTACCAGCAATGATAATTGACTTCCTCGTTCTGTTGGATTAGCTGGGGTAATAATCTGAATACTTTTTTCTACAACAGAGCTACTCTTCAGCAGATATTCCAGATAGCCGGTGAGCTTTTTACTTTTTCGGGTAAGAGCCTCCATACCAACTTCATCAAAAATAGCTAGAGCTGCTTTGTGGGCAGCCATTAATAAAATAGGTGCATTAGCTAGCTGCCATCCGTCTGCGCCATATATTGGTTTAAAACCTTTCTTCATCTGAAAACGCTCTTCCTCCTTATGTCCCCACCATCCGGCAAAACGAGGCAACTGTGTATTAGATGCATGTTTTTCATGAACAAAGGCACCCGCCACACCCCCAGGGCTAGAATTAAGATATTTGTAAGTACACCAAACGGCAAAGTCAACCTGCCATGCATGCAGGTCTAACATGACATTACCAGCCGCATGCGCTAAATCAAAACCAACATATGTCCCTGCTTTATGTCCAGCAGCAGTGATGGCCTGCATATCAAATACCTGGCCAGTGTAGTAATTCAACCCACCCATCATGATCAATGCTAATTCCTGGCTGTGCTGCTCAATTGTAGATATAATATCCTCTGTTCGTAATGTGCATTCACCTTCTCTAGGCGTAAGCTCTATAATAGCTTCATTCGGATTATACCCATGATACCGTACTTGCGACTCCAGGGCATATTGATCGGAAGGGAAAGCACCTTTTTCAGTAATTATTTTAATCCGTTTCCCAGAAGGCTGATAAAAAGATACCAACATCAGATGCAGATTAGTTGTGAGGTTATTCATCACAATCACCTCATGAGGCAAGGCACCTACTAATCTGGCAACAGGCCCTCTAAATTGCTTGTGATACGTAAACCAGGGATTACCGCCGGTAAAATGGCCTTCAACAGCTAAATTCTGCCATTTTTCCAGTTCTTCCTCTATTACCTTTCGCACAGATTTTGGCTGCAAGCCAAGGGAATTGCCACAGAAATAAATAACATCTTTTCCATTTTGCTGAGGAATATAGAATTGTTGGCGGTAATTTCTTAAGGGGTCTTCTGCATCCAGTTTTTGGGCAAAAGCAAGCGTATTTTCGAACATCATCTGGTGAGAAATCAAAGGAATGAATAATGGTTATACCCAACCTACGAATGAAAACAGATAAAGATGGGTTTTGTTTCCCGAATTTTACATGTCTAAATGAGAACTAGCGCTTCTCCAATACACCTATCTTTGGTATTACCTGAATTAGAAAACGTTTATTTCTTGCTTCTTCTGTGCCAGCATATCTACCTGCACCAAAAAAGCCGCTTCCGGCAATAATTACTTCAAAAGTATTTCTGTCGAACTCGATACCATTATTTTCCCAGAATTTATACAAAGCTAGCGCCCGCTGATAACTTAATCCGTAGGTAAAGTCACGTTCACTGGTATTTTTCCATAAGTCTTTTTGAGTAGTGTATCTGGCGGCCATCCCCTCAATAATAACAACATAACGCACCGGCTGGTCAGTTTTGATGTTTTTGATGGTATTGGTTAATTTCTCTCCTGCTTCTTTCAATTCATTATAATAGGCTGGGGCAATATCTGCTTTGCCGGACCGGAAAGCAATATCTAGTTTAAGTTCATGACGGCGGTTTACGGAATCGAAGCGAAAATATTCTCCTTCCAGGGCACTCAAAGCGGCTTCTATTTCACGTATTTTCTGGTATTGATTTGCTAGTACAATCAGTTCACTTTGCCTGTCCTGGAAAAGTTTATAACTCAATATAAACAAAGCCAGCATCACAATAAATAATGCAGTCATCAGATCAGCATAACTTGCCCAGAATACATTGGTACTTTTGCTCTTCATGTGTTCATACTGATTTTAATGGTCACATAGAATCTCCCTTTTTATTCTCATCCCGTTGCGTGGACGTAGTACATGGAGATTTCATGTGTTCATAAACCGGGCTAACAGAAACCCAATAAAGGCGGCTAACGCTACACCATAGAAAACAGTGCTTACATAAACAAATATTTTAAAAGCCGGGGAGTTCACAAAATCATTTTTCTTTACCTCTACTGGTATTGCCTCCCGGATAATGGTTTGTGCTGATTCCGGGCGGGAAACAACCGGCTGATTAGCTAATTGGGTAGCAAAGCGGTAATTTTCCCGGCTGTTGTTGAGCTGCTCAATTTCTTTTTTCAGCGAATCTATCTGTTTAGCCAAAGCCACATGTATATTGTCTTCCCGCAGTTGAGCAAAATACTCCTCTATCTGTACAGCTGCTTTACGGGAATCTTCCATCAACGTCTGAATGCGCTTCTCTACAAACCGGGTAATGGCATCGTCTGCTTTATCGAAGTGCTTGCCCATACTGTCGGTGGCCTGTCCAGCTGTCTGAATATAGGCGTTCAGGTAACGTACCTGTTTTTCTATTAAATTATCATTTTCTTGTATGTAACGGCCTAACCCATGAATTCCTTCCCGGAAACCTTTTAAATCATCCATGATCTGTTTAATAGCAGAAAAAGAAGCTTTGCTTTGTTCAGTGAGCACATTTGCTTCCTCTATGGATCGGATAAATTTATCCAGAACAGGCATACTTTTCTCAATCCTATCGAATACCTCTACATTAGCTTGCACAATTTGCTGATAGCCGCCTTTTTGCAGCATTTCTAAAAAATCTTTCTGAAGAGATAGGTTTTCTGTAATACCAACTACTGTACCTTTAAAAGAAGAGATGTTTTGTGAGAATTCTTGATTAAAAGCATCCAAGTTATCTTTTAAGCTAACTAAACTGCTAGCCATATCAGATGACAGGGAAGGCAATAACTCAGCCTGCAAAAAAGTATAGTAGTTGTTTTTATTTCTATCCCGCCGAAGTTTGGCTTGTTTTAGGTAGTAATTACCTAAAGTGGTGAGTAACAAACCACAGGCACTAGCGGCCATTCCAATGAGTACACCCCCTAAAAATGATTGTATAGAGGAATCGTTTATGCCCGTAAAAAAAGCTATGCGGATTAACCCAATGATTACCCCTAGGAAAGTACCCAGCAAACCCACATATAGAGGAAGGGCAATATTAGCTTCTATATCATTCTCCAGAGCATCCGACTCACGTTCTGAAATGTCTTTGAGTATATTGAAATCGGCTGCAGCACCGCGGTTCTTTTGCAGATATAAATTGGTAGCGGATAATATATGGATGAACTCCTGGTGAAAATCACTATTGGGATTTATCAACTTAAGCCCTTCAGCTTCTTCTATTTGAACAATTTCCAGTCCATCATCTGGGTAAACCTCTTTGAGATTATGTATTTTCCGTTTGTTTTGTATAAACTGGTAAAACTGGATCAGCAGAATTATGGCAATACATACAATTTCCAGCAGCCGCACTAAATCCATATCTGTCTGCATGCTTACACGAATTTTATCTGCGCCTTATGGCGGATTTGCCAGGTGTTACCATTTTTTTGCAATTTGCCTGGCCTGAGCACTTCTATTTTAGTGTGTTGAGAAGAAGAAACTTCAAAATCACAAGCATCCTTTAATAGCCTCTCCCGGTTTTGTATGGCATATTCGTGTAGCTCTTTGTTGTCCACTATAGTAAAATGGGCATAGTCACTATCTGGGGGAATGGTAAGTTCATAGATGCTGCGTCTATCACTGCTATCCTGCAACTGAGACATCACAAAACCATTTTCTTTTGGGTAGTCGGCATATTTCTTCAGCGTTTTAGGAGAATCTGGGGCAGGCTTGTTTAACTGAAATTCTACTACTTTGCCTGGTTCTACAGTTGTAGTTTGCGCTACTGGTTTTGGCAGAGACTCTCTTTGCTCAACAGTTACAGGGAGGGTAGCCGGTAATTTTACCTGTTCCATTGCAGGTACAGCACCATTTTTCCGTTCTCCCACCAAAGCATACATTTCTTTACGCAGATCTTCTATTTTCTTTTCCAAGGTCTCTGCATTCTTTTCTATACGTGGAAAAATTTCAAAATCGCGTACCTGGTATACCGTTCTATGAGAATCTTCTTTACTGGTGCTGGAGGTACGTCTTCGTTGAAAAAGCTTATAATACAAGTACAGATTTGCCAGTGAAGCAATCCCAATAACACCTATTAATAGGATTACCCACATTGGAAGCTCTGCCTGTTGGCTGGAAGGTACCTGTGCTGCTTGTGACATCGTACTGGCTGAAGTTAAAGAGGCATTTTGCATCTGCGCTTGTGTATTATCTGCGCCAGCCAGGGTTGAAGCTTTCAAAAGTGCTTCTTCTTCTATGCTTTGAAGGTCTTTTTCAAGTTGAGACAGATAACTTTTTCCTTTTCTGTCTTCCCGGATAAACTTCCCTACATCTGCAAACTGCCGGCCTAATGCCCGGTCTTCCACATACTTACTTTTAAATCCATTTATGGTAGCACTCAGAATTTGTGTTTTAGAATTGGGGCCATACACCTCTACAATCTTAGTAATTAAAGAGTCTGTATTGCCTTGTAGTTCTTCTAATTGAGTTGCTAGTTTACCAGCTTCCGGCTTCTGCTTATCATCTGCTAATACATATTGAATTGTTGTAAAATTAAAACGATCTATTGTCTGATCATACAGTTCTTTTTTGCTGTTTTGCGCATACAGATCAACCGATAGCAGGCAAAGTAGGCTATAGAAAAGAAAAAAAGAGCAGGTAAGTAAGGCAGGTTTGATAACTATATAATTTCTGGCTTTACGCATAATAGGTGGTATTGAGTTCTTTGGAAAGATGTACCAAGCTATGAATGAATGGATAAAAAAACAAGGTTTCTTCCAAAGGTTCTTTGTTGTTAACAAAACCCGACAAGCCTTCTTGTAAGCCATCTCTCAAATGCGTTTCCATGCTTCTTTTTACCAGGTCCAAATCTGTATCTATACCAAAGTAATTTTTCAGATTTATGTCTTCATTATCTAGTATAAGATCCAGTAATTTTCTGGCATTATCCAGGACACTTGTCTGAAGTTCGGGGCTTATTTCTCCATATTTTATTCGTTGTCCTGGTGTATTCGTTTCCTGAGAACCAGTGAGTACAATATGTGTAATGTCTGGTCCTGAACCATTCTGGTTAGCTAATACGCCTCCATTGGCAGTGGCTTCTTTGGGCTCTTTTGTCAGTATCAATTCAAAATTTGCAGGTATGGTTAAGCCTTTGGGGCCGCACACGCTTTCTAAAATGTGTTTGGTAACCAGGCGAATACCTTTGCCACTTGCCCCACCTAACGCATTAATGTACAGACTACCTTTACCACTGAACACAAAATACCTGGGAATAACAATAGATGGTTCCTTGTGTTCTTTCACATAGTTGATCAGCTGGGCAATGTGATAAATAACGGCACTATAATGCAGCAGCAAAATAATTTTCAGGTGTTTATCATTCCGGATAAAGTCGCTGAATTTTAGCTGGGGCCTAGCTTCCTCATCATAATTAAATAAGAAACTAATTATATCCGCAGATGCAAGAGTAACATCCGCATCGGAACCATAATGAATTAGGTCGTTATAAAATTCCTCTATATTAGCGTTATCCCCAGTAGAGGATTTACGAGTGCTGGCTGCATCTTTCCGGGCTTGTTTTTTAAATGCTTGTAAGAATCCGTTGCTCTTATCATGGAATTCATGTGCATTAAACCCAGCGCCCCAAATCGCATTGGCCCCAAATTTAAAAGATGATCCGAAACGGGGTTGTTGGCTAACAAACAAAAGGACGTCAGTTGTACCGCCTCCTATGTCTATATTGATAATATTCTCTCCTGCCACCAATTGGTTAGTTCTCCGCAAGAAATAGAAGGGCGCCACCGATTCGGTGATATGGGTAAGGGTGCCACTGTTACCAAAAATAGCCTCATAATTCCGTTGCCAAGTTTCCTGGAAATCGCCTTTCTGATAATCGCTCATACTTAAGGGCGAAAACCAGACAATGCGTGATTTTGCCGGATCGCCACTATTTAATATAATTTTATTTTTTATCAGCACCAGCATCTCTTTAAAGAATGCTTCAATCCGCTGCATTCCTTTTACATCCAGTTGTGACTGCCACTTAAGGTTGGTTTTTACAGGTGCTTTTCTATCTAACCGTTCCTTCTCAAAACTAAAAGCAATATTAAGATTCCCTAACAACACGGCCGGTTCAATCTTAAAATTCTCTGTCTCACTGATGGCTGTACGCACTGGAAAGCGGAAGTTAGAACCAAAATCTGCTCCAATGATAGAAGGCACAAATTCCCTTTCCTGCAAAATAAGAGCCTCACGCAGGTTGCTCAAGCCTCTGGTGTATTTAGCGGCTACCAAAGTTTTATCACTAGATTCTACGTCAGCGGGTTTATTGAGCATACCTACCTGCACATCTTCCTCACCAATATTAAATGGCCGCGGCATGGGATTCAGGTCATCGGCATAGGCAATGTGTGTATTGGTGGTACCAAAATCTATGGCAAATGTAAACGTGCGCCCTCCAATATTTACCGGACGCCATTTAGGTATAATCAAACCTTTTATTTCTTGCCGCCTGATCCGTTGCGGGTATATTTCCACATAATCGAAAGCCCGGTCTACTTCATAATAGGTAGATGAGCCTATGAGTTCTTCTTTTTTAGAACGCCTGTTATTTCTCTTTACATTGCCTTCCAGCTCTACATTAGCCGAGAAAAACTTCAGGTCATATTCTTCATTAATTAAATCTTCCCGGTCGTCTACATCAATCAGCATTAGTTTGTAATAGTTATTATACTGCGGCTGGTTGATTACTTTGTAGAAAGGGAAAATACCCAGGCCTACTTTGCAGTTTACTATCTCTCCATCTTCATCTTTGCGTTCCAGCGTTGGATAATCTTGTAATTTGGGGTAATAGGTTTTCTCAAAATTAATTTCCCCTTTGCGGATCGGAATATTCAACCGCACGGTAATCCGTTCCCCTGCCAAGCTAGATTCTTTAATCTCAAAACTCAAATGCCGCTGCAGGTCTTCCAAGTCGAAATAGTCAAAATAACGGCGGTTGATTGGCAGTAGATAAGGAAAGACTTTGTCTTGCGTAAGACTAGCATTGTGCTTTCCAGTAACAAAATATCTTTCGTTTACTCCATATGGCAATTTGATAATATAATCTTCCAGAAAATCGCCAATGGTTAGGTAAGGATATACGGTGTGTGTGTCTGGCAATACCCGTTGATTTAATGGCATGGAATCTTTCAGGGGCACTTTTGTATTAGGGCTCCATGGTCCGGCCACATAATTCATATTCGTCCGGTCGAAGCCATTTTTTAGTACTAAGGGCTTAGTACCTACGATTGTTTTTGCAGAATTATGGTTTATGGTAAAATCACTTTTAGCTTCAATTCCTCCACTCTCAGGCCGTTTCTGCACAAACTCTACGCCATTGATAGTAACAATATTATTCTCATCATCCCGTAGAAAATCATATTCACTAGCTAAATCACCTACCTGGTACGTATTATCTATATCATGCAAGGCATTTTTTATCTCTCTGGACGCATATTCGTCGCGGCTTTCTATAATGTACTCAAACATTGTCCGGCACGAACGTTTTAGTTCTGCACTAATTCTGAATAGTTTATAAAGGTATTTCTGAAAATCCTCGTGCCGCTGATGCAGGGCAACATTCCGTTCAAAGTAACGGTCGCCTTTGGGTGTTTTCAGGTCTATAGATTTCAGATCGGGATTGGTGAAAAACAAGGTTAGAGGCGACGAGCCACCAATCAGTTGATAATCATATTTAATGATATATATATCGCGTACACTGTTAAATGTACCTGTATCACCCTCTTGTTCAAGGAATAACTGCAACGTTTTGCCCAACAAACGCTGGTTGGCGTGTGGGCTACCCAACATCGCCTGTATTTCATTGTCGCGGCTCCATTTGGTAATGCTTAAGTTTGCTTTGGCTTTTTTGTACCCCTGGTAATTAAACAGCAGTTCTAACATATCCAGACATTGGGAAACCATGCGGTGATACACAGAATCCTGGGTATGCCCATCTTTATTCACCATATCAAAGGCCGTAGCAAACAGATGCATTCTGGCAAATGGGCTGGGTACAGATGTAAGCCCGCGGGTAGCTTTCCTGCCTTCAGTATCGGCTATTTCTACAATCTGGTCGCTGTTGATAGCTCCGCTGATCTGGTGCCAGCCTTCGTCTGTAGGATTTTTTGTTTTATGTAGAGTGAATTTATTGTTCATGGATTGAATGTTTAGTTATCCGCAAGGGAATACATGTTACGCTACGTTGATGGCTCCTCTATTTATTACGGCAAAGGCTTAATATTTTCCTCATACAACTTGCCTGTTCCCTGAAACATAAGTTCCATAAAATCCTTTGGTGATTTATCGCGGATAATAGACGTACGTAGGTTAGTAAAAATGCCATCTAGGTACGTAAAATCTACAGCTGACTTAAAAATTTTACCTTCCCGGATAGGTTTGCCGCCGGAAATTAACAGGCTTAATTCATTATTCAGATTGAATAAGCGTAGTGACCGCTCGTTTTCTGAGAGTTCTTTCAACCAAGGATAAAAATGATTTTGGAAAAAGGTATTCAGGTCTTTGTAAAAAGGCTCTGTATCCAGTTTGCGGTTTAGTTCCAGACTTTCGTAATAAGGATGCCGGGTAGCCTCGCGTAAATGCTCTGTATAGTGCTTAGCAAATACTTTTAGCTGTGTTAGCGGTTGCCCAATCATATTTTTGGTTTCGGCAGATAAATGGCCGAATTCTACCTGGCTGGCATTTTTTTCATCGCTCTTCAACCCATATTCATGATATAGAGTACGTCCTTCGTTCAATTCGCTATCGCGGTAATCCAGAAAATCCAGTATAGATAATGCGCCAATCAGTTCTACAATGTGCGCCTGATTTTTTTGTTCCTCCCCTCCTTCGCTGTTCTGATAACTTTTATTAATAGTATCAGCTACATAATATAGCGCATTTAGGCCTTTTAAGTTATGCAGGTAATAAGAAAGAGCTGCCTTTGTTTTGGTTATAAATGTGTTAGAATCAATAGCACTATTATCGCTGTCGTGCAAGCCGAAATATGGTTTTACGGTAAGAGCCCCGATAATGGCATTATTGATAGCACCTGCACCAGCATAGGTAGATTCTGTGCTTCGGAACTTTTTTAGCAGCAATGGAAAACCCGAAGCGCCTGTGCCGCCAAAAATAGAACTAATGATAAATATGCGGTCGCCAGGATTAAAAGCTTTGCCAAAAGACGTAAACTCAGGCGATTCTGTAAGCTTATTCAGCACAATGCTACCAATGTTGGGATTTCCTTTGAAACCTACTTCCAGCGTACTTTCACGGCTTTGTTTACCAAACAGTAGGCTCAACAAATCCTGCGAGCGGTTAGAAAGGTTATGAAAATCTATAAAATTCTCGAAGGTTTCGTTATTGGCGAGGAAGGGAAAATTAAAGCCAGAGCTAAGTTTGCCGTCTTTGTCGTTCCATACATCTTGCAGAGTAGAAATATCTGTTTTAAAAAAGCCTTTTTCCCGGCTACCCAGCTCGTTATGAATGTTCTTATATAACTTTAGCAAATTCATGGTGCGGACGGTGTCGCCATTTCGGGCATCCGGATCTATGAGAATGGGTACAATGCGGGATGCTTTCACCTCTACACCGGCTGCCATCAGCATGGTTAAGGATTTTATTACTCTGGCACCTGTACCACCTATACCAAATAAAAAGAGTTTGCTCATGAATTCAAATTTGGAAATCTGACGTATATGGAAATAACAGAATGAAATATCTCTTCCAGAAAATATTTCTCTTAGTAAACTACTAAAAATATACCTGAGCTAATTCCCCTGTTTACCTACCTCAATGGAAATTTAAAGGGTACATAAGGTGCATGCTTACTCCAGGTTTTGAATATTAACGAAAATAGCAGGAAAAAGAAGATACTGTAAAATGCATTTTCTACAGCAAAGTAATAGAAATACGGTTCGTAATCATCAAAGTGTACCTCAAGGCCATTAGCTATTTTGTTTAAGGCGATAATAAAGCAAATGATGGCATTTATTACCATGACTCCTATCCAATAACCAGTATAGTTAAACCTTGCCCGTGTACTTAGGCTGTTCATACCATAATAGTAAAGCAGTACCATTAGCAGGGTTACGAATAAAGTAAGCAAGCCTACGCTCGGAAATACTTCGCTCCGGATTAAGGCTGCTTCATTGGGATGTTCGCCTATAAATAATTCATATAAAAAGGTAAAAAACTCCTGCATAAAAAATATACGTTAACGTCCTGAATTGGCTATTATATTAACAAACTAAGTAAAATGCTTACTGAATCTATAGTCTATTTGGAAGTATTCAAGCTTTATTAGTGAACTCAATAACTCTACTCTTTTACTACGGGTACTGTAATAGTAAAATAGTTGGTATTATCTCTGTAGGCTTGTTTTACCCCTTCTATCAGATAAGCCAAGGCAAAAGTTTTTCCTTCATTTTTCTCGGCATTGCTGTCGTTATCCGTGTTCCATTCCTCATACCAAGGTGTATCTGTTTTGGCTAAGGTAAGTGTAAAGCTCCCTTGTTTGCCCCGGATGGTAGCTATTTGTACTGTAGCCAGGTGGGTCAAGTTATTATTTTCTACGAGTGTGTTATCACTCTTTTGAAGCTGAACTTTACTTATAGGTTGTACTGACACAATTTCACCCTCTACATTTTTTCCTTCAAACTCAAGATTCTGGGTAATATACTTAGTAGCGGTTATTTTATCCGGGAAAGCTGACAAATCTATTCCTACCCCTAGTTCTAAATTCCTGTTACGGTATAATTGTACATCTTCTAGTCCCTGATTATTCCTAGCCACTACAAAGTCGCCTTGTTTGCCGGCATAGTTCATTACTTTGAATGTTGGATTGGCATTAAAGTCAAACCCAAAATGCAATTCTTCCTCTGGTGAAAATCCATTTTTCTTAAGTGCTTTATTTAAAGCATCTACTTTTTGACTATTTCCAAATATCCATATATAATAAGGACGGGTTATATCTTTGTATTCCTGCACTCCACGCGGATATGGGTAGTACTTTCCATTAAATTGTGAAGTAAATGCATAGATAGAAGTTGCCGTATTTGCCGTTTGGTAACGGTTAAAAATCCGGTTTACCTGTCCCTGAATGATGGATTTATTAGTAATATCAAAGTCCGACAAAATAAAATCGGATACAAAAATATTTACTGTTTGGGCATTATTGCGGGATTGCAGCATGGTAAATATGTCTACAATTAACGAATTAGTTCCAATCGCATTTTTAGGGGTTTTCAGCAGATTAAGAAAAGCACTAGCATCATCCACTTTTTGAACGGCTGTATCTTTAGGAATTATAAAATAGCCTGTATTGGATATTGTATTCTGGTTTTGTAGTTTGTCCAGTTGAGATACCAGGTTAGCCAGTTGTTCTTTAAATTCAGTAGCACCGCTTAAATACCCAGCCATGCTGGCAGAAGTTTCCAGGTATAAATTGACTCGGCTGATACTTTCAGACGAAGTTGCCACAGTGGCCTCTTCACTAGTTTTTTCTGTAGTACTGGCTGAATTATTGCTTTTTTCTGATTTTGTAGATTTGTTGTCGCTTGAACATCCAGCAAGCAGATATAGCGACAACAAATAAATAAAAATATAAGAAATTGTATGCTTTGAAAACATTTGTTTAGTAGTCAATAAATGCCGTAAGTGGTGTTGTAAAAACGTAATAATATGGCATTTATTGATGGAACGCAACAGATAAGTTAGCGAAAAACATATTACTGATTAGCATCGCCACCCTGCACACCATCTGGCTGGGTTGCACTATTGGGAGCAGCTACATCTTTTCTTCCATCGCCTTGTGGATTGATGGTGGCAAAATAAATAATGCCAGTAATTAATGCTAATGAGCCATATACAGTTAATACTTTTGCCCGTGTTTTATGATTTGTCCACCAGAGTACAATCATCGGCCGGATTATTCCAGCTGTTAAAAGCACAGCAGAAAATATAAATATAAAACCGGCAATATTATGCAAAATTGGAGAGTCCATAGGGTATAATGAGTTTATGTATGTTTAGTGAATACATCTCATTTAACTAGTTTCTCACCCAATTAGTTACACGGTAGAAGCCTTTGTAAGCTATATAAACAAGAAAAGCTGCTTTTGAGAGCAGCTTTTCTTATTCAAAGTGATAGTAAAGTTTTGCCTCTAGGCTTCGCCCATCGTTCCGCCGAAATTCATTGGAAAATTGAAGTTTTCTTCTGTCTGTTTAATAGTACCAAAAGTATCTTCATACTTCTTGATATTTTCTTTTAGAGCATTAAGTAACCGTTTGGCGTGTTCAGGGGTTACAATTACTCTGGATTTTACTTTTGCTTTGGGCACTCCTGGCATCAGGCGGATAAAATCAATTACAAATTCACTGTTAGAGTGAGCAATCATAGCCAGGTTGGCATACACTCCTTCTGCCATTTCCTCTGAAAGTTCTATATTAATTTGATTGTCCGGTTGCTGTTGCTTCTTTTTCTGATCGTCCGCCATAATATAATGGTTAATGATGAATGACTAATGAATACTAAAAGGAAAAATGAGTAATAAGTTATTACTTACGCAATTACTCATTACTCATTACTCATTACTCATTATTAATCCTGCAATTCTCTTCTCTTTTGGAATTTTTCCTTGGAAGCTACTAGAGAATCATATTCTTCCTGAGAACCAACAATAATATCACCGTACTCTCTCAAGCCTGTACCTGCCGGTATTAAGTGACCTACAATTACGTTCTCTTTCAGGCCAAGCAGGTAGTCGGCTTTGCCTCGGATAGAAGCTTCGCTGAGTACTTTGGTTGTTTCCTGGAAAGAAGCAGCTGAGATAAAGCTTTCTGTTCCCAGAGAAGCCTGTGTAATACCTTGCAAAGTAGGCTGCGATACAGCAGGTTCGGCATCACGTACCTGCACCACACGCAAATCGCGGCGTTTCAAGCTGGAATTTTCGTCTCTCAACCTTCTGGCACTTACAATCTGACCTGGTTTCAGGGTTTCGGAATCACCGGCATCCACTACAATTTTCTTATCCATAATGGCATCATTCTCATCTCGGAAAGCAAACTTGTCTACTACTTGTCCCTGCAGGAAGTTAGTGTCGCCTGGCTCGATAATCTCTACTTTTTGCATCATCTGGCGAACAATTGCTTCAATGTGCTTATCGTTGATTTTCACGCCTTGCAGACGGTATACTTCCTGAATCTCATTCACCAGGTACTCTTGTACAGCTGTTGGGCCTTTAATAGAAAGTATATCAGAAGGTGTAATAGCGCCATCAGACAATGGATAACCAGCTCTTACAAAGTCATTATCCTGTACCAATATGTGCTTAGACAATGGCACCAAGTATCTTTTCTTTACACCATCTTTCGATTCAATGAAGATCTCCCGGTTACCACGTTTAATTCCTCCATAGGTTACTACACCATCAATCTCACTAACTACCGCTGGGTTAGATGGATTGCGGGCTTCAAACAGTTCTGTTACCCTTGGCAAACCACCGGTAATATCTCTTGTTTTACCGATAGCTCTTGGGATTTTTGCCAGAACTTGTCCTGCTTTTATGGCTGCACCCTTCTCAACTGCTAAGTGAGCACCTACCGGCATATTGTATCCTTTTGATTCGCCTGATTTAGGTACTACTACTACAGATGGGTTTTTCGCTTTATCTTTTGTTTCAATAATAACTTTTTCACGGTAACCAGTCTGCTCATCAGACTCTTCACGGAAGGTAATACCTTCTTCAATGGCATCAAACTCAATGGTACCATCAAACTCAGATAAGATTACCGCATTGTAAGGATCCCAGAAACACAACTCATCACCCTTCTTCACTTTTTGTCCGTCAGTTACCTTCAAGAATGCGCCATACGGAACGTGATTACTGATTAAGGTTTTATCTCCTACAGCATCTTCCTGTAAGATCTTAATTTCACCAGAACGTCCCATGACAACCAAGGCTTTTTCACCTTCTGCTGTTACAGTAGAAATTGTCCGTAAGTCTTCAAACTGGATAGTACCATCAAACTTAGCTTTGATGGAAGCATCTACTGCAATGTTGGAAGCTGTACCACCCACGTGGAAAGTTCTCAGTGTTAACTGTGTACCAGGCTCACCAATAGACTGTGCTGCAATAACACCTACGGCTTCTCCTTTCTGTACCATTTTACCGGACGCCAGGTTACGGCCATAACATTTCGCACATACTCCTTGTTTTGCCTCGCAAGTTAGTACAGAGCGGATCTCTACAGACTCGATGCTTGTTTCATCGATATGTGTAGCTACATCTTCTGTAATTTCTTCACCAGAAGATACAATCAGTTCTCCTGACAATGGATCAAATATATCATGAACAGATACACGACCTAAGATACGTTCAGACAAGGCTTCTACCACATCTTCATTATCTTTCAGTGCTGTTACTAATAATCCTCTTAAGGTTCCGCAGTCTTCCTCATTGATAATTACGTCCTGGGCAACGTCTACTAGCCTTCTGGTTAAGTAACCAGCATCGGCTGTTTTTAAAGCTGTATCAGCCAGACCTTTACGTGCACCGTGTGTAGAGATGAAGTATTCCAATACATCCAGACCTTCTTTAAAGTTGGAGATAATCGGGTTCTCAATGATCTCTCCTACAGAGCCTTGAAGGTTTTTCTGTGGTTTCGCCATCAGACCTCTCATACCACCCAACTGACGGATTTGTTCACGGGAACCTCTAGCGCCAGAGTGCATCATCATATAGATGGAGTTAAATCCTTGCTGATCGCTCTCTAATTGACGCATCAGGGTTTCAGTGATCTGAGAGTTTACCCTTGTCCAAATATCAATTACCTGGTTGTAACGCTCATTATCAGTGATCAGCCCCATGAGATAGTTGTTCCAAACGTTATCTACCTCAGTTTTTGCTCCTTCAATTAATGGGCTCTTTGCCTCAGGTACCATCACATCGTTTAATCCGATAGACAAGCCACCTTTGTATGCTGATTGGAATCCTAATTCTTTGATATCATCCAGGAACTGGGCGCAACGGGCCATACCAGAGATTTTGAAGACCATAGCAATGATCTGTTGCAGTTTTTTCTTCGTCAACAACTCATTGATGAATCCTACCTCTTCAGGTACAAACTGATTGAAAATTACCCTTCCAGCTACTGTATCTATTAATTTAGTAACTAGTTCGTTTTTCTCATTCCGTACTTTGGCACGTACTTTAATATTTGCATGCTTAGAAAGCTTTTTCTCATTGATTGCAATGATCACTTCTTCAGCAGAATAATAACTTCTGCCTTCGCCTATTACAGGATTGTCTGCAGTACCTTTCCGGCCTTTAGTTACATAATATAATCCTAGTACCATGTCTTGTGAAGGTACAGTTATAGGTGCACCATTGGCAGGGTTCAGGATATTATGAGAAGCTAGCATTAACAGGGAAGCTTCCAAAATTGCTTCATGTCCCAGGGGAACGTGTACCGCCATTTGGTCACCGTCAAAGTCGGCGTTAAACGCTGTACATACCAGTGGGTGCAACTGAATAGCTTTTCCTTCAATTAGCTTTGGCTGGAATGCTTGAATACCTAATCTGTGCAAGGTTGGCGCACGGTTAAGCAATACAGGGTGTCCTTTCAGAACGTTTTCCAGAATATCCCAAACTACTGGGTCTTTTCTATCTACGATTTTCTTGGCTGATTTTACCGTTTTTACAATACCTCTTTCTATCAATTTGCGGATAACAAAAGGCTTAAACAATTCAGCAGCCATATCTTTTGGCAGACCGCACTCATGCAATTTCAATTCTGGACCTACCACAATTACTGAACGGCCTGAATAATCCACCCGTTTACCCAATAAGTTTTGACGGAAACGGCCTTGTTTTCCTTTCAGCATATCTGAAAGAGATTTTAATGCACGGTTACCATCGGCTCTTACTGCATTTACTTTTCTGGAGTTATCGAATAAGGAATCTACAGCTTCCTGTAACATCCGCTTTTCGTTACGTAGGATTACTTCAGGAGCTTTGATTTCAATTAATCTTTTCAGACGGTTGTTCCGGATTATTACCCTTCTGTATAAGTCATTTAAGTCAGAAGTCGCAAAACGACCACCATCTAAAGGCACCAATGGACGCAATTCCGGAGGAATAACTGGCACCATGCGGATCACCATCCACTCCGGACGGTTCTCAATACGGGTTTGTGCTTCACGGAAAGCTTCTACCACTTTTAAGCGTTTTAAAGCTTCTGCCTTCCGTTGCTGAGATGTATCGTTAGCTGCAGAGTGACGCAGTTCATACGAAAGCTCATCCAGGTTCAATCTGGACAAGAGCATTTCTAATGCATCGGCACCCATTCTAGCAATAAACTTATTCGGATCTTCATCTGGCAACATTTGGTTTTCACGAGGAAGCTTATCGATAATATCCAAATATTCATCTTCAGTTAAGAAGTCGAGTGCTTTTATATCATCTTCTGCTTTGATACCAGGCTGAATCACTACATATCTTTCATAATAGATAATTTGATCTAGTTTTTTAGTTGGCAACCCTAACAGGTAACCGATTTTATTTGGAAGAGATCTGAAATACCAGATATGTGCAACAGGAACAACCAGTTCGATATGGCCCATGCGCTCCCGACGTACTTTTTTCTCCGTTACCTCTACCCCGCATCTGTCGCAGATAATACCTTTATAACGGATTCTTTTATATTTACCACAATGACATTCCCAATCTTTCACCGGACCAAATATCCGCTCACAGAACAAACCACCCATTTCAGGCTTATAGGTTCTGTAGTTAATGGTTTCAGGCTGTGTAACCTCTCCGTGAGAACCATCCAAAATGGACTGTGGTGAGGCCAGGCTGATGGTGACTTTGGAAAAGTCGTTGGTGAATTTTTTATTTTTTTTGAAAGCCATAATTTATTTTGCTTATAAATGGATTTGCTTGTTGCTTGTTGAGACTAAAAATTACTAGCTGTCTATACTAGGAAACTTATAGTATAGACAGGTAATTGGCTTAGTCCAAAGTAATCTCAAGAGCCAGACCTCTTAATTCATGAACCAGTACATTGAATGATTCAGGAATATTTGGTTTTGGCATATTTTCACCTTTCACGATGGCTTCGTAAGCTTTTGCTCTACCAATAACATCGTCGGATTTTACAGTTAATATTTCTTGCAGAACGTGAGATGCACCAAATGCTTCGAGTGCCCAAACCTCCATCTCACCAAAACGCTGACCACCGAATTGAGCTTTACCACCCAGAGGCTGCTGTGTAATTAATGAATATGGTCCAATTGAACGTGCGTGCATCTTATCATCTACCAAGTGACCTAACTTCAGCATATAAATAACACCTACGGTTACTTTCTGATCGAAGCGTTCGCCAGACAATCCATCGTACAGGTATGTTCTGCCAAATTCAGGTAAGCCTGCTGTTTTCAATTCTTTAGCCACTTCTTCTTCAGAAGCGCCGTCGAAAATTGGTGTAGCATATTTCTTACCTAATTTTAAGCCTGCCCAGCCTAATACTGTTTCATAAATCTGACCTAAGTTCATCCTAGAAGGCACCCCAAGTGGATTTAATACAATATCTACCGGTGTTCCATCAGCTAAGAACGGCATATCCTCTTCGCGGACAATTTTGGCAACCACCCCTTTATTTCCGTGACGGCCCGCCATTTTATCGCCCACTTTCAGTTTACGCTTCTTGGCTACATATACTTTAGCCAGTTTTACGATACCTGCCGGTAGCTCATCTCCTACTTCTAAGGTGAATCTCTCTCTCTTGAACTTACCAGAAATCTCATTTCTGAGCTTGTTATAGTTCTTTACCATCTTCACCAGCAGATCGTTGGTATGCGCATCGGAAGTCCAGTTGTCCAGAAGAATATCTGAAATAAGGTTTACTTCTTCTGCTACATTATAAGTACTTTCGTCACGGTAAATGTTTTTATCTGGGAATAAGTTTTCACTGATATTTTTACGGCTGAATTTTACTCCTTTAGTAATAATCTCATCTCCGAACTTATGACGTACGCCTTGGCTAGTTTTGCCTTCAAGCAATTCCACCATTTTGTCAATCATAGTTGCCCGAACGGCAGTCAGTTCTTTGCTGTACCGTTTCATTAACACCTTCACTTCATTCTTAGACTTTTCACGCAAGTCTTTATCTTTCTTCGGACGGGAGAACAATTTAGTATCAATTACTACTCCTTTTAACGAAGGTGGTGCTTTCATAGAAGCATCTTTCACGTCACCGGCTTTGTCTCCGAATATAGCTCTTAGCAGTTTTTCTTCAGGAGTCGGATCAGTTTCACCTTTAGGCGTGATTTTACCAATCAGGATATCTCCCTCTTTTACATCAGAGCCGATACGGATAATTCCATTTTCATCTAAGTTCTTTACTGACTCTTCACTTACGTTTGGAATTTCTGATGTTAACTCTTCTTCGCCACGCTTGGTATCCCGTACCTCCAGTTCAAATTCTTCAATGTGAATGGAAGTAAAGATATCATCCCGTACAACTTTTTCAGAGATAACAATTGCATCTTCAAAGTTATATCCTTGCCATGGCATGAAAGCTACTTTCAGGTTACGTCCCAGAGCTAATTCACCACGGTTGGTAGCATATCCTTCGCAAAGCACCTGGCCTTTGGTAATTCTATCACCTTTATAAACTATAGGCTTTAGGTTAATGCAAGTATCCTGGTTGGTTCTTCTGAACTTGATCAGATTATATGTTTTTAGCTCATGATCGAAGCTTACCAGTTTCTGGTCTTCTGTTAGATCATACCGCATCACGATTTTGGTAGAATCCACGAAATCTACTACTCCATTTTCTTCAGCAATTACTAAAGCTCTGGAGTCCATAGCTACCCGCTTTTCCAGTCCTGTACCTACAATCGGGGCTTCCGGACGTAACAACGGCACAGCCTGACGTTGCATGTTAGAGCCCATTAAGGCACGGTTTGCATCATCGTGCTCCAGGAATGGAATTAAGGATGCTGCTACCGATACAATCTGGTTTGGAGCAACGTCCATATAGGTTAGTTTATCAGGTTCCAATACTGGAAAATCACCCTCAAAACGCGCTTTTACACGGTCGCTTACAAAACTTCCTTTGTCGTCTATTTTCGCATTGGCCTGTGCTATATAGTGGGTATCTTCTTCTTCGGCTGTCAAGTACATCACCGGCTTTTCTAAATTCACTTTTCCATCTTCAACCAGGCGGTAGGGTGTTTCGATAAAGCCCATGCTGTTTACTTTAGCATGCACGCAAAGCGAAGAAATCAGACCAATATTTGGGCCTTCAGGAGTTTCAATGGTACACAAGCGGCCATAGTGTGTATAATGCACGTCACGTACCTCGAAACCTGCTCTTTCACGGGATAAACCACCAGGCCCTAACGCTGACATACGGCGTTTATGCGTAATCTCAGCCAATGGATTGGTTTGATCCATAAACTGCGATAGCTGGTTGGTTCCAAAGAAGGAGTTGATTACTGAAGATAATGTACGGGCATTGATCAAATCAACTGGTTTAAAGTCCTCATTGTCGCGTACGTTCATTCTTTCTTTGATTGTACGGGCCATACGAGCCAGACCTACACCAAATTGGCTATACAATTGCTCACCAACGGTACGAACCCGGCGATTGCTTAAGTGATCAATATCATCTACTAAGGCTTTGGAATTGATCAAACCAATTAGGTACTTTACAATAGAAATAATATCTTCTGTTGTTAGGACACGTACGTTAGTGTCAATATCCAGACCTAATTTTTTATTGATACGGTATCTTCCTACCTCACCTAAGTCGTAGCGTTTATCTGAGAAGAATAGATTTTGAATAATATCTCTCGCTGTCTGTTCATCAGGCGCTTCAGTATTTCTTAACTGACGATAGATTTGCTCAACGGCTTCTTTTTCAGAATTGGAGTTATCTTTTTGTAACGTATTATAGATAATCGTATAATCGGCTACGTTGATATCTTCGCGGTGAAGAATAACGGATTTAGCCCCAGAGTCTAAGATGGTCTCTAAATCTTCTTCTTTGATTATAGAATCCCGTTCCAGCAAAACTTCATTTCTGTCGATAGATACTACTTCACCTGTGTCTTCATCTACAAAGTCTTCTGTCCAGGTTCTAAGCACCCTAGCAGCTAATTTTCTACCAATAATATCTTTTAACGAGTTACGGTTCGCTGGTACCTCTTCCGATAAACCAAATAAATCTAATATCTGTTTGTCAGAACCAAAACCGATAGCACGCAACAAAGTAGTCACTGGAAACTTTTTCTTCCGGTCGATGTATGCATACATTACGTTATTTACGTCTGTAGCAAACTCTATCCAAGAGCCTTTAAATGGAATGATACGGGCAGAATACAACTTGGTACCGTTGGTATGTTTGCTTTGAGCAAAAAATACCCCAGGCGAACGATGCAACTGAGAAACAATTACACGCTCAGCTCCATTAATCACAAAAGAGCCACGGACAGTCATATACGGAATGTTTCCTAAGAAAACCTCCTGCTCTATCGTCTCAAAATCTTCATTGTCTGCATCGTTACAGGATAACCGCAACTTTGCTTTCAAAGGAACAGAATATGTTAATCCTCTATCTATACATTCATCTACTGAATATTTAGGCGGATCAATCATATAGTCAATAAACTCTAATTTAAAGTTCTCTCTGGAATCGCTAATAGGGAAATTCTCAGAAAAAACCTTAAATAGCCCCTCTTGAGAGCGGTTTTCAGCAGGGGTTTCCAGCTGAAAGAAATCCATAAATGACTGAATCTGAATGTCAAGAAAATCTGGATATTCTATAACCGACTTAATAGAGGCAAAACTAACGCGTTGGGAATGATTTTGTTGAGCCAAAGTATTGAGCGTTTAGGTTGTTACTAAATTCATTTTATTGATTACCCAATAATGAGTATAACCAATAATTTCTAGAAAAAATTTACATAGTGTAAAATAAACTATGTACAAACAGGAAAAGACCTGACAAAACGCCAGGCCTAATTATATGAAGGCAATATTGAAAAATGCCGGATTTATGCTTATTTTAATTCTACTTCAGCACCAGCTTCTTCTAATTGTTTTTTCAGGCTTTCAGCTTCGTCTTTAGCAATACCTTCTTTTACTGCTTTTGGAGCGCCATCCACTAATTCTTTAGCTTCTTTTAAGCCTAAGCCGGTCAGGTCTTTTACTAATTTAACGATTGCTAATTTAGCACCACCTGGGCTTTTTAGGATAACATCAAAAGATGTTTTTTCAGCTGGAGCAGCAGCAGCACCTGCACCTGCACCGGCACCAGGAGCAGCAACTGCAACAGCAGCAGCAGCTGGTTCAATACCGTATTCTTCTTTTAAAATAGATGCTAACTCGTTTACTTCTTTTACAGTCAAATTTACTAACTGCTCTGCGAATGCTTTCAGATCTGCCATTTTTGTATAAATTGAATTGTTGGAATTTGTTTAACTATTGGTTTAACTTAAATAAAGTATAGAAAGCTTATTATTGGCTTTCTCTTTCGGATAAAGTCTTAACGATACCTGCAATTTTGTTTCCTCCACTTTGTAAAGCAGAAAGCACGTTTTTAGCAGGAGATTGTAACAGTCCGATAATTTCACCAACCAATTCTGCTTTAGATTTCAGGTTGATGAGTATATCTAGATTATCATTGCCAATAAAGAGATCAGAGTCGATGGAAGCACCCTTTAATATTGGCTTTTCGTTACCTTTAACTTTACCACGAAATTCTTTAATTATTTTTGCAGGGGTCTTTCCATCTTCAGCAGAGAAAAATACACCTGAAAATCCTCTTAATGCTGTATCATGTAGAGGAGTATAATCTCCTTTTACATTTTCTAACGCCTTTTTAATTAATGTATTTTTAATAACCCGGTATTCAACCCCACGTTCAAAACACATTCTTCTCAGATTATTTACCTCTGCTACTGTCAGATCAGAAGTATCTGTAATATAAAAGAAAGGGTTAGTGTTAAACTTTTGAGTTAATTCCTCAATTATGGCCGCTTTTTCTTCCCTTGTCATGATTATATTCCTGTTATTGTGTTTTTATCAATAATTACCCCGGGACTCATCGTTGTAGACATATGAATCGACTTAAAATATGTACCCTTCGCAGAAGAAGGCTTTAAACGGGCGATAGTATTAATTACCTCTTGTACATTATCCACCAGCTTTTCAGGTTCAAAAGAAACTTTTCCTATACTAGCGTGTACAATGCCAGTTTTGTCTACTTTAAAGTCAATTTTACCAGCTTTTACCTCTTTTACAGCTTTACCTACTTCTAGTGTAACTGTTCCGGATTTTGGATTGGGCATTAACCCTCTAGGTCCTAACACCCGGCCAAGTTTACCAACTTTAGCCATTACGGTAGGCATGGTAATGATTACATCTACATCTGTCCAGCCTTGTTCTATCTTCTGAATATATTCATCCAAACCTACATAATCAGCACCTGCGGCTTTTGCTTCGGCTTCTTTATCAGGCGTACAAAGTACTAGTACTCTTACTTGCTTTCCTGTTCCATGAGGTAATGCTACTACGCCTCTTACCATTTGGTCAGCCTTACGTGGGTCTACTCCCAGGCGGATATCTACATCTACGGATGCATCAAATTTGGTATAGCTAATTTGTTTTAGGATATCAGTAGCTTCCTTCAAGGAATAACTTTTATCCAGGTCAAATTTAGCCTGAGCTTCCTTTTGTTTCTTTGTCAACTTTGCCATCTTCTTATTTATTTAACTTTCCCAAGGTGCATTACCAGTAACTGTGATTCCCATACTTCTAGCTGTACCAGCCACCATTTTCATAGCAGATTCTAATTTGAAAGCATTCAAATCAGGCATTTTAGTCTGGGCTATGGTTTTTACTTGATCCCAGGTGATAGAACCAACCTTGTTCCGGTTAGGCTCCGCTGAACCTCCTTTGATTTTTGCAGCATCCAGAATTAATACTGGCGCAGGAGGAGTTTTAATAACAAACTCAAAAGACTTATCGGTATAATAGGTTATGAGCACCGGCAAAATTTGTCCGGCTTTGTCTTGGGTCCGTGCATTAAATTGTTTGCAGAACTCCATGATGTTTAACCCTTTACTACCTAAAGCAGGTCCTATAGGAGGAGAGGGATTAGCTGCACCACCTTTTACCTGTAATTTTAAATATCCAAGAACTTCTTTAGCCATTTTTCTCTAATTTGAAAATATGAATATGCACGACAAGAAAAACAGATGATGGAAGCATGCTCATCTAATTGTTTCTTACGATACATTTATTCCGTTTTTTGCACTTCCATGTAACTTAACTCAACCGGCGTATTTCTACCAAAAATCTTTACCATTACCTTCAGCTTCTTCCGCTCTTCAAATATTTCTTCTACTGTTCCTTTGAATGTTTTGAAAGGACCATCCATCACCATCACACTTTCCCCTACAATAAAAGGTGTTTCTAACTGTTCACCTTTCTCTTCCGTCTCATCCATTTTTCCTAAAATTCGGTTGATTTCCGATTGACGGAGTGGAACCGGCGTTTTGGCAGCTGCACCTTGGCCGGTATCTGACCCTAGAAAACCTATTACGCCAGGAATGCTAGTAATCACATGAAATACTTCACCATTAGTTAAATCAGCAGATATAATAATATAGCCAGGCAATGTAATTTTATCCCGTACTCTTTTCTTGCCGTTTCGTATTTCGTATACTTTCTCTGAAGGGATAATAATTTGTGGGATATATTCAGTGAGCCGCTGTCTCACAATTTCATTTTCAAGATAAGTTTTTATCTTTTTCTCCTGGCCTGCTACAGCTCTTATCACATACCACTTTAACTCATTCATGAGAAAGATAGATTAGTATAATCGTACAAAATTAGAATGATTGATAAAACCAGGTCATTGCATTTTCGAAACCAAAATCAATAACCCCTATAATTAGTGCAAAAATCAGGGAAGCTACGAGCACTAATGTTGAACTACTTTGCAATTCGCTGAATTTGGGCCAAGAAACCTTTGTTCTGATTTCTTCTATTGAATCTTTAATAAATGCCGTAAACTTTTCCATTGTAAAATTTTGCTATTCGCAATGCACGGGTGGAGAGACTCGAACTCCCAGCCAACGGTTTTGGAGACCGCTACTCTACCATTGAGCTACACCCGTATTTGCTGTCCTAAAAACGGACTGCAAAAGTAAGATATTTTTGTATATAAACAAATGCGTTCCTGAAAAATTATTTCAGGAACGCATGTATAAATCAACGAATTAGCTAATAATCTCTGTTACCTGTCCGGCACCTACAGTTCTACCACCCTCACGAATCGCAAAACGTAAACCTTTTTCCATAGCCACAGGATTAATCAACTTAACAGTAATAGTTACGTTATCGCCTGGCATTACCATTTCGATGTCAGCAGGAAGCTGAATTTCGCCGGTAACGTCTGTAGTTCTTAAGTAGAACTGTGGGCGGTATTTATTAAAGAATGGTGTATGACGGCCACCCTCTTCTTTTGATAATACGTATACTTCTGCTTTGAATTCTGCATGTGGTTTTACAGAACCTGGCTTGCAAATAACCATACCCCGACGGATACTTTCTTTTTCAATACCACGTAATAATAAACCTACGTTATCACCAGCCTCACCTCTATCTAGAATTTTGCGGAACATTTCCACACCAGTCACAGTAGACTTCAGGTTTTCTGCACCCATACCTAAGATCTCAACAGGCTCACCAGAGTTAATGATTCCTCTTTCGATTCTTCCAGTAGCTACCGTACCGCGGCCTGTGATAGAGAAAACGTCTTCTACAGGCATCAAGAATGGCAGCTCTGTCAAACGAGTTGGTATTGGAATCCATGAATCTACTGCATCCATTAACGCTTCTACCGTTTTCACCCACTTTGGCTCACCATTCAACGCGCCTAATGCTGAACCTTGAATAACCGGAATATTATCGCCATCAAATTCATAGAAGCTTAACAATTCACGAATCTCCATTTCAACAAGCTCTAACAACTCTGGGTCGTCTACCATGTCTACTTTATTCATGAACACTACTAGCTGAGGCACACCAACCTGACGAGCAAGCAGAATGTGCTCACGTGTTTGTGGCATAGGACCATCAGTAGCAGCTACTACTAGAATAGCACCATCCATCTGAGCAGCACCAGTAACCATGTTTTTCACGTAGTCAGCGTGACCTGGACAGTCAACGTGTGCATAGTGACGGGCATTTGTAGAATATTCTACGTGAGAAGTATTGATAGTGATACCTCTTTCTCTTTCTTCGGGTGCGTTATCAATTTGTGAGAAGTCTCTTTTTTCAGCCAGACCTTTCTCAGACAATACTTTAGTGATTGCGGCAGTCAAAGTAGTTTTACCGTGGTCAACGTGACCGATAGTACCAATGTTCACGTGGGGCTTGGAACGGTCAAAAGTTTCTTTAGCCATATTTGAAAATCCTCTGTTTAGTTTATTTAAGTTGTTGAAAAGAAGTTATAAAAATGTAAACTTTCGCTGTTATTAAGACTTTTCCTTGTGAGCCAACGATGGGAATTGAACCCACGACCCCTTCCTTACCAAGGAAGTACTCTACCCCTGAGCTACGTCGGCTTGTCTAAGCTTTTAGCAGTTAGCGATTAGTATAGCACCGCTGCAAATTGAGAGGTTTCTTAAACTAATAACTAACTGCTAAACAAAGAGCGGGAGACGGGTCTCGAACCCGCTACCTATAGCTTGGAAGGCTATCGCTCTACCAAATGAGCTACTCCCGCTTGTATAGTGAGTAATGACAAATGACTGTTGATTAAGAAATATAGTTTTTGATAATCGTTACTCATCAATCATTATTCGGTATTGTGGGGCGAGATGGATTCGAACCACCGAAGACATAAGTCAGCAGATTTACAGTCTGCCCCATTTGGCCACTCTGGTATCGCCCCTTTTTCTACATTATAAAAATGTAAGTATTTCTCCTAAGATGAATATTTTTTCTGTTCTTCATTTTAGGGAATGCAAAATTAGAGGGATTTTTTATTTATTCAAATTTTTATAAAAATTTATTTAGCCTTTTTTACAGGCAAGAAATTGCGGATGTTTTCCGCAAATTTAATACAATTTTCTATTTATTACTACGATGGTATATCTAAGTGTAGATTACTAGAAAGTTAATTAATAAAAAATACTATTAAACTGCTAGACTATCCATTTGGCTAACAGTTTAATAGTATATTAAAATTTAAAATCAATAATTTAACTAGATAAGCTTTTGTTTTAAACTACAATTGCTCATCTGAATTATCTATAGGTATATTATCCCAGTCAGAAAGTTCAATGGCTGATACACCCAGAAGCTCTATGTTCAATGCTCTGGCTACTTTTCTCAAATCTTCCATAGCTTGCGTAGGAGTAGTATCTCCTTTCCAAAGTGTGGTACCAGGCAAATGATATTCTGTTTCATTTTTTTTCCAAGTCTCTGCGTATCCTTTCAACTTCATTATATCCCGGACGGCTCCCTGCTTTGCATTAACTTTATAACTAATAAGAATTGGCTTACTCATGCTTTCGTAGATTTATATCATATAGTATGGTTAAATGTTATTGTATAGATCAAACGATTACTCTAATAAAACCTGGAAGTAAACTAGTATGCAAACTATCGGTAGCAAATGTTCTTCTGCGTATTTCCAATCGATAAATATTAGCGGTAAGCCCACTAGGAATCATAAATATAATATTGGTGGACTTAACGCGTACCAATGTATTTATCTTGATTGTATTTCCTGAAAAATCAATCAAATATAATCCCTGTTCTGTGTCCTTCTTATTGATGTCAAGATGCAGGCCATATAACTGCATAACACTTCCCGACATAACGGTACGCAGATTGGTTACTACATTATGGCAACCATATAACACTGGTGTTGTGTCTTCTTCCGTTTCTTTGGGCGATTGAGCGGATTCAAATTCTCTGGGGAAGGCACTGCTTGGCAAAACAGCAGGTGTATCATTAACAACGGATGAACTTGTCATGACAGCAACAGGACTCACCTGCACAGGCTTTGCTTGCTTTTTGACAACATTCTGAATCATATCAGAATATGTTTGTAGGATGTGTATAGCCTCTTCATGAGAAGTAAGCATATATTTTTCTTGAATAAGTTTAACCAAGTCATCTTGCAACTGGTCAATGCCTGCCCGCTTCACTACTTGAGGAAAGTGTTTGAAAGGCTCTTTTTTCTTACCAAAGTTAGATGCAGACATAGACACTTACTTCTAAATAACAAATCCTACGACTATGATATTATGGTCTACCTGTTTATCTTGCTATTTGTAAAATCAGTGTTTGAGATAAAAAAATAATTGCTTATGTGTTGGTAAAAATATATGTTGCAAATCAATTGCCTTGGCATACATAATAAAGCAACAAATTTTATTACCCTTACTAAAAATATGTTTAGGTGGTTTGTCTTAATTTATATATATTATTTAGCTGGTATATTCTATATTTATAAACAATTTTAATCAGTCAACCGGTCAAATAATAACCGGTTGATTGATTGTTTGGACTGATTAGCTTTTTGATAAACTGGTAACTTATATCAAAAGTACTTTTCTGATTGATAATAAAAAAGGAAAGTATTGAATTAAAAGTAACAATAGTAAAACGAGACCTTTTTTGAAGAAACCTAATACTGTTACTTAAAAACAAATAAAAATCTAAACAAGCAGACAAAAAAATAAAACATTTGGTCAAAATTGTAACACATATACTATTTTATTTTACCTGTTATATGGCTAGTTCTATCTCAGTTTCTTACATATAGCACCTTCGATGTTATTAATCTACCCCGCCGATCAACCAATATTTTTCTGAAGTTGATGTTTGGTAGCCATCAGAATATCTAATATCATTTCCCAAATATGTTCGTAGGGAATTATTTCTATCTCTGCATATGCCTCCCCTGGTGGAGATATAACCTGAAGCTTCTCATATAAGTATTTTCCTTTTTTCCGGCAATACATAGGTTTAAAATCTTCTTTTATTGGAATCATGAGTAATTTAAAAAAAGCTTTTGCCCGATCGCTGAAATTATCTTTTAGATGAGTACCTGCATATTTGCGCATAGCTTCTATTCTATGTAACAGACTTTCTAAATCATTTTTTTTCAGGAAATATAAATACTGCAAAATCAGGATGGCCACATTAAAGCCCTGCTTATCCTTGCTGTGTTCAGGTACTGAGTTAATAAGCATTTGATAGGTAAACTCGGTATATAGAGATTCTGAGGGATGTACAAAGTAGAGATAACTTCTGTATAGTGCCCATCGCTCTTTGGCCATACGTCCAATTTTAGAATAAAAAGGGTTCTCATCAGTCTGCTGAATTATTTTCAAAGCCAAGTTATATTCTCGAGCATGTAAGGCTAGCAGAAAATAATTCTCCATGAAAGCAAACCAGTTATTAGATGATGGGTCAAAAGCTTGTAAATACTCTCCGGCAAAATATAACCCCTTTTCATACTCTTTACTTCGTAAGTATGCATGCACATTCATAAACTTATTAAACCGGTGATCAAACCGCATTGGATTTATTTTTCCATTCTCAAATAATTCGTCCGATTCGCTAGTAATGTGGATAATTTCAGCAGGCTGCCCCACCATGTCATAGAAAAATATTTTTAACTTATAGTAATAGTGGAAGTTATTAAACGAATGAGATTGTTTCCAGAGCTTATGCAGACGTTCGAGTATAGGAACCAGCTTAGGTAAAAATTCTTTCCGTGCCTGTATTGATTTACTCAGTTCAAGTCTAGCGGTATTATAATAATCTTCAGCTTCCTGTTCAAATTTTAATATGTTCCGGTAATGCAAAAGCAATTCTTTGCTTTTATAAAATAAATAGGATTTGCCAACTTGTGCATAGATACCCAGCAATACTTCCAAGCTTGATACAGTGATGTAAGTAAATTCTGCTTCGAAGGAAATTTTTAGTAATTTATTAAGTAATCTCTCGGAAGTTTTGTATTCACCTAGATTAATAAGCATCCTAGCCTGATGCAGTAAATTCAAACATTCCTGTTCATATTTATGAGATATTTTAGAACGGTTATTGAAATCAAGAAAGAACAAATGATTGAGTAGTTTCTTACGCAACCGGGATTTAGCCATCTTATAACTGGCTTGGTCAGGCGTGCTGTTATATAGATGAGTAGCTGCCTGTTCGTCGGAGGTAAACTTGCCTTGTTGAATACCATAAAACAATTCCATATCTTTGCTCAGCTTTTTTTCAGCATCCCATTCTAAAAAAGCAATTTTTTTTTGAGCCCTATTTGTTACAATTTTTACCAATTCCCTTAATTCTTCCATATTTTTTTGCTTATCAAAAACCAAAATCTATGATTAAACGCAGAAAATAAAGCTTTTCCCTTTGTTTATCTGATGTTACAATTATACCTGAATTTTCCTGTTATTTTAATAATCAGGATTTTACCTTTGTAGCAAGCAATTAATTTTCATCGGGTTGCTCCAGTAGTAGTAGACTGAAGTGCCCACATTCATCCGGCAGCTTATGGTTGCCGGATGAATATATTGTTAAAATATTTTTTCATACAATTTTCCAGAAATGTAAAAAAAAACTACATTCATATTGTTACGAATAGACCAAATTTAGCAGATTTTTTGTCTGTAATTGTATTTTATTGTCTGGCAAAAATCAGTTTTTACCAATAAATCATACACTCTAGATATTATCCTCCTTGTTACATTCAAAGGCAAATCTTCCTGGTTTGCCTTTTTTTTATTTATGATCTTTGAACATAAATAAAGCGCACAGTTAATCTAAACATAAACTACTACTTTAAATTATCTACTACTATGACAGCCTTAATTGCTTACTTTATCCTTCAATCTACTTTCCTGACTGCTAGCCCTACAACTAAAGCTACAGCAACTAAAACAACAAGCACTCAAACACAAACTTGTGGTATCGGATGGGATGATAATGACTAAATTACTACACTTATAAAGTATAAAATATATAAACCGGTAGGCTTTCCCTACCGGTTTTTTAGTCAGGTTTCAATGCTGTATACCAGATATATAGCAGGTAATTACCAACAATATGTCCATACTTTGCAGGGATGAAGCCCTTAAATAAAGCCAAGTGCAGTGTCCTTACTTTGTATTTTTTTACTTATTTTACATCTGCTATATGAATTTGCTATTGCATGATTAAGATAAGATTTATACTAGTACTTACCTTTTCAGTTCTCGTCTGTTGTAAGCATTCTACGAATGTTGTTCAGGAGATACGGGTTAGATTACCTCAAGATCCGGAGAATTTAAATCCTATCACCTATACTAATACGCAAGGTTTACAAATTATCAACTTGTTGTTTCAAACTCTTTTATATACTTCAGGAACACAAGCTACACTTGAACCTCTGCTTGCCCAATCTTTACCTATTGTACACCGGTCTGACTCAGCTATGCTGATTACTTACCGGCTGCGGCCACAAGCTACCTGGGACAATGGCAAACCAGTAACAGCCAACGATGTAAATTTTTCGCTGAAGCTGATTAAATGTCCCGGGCTTAATAACGAAAAGCTCCGTATGCGTTATGAAGCCATACAGGCAGTGCTCACAGATTCAACAGATCACTCAGCTATAACATTTGTATGTGACAAAAATACGGCTGATCCGGTTAGGCTTACTGGCGCTTTGTTTATTCTTCCTTTGCATATTTATGATCCAAATAATCTGTTAAAATCCTTTACTCTTCAACAATTAACTACACATTTTGACTCTCTAAAAAGTAACAGCAATATTAAAGCATATGGCGAGTGGTTTGGAAAAGAAAGTATTAGTAGACAAAGCCATTTTTTGAAAGGAAGCGGTGGCTATATGCTCAGCAACTGGCAAACAGGCGAACATGTTATTTTAGATAAAAAAGACCAATGGTGGCCGGCCAACGTAACCGATAAACCAAGTTATTTGTCAGCCAATCCACCCAGAATCAATTTTCACATAATTCCTGATAATACCACTGCACTGCGTGCACTAAAAACGAATGGGATAGATGTATATAGCAATATTCCGGCTACTGACTTTGTCAGTTTAATGCAGGATCAAAGTTTTAAGCAGAACTTCACCACCTTTACGCCTGAAACATATGATTTTACCTATATAGGGATTAATAGCCGCTATGAGAAATTTGCTGACCGTTTAACACGCCAGGCACTAGCCCATTTAATGGATATTCCTGCTTTTATTGAGGTTACTCAAAAGAATTTTGCCACTCGCACAATTGCTCCACTCAAACCAGACGATCCGTTCTACAACAAACAAATCAAGGCTTATGAGTATAATCCCAAAAAAGCTGAACAATTATTAAAGCAGGCCGGATGGAAAAATGCAGATGGCCAATGGAAAAGAATTATCTCGGAAGTAGAAATACCTCTGGAAATCAATTTACAATACCGGGCAGGCAACACAGAGTATGAAAATATTGCACTTATTTTTCAACAAGCTGCCAAACAAATTGGTGTGCCAGTAGATGTACAACCGGTGGAAAGCAGTATGCTTACAGATAATTTACGCTCGCACAATTTTGAAATGTTTATTAGAGGAATTTCGGGTAGTCCCGGAGAATACGATTACAAATCAATTTTGCATACAGAAAGTGCAGATGCAGGAGGAAATAACTATTCACGATTCGGCACACCAGAAAGCGACACACTAATTGAAGCAATTAACAATGCCAGTAATGATACGTTGAAAGCCAAATATCTGCTCCGCTTTCAAGAGATATTGCATACAGAAGCCAATCCTATTTTTCTATATACAGCAAAGAACCGTATTGCAGTAAATAACCGGATTACAAACACACGGCTCACCGCTAGTAAATATGGATTTGATGTAAGTGCTTTTACATTCTCTGCTCAATAACCCATATGATGAAGTATCTGCTGATACGGATAGTGTGGATCATTCCAACACTGTGGTTTATTTCTTCTGTTGTATTTGTATTACTTAAATTAATTCCGGCTCAGGCAGCTTTTCTGCAAGAGGATGAATCTGGTGTAAACTCAGCTTCTAGATCAGCTATATACAGACAATATCTGGAAAGGACCGGGCAAAATCTACCATTGTTCTATGTTAGCTTACGGTCGGTAGCGGAACCCGATACGTTACTCACTATCCTCCCTGTAAAAGAACAGCAATTTCTTAGAAGATTGGCTTTAACCTATGGTAACTGGCCCCTAGTTGCTGAGTTTTATGCACAAGTGCTAAAGCTTAGGGCAGTAAGTAAACAGTTATCTAATTCTCAACTTCGTTCTTATTATCAAGTGCAAATCGCTAAACTCTTCGAGACAACAAACTCGAATACCCTACTACATATACTATCTGACATAGAACAAACTCATCACCGTCATACAACTAACCAATCGATTCTAGCAGTTTCTGAAGCAACTCTGCAAAGTTTTACCCGGTTACAACAAAATAAAACGCCTTATACCAAATATATTCCTGTGTTCAACTGGCATGGCAGCCAAAACCAGTATCACCAATGGCTGCAAAATGTAGTGAAAGGCGATCTGGGTATTTCCCTTAGAGATGGCAGACCAGTCCATTCTATTTTAGCGGAGGCTATTGGGAGTACATTTTTACTCTCTTTGTGTAGCCTGCTGATGATCTTTACCATAGCAATACTGCTTAATTTTCTGTTAATTCATGAAGATTACTCGTGGTTACGCAAACCTGTTTTAAATACAGTATATGTGCTAGATACCATTCCGCTATTTTTACTGGCATCTTCACTGATTATCTTGCTGGCAAGTAACTCCTATTTATCTTTATTCCCGGTATATGGCTTAGGAAATATACCGGAAGAGGCCACATGGTTTGAAAAAATTTCTATACGCTTATATCATCTAACTATTCCAAGTATCTGCCTGACAGTAAGTAGCATCCCCTATGTAATTAGTCAGTTGAATACAGCAATGACTGAGGTGAAAAAGGCAGATTACATACAAACGGCTAGAGCTAAAGGAATAGCAGAATGGAAAATTGTAAGGCAGCATATCTTTAAAAATGCTTTATTACCATTAATTACCTTATTTTCCAGCTATATTCCGGCATTATTGGGAGGTGCTGTAGTAATAGAAGTTATTTTTGCCATTCCAGGTATGGGTCGTTTACTGGTAGATTCTGTACTAGCCAGAGATTATCCGGTAGTTTTGGGAATAGTATTAGTAATGGCCTTTGCAAAAATAGCAGCTCATAGTATAGCCGATGTGCTGTATTATCTAGCCGACCCACGAATACGATTTTCATGAAAGTTAAAACAGGGAAAAATACCTCATTCATGTTTAAAAAAAATGGAGCTCCCAAAGCAGCCTTTTTTTTTCTGAGTTTGGTGGGCATTTGTATTGTATTTGCTGATTTGCTGCCCTTGCCATTTTCACCCACTACCTTAGATTTGTCAAACACCTATTTGCCCCCTTTCCAAACCCAAAGCTATATAGCCGGAAAACCTTTTCATTGGCTGGGCACAGATCATTTAGGACGCGATGTTCTGGCAAATATTATTTATGGTTGCCGCACGGCTATTCTCTTAAGTATGCCAGCTATGGCTATTTCCTCTGCATTAGGTTTATTGCTTGGTGGAATAGCCGGATACTATGGTAATAAAGCAATTAAATTAAGTATTGTCCATGTATTTATTCTTTTGCTTACTTTTATATTAGCCTATTATTATGGGGTTTATCTGCCAGAATATTCTTTGACCGGATCAGCAAGTAATGCTATTCCATCTGCTTACCTAAACTGGTTTATCTTTATAAGCATTCTTACAGCCGGAATATTGATGAGCAAATGGCTTCATAAGCGTCTACCACATATAGTTAACGTATCCATTCCTATTGATCAGATGATTATGAAGTGTATAGAGATACTTTCATCTGTTCCGCGGATTATTCTCATCTTATGCCTGGCTGCTTACACACGTCCTTCCTTGTATAATCTGATACTGATTACTGGCTTTACGTATTGGACAGAACCGGCGAGACTAATCCGGGCAGAGTTATTACGGATAAAAACACTCAATTACATTGAATCTGCCAGGGCTATGGGCCTGGCAGATTTCTATATTCTAATCAGGCATGCATTACCTAATTCTTTATCTTCTATTATTGTAGCCATCACTTTTGGTACAGCTGGGCTTATTTCTTTAGAATCTACATTATCTTTCCTCAACATAGGCCTGCCAGTCGATTTACCCAGCTGGGGCAGAATGGTAGCCAGCGTCCGCAATAACTTTTCCGCCTGGTGGCTGGTACTCTTTCCAGGATTAGCCTTATGTAGTACGGTGCTATCCTTACAAGCAGTAAGTAACTGGCTGGTTTACAAACTGAATCCAAAAAACAGATAACTTTTTATAGAGAAGGAATGCAGGTGTATCTCATCGTTACCCTTACATTCCTTCTTTACTAAATATGTCTTACCTCTTTGTTACCCATTGACAAGATTTTACCAGATTGATAAATTCAGTACGGTAGCCTTCTTTATCTGCTCCTTTGGCACCTTCTGCCATGTTTACTATGTCGGTATAGTTGGTTTGGCCTTTAAACTCTGAATTGCGAAGTAGCATCCCAAACCCAGCCACAGCAGCAGAAAACCGGAAGTTATCAGAAGTTTTACTCAATGCTACAGGCTCATTTATTAAACTCTTAGTAAGTAATTGGCTTATTTCACTATTTGGCTGTTTGTAGCGGAGTTTCAAGGTCATAAGTTCTTTGGAAGTAAAAGCAGCAGGAGCAATTTTATTTTTCTGGTATTTGAGCTCATCTGTACCAGGTACTTCCTGATCTGTATCTTTAGCATCTGCTGGAATTAGTTCATACAAAGCAGTTACGGTATGGCCTGCACCTAATTCACCAGCATCTTTCTTATCATTATTGAAGTCTTCGTTTTTCAGCGCACGGTTTTCATAGCCCACTAAGCGGTAAGCTTTTACTTTAGCCGGATTAAATTCTACCTGTATTTTTACATCTTTGGCAATAGTAAATAAAGTTCCGCCAAATTCATTTACCAAAACCTTGCGGGCTTCCATCATATTATCAATATAGGCATAATTACCATTGCCTTTATCTGCCAAGATTTCCATTTTGGAGTCCTTGTAATTACCCATTCCAAAGCCTAGTACGGTCAGAAAAATACCAGTTTCCCGCTTCTGTTCAATGAGTCTTTCCATGGCAGCATTGCTGGAAACACCTACATTAAAATCTCCATCGGTAGCCAGAATTACCCGGTTATTGCCTTCTTTTATAAAATTCTCCTTGGCAATTTTATATGCTAGCTCTATTCCTGCCCCACCTGCTGTAGAGCCGCCAGCTTCCAGCCGTTCAATAGCATCGAGTATTTCTTCTTTGTGGCTACCTGAAGTGCTTGGCAGTACTAAACCCGCTGCACCTGCGTATACAACTATTGCTACCCGGTCTTGCGGCCTTAACTGGCCTAACAACATACTAAATGCAGATTTGAGTAAAGGTAACTTCTCCGGCGAATCCATAGACCCAGATACATCCACTAAAAATACCAGATTAGAAGCCGGCAAGTTTTGAGTAGGTATTTCTTTACCCTGCAGCCCAATATGTACCAAACGGTGATTTTTGTTCCAGGGGCAATCAGACATTTCTGTAGTAATAGAAAATGGATCATTGCTTGTTGGCTGCGGATAATCGTAGGTAAAATAGTTTACCATCTCTTCAATCCGGACGGCATCTTTGGGTGGCATTTGCCCTTGATTAAGAAACCGCCGCATATTGCTGTAAGAAGCGGCATCTACATCAATCGAAAAAGTAGAAAGCGGATTTTTTAAAGCATCTCGGAATCCATTCTCCTCAATAGCCTCATATTCTTCTGTATTATGATTGACTCTATTTTCATCAGCCATAACACTCATAGGAGCAACTGGGGCAGCCATTTTTGCTTCACTCTCCATGATCACATATGCTGCTTGCTCTTCTTTTTTGGCTTTTTTAGCTACTGCTCTTGATCGGTGAATGGTAACAACTTCCTGTAGCATCTCCACATCAGGTGTTAACTTTACATCAACTACCTGCCGGTTATTTACTTTTACTTCCAAGGTTTTATAGCCAATATAACTGAACACTACTACACCACTAGGTTGCGGTAGTATGATTTCGTAGTTGCCTTTTGCATCAGAAGTGGTGCCAATAGAGGTGCCTTTTACTAGGACGTTTACACCCGGCAAAGGAGAGCTGTTTTCAACATCGGTAATAGTGCCGGTAATTTTATGGTCTTGCTTTACTTCATACATTCCCAGAAAAGCATAAACCACCATTGCGAAGGTAATAATGAACTTGCCCATAGAAGTTTTTTTCTCTATGATGCAGCAGGAAAGCTTATTCCATAAATTCAGAAAAAATTTACTTTCTGCAATAACTAGTGCTAATAGCAAGCTGTTGCCAGATACTAAGTTGACCCTGTTTTTATTCTTCTACATAATCCAGGTCTTTATGAAAAGTTTCTTCCAGGAAATACAGTGCCAGTAAAGCAAGAATGATTGTTGCCATACCTACAATTGCTCCACTATAAACCACACCTACACTTTCTTTTAATTTCAGGAAAACCAGCGTGATAGGAATAAAAGCTCCTCTAACAAAATTAGGTACCGTAGTAGCCACGGTAGCCCGCAGATTTGTTCCAAACAATTCCGCAGCAATAGTGACAAACAAGGCCCAATAGCCATTTGCAAAACCTAAAAACACACATGCGCCATAAAAAAAGGCCAATTCTTTTACAGGCAAGAATATATATACCAGCATAAACAGTGTAGATAAAGAGATAAACAAGCCAATAACCTTTTTGCGGCTCTTGACATACTGGCTAAGAAATCCACTGATTATATCTCCTGCCACCTGTCCGGAAAATGCCAGCATTACGGCTTTCCCGGCTACTACCGGTTCACTAATTCCCATGGCTTTGCTAAACTCAGGTGAAAAAGTTATCAAGATACCCGTCACAAACCAGATGGGTAAGCCTATTAGAATGCATTTTATATATTTGGCAAAGCGAGCTTTATTGGTAAAAATCATTAAAATATTGCCCCGCTGCACATTCTGCTGTTTTATATGCTTAAATATTCCTGACTCGAATACTTTTACCCGCATTAGTAGCAACAAAAGCCCCAAACCACCGCCAATAAAATACGAGATCCGCCAGTCGAATAGGTCGGCAATGAAATAGGCGAGAATGGCGCCCATAACTCCCATAGTAGCTACTAATGTGGTACCGTATCCTCGAATCTCTTTAGGTAGCACTTCTGCCACCAGGGTGATACCTGCGCCTAGTTCACCGGCCAAGCCGATACCAGCAATAAACCGCAGGACGGCATATTGGCCAATAGTGGTTACCATACCGTTGGCTATGTTCGCTAATGAATAAATAAGAATAGAACCGAATAGTACCGATAAACGGCCTTTTTTATCGCCTAAAATTCCCCAAAAGACACCCCCAATCAGCAAACCTGCCATTTGCATATCCAATAACATGATGCCATCTTCCAGCAGCCTATCGTCAGTAAGCCCTAACGCCCGTAGGCTGGGTACCCGCACAATACTGAACAGAAATAAGTCATACATATCTACTAAATATCCCAATGCAGCTACAATTACAGGAATTTTGAAGAGTTGTTTGGATATGTTAGTCTGGGTAGTTGCTTGGTTGAGCATAAAATCAATTCGGAAGCGAAAGCTCTAAAAATTTAATAAAAATAGGCTATTGTGGATTCTGCTTACGTATCATAACCTAGGCATGGTAAGTCCACCATCCACCATAATCACTTGTCCGGTAGAATACGGAAAATCACCTTTGGCTAGGGAAGCAACTGCTTTTCCTACATCATCCGGGTAACCCCACCTTTTTTGCACACACAAGCCCCCTTCTATTAATCTATCGTATTTCTCTGTCACTCCGGCAGTCATATCTGTTTTAATTACGCCTGGCCGGACTTCATATACTGGAATATTATATTCACCCAAACGGGCAGCAAACAACTGGGTAGCCATACTTAAGCCAGCTTTGGCTATGCAATACTCTCCCCGGTTTACAGATACCACGGTAGCCGAAATAGACGACACATTAATAATGCATCCCCAGAATTCCGTATTGGTATGTGTTTGTGTAATCATCCAGTTAGCAGCAGCCTGGGTTAGAAAGTAGGCTCCTTGTAAATTAGTAGAAAGGACATAGTGAAAACTTTCTTCAGTTGCTTCCAGGATATCCCTTCTTTCCTTAGGGGCTACACCAGCATTGTTCACTAGGACATGCAAGCGACCAAAGTGATTTTTGATTTGCGCCAGCATTCTATCTCTGGCTTCTCTGGAAGCTATATCGCCCTGGCAATAAATTACCTCTGCCCCTAACTCTTGTAAATGTGTTAGTACTTCCTTAACAGAGGCTTCTTCCCTGACACCATTAATCGCCAAGTCAAATCCGTTTTTAGCCAGATGTTCGGCAATGCCCAAACCTATGCCCCGGCTGCCTCCGGTCACCAATGCTACTTTTTTCATAAATATATTTTTTATTTTCTCCTCAACAGGCGGAGCTATGAATCTATTTCAACTCTTCTATAGTTACCCAGCAACGTTTTTCCCAGCTTTCTATACCTTTTTCTGCCAGTTGTACTCCTTTAGCTCCTTCATATAGATTCCAGGGAAAGGGATCATCTTTTACTATATGTTTTAGAAAAAGCTCCCACTGCGCTTTAAAGGCATTGTCGAACGGCTCTTGCTCCGGCACCTTTGCCCATCCTTCAAAAAACTTAATTGGCTGTTCAATGTCTGGGTTCCATACTGGTTTGGGTGTATTGCCATAATGCTGAATATAACATTCACGCAGACCTGCCACGGCAGAGCCTTTGGTTCCATCCACTTGCAAGGTTAATAAATCATCCCGCCGTACCCGTACAGTCCAGGAGGAGTTGAACTGGGCAATTACGCCACCTTCTAGTTCAAAAGTAGCATAGGCTGCATCGTCGGCCGTGCATTTATAAGGTTTGCCTTGTTCGTCTATCCGTTCGGGAATATGAGTAGCTCCCAAGCAGGATACCGCTTTTACTTTTCCGAAAATATTATCCAGTACATACCGCCAGTGGCAGAGCATATCTACAATAATACCGCCATCATCTTCTTTACGGTAATTCCAGGAGGGCCGCTGTGCCGGAATAGTATGCCCTTCAAACACCCAGTAGCCAAACTCACCACGCACAGATAATATCTGACCAAAAAATCCATTCTGTATCAGCCTCTGTAATTTAAGTAAGCCCGGCAGCCATAATTTATCCTGCACTACGCCATTTTTTAGTCCGGCTTCTTTACATAAGGTATATAATTCTAGAGCAGTTTTGGCATCTACGGCAGTTGGTTTTTCACAGTACACATGTTTTCCAGCTTTTACGGCTTTACGAACGCCTTCTGCCCGCCTTCCGGTAGTCTGGGCATCAAAATAAACGCTGTAATAAGGATCTGCCAAGGGTTCATCCACATTAGTTGTAATCTTTTCTACACCCGACATCTTACTTAGCTTCTGGAGTTTATTAATGTCGCGGCCAACTAATATGGGGTCTGGCATAATCACTTCACTGGGGCTTATTTTTACACCGCCTTGCTTAATGATTTCTACAATAGAACGCATCAGGTGTTGATTGGTACCCATGCGGCCTGTTACGCCGTTCATGATAATGCCTACTTTATGTTCCTTCATGGAATTGGAATTGTTTGGATTTAAAAGATTTACTATTTACGAATATTGCAGGTATGCTTCTTTTATCTTTTTCAGAAAAGCAGACTGATCTTCTGACCAGTATTTTGTGGAAAATATTTCTACCTCATTAAAGCCATTGAACCCGGCTTGCTCTACCCAACTGCGAATTTGCCTAATAGGAATACAGCCTTCTCCCATTAATCCCCGGTCGTTCAACATATCGGTGGTAGGAGTTTTCCAGTCGCAGATATGAAAGGCATACAAGTTATCATTTTTGCCACAGCGGGCTATTTCTTTTTCCAGATTTGGGTCCCACCATAGATGGTAGACATCTACAGCCACACCTACATACGGAGAGTTAATCTCCTCCGCCATATCATTTGCCTGAGCCAAGGTATTAATAGCAGAACGGCTATCAGCATACATCGGGTGAAGTGGCTCAATAGCTAATTTTACACCTGCACGCTCTGCATAGGGCAACACAGCCAATATACCCTCCAGTATTTGCTTTCTTGACTCTTCTAGAGATTGTCCTGGCACAGCTCCACAGACGAGTACAATCATGGGTGCACCTAAAGCGGCTGCTTCATCAACGGCTTTTTTATTATCGTCAATGGCTTGTTGACGGCCACTCATTTCAGGATGTGGAAAGAAACCGCCACGGCATAAAGAGACAACCTGTAAGTTATACTCCCGCAACATGTTTCCTGTTTGTTTTATATCTCTTCCATATAAGGCATCTCTCCAGACCGTAATACCCCCTATTCCCGCTTCAAAATAATGCCTGGCTGCTTCCTCTATAGTCCAGGGTTTGGTGGTAATGGTATGAATACAGAGCTTAGAAAAATCTGTCAAGTTTTTTGCATTCATCTGGCGCAGGAATAAAAAGTGTAATACGGTTCATTATTACTTATCCGTTGCACATACAGGGCCAACTCACGGATATGATAATCTCCCCACATACTGGATTCGCCATAGGGAATTTTGCTTCCTTCTGGTACATAATCCCATCCATTGGGACGATGGTAAATGGAATGCAGCAATAATCCTTGATGATTGGGATCAGTGCTTAAATAAGGTTCTTCTAATAATCGGTTCAGTACGGTTAAGCCAGTTTGCCAATAGTTATTTCCAGCATCAGCCAGGCCTTTCTTTAATAAATAATTGCCTAAACGTAATAATCCCTGGGCACCAATAGCCGCCGCAGAGCTGTCTACCGGTTCATGCTCATTATATGGTTCAGCCGGACGTTCCAGGTAATTGCCTAACTTATGCAGATTTGGTGCGCCGGTGTCCCAGTAAGGAATGCCATCAATGGGTGTATGTTCAATATAAAAGTCGCAGGTAGCTCTGGCTGCTTTTATCATGAATTCTTCTATCTGTTTGCGTCCTCCAAAAGCGTCCAGCTCACTGTCAGGTAAAGTTTCCAGGCATTCCAGTTCTTCGGCAAAACCACACATAGCCCAGGCTAAGCCACGTGTCCAGGTAGTAAAGCCAGAATAACCTTGTTGCGAATTGGGACTACGGAAATTACCATCCTTGGTATTAAATATACTTTCGTGAGCAGTACGCCCCCATAAATCATACGAGTCGCGGCCTTGGCCGTAATACACTGAGTAATTGGCAGTAGCTTTGCAATGTAGTAAAGCTACTGCCAAAAGATTTATTTTTACATCATTCTCCGCTTGAAATACATGGCCCAGCAAATGACTTACTACCAAAGCCCTGCATGAGCGGATAGTGTCTACAAATAAGGAGTGAGGACCATTGAAGGAATGAATAAATCCACCATTTTTTATAGTTGTCCATCTGCTGGCTTGTACAGCACCAGATATTTTCAGCGCCAGTTCATAAAAATTTTTCTCCCATTCATTGTACTCCGTTTTTCCTTCTTTCATTAACCGCAGCAAATTACCATAGGTGCTTACGTTATTAAATCCGTGATCGTGCACCCCAATATGGCTGATATGTGGAGCCATTACTTCCAATGTTTTTTTGCGGCCGCTTTGCAAAAATTCTTTTTCTCCGGTGGCATCGTATTGAAGAATTGCGGAACCAAATTGGAAACCCTGTGTCCATTCGGTCCAGCCACGGGTACTATACTGACCTTTTATGGTGAATACCGGCGAACCCTTGGATACATCGTATTTTTGATCAATCAGGCTGATTTTATTTCCGGAAAGCTGCCAAAATGTATTGAGTTTAGCTTGAAAATCAGAGGGTTGCAGGCGGTTGTTAATTGAAATCATTATGCTATGTCGCGCTGAAAATTGTTAGATTATAAAATAAAATATCCTTAATGTGCTACAGTCTTTTAGTGTAAGATAGAAAACCAATGCATTTGTACTCATATGCAGCCTATAAAATTTTACTAAGTAGCAGTAGAGATACTCCCAAATAGATTGCTGAAAAATTATATCAAATAATTGAATTGTTCCATCTTATAGGTTATTTTGTTGCAGTAAATCCATTTACCCAAGAAGATCACTAAATCAACCTGATAAAATTTTTTACTCTATGAAAACCATCCTCATCTGTATACCCCTCCTTTTCGTTACCTACTTTTGCCTGGCACAAACTACTATCCCTTCTGCTGAGGCGCAAATTAAAGCGGCTGTAATGGCTGCACCGGCCGATATGCGGGAAAAAGCTACGGTATATGGGTATTCTCCTAAAGGGGAGTTTGCTGTATTACGTAAAGGTACCAATGAAATGATATGCCTGGCAGATGATCCGGCACAGAAAGGCTTTAATGTATCTTGTTATCACAAAGATCTGGAACCCTTTATGGCACGTGGCCGGGATTTGAAAAAAGAAGGAAAATCTTTCCAGGAAATCAGTGATATGCGGGAGAAAGAAGCAAAATCCGGAAAATTGGCCATGCCTAAAAATCCCTCTACCTTGTTTGTTTTTACGGCTACCGACGAAAATGTCGACCTGACTACTGGCGATATTAAAGAAGGCAACTACCGGTATGTAGTATATATCCCCTATGCTACGTCTGAAAGTACTGGGTTGCCTTTAAAACCAGAAGCTCCTGGCATGCCCTGGATTATGGACCCCGGCACCCACAAAGCCCACATTATGATAACTCCGCCGGCTAAAAAATAAGTGTTACTTTTAAAGAAATCCTATCAGCAAGTTATGTATGCCTAAGCAAAAAGTGTAGATTGAACTAAAATAAGGTAGTAACCATTTATTCAGAAATACCCTTTTCAGTCATACATAACTCTTATGCTTGCTTCTGCGAAAGCCAGATATACACAATTGATTAAACAAAAAGCCTATGAGCTGGGCTTTCAGTATTGTGGTATATCCAAAGCAGAGTTTCTGGAAGAAGAAGCCCCTCGCCTGGAAAACTGGCTGAATGCGAACAGGCATGGTAAAATGGGCTACATGGCCAACTATTTCGATAAACGGCTTGACCCACGGCTGCTAGTAGATGGTGCCAAATCGGTGGTATCTATGCTACTGAATTATTACCCAGAGAAAGAAATAGAATCTGGTGAAGCGGAATACAAACTATCCAAATATGCGTATGGCACTGATTACCACTTTGTCATCAAAGATAAGCTCAAAACACTAATTCAATACATCCAAGACGAAATAGGCGAAGTAAACGGACGGGCTTTTGTGGATTCTGCCCCAGTAATGGACAAAGTATGGGCAAAGAAAAGCGGCCTGGGCTGGGTGGGCAAAAATTCCAACTTGCTAAACCGGCAGATGGGTAGCTTCTTTTTTATTGCCGAGATTATTATAGACCTGGAACTAGACTATGATGGCCCAGTTAAAGATTATTGTGGCACTTGTACCCGCTGCCTAGATGCCTGCCCAACAGATGCCATTACAGAGCCCTACGTAGTAGATGGCAGTAAGTGTATCTCTTATTTCACAATTGAACTAAAAGAGCAGATTCCACAAGAAGTAAAAGGCAAGTTCGAAAACTGGGTTTTCGGATGCGACATCTGCCAGGATGTATGCCCCTGGAACCGCTTCTCCCAACCTCATCAGGAACCACAATTTAATCCGACTTCAGGCTTGCTGGAGATGAAAAAAAGCGAGTGGGAAGAAATTACAGCAGAAGTATTTAATCTACTTTTCAAAAACTCAGCGGTAAAACGTACCAAACTAGAGGGCTTGAAACGGAATATTGCCTTTATAAAAGACGGAAAATAGCCTAATTATATATCCACTGACTATTCGTTTATATGAATTTCTATTTCAGCAGGTAAGCTGGTCAGTTTATAGCATAAAACAATTTACTTATTTTACAGTATGTATAGAGCGGATTATCTTATTAAATTTCCGCTCGTAAAACTACCTTTTCCTCAACTATATGAATTCTGTACATTCCACCTTTGCTAATCCTATTACCTATATACTTGAAAAATTCCGGCATACCCGCCAGATGACTGAAGACATTTGTAAACCATTGGCCATTGAAGATTACTTACCTCAGCCAATGGTAGATGTGAGTCCTCCAAAATGGCACCTGGCGCATACTACATGGTTTTTCGAAACATTTCTATTAAGCAGATTCATCCCCAGCTACACTCCTTTTCATCCGGATTATACGTATTTATTCAACTCCTACTATAATAATGTAGGTGCCCGTACTGCCCGCAATCACCGGGGATTTTTATCCCGGCCTACAGTAAATGAGATATATGAATACCGCGCCTATGTAAATGAGCAGATGAACCGACTAGAAAATTATATCACCTCTGCAGATGAACGGGAATGCGTGGAGTTACTCGAAATAGGGTGTAATCATGAGCAGCAGCATCAGGAACTATTAGTGACAGATTTAAAGTACATTCTATCTTGCAACTACATTAGGCCAGTGTACCATAAACCAGTATTGCCGGCTACAAATCCGGAGCAAACTGTAAAAACGGCTTTTCTTCCGGTAGAAGAGGGGATTTATGAAATAGGATACAAAGGCAATGGGTTTTGTTTTGATAATGAATTAGGCGTACACAAGGTGTTTTTGAATGCTTTTCATATACAAAACAAATTAGTAACCAATGGCGAATACCTGGAATTTGTAGAAGCTGGAGGATACACGGACTTCCGGCACTGGCTTTCCGAAGGCTGGGAATTAGTAAAAACCGAACAATGGCAACATCCGCTGTATTGGGAAAACCGTGATGGCGAGTGGTATAAATTTTCTTTACATGGCGACATTACCCTGGATAAGCAGGCTCCGGTGTGCCACATCAGTTTTTACGAAGCTGCTGCCTATGCAGCCTGGGCCGGTAAACGCCTTCCTACAGAATTTGAATGGGAAGTTGCCGCCCGGAAGTTCAACCCCCATTTACACGCAGACAACAGCCAGGATAAAGTGCTTTTTCATCCCTTAAAAGCTAAAAAAGACGATGGCTTACTTTGCCACCAGTTATTTGGGGAAATGTGGCAGTGGACCAATAGTTCTTATTTGCCCTATCCGGGGTTCAGTATTGCACCAGGTGCCCTAGGAGAATATAACGGTAAGTTTATGATGAACCAGATGGTACTCCGCGGAAGTTCCTGTGCTACGCCTTACAACCATATGCGGCATACATACCGTAATTTTTTTCCGGCTAATGCACAGTGGCAGTTCGCAGGTCTACGGCTAGCAGAATAAAGCAATACTACCGTACGCGGCTATTGAGTTAAATGAAATTTTTGGCTTCTTCTGTATAGGTAGATAGGCAGAAAACGTATATTATAGTTACTATACAAACTTTAAGCTTCCACAAGATATGAACTGGGTAGTTGTTGGTGTAGGATTGTTTTTTATCGCCTTAGGTTATTTAATAAAGTATGCTAAATGGTACTGGCTTATTGCTGGGTACAACATGGCCTCGCCTGAAGAAAAAGAAAAAATTGATATTGTTGGGCTTAGCCATTCCATGAGTACAGCTTTGTTTGCTTCAGGTATAGCTATGTTTCTTTTTGGTATAGGCTTATGGGCCGGCTTTCCCTTGCCTGTCCACCTGGGTATAACCCTGATTCCTATTTTGCTATGTCTGTATCTGGTATGGAATGGGCAAAAATATAGCGTACATACGCCGGATGCAGACCGTGGAATTTCCATTGGAATGGGCCTGGCAGTAGGTTTACCTTTACTGGCAATTCTGAGTATGATTGCCATAGGAATATTTTACAGTTCCAAACCTGCTAGTATCAGCATTACATCCCAACAGATAAGCATCTCCGGAATTTACGGTATTACAGAATCTATGGAAAATATTAGGGAAATAAAACTGCTCCCTACTATTCCTGAGATTGAATGGAAAAAGAAGGGATTTGGTTATGGAGATGTCCGGAAAGGGAAATTTCAGCTACAAAAATGGGGAGAAGGAAGGCTGTATCTTATTTCTAATAATCCGCCATTTCTTTATATAAAAACTACTGACAGTTATATGCTGCTTAATTACAAAAATTCCACGCAAACAAATCAGGTATACCAGTCGTTATACTCAAACTGGAAAAAGTAACTATACTTTCCGGCATGCGGTTAGTTGCCAGCAATTTCCACATTACTATCTTTACGTAACACCTTTACTTAGCCCCACCTGCTCATGCAGCCTCAACAGAATATTATAAAATTCGCTGAAAAACAAGCTATACCTGTTTTTCAGCCCAATACCTTTGCCTACGATGTGTTTAGGGGCTTAATTAAACATCCTAAAGAACTCTCATCGAAATATTTTTATGATGACATTGGCAGCCAGATTTTTGAGCAGATTATGGATTTGCCAGAATATTACCCAACCCGTTGCGAGGCAGAAATTTTTGAAAAACACAAAAATACTGTATTGGAACTTTGCCGAAAAGACTACTTCCATATTGTAGACCTAGGTGCAGGAGACGCTTCGAAAACAGGTATTTTTATAGATTATTTTTATAAGCAACAAATAGGTTTTGAATACATTCCGGTAGATATTTCCTCGTATGCCGTAGATGACCTTATTAGGAAACTAAAGCAGAAATACCCGCTGCTTGACACAAGAAGTGTAGCTACTGACTATTTATCCGCTTTACACTGGATACACGAACATGTACAGGGAAAAAAACTGGTGTTATTTCTCGGATCTAATATTGGGAACTTTAGTACGGAAGAGTGCAGGCTATTCCTGGCTAACATCTGGCAATTACTAGATGCAGACGACAGGTTATTGATAGGGTTTGATTTGAGAAAAAATGCAGAGGTAATCCGGAATGCCTATAATGATAAAAGTGGGGTAACTGCCCAATTCAATAAAAACCTACTCAGACGCATTAATACAGAGCTTGGCGGTAATTTTGATCTGGATGCTTTTGAATTTTATGCCAGTTATGAGCCAGTATCGGGATTTGTCAAAAGCTATGTTATTAGTACCAAAGCACAACATGTATATATTGAAGCTTTTGGCAGAGGTTTCGATTTTAAACCTTGGGAGACGATTCATATGGAAAACTCCCGGAAATTTACCTTGGAAGAAATAGAAGAATTAGCTCGTTTTTGTGGATATGAGGTTGAAATGAACCTGTTTGATACTAAGCAATATTTTACTGATTCCATTTGGAAAGTAGTAGGCAAAGCTGATATGTAAAGGTTAACTAATCACTATGCTTAGTTTCTACTATTCTATTTAGAAAAAGCAAAACCGGCTGTACTCAACCGGTTCTGCTTGATAAAATTTATTAAACCTTTTATTAACCTAAAAAAATTCTTGTTAGCTACCTTTTGTTGCTCCTGGTGCCTCGACTACTTTAATTTTATCCTTCTTTCCTAAACCCGACACTACTTCAATATTAATTCCATCGGAAATACCAGTTTTTACTAGCCGCTTCTCGAATTGCTGCGGTTGGGTTTCTACCTCTACGAAAGTGCTATCCTTTTTAAATTGCAGCATACTTTCTTTTACGGCTAGCACATTGTCTTTTTTATCTAACACAATATCTGCGTTGGCACTATACCCGGCGCGTATAAAATCTTTGTCATCTAATTCCATTTTGGCACGTACCTTAAATTTAATGGCACCTTCAGACGTATCTCCTTTTGGTGCAATATATTCCAGCATAGCTTTATACGTACGGCCTTCCAGTGCTCCAATTATCAGATTAAGATCCATCCCCTCCTTTATTTTACCTACTTCCGACTCATCTACCAACCCTTCAAATATCAAACTTTTCATGTCTGCTACGGTGGCAATGGTGGTTCCGGCATTAAAGGTATTCCGTTCAATTACAGAGGTACCCACTTTTACAGGTACATCTAGCAACATGCCTTGCACAGGAGAATACACCAGGTTAGATATTTGTCCTTTTCTTTTGGAGGCGCCTTCTCTTACCAATTGCAGATTTGTTTCAGCGGCCTGCAACGCTTCTCTTTTTAAGTCGTAATCTACCAGAAATTGATTGTACTCCTGTTCGGCGATTACTTTCTGCTCGAATAAGCCTTTTCTACGGTCTAGCTCTTTTTTAGAATTTTCGAAATTGATTCTGGCAGTTTCCAGAGAAGTTTCGGCGTTGTTTACACTTACAATATTCGGAACGATTTTAATTTTAGCTATCAACTGGCCTTCCTTTACCGTTTGTCCTGCATCTACATATAATTCCTCTATAATTCCGGATACTTGAGGCTTGATAGCCACTTCTCTACGTGGGATAATGGAACCGGTAGCTACTGTTTTTTTAACAATAGTGGTAACAAATGGATTTTCAGTTTTATATACAACAGGATCTGTTTTAGATTTTTTATAGAAATAGTATCCCAGCCAAACTGACAGGCCTACAAATACTAATCCGACAATACTAAGAATTACCTTTTTCATGGGTTAAGGAGATATATTTATTTGCAAATGATATTGAATAGTGTAGACATAGACTTTTAAAGTGATCTACTCATCACGTAAGGCAACTACTGGATCTATGTTGGCTGCCTTAGTAGCCGGAATTAAGCCAGCTAATGCTCCACAAATGACAAGCAACAGCAAGGCGGTTACAGCAATAGTAAGGTTCACCTCTGGGTTAGCAAAGAATTCGCCTTCAGCATTATTCTTTTTTAAAAGAAAGTTAATTAAAGCTATTAAACCCGTTCCCGTTACTAGACCAATGTATCCGGCTACGCCTGTAATTACAATTGATTCTTGCAGAATTAGGCTGATGATAGACCATGGAGTGGCACCCAGAGCTTTGCGTATGCCTATTTCTTTGGTACGTTCTTTTACAACAATCAGCATAATATTACCCACGCCTATGATGCCGGCAATAATAGTTCCAATGCTAACTACCCAGCTGAACCCTTTAATACCAATGAACAACCCTTGAATGCGGTTAAATTCTTCTTCCACATTAGCAGATCCTAGGGCTCGTACATCGTCGGGGTGAATATTGTGCCGCTGCGATAAAAGAGTTTTTACTTTCTTTTCTATCACCTCGGCAGGAATACCATCATGGGGCACCATAGCAAAAAAGTCTACACGATTATATTGATTATAAGCTTGCTGCAATGTTGTACTTGGGATGAATATGGTTTGTGCATCTTCCTGATTATCTTCTGCACTGCCCCGACCTTTGAATATGCCAACTACTTTAAAAAAAACCCCCTTGATACTTATATATTCACCAATCGGATTATCTTCACCAAATAACACTTTCTGTACCCTGGTACCAATAACGGCTATCTTGCGTCTATCTTTAATATCCAGCGTGTTAATAAAACGTCCATCATTCATGATTACCGGCTTTACACCAGTATAATCCGGATATTCTCCATAGACACTAAAGGAAGCATTTTTTGTGTTTCTATTAACAGTGAAACTTCCTTGCATATTGTTCCGTGGGGCCAAAATAGCAACTTCAGGGATGCTTTGCCGGATAGCAATTACATCATCATTTGTAAAGGGAATGAACCGGCCGGCTTTTAATCCTTTGTAGGGAATACTAGTGCGTTGAGACCATACAAAAACGGTATTCTTAGCAATATCAAAGCTTCCCACAACGCCATTTTCAAAACCATTACCGGCTCCTAATAATACTACTAGCATAAATATCCCCCAGAACACACCAAAGGCTGTTAAGGCTGTCCGCAGCTTATGCTTTTTTACAGTAGCATAAATTTCTCCCCATTTATCTAAATCGAACATGGTATAGGTATGTTTGTAACGTTGATATAATAGTAAGTTGTTGAAACTTGTAAGATTAATCTGCCCGTAAAGCCTCAATTGGCTTTATTTGCGCTGCTTTTATCGCTGGTATTAACCCTGCAATTGCACCAGCAATAACTAGAATAATAGTTGCAGATAATGCCACGCCTAAATCTACTTCTGGCCGAGTAAAGAAAGGCAGCTTGGCCCCTGTAGATTCAATCAGATAACGTATCCCGTCTAATAAACCTACCCCTGCCAGTAACCCCAGATACCCGGAAAAGGCTGTAATTATAATAGACTCCTGAATAATTAAACTTACAATAGAAAAGGGAGTAGCCCCAATTGCTTTGCGTACACCAATCTCTTTAGTCCGTTCTTTTACTATGATGAGCATAATATTGCTTACACCTACAATGCCTGCTATGAGTGTGCCTACACCTACTACCCAAACAAACATACGGATAGCACTGAATAACCCTTGAAACCGTTTAAAATTCTCTTCATTGTTATTCATGCCAATGGCCTGTTCATCTTCCGGATTGAATCTATGTCGCTTAGCTAATATTTTTTTAACTTGTTCTTCCAGTTCTTTAGCTGCAATACCGCTTTTGGCAGTTAATGCAATATTATGTACGTTATGGCTTGGGTTAAATACCGTTTGGTACACTGTGAAAGGAATAAAAGCTCTCTCTTCGAACCTACCATTATTTCCCTCCTTTTTAAATATGCCTACTACTTGAAAAAAGACACCTTTAATATTAATATACTGGCCAATTGCTTCCTGCTCTCCAAATAAAACTTCTTTTACCCTATTGCCTATTACTACCACTTTTCTGGAATCAAACATATCATTGCGATTGAGTAAACGGCCTTCAGTCAGGTTTACTACATCAATAGCAAAATATTCAGGAGAGGTGCCTAGCACACGAAAAGAACCATTTTTGGATTTAAAGCTTAACGTATATTCGCCATACAACCAGTTGCGGGGAGCCACAATTTCTACTCCTTGTGTCTCTCGTCCAATAGCTGCTAGATCTTCATCTTTGAAGTTGATTTCTCTCCCTGGTTGGAGGCCATTGTGAGGCATAGACGTGCGTCCATTCCAAACCCACAAGCTGTTTGTTGCAAAAGCACCAAACTCACCCTCTATTCCATTCTGCATGCCTTTGCCTGCTCCTAATAGAAGAACAAGCATAAAGATTCCCCAAAACACACCAAAAGCGGTTAAGAATGTACGCAGCTTGTTCTTCTGCATAGTTCCCAAAATTTCCTGCCATTTGTCCAGATCAAACATAAAGAAAAGGTTTATAGGGATGTAACTACTTAATTGGTTACTGTTACAGATTCTTGTGTACTATAATTATGACTTTCAATTATACCGTCCTTCAACCGGATCACTCTTTCAGTCATATCAGCAATATCATTCTCATGGGTTACAATAATGACAGTCATACCTTGCTGATTAACCTCCTTAAAAATTTGCATTACTTCGTAAGATGTTTTAGTGTCCAAAGCGCCAGTAGGTTCATCAGCCAGAATTACTTTAGGCTTGGAAATTAATGCCCGGGCGATGGCTACCCGTTGCTTTTGACCGCCAGACAATTCATTAGGAGAATGCTCAGCCCATTCTTTTAAACCAACCCTGTCGAGGTACTCCAAGGCTAACTTATTTCTTTCCTTTCTACTTACTTTCTGATAATATAAAGGCAATGCTACATTCTCCAGAGCATTTTTAAAAGACAGAAGATTGAACGACTGAAACACAAAGCCCAACAGATGATTGCGGTAGTAAGCAGCTTTAGTTTGTGATAAATTCTTGATGGAGTTGTTATTCAATAAATAGTCACCAGAATCATAGGTATCCAAAATACCTAAAATATTCAGTAAGGTAGATTTACCAGAACCAGAAGATCCCATAATAGAAACTAGCTCTCCAGCTTTAATATGTAGATCAATGCCTTTTAACACATGTAATTTGTTGTGACCTATAGAATAATATTTGTTAATGTTATGCAGCTGGATCATAATAAATTAGGATGGTTTAAAGGCTAAATAAGTTTTCTGTACTTAGTATTATGCAAAATAATGAATTACAAAAATCTTGAAAGCCATTTATGATAAATGCAAGACTGACCTTATGACTGGTTATCAGACTATGTGTAGTATTAGATGTTCATACCTATTCTCAGGTTGCACGTACAAAAAAATAAACTAAACAATTAATAGCTATTAAAGCAATGCAGATACAAAGTAAAAATTTAGCTTTTAAAAACTTAACCTGCAGAATGAATTGGATGGAATAATAGTGAGGAGAGTAAGAGGTAGAAAGGGAAAACAAAAAGCCTCCTTGTTGAGGGGAGGCTTGGAGTTGATGAGGTGGCGGGGACCTACTCTCCCACCTTGTGAGGGCAGTACCATCGGTGCTACAGGGCTTAACTTCTCTGTTCGGAATGGGAAGAGGTGATCACCTGTGCGATCCCACCATTAGGCTCGCGGCT
>JAESGR010000265.1_pt1 | contig 62964 bp, 56 predicted proteins | sample 9269771 | NCBI WGS metagenome assembly JAESGR01 (sample SAMN15739572, study PRJNA653492) | algae metagenome | isolation source: Chroococcus sp. CMT-3BRIN-NPC107 and co-occurring heterotrophs from well... | place: USA: Clark Mountains Wilderness, California | collected 2010-04-18 | reverse complement strand
GGTGGGGTGGGGGGCCGGTCGGTGAAGCGAGCGGTCTCAGGACATCTCCCCTCCCCCTTGCGGGGAGGGGTGAGGGGGGCGGTGCAGGATCTATCGCTCAGGTGCCTCCTGCACCAACCCCCACCCCCGGCCCCTCCCCGCAAGGGGGAGGGGAGACACCGGATCCATCGCGCTCCCCCGACCGGCCCCTCACCCCAGCCCTCTCCCCGTTGCACGGAGAGAGGGGGCAGAGCGCGGGGAGAGGGAGGCCGACCGAGGCCGACCGCACGCTTGCGGAAGCCGTGCTCGCGCGGCTCAAGGGCCGGCGGATCGGCCTCGTCGGCGAGCACCCGACCGGCTTCGACACCTGCCGCTTCGACGAGGGCGAATTGCAGCGCCTCGCCGGCATCGCGGTCGAGCGGGTGGCGCTGCCCGATCTCTTCGCCCGCGCTCGCGCGGTGCCGGCCGAGCAGGTTGCCGCCACCCGGGAAGCGGTCGGCCGCGACATCGCCGGCCTCGCAGAAGTCGACCAGCCCCAGCTCGACCGCAGCCTGTCGGTCTTCCACGCCCTCGACGGGCTCGCCCGCGACGAGGGCCTGTCGGCGCTGGCCGTGCGCTGCTGGCCCGAGATGTTCACCGATTACGGCTGTGCGGCCTGCGGGCCCATGGGGCTGATGAACCAGGCCCAGGTGCCGTGCGCCTGCGAGGCCGACCTCTACGGCTCGCTCACCGCGCTGGCGCTCCAGGAACTCGCCGGCGCGCCCGCGTTCCTGGCCGACATCGTCGACATGGATGCCGCCTCCGACACCGGCGTGCTCTGGCATTGCGGGCTCGCGCCCTTGTCGATGGCGGATCCCGAGACCCCGCCGCAGGCACAGATCCATTCGAACCGGCGCATGCCGCTCCTCCAGGAGTTCGCGCTCAAGCCCGGGCGGGTCACCGTGGCCCGGATCAGCCAGGCCAGGAACGCGCCGAAGCTCGTGATCGCGGGCGCCACGATGATCCGGGCACCGAAGAGCTTCACGGGCACGTCCGGCGTGATCCGCTTCGACCGCCCGGCCGGGGAGGTCGCGGCCGCGATGATGGATATCGCGCTCGAACACCACGTCGCGCTCGTCTACGGCGACGTGCGCGGTCCGTTGCGCGCGCTGGGGCAGGCGATGGGGCTCGAGGTGGTCGAGCTCGCCTGACCACCCGGTCAATTCGAAAGATGAAAGACGATGGCTGAGACGATCCACACCGGCATCGACGGACCTTTTCGAGGAATGAGGTGATGGCTGAGACGATCCGCTACGGCATCATCGGCGCCGGCATGATGGGGCGCGAGCACGTGCGCAACCTGGCGCTCATCCCGGGCTCCACGGTGACTGCCCTCTCCGATCCCGACGAGGGCTCGCGCGCCGAGAGCGCGAAAGCGGTCGGCGGGAACGTCAGGGTCTTCGACGACCACCGGCGACTCCTGGAGAGCGGCGAGGTCGACGCGATCCTGATCGCGAGCCCGAACGACACCCACAAATCCATCCTCGACGACGTGTTCCAGGCGCGTAAGGCCCTGCCCGTCATCGTCGAGAAGCCGGTCTGCACCAGGCCCGAGGATTGCGCCGCGCTGGCGAAGGCGGCGAAGTCCCACAAGGCGCCGGTCTGGGTCGCGATGGAATACCGCTACATGCCGCCCGTGCAGGAGCTGCTCCAGGCGGTGCACGGCGGCACGATCGGACAGCTCAGGATGCTCTCGCTCCGGGAGCACCGCTTCCCCTTCTTGCCCAAGGTCGGCGACTGGAACCGCTTCGCGCGCCGCACCGGCGGGACGCTGGTCGAGAAGTGCTGCCACTTCTTCGACCTCATGCGCCTCGTCGCCCGCGACGAGCCCGTGCGGGTCTATGCGTCCGGCGCCATGGACGTGAACCACCGCGACGAGCGCTACGGCGGCGAGACGCCCGACATCGTCGACAACGCCTTCGTGACCGTCGACTTCCGCTCCGGCGTGCGGGCGATGCTGGATCTGTGCATGTTCGCGGAAGGCTCCTACTGGCAGGAGATCATCGCGGCCACGGGCGACCGGGCACGGGCCGAGTGCTTCGTGCCGGGCCCGGCCCGCTTCTGGCCCGGCGGCACGGAGCGCCATTCCGAGATCGAAATCTCGCCCCGCGAGCCGAAGGGCCCGGTGCGGCGTCACGTCCCTGTCGACGAGGCGGTGCTCAAGGCTGGCGACCACCACGGCTCGACCTATTTCCAGCACCGGAAGTTCCGCGCCTGCATCCTCGACGGGGCGCCCGTCGAGGTCACGATGGAGGACGGCCTGAAGGCCGTCGTGATCGGGCTTGCCGCCGAGACCTCGATCCGTGAAGGTCGGGCCGTCGCGATCGACGGGCTGTCCTTCTCGTAAGCGCCCTGCTCCCCAGCCTCAGGAGACCCGCCATGCTCATGAAAGTCGGCCTGAAGAACCCGGACCTCATGAAGTCCGCCAACCTCGTCGGCGGGGAGTGGATCACGTCCGAGAAGGTCATCCACGTCACGGATCCCGCCACGGGGCAGTTGCTCGGCAGCGTCCCGAGCGTCGGCAAGGCGGAGACCCGCGCCGCCATCGAGGCGGCCGCCAAGGCGTTCCCCGCCTGGCGCGCCAAGAGCGCGGCCGAGCGGGCGGATGCCCTGCGGCGCCTGCACGCGCTCCTCTTGCAGCACCAGGACGACCTCGCCCGCCTCCTCACCTCCGAGCAGGGCAAGCCGCTCAGCGAGGCCCGCGGCGAGGTCGGCATGAGCGCCGCCTACATCCTGTGGTTCGCCGAAGAGGCGCGCCGGATCTACGGCGACGTCATCCCCTCGCCCTGGCCCGGCCGGCGCATCCTCGTCACCAAGGAGCCCGTCGGGGTCGTGGCCGCGATCACGCCCTGGAACTTCCCGTCCTCGATGCTCGCCCGCAAGCTCGGCGCCGCGCTCGCGGCCGGCTGCACCACCGTGGTCAAGCCGGCGTCGCAGACGCCCTATTCGGCGCTCGCCTGGGGCGTGCTCGCCGAACAGGCCGGGATCCCGGCCGGCGTCGTCAACGTGGTGACGGGCTCGGCGCGCGAGATCGGCGCGGAGCTGACCTCGAACCCCCTCGTCAAGAAGATCACCTTCACGGGCTCGACCGAGGTCGGCAAGCTCCTCATGGAGCAGGCCTCGCGCACCATGAAGAAGGTCTCGATGGAATTGGGCGGCAATGCGCCCTTCATCGTCTTCGACGACGCCGATCTCGACCGGGCGGTCGAGGGCGCGATGATCGCGAAGTACCGCAACGCCGGCCAGACCTGCGTGTGCACCAACCGCTTCCTGGTCCAGGACGGCATCTACGACGCCTTCGCGAAGCGCCTCGCCGAAGCCTCGCAGGGCATCAAGATCGGCAACGGGCTCGAGGACGGCATCCAGCAGGGGCCGCTCATCGACATGAACGCGGTCGAGAAGGTCGAGGAGCACATCCGCGACGCGCTCGCGAAGGGCGCCTCCGTGCTCACCGGCGGCAAGCGCCACGCGCTCGGCGGCTCGTTCTTCGAGCCGACCGTGCTGACAGGCGTGACGCCCGCCATGGCGGTGGCGCGGGAAGAAACCTTCGGGCCGCTCTCGCCCCTGTTCCGCTTCTCCACGGAGGAGGAGGCGGTGCGGCTCGCCAACGACACCGAGTACGGGCTCGCCTGCTACTTCTACACCCGCGACCTCGGCCGCGCCTTCCGGGTCGCGGAGGCGCTGGAATACGGGCTCGTCGGCGTCAACGAGGGGCTGATCACAACGGAGGTGGCGCCCTTCGGCGGCGTGAAGGAATCGGGGCTGGGGCGCGAGGGCTCCAAGTACGGCGTCGAGGATTATCTCTCGATCAAGTACACCTGCCTCGGCGGCCTCTCGGCGTAAACGGCAAGGGAGGCGGCGGGATCGACCCGCCGCCGCCCGTCAGATCACCAGCGCGAGCCCCGAGACCAGCAGCAGCCCCGCCAGCAGCCTGCGGAAGCGGCGCTCGTCGAGGCGGCCGTAGATCGACCAGCCGAGCCAGGCGCCCAAGCCGAGCGCGGGCAGGGCGCAGGCGACGAGCAGGAGCCCGCCCGAATCCGGTGCCGCCGTGCCGAGGATCGCGAGCGTCGCGGCATGCGCCATGAGGATGAAGGGCTGGAACACGCCCCGGGCCATGTCCTTCGGCCAGCCGCGCAACTGCGTCCAGATCGTCGGCAGCACGCCCGAAAGCCCCCCGAGCCCGCCGAGCACCCCGCCGAAGAATCCGACCATTGCATCCGCGGCCCGGCCGCCGCCGCGGACCTGCGGCAGGCGCGGGGCGAGCAACGCATAGAGGCCGTAGACCACGAGGAAGGCACCGACCGCCGCCTTGAGCCGCGACACGTCGGCCTGCGTGAGGAGCGCGACGCCGACCGGGATGCCGATCAGGCCGCCCGCCGCGAAGGGCCAGAAGCGGGCGAGCTCGATCGAGCGCCGCATCGGCCAGACGAGCGTGAGGTGGAGGATCGTGCCGCAGGCCACCACCAGCATGGTGGTCTGGAGCGGATCGAGCACGTGGAGCCAGATCGCGGAAGCCGTCAGCGCGAAGGCGAAGCCCGCGCCGCCGGCCGCGAGCGCGCCCGTGAAGGCGCCGAGCCAGACGACGCCGAGCAGTTGAAGCGTCAGACCTGCGGCCATCGGAGCCCCCGCTCAAGGATGCGACGTCGAAGGACCGCCCATGCGGTCCCCGAAGTTCGCGTCAGATGACCTCTTCGGTCTTGTCGTCGGTCTCGCCGTAGCGGCGCAAGGTGGCGGGCTTCGTGCCGGCGTAGAGCTGCTCGATACCCGGCGCGATCTTGGCGTTCTCGCGCTCGAACAGGCTGTTGCCGGCGAGATCGCTCTCGACCAGGAACGGGCCGAAGTTCTCCACGTCGAGCACCCACGCGGCCTGGGCGAGGCCGAGCTCCTCGCGCCAGTGCACGGCGGGCACGCCCTTGATGCCGCGCCCGAGCAGGGCACCGGTGCCGTAGCCCACCGTGGTGAGGTAGATCGCGTTGTTGGGCACGAAGGTCTGGCGGTACGTCTCCGACGTCATGCCGCCTTTGCCGATGATGATGTTGCAGCCCGAGATCTTGAACCAGCCGTCGAGCCACTTGGCGAAGCGGAACGAGGCCGTCGCCGTCACGGCGCCGACGTTGAAGCGCCCGTCGGGCTCGACCACGGCGGCGGGCGAGCAATGGAAGTTCGCGGTGCCGATCTCCTCCGGCGTCCCCGGCATGCCGGCGCCTTCCTCGATGGCGTGCTTGTAGACGCCCTCGCGCGCCGTGAAGAGCCGGCCGGTGAGATAGACCACGGAGCCGATCTCGAGCTGGCGCAGATCCTCGGTCGAGGCCGGGAGCTTGAGGTGTACCTTCTTCAGATCCGACATGATCCTACTCCGCCGCCGCGAGGAAAGGCTGGTCCCACTCGACCGTGGCGCGGCGCGAGTAGTCGGTGAACCATTCGGGATCGGTGCGGAACTCGGCCCGGCCGTCGGCGTAGACCCGCGCCGTGGCGCGGCGCGAGGACAGGCAGAACATGTGCACGCTCATGGGCATGCCGCCGGTGTGGCAATAGCCGACCTCGATCTGGCAATCGACCACCATGGAGGAGCCCATGAAGCCCATGGCGCCCATGCCGATGTTGTTGCCGAGCTCGTGCAACTCGTCCTCGAGCGCCGCGATCTTCGGATCCGGGTTGCGGGAGCCCACCACGCGCAGGCACGAGGCCTGCTTGCCGAGCACCATGCAGGCATCCTTGGAGCCCCCGAGCCCTACGCCGATGATCGCGGGCTGGCAGGCGAGCCCGCGCTTGCCGAAGGCGATCAACGTGTCGAGGAAGAAGCGCCGGATGCCGTCGATGCCGTCGCCTGGAAAGAGCATGCGGTAGTCGGAGCCGAACAGGCCGCCCTTGTGGACGGTGGTGAGATCGACCCAGTCGGCGTCCGGGTGGAAGGCGTATTCGATCTCGGGCGCGTTGATGCCGACATTGTTGTTGTGGTCCGTGCGCCAGAGCGGATGCACGCGGTTGGGGCGCAGGGGAACGCCCGTGGTGGCGTTGGCGGTCGCGCGGCGCAGCGCCGCCTCCAGGGCGACAGGGCCGCCCTCGACCCGCGCATCGTTGCCGTACTTCACGTACCAGCGCGGCACGCCGGTGTCGCCGCACATGGCGCGGCGATCCTCTTTCGCGGCCTCGTAGTTCTCCAGCATGGCCTGGATCACGAAGGCCGAGAGGTCGCCCTTCTCGGTGTTGGCGCAGCGGCGCAGGCCCGCGAGGTAGTCGTCCGGAATCTCGATGGCGGCCTTGGCCATCAGCGCCTCGGCGGTGCGTTGCAGGGATGCGATCGGGATCATGGGGTCCTCGGGTCTTGTCGGGCGGCGCCTGACGGCAGCACGCAGGAGGGGAGCGGGTTATTCGGCGGCCGCCTTGGCATCGAGGAGCGACTCGCCGGGGCGCACATGGGTGAACTGCACGGGCTCCTCAGCTATCGCGAGACCGTCGGCGCCGCGGCGCACCACGGTGAACCAGGAGGTTTCGAGGTCGCCGGGCTCCGGATAATCGGAGCGGAAATGCGCGCCCCGCGAATTGCGGCGCTGCTTCGCCGCGAGCGCGATGACGCGGCTCGTCTCGCAGAGCGAGCGCAGGTTGAGCCAGTCGTGCCAGGTGAGGTTGAAGGCGCGGTTCCCGTCGGGGACACCGGTGTCGAGAAGCTCGGCCTCGAGATCGTCGAGACCGCGCAGCCCCCGGTCGATGCCGGCCTCGTCGCGCACCACGCCGACCTCGTCCCACATGAGGTCGAGGAGCTTCTCGCGCAGGCGGTTCACGTCGCCGGGCCTGCGGGTGAAGGGATGCCCCGCGCGCTCGATCTCGAAGGCGAGGATGTCGGCATCGGGCTCAGCCCGGCCCGGATTGGCACGGATCCAACCCGGGATCGTGTCGCCCGCGATGCCGCCGAATACGGTGGAGTTCGCGACGCCGTTGCCGCCCAGCCGGTTGGCGCCGTGCATGCCGCTCGCGTCCTCGCCGGCGACGAACAGGCCCGGCATCTCGGTCGAGGTGTCGGGGCGGCAGACGAGGCCGCCCATGAAGTAGTGGGCCGTCGGCACCACCTCGACGAGGCCGCCCGCGAGGTCGAAGCCGCAATCGCGGCAGCGGTCCACCATGCCCTTGAACTTCTTGGCCACGTCCTTGGGGCCGAGATGCGCCATGGTGATGTAGACGCCGCCGTTGTCCGTGGTGCGGCCGGCCTTCATCTCGGCATAGATGCCGCGGCTCACCACGTCGCGCGTCGCGCGCTCGAGCTTGGGGTCGTAATCGCCCATGAAGCGGTGCATGTCACCGTTGAGGAGGTAGCCGCCCGCACCCCGCAGGCCTTCCTCCAGCACCGTGCCGGTCATGCGCGTGTCGGGGCCGGCGAGCAGGCCCGTGGGGTGGAACTGCACCATCTCCATGTCGCGCAAGGGGAGCCCGGCGCGCAGCGCCATGGCGATGCCGTCCATGCTCTTGTCGCCGGAGGGCGTGTGGTAGCGGTACATGGTCGGCCCGCCCCCGGTCGCCATCAGCACGGCCTTGGCCTCGATGAAGCGCAAGGCGCCGGTGCGGATGTCGGCCATGAGCACGCCGGCGATGCCGCCGCCGTCGCGGGCGGGGATCAGGGCGAGCGCGCGGTGCTCCTCGAGCTTGCGGATCGCGGAGCGCTTCCAGACCTGCTCCATGAGCCGGTTGATGATCTCGATGCCGGTGAGGTCGCCCTTGTGGACCGTGCGGTCGAAGGTCTGGCCCGCGAAGGCCTTGCCGTGCAGCGTGCCGTCGGGGTTGCGGTCGAAGAAGCAGCCGATCTCGTTCTCGAGCTCGCGCACGCGCTCGACCGCCTTGGTGACGAGCGTCCAGGCGAGCTCCTGATGGGGCAGCCACTTGCCGCCCTCGATCGTGTCCATGAAGTGGCGCTCGATCGAGTCGCCCGGATTGAGCGCCACGTTGTAGCCGCCCTGCACCATGCGGGTGCAGCCGCACTTGCCGAGCAGCCCCTTGGTCGCGAGCGTGATGTCGAGCTCGGGCCCGGCGCGGTGGGCGTGGAGCGCCGCGAACAGGCCGGCGCCGCCGGAGCCGAGGATGAGGAGATCGGTGCGCACGCGCTCGATATTCATGGCAGCACCTCTTTAAAGAACGCGGATCAGGAACACGAAGGCCACGAGCGCGGCGAGCGCCACCGCCAGCAGGGCAAGGTGGCTCTGCCGGTCGCGCCAGGAGAAGTTCTCGACGAACAGGAGGCGCAGGCCCCCCAACAGGTGCACGACGAGGAGGAAGACGAGCGCGGTCTCGGAGGCCTTCACGAAAGGCCCGTCGGCCCAGCGCAGGAAGCCCTCGAACTGCGCGCCCTCGCCCGTGGCGAGCCCGAGCGCGAGGAAATGCACCGGCAGGAACGCCGCGAGCGCGAGGCCCGACAGGCGGTGGACGATGGCCGCGATCCACAGCGCGTTGCGGCGATAGCTGAGAAGCATTGCGGTCATGGCAGCACCACTGCACGAAAGCGCAGAGTCGAGGACACCAACGAAGCAGCGGAGAGGGGCGTCGCGGTCATGGCAGCACCACCGCCGCGATGGCGCGGGCGCCCAAAGCCGCGAGCACGGCCGCAAACGCCATCGCGGCGATGCCCGCGGTGCGGGCGCGAAGCCGGGACCATTCCACGAGGATGTTGCGCAGGCCGATGCCGGCATGGATCGCGGCCGCGGCCACGAAGATCCCGTAGAACAGCGCCCAGGCGATGCTGCCGCGGGTGCGGGCGAGGATGTCGGCCGCGGTGAGGTCCTGGCGCGTGGCGTAGAAGATCACCGCGAGATGCACCGCGATGAGCGGCACCATCGCGGCCGCGGTCAGGCGCTGCCAGAGGTAGAGCCGGACGTTCATCTCAAGCTCCCGTGCTCGAGTCGCGGCTGCGAGAGGTAGAGCCGGACGTTCATGCCTTGATCTCGCCTTTCAGGTACGCCTGGACCGTGCGCCGCTTCAGGCCGGCGATCGCCGCGGTCGGGTTGAGGCTCTGCGGGCAGAGTTGCTGGCAGGACTGGTGCGTGTGGCAGGAATGGCAGCCGCCGTCGCCGGCAATCGCCTGGAGCCGCTCGGTCTGGCCGGCGTCGCGCACGTCGTTGACGAGCGACCAGGCGCGGTTCAGCGCCGCCGGGCCCATGTAGTCCGGGTTCCAGCGCACCGTATCGCAGGCCGAATAGCAGACGCCGCAATTGATGCATTCGACCGCCGCGTCCGCCGCGACCCGGTCCGGCGTGTCGGGCCGGATCTCCTGGATCGGGTCGTGACGCGTCAGGCTCGGCTCGAACACGCCCTTGGCGTCCTGCCACTTCTCGAAGAAGGGCTGCATGTCGGTGGCGAGATCCTTGATGACGGGCAGGTTCTCGAGCGGGCCGATCTTCAGCCGGCCGTCCTTGGCGACCTTGGAGACGTGGGTGCGGCAGGTCCAGCGCGGGCGGCCGTTCACCATCATGGCGCAGGAGCCGCACATGCCCACCCGGCAGGCGAAGCGGTACGACAGCGTCGGGTCGAGGTTGCGCTGCACGTAGGTGACCACGTCGAGCACGGTCTGCGACTGGCGTGCCGGCACCGCATAGGTCTCGTAGGCGCCGCTCTCGCTTCCGCGCCAGAGCGAGACGGTCAGTTCGGATGACATCGGATTCAAGAACCCTCAAGCTCTGGGCCGGTGCGCCGCCGGCAGGGCGGAACGCAGCGGCGTCTCCACGGCCGCAGCCGCTCTTTTCAGGCTTCCTTAGCAGGTCGGCGACTTCAGGAAAATCGAATAAGAGCGAATGTTTGCTTCAACGATCCCGAACTAACCCCGCGCGGCCCGGCGGGCCTCCGGGACGCCGCCCGCCGGCGCCGCCAGGCCCCGCAGTTCGCCGAGGAGCGCTTCGGCGAGCGCGGCCTTGGAATGGTTCGGCTCGTAGACGAGCCCGAGCACCCGGTAGGCCGGAGTGCCCGAAAAGGCGAGCGTGCGCACCGGCAGGGCAAAGGGATCGCCGCCGGCGCGCCGGGGCACGACCGAGACGCCGAGCCCGTGATGGACCATGGCCGTGATGGCCTCCAGCGTGTCGAGGGTCATGGCCTCGCTGACGCGAAAGCCGCGCTCCTTCAGGAAGCGGTCGATGATCTGGCCGACCCAGGCCCGGCGGGTATAGCGGATGAAGGGATAGGCGCTCACCAGATCCTCGGCCCGGCGGCCGGGCGCGTCCATGGGCGCGATCAGCACCAGGGGCTCGCGGGCGAAGGGCTGCCATTGCAGCCCCGAGCCGCCCTCGAGCAGGTCGCTCACGATGGCGGCGTCGACGGTGTCCCGATAGACCCGCTCCACGAGATCCTTCGAGAGCCCCATGGCGAGCTCCACATGCATGGCGGGGTACTTGGCCCTGAGCGCGACGAGCGCCCGGGGCAGGACGCCGGTGATCACGCCCGGCACCACGCCGAGGCGGAGATTGCCCTCGACCGGGGAGCGGCCCGCCTCCTGGAACAGCCGGTCGTAGGCGCGCACGACCTCCGCGGCGCGCGGGATCAGCGCGCGCCCGGCCTCGCTCAAGGTCGGCGGACGCCGGGAGCGGTCGAAGAGGACGAGGCCGAGTTCCTCCTCGAGCGAGCGCATCTGCACCGTGATGGCGGATTGCGTGCGCCGCACGGCGCGGGCGGCGGCCGCGAAGGACCCGCCCTCGGCGACCGCGAGGAAGGTGCGCAGATCACGGATCGACATGGCTGACCGGCACGGCGCGCGTCTCCCAGATTGCGAATTTCCGAACTCGTCCTTCAGGAAAATTCGCTTTTGCTCAAGTTCCCCGCCACCTATAGTGCGCAAAACAACGACGATCCAGACGGTCGATCCCGGTGAGGGTCGATCTCAGTGCGAGGGGACCCCGATGCGCGCCAAGCTCCGTTTCGTGTCCTGCGTGGCCGGCCTCTTGATGGCCTGTGCCGCCCAGGCGCAATCCTACCCGACGCGGACGATCACGATGATCGTGCCGTACCCGGCCGGCGGGCCGACCGACGTGGTGGGACGGCTCCTCGCGCAGGCCATGGGCGAGCACCTCAAGACCCAGGTCGTGATCGAGAACGTCGGCGGGGCGAGCGGCACGGTGGGCGCGGCGCGTGCGGCGCGCGCCGAACCCGACGGCTACACGATCTTCCTGCACAACAGCGGCCACGCGGTCGCGCCGGTCCTGTACGCGAAGCTCTCCTACGACGCCGTCAAGGATTTCGAGCCGATCGGGCTCGTGACCGACGTGCCTCAGACGCTCGTGGCCAAGAAGGGCTTTCCCGCCCGCGACCTCAAGGAGCTGATCGCCCACGTGAAGGCGAACGGCGACAAGGTGAGCCTCGCCAATGCGGGCCGCGGCTCGGGCTCGCATCAATGCGGATTGCTCTTCACCAATGCGATCGAGGCGCCTGTCACCGCGGTCGTCTACCAGGGCACCGGTCCGGCCATGAACGACATGCTCGGCGGCCGGGTCGACCTCATGTGCGACCAGGTCACCAACACGTCGAGCCAGATCACGGCGGGCTCGATCCAGGCCTATTGCGTCACCACCAAGACCCGCGTGCCGGCGCTGCCCGGCGTCCCGTCCTGCAGCGAGGCGGGGCTCCCCGGCTTCGAGGCCAGCGTCTGGCATGGCCTCTATGCCCCGAAGGGCACGCCGCAGCCGGTGCTGCAGGCCCTCAACGAGGCTCTGAAGGTGGCGCTCCGGAGCGAAACCGTGAAGAAGCGCTTCGGCGATCTCGGCACCGAGCCGGTGCCGCCGCAGGACGTGACCCCGGCAGCCTTGCGCGCCCAGCTCGAGTCGCAGATCGACAAGTGGGGCAAGGTCGTCAAGGCCGCGCGGATCCCGCTCGAATAACGAAGCTTCCGCCGCCGCGGATGCCGGCGCGCCGCACGATCCGCGGCGCTCCGTCCGGAGAACCATCTTCATGAACGAAAAGGTCAGGGGCGCAGACCTCGTCGCCCGCGCGCTCGATCGTGCGGGTTTCCGCACGATCTTCACCCTCTCGGGCAACCACATCATGCCGCTCTTCGACGCGGCGCTCGGGACGGGCCTGAAGCTGATCCATGTCCGCCACGAAGCGGCCTGCGTCCACATGGCGGATGCTTACGCCCGGCGCACGGGCCGGTGCGGCATCGCGCTGGTGACGGGCGGGGCCGGGCACACCAACGCGGTCGCAGCGCTCTGCACCGCGCAATCCGCCGAGGCGCCGCTCGTGCTGCTGTCGGGCCATGCGCCCCTGAACGAACTCGGGCGCGGCAGCTTCCAGGAGCTGCGCCAGGCGGACATGGCGGAACCCGTCGCCAAGGCGTCCTGGACGGCCGAGTCGGCGGAGACGCTCGCCCACGACATCGCGCAGGCCGTGCGCATCGCGACCTCGGGGCGGCCGGGGCCGGTCCATGTCAGCCTGCCGGTCGATCTCCTCGACGAGAGCGTCGCGGATGCGGCCGACCTGTGGCCGGAGGCGCAGGCGTTCTCGGCGCCGGCCCAGGACCTGAGCGAGGCCGCCGCGGACGCGGTCCTCGCCGCGCTCGCGAATGCTGAGCGTCCGCTGATCCTGTGCGGGCCGCATCTGTGCCATACGCCGCATGCGCCCCTCATGGCGCGGCTCGGCGAGGCCACCGGCGTTCCGGCTCTCGGCATGGAGAGCCCGCGCGGGATCAACGACCCGGCGCTCGGCGCCTTCGCGGACGTGCTCAAGCGCGCCGACCTCGTCGTGCTGCTGGGCAAGCCGCACGACTTCACGATCCGCTTCGGGCAGGCGCCGCACGTCGCCCCCGAGGCCCGCTTCGTCGTGATCGACCCCGAGGCCGCGATGATCGAGCGTGCGGCACGCGAGCAGGGCCCGCGGCTCATCCTGAGCGCGCTCGCGGATGCGCCTGCGGCGGCCGCGCGCCTGATCGCGCGCGCCGGGCGGTCGGGCGCGAAAACCGGAGCCTGGGCCGGCGAGGTGCAACGCGCCGTCGCCCACCGCCCGGAGGCGTGGGCGACGCTCGCGTCCGGCCCAACGGAGGCGGTGCATCCGGTCGAGCTCTGCCGGGCGGTCCAGTCCGTCCTCGACCGCAACCCGGCCGCCACCCTCGTCTGCGACGGCGGCGAGATCGGGCAATGGGCGCAGAGCCTCCTGTCCTCGCCGCAGCGGGTCATCAACGGCGTCGCGGGCTCCATCGGCTCCGCGGTGCCCTTCGCGATCGCGGCGCGCGCAGTCGATCCGTCCGCGCCGGCGATCGCGGTCATGGGCGACGGCGCCTTCGGCTTCCATCTCACCGAGTTCGACACGGCGCTCCGCCACGGCCTGCCCATGGTGGTGGTGGTCGGCAACGACGCGACCTGGAACGCGGAGCACCAGATCCAGCTCCGCAGCTACGGCGCCGCGCGGGCGCATAGCTGCGAATTGCTGCCGACGCGCTACGACCGGGCCGTGGAGGCGCTCGGCGGCCACGGCGAGTTCGTGGAGCGGGCCACCGACCTCGCGCCGGCGCTGGAGCGCGCGCTGTCTAGCGGCAAGCCGGCCTGCGTCAACGTCATGATCCAGCGCCTCGCCGCACCCGTCGTGCGGCTTCCCGCATAAGCGACCGCAGCCGCCACACCGAACCACCGCAGACCCCGCGCCAGACGGGGCTGCAGACCGGAGGAAACCCCATGAAGCCTACGACCCTGATGACGCTCGCCGCCGCCGGCCTCGCTGCCGCGGTCGGCCTCGCCGCGCCGGCGGGAGCGGCCGACTGGCCGACCCGGCCCGTGACCGTGATCGTGCCCTTCGCGGCCGGCGGCACCGCGGACGCGCTCGGGCGCATCTTCGCCGAGCGCCTGTCGCAGCGCCTCGGCCAGCAGTTCGTCATCGAGAACCGCGCCGGCGGCGGCGGCAACATCGGCGTCGGCGCGACCGCGAAGTCCGTGCCGGACGGCTACACGATCGGGGTCGCCTCGGTGACGATCGCGATCAACCCGCACGTCTACAAGGAGCGGATGCCCTTCGATCCCGTCAAGGATCTGAAGCCCCTCTACCTCATGGCGACGCAGCCCAACGTGCTCGTGGTGCACCCCTCGGTGCCGGCCAAGACCGTGCCGGAGCTCGTCTCCTATCTCAAGGCCAATCCGGGCCGGGAGAGCTTCGCGAGCTCGGGGGTCGGCACCTCGCTGCACCTGTGCATGGAGCTCTTCATGACGCAGACCGGCACCAAGCTGCCGCACGTGGCCTACCGCTCGTCGAACCAGGTCATCCAGGACGTGATCGCGGGCCACGTGAAGATCGCCTGCGACAACGCCGCGAGCGCGGTGCCGCAATCGCTCGCCGGCAACGTCCGGCCGCTCGCGGTGAGCTCGCTCAAGCGCTTCGAGGATCTCCCCGGCGTGCCGGCGATCGCCGAGACGATCCCCGACTTCGAGGCCCTGACCTGGTTCGGCTTCGTGGCGCCGTCGGGGCTCCCCGACGCGATCGCCGAGCGGCTCACGGCGGAGCTGAAGGGCATCGGCGGGGATCCGGCGGTGCGCGCGCAACTCGCCAAGATCAGCGCGGTGCCGAGCGGGCTCGCGGGCGCGGAGTTCGGGGCCTTCATCAAGGCCGAGATCGCCAAATGGGGGCCGGTGGTCGAGAAGGCCGGCATCACGGCACAGTAGCCTGCGTGGTCGAGAGGGCCGGCATCACGGCGCAGCAGCCTGCGTGGCCGGGAAGGCCGGGACTACGGCACAGCAGCCCGGGAAGGGGAGGGCGCCGCGATGAGCGCGAGCGATGCGATCGGGGCCGCCCTGCGCGAGCGCTTCGGCGAGGAGGTGCCCGTCCCCGCGGACCTCGACGGCGCCGAGCGGCTGGCGCGGATCGCCGGGCACCGGGTCTGCCGGCGCTATTCCGACCGGCCGGTGGAGCCGGACCTGCTGCGGCTCATCTGCGCCTGCGCCCTGTCGTCGCCGTCGAAAAGCGACCTGCAGCAGCGCGACATCGTGGTGGTGCGCGATCGTGACCTGAGGCGGCGGATCGCCGACCTTCTGCCCCACATGCCCTGGGTCGGGACGGCGCCGGCCTTCCTGGTCGTCTGCCTCAACGGGCGGCGGATCGTGCGCCTCGCCGAGGAGCGCGGGCGGCCGTTTCCCAACGACCACCTCGACCTGCTCTTCAACGCCACCGGCGACGCCGCGATCGCGCTGACCGCCTGCCTCTACGCCGCCGAGGCGATCGGCATGGGGGGCTGCCCGATCAGCGAGGTCCGCAACCACGCGGAGACGATCAGCGCATGGCTCGGCCTGCCCGAGCGCGTCGTCCCCTTCGCGGGCCTGTGCCTCGGCTGGCCGGCCGACGGGGGCCGGATCGCGCCGCGCCTGCCGCTGGCCCTGACCCTGCACGAGGACCGCTACGCCGAGGAGCCCTTCGCCGAGGGCATCGCGGCGCACGACGCGCGCTGCGCCGCGATGGGGCTCTATGCCGGCCAGCGCGCCGTGGAGCGCTGGGGCGAGGCTCCGCATTACGGCTGGTCGGAGGACAAGACGCGCCAATACGCCGAGCCGCACCGGGCCGATTTCGGCGCCTTCGTGCGGGCGAAGGGCTTTTCCGTCGAGTGACGCCGCGCGTCAGGCCGGCGGCCGGTCCGACGGCGCGCCGGAGCGGAGCAGCGCGCTGCGGAAGGGCAGGACCAGGACCGGGGTCTCCTCGTCGTCCACGACCTCGATCTGCCAGCCGCGCCAGGCCTCGGACGCCGCGGCGTCGGTGGGCGTGCGCATGATCGACCGCGCGGCGTCGAAGGCGGCCCGAATGGCGCTCTCGCGGTCGGGCAGCAGCAGGCCGGCCTCGTCCTGCGACCGGCCCGCATGATTCCGCAGATGAAAGTAATAGCGCCGCACGCGTCCCGCCCGGCCCCCCTTCCGGGGCCTCCGTGCCGCCATTGTATCCGGTTCCGCGCGGATAGCTACCCTAACGGAAGGTCCGATGCGCCCCGGGCCCTTGGCACGGCGGCGGGTTGCTGGCACAGGGGGCCGGGGCGACATGAAGGACGACGATGCCGGAGCTCAAGCCGATCCTCCTGGTCGAGGACAATCCGAAGGACGTGGAACTCACCCTGGCGGCCCTCGAGGACGCCCGGGTCGCCAACGAGGTCGTGGTGGCGCGCGACGGCGCCGAGGCGCTGGACTACCTCTTCGGCCGCGGCAGCCACGAGGGCAAGAACACGCGCGATCCCGCCCTCGTGATCCTCGATCTCAAGATGCCGAAGATCGACGGCATGGAGGTCCTCAAGGCCGTCAAGGAGAACCCGACCCTGGCGCAGGTCCCGGTCGTGATGCTCACCGGGTCCAAGGAGGAGCGGGACGTGCTCCAGGGCTACAATCTCGGCGCCAATTCCTACGTGATCAAGCCGTTCGGAACCGAGGAGTTCATGAGCGCGATCCGCCACCTCGGCATCTTCTGGGCGATCCTCAACGAGCCTCCGCCGGCCTAGGCGGCCCCGCGGAGGCGGGAGCCTCGCGCGGCCGGCATGGACCGGCCCCGTCAGGGGCAGGGCCCTGAAGCCCGGCCTCACGCCTGAGGGCGGCTGCGTCCGACGAGATCGAGGATCCGGTCGGGCACCGGCAGGGAGGCGTAGCGCGCGTGGAGCTCCTGCAGGGCGTCCTCGACGTAGAGGCGCGAGAGGTCCTCCGCGGTGGCGGGGCGGCTGTCCGTGCGCCAGCCCAAGGGCACGTAGACGAAGATGCCGTGATCGTCGATCGGGAAGGCATTCTCGTTCTCGGACAAAGGGTCATCGATCCGGCCGAAGCCGCGTTCGTCGAGCCGCATGGGCGTGTCCCCCAAAAATTCGTTCCGGCCCAGTTAACGTGGGTTAGTTTCACGAGTTGCATCCGGGAGATGAATTCTTATCCGGCTCCGGGACGGCACGCCCCGCTCCCGTCCCCTCCGCCGCGCGGGATACGGCCCCGCTTGGCCCGGATCCCGCTGCAACCTTCACGTCGCCGCCGCCGCAACCCAGGTCGAGGTTGCGCGTTGGCCTGAAGAGAACGAGCAATCGAGGTGTTGCGATGAAAAATTCAGCTTGGCTGGCAGTGGTATTGATCGGCTCTGGTCTTGCCGCTGCTTCCCCGTCTCTCGCGCAAAGCCGCTACGGCAGCGGGTCGTACGATTACGATTACAGCGACCGGGTCTCCCGCGACCGTTACGACGGCCGCTACATCGAGCGCCGGGACTACAGGGACGACGATTACGTGACCGGCAGCGTCGACACCTGCCGCACCGTCGTGACCCAGCGCGAGAAGCGCAACGGCAGCATCGTGACGAAGCGCGTGCGGAGCTGCTGATCCGGCGCGCCGCGCCGCCCGGCGGGAGCCGCCCGAGAGGGCGGCTTTCGCGCGCTCACGGCCCCGGTCCAGCGGACCATTCCGGCCCGATCCGGCCCATCGCCCCCCTGGTCCAGCGGACCATTCCGGCCCGATCCGGCCCATCGCCCCCCTGGTCCAGCGGACCATTCCGGCCCGATCCGGCCCATCGCCGCCCCGCACGGCACGCTTGCGGACCGGGCCGGCTCCCGGCATTGAACCGGTGCCGCTCTCATGGTTGGTTGGCGGCTCGAGCGGGGAGCGTGTCATGAGAGCTTGGATTGGGGCGGCGGCCGTGGGGCTCGCCTTGGCGGGCCCGGCGGCGGCCGGGGACTACGCGGTGTCCCGCGCGGCCGACGCGCCGTTCGCCTTCCCGTCGATCTTCGGCGGGACCTTCAACAAGGGCTCCTCCCTCGTGCGCGAGGCGATCGTCCTGAACGATCCCGACAGCCCGGTGCAGATCTCCCGGGTGGCGACGCGGTTCGAGCTCATGAAGTCCAATTTCGCGCTCGTCGCCGCGACCGACTTCACCGCGCGCGCGCCCGTCGCCGCGGTCTCGATCCGGCACGTGGCCTTCGACGTGTTCGGCCGGCACATGGAGAACCTCGCGGCGACCGACGTGACCGACCGGGGCGCGGGCGCGCACAGCCGCGAGGCGCGCTGGAACGCGCTCGGCGACCTCATCCCGGAAATGCTCACGACCGTGACCTACGTGGCCCGCGTCCGACTCGCCGACGGGACGCAATGGTCGGCCGACGAGGGCAGGCTCCTCGCCGCCCTGGGGCCGCTCAAGCTCGAACCCCGCCTCGGCGACAGCCGCGTGCTGGAGGCCGGCCGGCCCGAGTGAGGGCGACGGCCCGGACCGGGCACGGGAGGCCGGCGCGGGAGCAGGATGGCTTCCGTGAGAGCGCGAAGCGACCCGCTTCGCCCCTCACGCGACACTCCCCGCCGGCCCTCATCGGTTCGGCCGCGACACCCCGTCCCGAACCGGGTCTCTTCGGCCGTTGCCGGTTCAGCCGCGGCACCCCCGTCCCGAACCGGGCCTCCGCTTCTGCCGTTGCCGGTTCGGCCGCGGCACCCCGTCCCGAACAGGCCCTTGGCGATGGGGCCGCTATCGGTGCAGGCGCGGCTCTCCCATCTTGAACCAGGCCCTGGCGATCTTGCCGCCTTCGACCTCGTAGATGCCGATCACGTCGACCTCGCCCGGACCTTCGGGGAAGCTGCGCGTGACGGTCTCGTGATCCACCACGACGTTGCCGACCACGGCCCGGCTGATCAGCTTGCCGAAAAGGTTCGGCTCCTTGAAGCGTTCGACGTGACGCTCCCGGATTTCGCCCGCCCCGTTCGCCAGGAGCGTCGCGGGAAAGGCGTAGTACCGGCAATCGTCGGCCCACCACGCCATGAAGGCCTCGATGTCGCGGGCGTTGTAGGCCTCCAGTTGCCTCTGGACCGGCAACGCGATTTCGGATGTCCCGGTGCTGCTCATCGACGTCCTCGACAAGAAAAACTATGGCGCGAGGAGCGAGCCCCGCCAGTGCGGTCAGGCCCCACACGGTCCACACCAACCCCAGGACTTTAGCTGCCGTCCCGGATCATGCCCGAGGCGCCGATGCCCGGTTCCCCGCCGGCCGCAGGGCGTCCCGCAGCGCCGCGGCGAGTTCGCGCCGGCGGTAGGGCTTGCGCAGGAGGAGCGTGCCCTCGTCGGGCCGGCCGTAATGCTCGAACGCCTCTTCGGCATAGCCCGAGGTGAGCAGCACCCCGAGCCCGGGATGGAGCATGCGGGCCTGGCGGGCAAGCTCGACGCCGCTCAGGCCCCGCGGCAGCACCACGTCCGTGAAGAGCAGGTCGAAGCCGGAATCCTGCCGCAGGCGGTCGAGCGCGTCCTGCGCGGTCGCGACCGCCACGACCTCGTAGCCGAGGCCGGCGAGCTGCGCCGAGGCGAAGCGCAGCACCTGCGGCTCGTCCTCGACGAGGAGCACGCGCTCGCGCCGCTCCGGCTCCGGAGGCGCCGGCGCGGCGTCGGCCGCCGGGCGATCCGCCGGGCCGCGCGAGGCCGGCAGGACGATCGTGACCGCGGTCCCCTCGCCCGGGCGGCTCTCGATCGCGGCGTGCCCGCCCGATTGCCGGGCGAAGCCCCACACCATGGAGAGGCCGAGCCCCGAGCCCTTGCCGACCTCCTTGGTGGTGTAGAACGGCTCGAAGGCCCGCTCCACCACCTCGGGCGCCATGCCGGTGCCGGTGTCGGAAACCGTGAGGAACACCACCGCCTGGCCGGCCTGAAGCGCGCCCTCGCCGGGGAAGGCCGCCCGCTCGCCGGTCGCGATCGTGAGGGTGCCCCCGTGCGGCATGGCATCCTTGGCGTTGACCGCGAGGTTGAGGATCGCGCTCTCGAGGAAGGTGCGGTCCGCGAAGGCGAGCGCCGCCGTGCCGCCCGACACGGTCTCGAACTCGATCGGCGCGCCCAGCGTCCGCCGCAGCAGCGGCGCCATGCCTGCGACCACGCGGCCGAGGCTCAGCGGCTCGGGCTTGAGCGACTGGCGCCGCCCGAAGGCGAGCAGGTGCCGGGTCAGCTCCGCGCCCTTCTCGGCCGCGTCGAGCGCCATCTGGGCGAGCGCCCTCTGGCCGGGATCGGCGAGCACCTCCACCAGGGTCTCGGTGTTGCCGATCACCACGGTGAGGAGGTTGTTGAAGTCGTGCGCGACGCCGCCCGTGAGCTGGCCCACCGCCTCCATCTTCTGCGACTGGCGCAGCTGCTCCTCCGTGCGCAGGCGCTCCGAGATGTCGCGCGCCACGCAGAACATGGTCCTGTGCTCGTCCGACCACACCGCCGACCAGAGGATCGGCACCACGGAGCCGTCCCGCCGGACGTAGCGGTTCTCGAACGCGGAGGTCGGCGTGCCCGCCATGACGCTCGCCGCGACCGCGTTCGTCCGCGCGCGGTCGTCGGGATGCACGAGCTCGATGTAGCGCCGCCCCACGAGCTCGTCCGGCGTGTAGCCCCAGACGTTCACGGCGTGCGGGCTCACCCGCACGAACGCGCCCGCCTCGTCGATGGTGCAGATCACGTCGAGGGAATGCTCCAGCAGCACGCGGTTGGCGTCGAGCGCCGCGCGCAGCTCCTCGCGGCTGCGCGACAGGGCCTCCTCGGTGTGCTTGCGCTGCGTGATGTCGATCACCGAGCCCACATGGCCGAGATAGGTGCCGTCGTGGCCGAAGCGCGGCGCCGCCGCATCGATGGCCCAGCGATACGCGCCGCCGTGGTGGCGCAGGCGGTACTCGGTCTGGTACCGCTCGCCCTTCCGGACGGCCTCCCGGAAGGTCCGCTCGATCCCGGCCCGGTCGTCGGGATGGACCGCATCGAGCCAGCCGAAGCCGAGCGCCGTCGCGGGCGTCTGCCCGGTGAAGGCGTACCAGGACCGCGACAGGTAGGTGCAGGACCCGTCGGGCTCCGTGACCCACACCATCACGGGCGCGTTGTCGGCGAGATTGCGGAAGCGCGCTTCGCTCTCGCGCAGCTCCATCTCGGCCTTCCGCCGGGCCGTGATGTCGGTGTAGGTGCGCACCACCCCGCCGCCGGCGACGTGGGTGGTGCGGATCTCGAGTACGGTGCCGTTCGGCCGGGTGCGCTCGTAGAGCGGCGGCACGCCGGCGAGGTTGCCGTGCGGCCGGAGCCAGGGCGTGTCCGCCTCCGAATAGCCCGCGAACTCGCCGAGGCCGACCTGGTGGGCGACGAAGGCCGCGAAGGTCGGCTTGGAGGTGGTGTAGTGCGCCGGCAGGTCGAGGATCTCGACGGCGCGCCGGTTGCACACCTGCAGGATGCCCGCGGCATCCACCATGATGAGCCCCTCGTCCATGTTCCCGAGGGTGGCCTGGAGGAGAGCGCTCGTCTTCTGCGCCTCCATCTCCGCGGCCTTGCGGGCCGTGAGGTCCGTGGAGACGCCGCGGAAGCCCGCGAAGCGCCCGTCGGCGTGGAAGATCGGCCGGGCGCTCGAGGAGAGCCAGCGGTCCCCGCCGTCCGGGCCCCGCATCCGGGTCTCCACGCCCGAGAAGGCCTCGTGCGCCTCGAGGGACCGCACGATGGGGAGCGGCGCGGGGCCGACCGCGCTCCGGGAGAGCAGCGCCACCGCGGATTCGCCGATCAGGGACGCGGTCGGCCGCCCGAAGGCCTCCGAGCGCCGCCCCGACAGGCGGGTGAAGCGCAAGGCCTCGTCGAGCTCCCACAGCCAGTCGGCGGCGAGATCCGCGTAGTCCCGGAAGCGCTGCTCGCTCTCGTGGAGATGCAGTTCGGCGCGCCGCCGCGCCGTGATGTCGGTGAAGATCCGGACCGCCCCGCCGCCGGGGATCGGCGTCGAGCGCACCTCCAGGATGGTGCCGTTCGGGCGCTCGCGCTCGTAATGCGCGGGCCTGGACAGGAAGTCCGCGGTGTCGAGCCAGCGGCGCTGCGCCGGGTCGCTGTGCGCGAATTCGCCGTGGGCGCGCTGATGCTCCTTCACGGCCTTGTAGGATCCGTGCCCCTGCATGAGCGATGCCGGCAGGTCGAGCAGGTCGAGGGCCTTTTCGTTGTAGACCTGCACGGTCTCCTCGGCATCCACCATGACGAGGCCCTGGTCCATGGCCTCCAGGGTCGCCCGCAGGGTGGCGGCCGTTCCCTCGGCGAGGCGCTCGGCCTCCTTGCGGGCGGTGATGTCCGTGGTGACGCCGAACACCCGCCGGCAGCCGTCGGGCTCGACCCGCGCGCGGGCCGAGATGCCGAGCCAGCGCAGGGCGCCGTCGGGCCGGATGAAGCGGACCTCCAGCTCGAACGATCCGGCGGCCGCCACGGCCGCATCGAACAGCGCGTCGTGGCGGGCGCGGTCGTCGGGGTGGATGCGGGCGAGGAAGTCCTCCACGGTGTCGGGCGACACGCCGAAGACCGACCAGGCGCTGGCCGAGCGCGTGATCCGCCCGGTGGCGAGGTCGAGCTCCCACACCACCGCGCGGGCGGCGTCGAGCGCGAGGCTCAGGCGCTCCTCGGCGCGCACCCGGTCGGTGACCTCGGTCGCGATGCCGCGCAGGCGCTCCTCGGCCTGCTTCCGGTCGGTGATGTCGGTCGTGATGCCGCGGTAGCCGCGGAACCGGCCGCCGCGGTCGAAGACCGGATCGCCGCTCGCGGAGCGCCAGCGCGCCGTCCCGTCCGGCGCGAGGATCCGGTGCTCGAAATCGCGGAACGGGAGGCGGTCGCGCAGGGCCGCCACGTGCCCGCTCCAGGGCGGCTGGCCGGAATCGCCTCCGAACACCTCCCAGGGGGTGCGGCCGACGATCTCCTCCGCGGGGAGGGCCGCCCCGCGCCCGGAATGGCTCACATAGCGCAGATCCGCGTCGAGCTCCCAGAAGCTCTCGGGGGCGAGGCGCAGGAAATCCCGCAGGCGCGCCTCGGCATCCTGCCATGCCTGCCCGGCGGCAGCGGAAACGTCAGCAAGAACGTTCACGAACGACCCCTTCCGCGGCGCGGGCTCCGCCCCTCGCGGCGCCATCACGTGGCCTCGTCACGGCGCAACGACCGTGCCGCCGGATCTCAGACTGCCACAGGTGACGCTCCGGCAATCAATCCGCCGGACGAACTAGGCCGGTCCGGCGCACCGCCCCGCTCACGGGCGCTCGCCCGCGCGAGGCGGCCCGCGCGGCGCGTGAAGCCGCGCCGGCTCCGGCGCGGCCCGCCGGTTCGCGCAACGTCATTTGACGCTTGACATCGCCGGGACCCGAATCCAAGCTGACGCAAAAATGTAATCGATTACACAACGTCGTTCGACTGCTTCTGGGAGGAAGCCATGCGCCTGACCACACGCGTTTCCCTCTATGCTCTCGCCCTCGCCCTGATGTCGGGCTCCGGGGCCCAGGCCCAGCAGAAGGCGGAAGTCCTGCACTGGTGGACCTCCGCGGGCGAGTCCGCGGCCGTCAAGGTGTTCGCCGACCAGTTCACCAAGGCGGGCGGCACCTGGGTCGACAACGCCATCGCGGGCGGCGCCAACGCCCGCGCGGCCGCGATCAACCGCATGGTCGGCGGCAATCCCCCGACCATGAGCCAGTTCAACACCGGCAAGCAGTTCGACGAGCTCGTGAGCAACGACCTCGTGCGCGACGTCGAGGCGCTCGCGCGCACCGGCAAGTGGCGCGACGTGATGCCGAAGTCGATCGTCGAGGCGACGGTCCGCAACGGCAAGTTCTACGCCGTGCCGGTGAACATCCACGGCCAGAACTGGCTGTTCTACAACACCAAGCTCCTGGCCGACGCCGGCGTCGAGCCGCCGAAGACCTTCCCCGAGCTCATCGCGGCCGGCGACAAGCTGAAGGCCAAGGGCGTGATCCCGCTGGCGCTCGGCGGCCAGCCGACCTGGGAGCACAACCTCTTCCGCGCCGTGCTCGTGGGCCACGGCGGCGCCGACCTGTTCCGCAAGATCTACGGCGGGCGCGACCAGGCGACCGCGAAGAGCGCCAAGTTCAAGGAGGTCGCCGACGTGTTCGGCAAGCTGCGGGCGCTGGTCGATCCCGCGAGCCCGGGCCGGAACTGGAACGACGCCGCCAACCTCGTGATCACCAACAAGGCCGCCATGCACTTCAACGGCGACTGGGCCAAGGGCGAGTTCGTCGCCGCCGGCCAGTCGCCCGGCAAGGAATACGGCTGCACCCTCGTCGGCGAAGGCGGCGGCAAGCTGGTGATCGGCGGCGACGTGTTCGTGTTCCCGGCCACCAAGGACAAGGCGCAGCTCGCCGTGCAGGACAAGCTCGTCGAGGTGCTGCTCGATCCGACCACCCAGCTCGAGTTCAACAAGAAGAAGGGCTCGATCCCGGTGCGCCTCGACGTCGACGTCGCCTCCATGGACGTCTGCGCGCAGAAATCCGCCGCGGTGCTGAAGGATCCGGCCAACCAGGTCGAGGCCATGGAGCTGTTGAGCCCGCCGAGCTTCTCGGGCGCCATGCAGGATGCGGTGACGCAGTACTGGAACAACCCCGGCATGTCGGTGGACGCCTTCGTCGAGAAGGTCGTGGCCGCCATGCGCGACGCGGCCTGATCCGCTGAAACCCCGGCCCGGCCGGCGCCCCCGCGCCGGCCGGGCCGACTTCCCCTTCCGCACGGAACGGCGCCCGCCATGAGCTCCGCCACGCTCGAGGTCCCGCCCGCCGCGGCCGCGGCGCCGCCGCCGGGGCGCCGGCGTCCGCGCACCCGCCTGCCGGCCGCGCTCGCGCTCCTGCCGACCGCCCTCGTGGTGCTCGTGGTCTATGTCGGCTGCATGGTCTGGACCGTGCGGCTCTCGTTCACGAGCTCGAGCCTCCTGCCGCGCTCCGACTGGGTCGGCTTCGCGCAGTACTGGCGCCTCTTCAACAACGACCGCTTCCTGACCTCGGCCGAGAACATCCTGATCTTCGGCGTGCTGTTCGTCGCGGGCTGCCTGATCCTCGGCTTCCTGCTCGCCGTCTTCATCGACCAGGACGTGCGCGGCGAGGGCGTGTTCCGCACGCTCTTCCTCTACCCCTACGCCATGTCCTTCGTGGTCACGGGCATCGCCTGGCAATGGTTCCTCAACCCGGGCCTCGGCCTGCAGAAGCTCGTGCGCGACATGGGTTTTTCGAGCTTCACCTTCGACTGGCTCGTGAACCAGCAGATGGCGATCTACACCATCGTGATCGCGGGCATCTGGCACGGCGCCGGTCTCACCATGGCGATCCTGCTCGCGGGCCTGCGCGGCGTCGATGCCGACCTCTGGAAGGCCGCGCGCATCGACGGCGTGCCGCCCTGGCGCTACTACCTCTCCGTGGTGCTGCCGCTGCTGCGGCCCATGGTCGTGACCGCGGTGGTGCTGCTCGCGACCGGCGTCGTGAAGCTCTACGACCTCGTGGTCGCCATGACGCTCGGAGGCCCCGGCATCGCCACGGAAGTGCCCGCGAAGTTCGTCATGGACCACCTCTTCGAGCGCAACAACATCGCGCTCGGCACCGCGGCCGCCACCATCATGCTGATCGCGGTGATCTCGGTCCTGGCGCCGTGGGTCTACGCCAAATACGTCCGCCCGCAGGGGAGGCAGGCATGAGCACCGCCGAGGCTCTCCGCCCCGCCAATCCCGCGCAGGCCCCGGCGCGGCCCGAGCCGCAGGGAAGGCGGCCGAAGCGGCTCACGATCGGCCGCGTCGGCCTCTACGCCTTCCTGATCACGGCGGCGCTGTTCTTCCTGCTGCCGCTCTGGATCATGGTCGTGACGTCGCTCAAGCCCATGGAGGAGATCCGGCTCGGCAACATCGTGGCGCTGCCCGTGACGCTCACCTTCGAGGCCTGGTCGAAGGCGTGGTCCTCGGCCTGCACGGGGCTCAACTGCAACGGCATCAGCGTCGGCTTCTGGAACTCGGTGCGCATCCTCGTGCCCTCCGTGATCCTCTCGATCGCCTTCGGCGCGGTCAACGGCTACGCGCTCTCGTTCTGGCGCGTGCGCGGCGCCAACGTGATGTTCGGCATCCTGCTTCTCGGGGCCTTCATCCCCTATCAGGTGTTCCTCTACCCATTGGTGCGCATCTTCTCCACGGCGGGCATCTACAACTCGCTCCCCTGCATCGTGATCGTGCACGTGATCTTCGGCCTGCCCACGATGACGCTCCTGTTCCGCAACTACTACGCCGGCATCCCGATCGAGCTCTTCAAGGCGGCGCGGATCGACGGCGGCGGCTTCTGGACCATCTTCTTCCGCGTCATGCTGCCGATGTCGACGCCGATCCTCGTGGTGGCGACGATCCTCCAGGTCACCGGCATCTGGAACGACTTCATCTTCGGCCTCACCTTCGCGGGGCGGCAGAACCTGCCCATGACGGTGCAGCTCAACAACATCGTCAACTCGACGCAGGGCGAGCGCGCCTACAACGTCGACATGGCCGCGACCATGCTGGCCGCCCTCGTGCCGCTGGTCGTCTATTTCGTCTCCGGGCGCTGGTTCGTGCGCGGCATCGCGGCCGGCGCGGTGAAGGGATAGGCCATGGCGGCGAACAGGTGCATCCCCGCGACGATCGTGAAGGTCTGACCGATGGCTACCGTCTCCGTGCACGGCCCCGCCGCAGATGCCGCGCTGGCGAACGGGATCCTCCGCGGCCCTGCCTCCCGCCCTGTGAAGGTCTGACCGATGGCTACCGTTTCCGTGCGCGACGTCTCGGTCGCCTTCGAGACCGTCCGGGTGTTCGACGGGCTCTCCCTCGACATCGACCAGGGCGAGTTCGTGGTGCTGCTCGGGCCCTCGGGCTGCGGCAAGTCCACGCTCCTCAACGCCATCGCGGGCCTGCTCGACGTGGCCTCGGGGCAGATCTGGATCGGCGGCCGCAACGTCACCTGGGAGGAGCCCAAGGACCGCGGCATCGCCATGGTGTTCCAGTCCTACGCGCTCTATCCGCGCATGAGCGTGCGCGAGAACATGTCGTTCGGGCTGCGCATGGCCAAGACGCCGCGGCCGGAGATCGAGCGGCGCGTCGGGCAGGCCGCGGAACTCCTCCAGATCACCCACCTCCTCGACCGCCGGCCCGACCAGCTCTCGGGCGGGCAGCGCCAGCGCGTGGCGATCGGGCGTGCGCTCGTGCGCGACGCGGCCGTCTTTCTCTTCGACGAGCCGCTCTCGAACCTCGACGCCAAGCTGCGCAACGAACTGCGGGTCGAGATCAAGCGCCTGCACGCGCGCCTCGGCCACGCCACGATGGTCTACGTGACCCACGACCAGATCGAGGCCATGACGCTCGCGGACCGCATCGTGGTCATGAAGGAGCAGAAGATCCAGCAGATCGGCAGCCCGGAAGAGATCTACCGCCGGCCCGCGAACCTGTTCGTGGCGGGCTTCATCGGCTCGCCGCAGATGAACTTCGTCAAGGGACGGATCGAGGGCGGCGCGGGCGGGCCGGAATTCCGCTTCGGCGAGCGCCGCCTGCCCCTGCAGGCCTACCCCTTCGCGGCCCCGCCGATCGCGGGGCGGGAGGCGGTGCTCGGCATCCGGCCCGAGCATGTCGCCATCGGGGAGACCGGCCTGTGGCCCGGCTTCACGATCGACATCGTCGAGCCCATGGGGGCCGACACGGTGATCTGGTGCAGCGACGGCATCAGCACGATCCAGGTCCGCACGGGCGGCAACCGCAAGGCCGTGCCCGGCGAGCGCCTCGCGCTCGGCGTCGATCCCGCGGAGGTCTCCCTCTTCGCGGCCGACACCGGCGACCGGCTCTGAGAGCCGCCGACGCTTCCGCGCGGCCCGGCATCGCGGGCCGCATCCCCATTCGAACCACGAGGCCCGCATGAGCGTCACCGACATCCTCTCGATTCAGCTCTACACCCTGCGCTCGCTGGAGAACCTGGACCGCGTCCTCGACGTGGTCGCGGGCGCCGGCTACCGCTTCGTCGAGACGGTCGGCTCGCATCTCGACGATGCCGACACTGTGCGTGCGAAGCTCGACGCCCGCGGCCTGAAAGCGTCGTCGAGCCATGTCGGCCTCGCGGCCCTGCGCGAGCGGCCGGACGCGGTCGTGAAGGCCTGCCGCACGCTCGGCTTCGACCAGCTCTTCATGCCGGCGGTGCCCCCGGAGCAGCGCGACATGGACGCGGCCGGCTGGCGCGCGCTCGGGCGCGAGCTCGGCGGCCTGGCGAAGACCTTCCAGGGCGAGGGCATCACGCTCGGCTACCACAACCACCATTGGGAGCTGAAGCCGAAGGACGGCAGCACGACCGCGCTCGAGCTGATCTTCGCGGAAGCGGAAGGCACGCCGCTCGCCTGGCAGGCGGACGTCGCCTGGCTCGTGCGCGGCGGCGTCGAGCCGAAGGCCTGGATCCAGCGCTACCGCGACCGCGTGGCCTCGGCGCACGTGAAGGACATCGCGCCTCAGGGACAGAACGAGGACCAGGACGGCTGGGCGGATGTGGGCGCCGGCACCCTCGACTGGCGCGATCTCTGGCGCGCCTGCCGCGCGGCCGGCGCGCGCACCATGGTGGTCGAGCACGACAAGCCCGCCGACCCGGCCGAGACCGCGCGGTCGAGCTTCGCCTTCCTGCGCACGGTCGAGGATTAGCCTCCGGCGCCCCTTTGCGCTTCCCCTGTCTCCAGCACTGCGAGGATTGAGCCATGGACGCCCTCAATGTCGGCATCATCGGCTGCGGCAACATCTCCGGCATCTATCTCCAGAACATCCCGGCTTATCGGGGCTTGAGGCTCAAGGCCTGCGCCGACATGCGCATGGAGGCCGCCCAGGCCCAGGCAAGCCGCCACGGCATCGAGGCCCTGTCGGTGGACGAGCTTCTCCGCCGCGACGACATCGACCTCGTCGTCAACCTCACGGTGCCGGGGGCCCATTACGGCGTCTCGCTCGCCGCGCTCCAGGCCGGCAAGCACGTGTTCTCGGAAAAGCCGCTCGCGGTGGATTTCGAGCAGGGCCGCACCCTCGTCGCGGAGGCGGAAGGCCGCGGCCGCCTCCTCGGCTGCGCCCCCGACACGTTCCTGGGCGCCGGCGGGCGCCTCGCGCGCCGCCTCGTCGACGAGGGCGCGGTCGGCCGCATCCTGTCGGGCTCCGCCTTCCTGATGTCGCACGGGATGGAGCACTGGCATCCGGACCCGGAATTCTTCTTCAAGCCCGGCGGCGGCCCCATCCTCGACATGGCGCCCTATTACCTCAGCGCCCTCGTCAACATCGTGGGCCCGGTGAAGCGCGTGATGTCGATGGCGAGCATCGGCTTCCCGGAGCGGACCGTCACCGCGAACTCGCCGCGCAAGGGCGACCGCATCCCGGTCGAGACCCCGACCCACGTGTCGGCGCTGCTCGAATTCGCGTCCGGCGCCCAGGTGACCTTCTGCATGAGCTGGGACGTGTGGAAGCACGGCCATCCGCCGATCGAGCTCTACGGCACGGACGGCTCCCTGCGCGTGCCGGACCCGAACTTCTTCGGCGGCACCGTCGAGGTCACCGAGCGCGGCGGCGACTGGCAGGGGCACGATTCCGGCGACATGGTGCTCGGCGCGCCGAACTGGCGCTCGCCCAACTGGCCCCCGGAGGCGCCCTCGCGGGCCAATTACCGCGCGCTCGGCCTCGGGGATCTGGCGAGCGCCGCGCTGTCGGGCACGCCCCACCGCTCGACCGGGCGGCTGGCGCTGCACGTCCTCGAGGTCATGCACGGCATCCTGGAGGGCGCGGCCACGGGCCGGCCGACGACGATCACGACCGCGCTGGAGCGTCCCCCCGTGCTCGAGGAGGAGCAGGCGGCCGCGCTCTGGCAGGGGCTGCCGCCGGCCGCCTCGGCGGCCTGATCCGAGCCGGTCCCCGTTCCCGCCGGCGACGGCGCAGGGTCGTGCTGGCGCAGGCCCTCCGCGGCCCGATCGCGACGCCGCCGGCCGCGGGGGGCGCTCAGGCCGCCGGCCGCGGCTCGGGCTGTTCGCCCGGCTGTCCCGTGATGTAATCCGCCATGGCGCGGGCGATTTCCCGCTCGCCCGTCACCACGAGGCTCGCGCCGAGCCGGCGGATGTGCTCGACCTCAGCGTCGGAATGGGCCCGCGCGATGATCTCGAGATCGGGATTGGCGGCGCGCGCCTGCTCGATCAGGTTGCCGTTCTCGAACGGGTTCGGGATCGCGCTGATGAACCAGCGCGCGCCCTTGATGTTGGCGGCGTCGAGCAGACCGGGCTCGCCCGCGTTGCCGAGCACCGCCTCGACGCCCGCGGCGCGCAGCCGCTCCACCACGTCCTGGCGCTCCTCGATCACGAGGTAGGGCTGGCCCTTGGTCTGCAACGCCGCGGCCACGTGGCTCCCGACCCGTCCGTGCCCGACCAGGATGGCATGGTCGCGCAAGGTCGTGGCGGCCCATTCCACGGGCAGCGGCGCGGGCTCGGACTCCAGGCGGATCCGGCGCTCGCGGGCCTCCAGGCGGGGCCTCGCCCGCTCGAGGACGAAGAACAGCAGCGGATTGATCAGAATCGACAGGATCGCGGCCGCGAGGACGAGGTCGCGGCCCGTGTCGGGCAGGAGGTTGAGCCCGACCCCGAGCCCCACGAGGATGAACGAGAACTCGCCGATCTGCGACAGGGCCGCCGCGCTCGTGAGCGCGGTGAGGAGCGGATAGCGGAACACGGTCACGATCGTGAAGGCCGCGAGCGCGTTGCCGACGACGACGATCAGCACGGTGGCGGCGAGCGGGCCGGGCTCGCGCACCACGATGCTGGGATCGAACAGCATGCCGACCGAGACGAAGAACAGCACCGCGAAGGCGTCGCGCAGGGGCAGGGTCTCCTGCGCGGCCTGGTGGCTGAGCTCGGATTCGGCGAGGATCATCCCGGCGAAGAAGGCGCCGAGCGCGAAGGACACGCCGAACAGCTCGGCGGAGCCGAAAGCCACCCCGAGCGCGATCGCGAGCACGGCGAGGCGGAACAGCTCGCGCGAGCCCGTATGGGCGACCCAGTGCAGCACCCACGGGATGACGCGGCGCCCGACCACCAGCATCAGGACCACGAAGGCCGCGACCTTGGCGAGCGTGAGCCCGAGCACGCCCCACAGCGAATCGACGCCGACGAGCGCCGACAGCGCCGCGCCCTCGCCCGCATCCGCCGGCGCGTCGCCGCCGAGAGCGCCCGCCAGGGCCGGGAGCAGCACGAGGGCGAGCACCATCGCGAGGTCTTCCACGATGAGCCAGCCGACCGCGATCCGCCCGCGCTCGGTCTCGATGAGGCGCTTCTCCTGGAGCGCGCGCAGCACCACCACGGTGCTCGCCACCGAAAGCGCGAGGCCGAACACGAGCCCGGCGCCGAGCGACCAGCCGAGGAGATGGGCGAGGCCGGCGCCGAGCGCGGTCACGAAGCCGATCTGGCCGAGCGCGCCCGGCACCGCGATCGCCCGCACCGACATCAGGTCCGAGAGCGAGAAATGCAGCCCGACGCCGAACATCAGCAGGATCACGCCGAGCTCGGCGAGCTGCGGCGCCAAGGCCTGGTCGGCCACGTAGCCCGGCGTGAACGGCCCGATCAGCACGCCGGCCACGAGATAGCCGACGAGCGGCGACATCCGCAGCCGCTGCGCGATCGCGCCGCACACGAAGGCAAGGCCGATGCCGGCCACGATCGTGGCGATCAGCGAGGTGTTGTGCGGCATGGATTCTCCTGCGGCCGGGGACGGTCGGGGGCGGAACCTCGGAATGGGTTGGCTTATTTCAACCAATATGGTTGATTGAGGGTCCCGATGGCAACCCCCGATCCGAGCGCATGCCCGAATTTCTCACGCCCGCGCAGTGCCGCGCGGCCCGCGGCCTGATCGACTGGACGCAGGAGGACCTCGCGGAAGCCGCAGGCGTGTCGCGCTCGACCGTGCGGGATTTCGAGAAGGGGCGGCACGAGCTCAACCGCGCCTCGGCGGCGCAGATCCGGGGCGCCTTCGAGGCCGCGGGGGTGGTCCTGATCCAGGCCGACGCCTTCGGGCCCGGCGTGCGCCTCGCGGCGCCGCCGAAGGCGTGAGCGCACACGAGGGGCCCGGCGCCGCTCGAGATCGGCATCACCCCGCAGGCTTGCGGGCCGTGAGGATGAAGCGGTCGTAGAGCCAGGTGCGGGCCCAGTCCCGGGCGGAAGCCGCCACGCGGCGCTGCGCCCGGACGACGGCGCGGTAGCCCCCGCGCTCGACCGTCCCGAACCCGGCCTCGCGGGCGAGGCCCGCGAGGCCCTCGAAGGTGAGCCCGCCCGCAAAAGGGAGCTGGCGCAGGATGCGGGCGTGGTCGGCGGCGAGCGCCGGGTCGCGGTGGCCGTCTGGCCCGGTCCAGCGCTCGGCGAGCGCCATGGCGCGCTTCGCCAGGCGCCCCTGCCAGGGCAGGTTCACGAAATCGCCGTCGAAGACCAGAAGGCGCCCGCCGGGCCTGAGCGCCCGGTGCCAGTCCCGCAGGGCGGCCTGCGGATCGGTCAGGGTCCAGACGAGGTGCCGGCACACCACGGCGTCGTAGGCGCCGTCCGGCTCGAGGGTGTTCTCGGCGTCGCCGAGCACGAAGACGGCGTTCGGGTTGCCGCGGTGCTTGGCGCGCGAGCGCGCGATCATGGCCTCCGAGAAGTCGATCCCCGTGACCCGGTGCCCGAGCGCGAGCAGGACCTTCGTGACCTCGCCGGTCCCGGAGGCGAGTTCCAGCACGGTCAGGGGCTCGCGCCCGAGATGCGAGGCGATGACGGCCGCCCAGGCGTCGTGCTCCGGGCCGGGCAGGATCCGGTGCCCGAAGGCAAGGTCGAAGGTCTCGGCCCGCTTCGACCAGTAGCCCCGGATCTCCTCCTTGAGCGACCAGTTGGCGGCGGGATGGAGCGTGCTCGTCATGGGGCTCTTGGGGGATTCTCTGGAGGGTCTTGGGGTGCGGACGGTGGCCCACCGGTCGGGGATCCGGCCGCACCGCGTACCGGCGCGGACCGGAAAACACAAGCTGAAACAGGAGCTTGGAGCAATTCCAAACTGGAGCTCCTCTCACGGGCGCCGGCCGCGGGCTCGCCTGCTGTATCGCCGGCCCGCGACCGCCGCCCTGTGATCCGGACGCCTCCTGCGCCGTAGACCTCCGGACCCCTTCGTCGGAGCGCGGCGACCGCTCGACATTGCCAAGCCCGGCCGCCATGTTACGTTACGCGATGCTCCTCAGCCCTGCGATGCCTCCCATCCGGATGCCCCGGCGCCGGCGCCCCCATGGCCGCGCGGGCGGCGTGCCGCCCCGGCACGCCCGGCGCAGGCGCCCCCGTGGCCGCGCGGGCGTAGCGCCGCTCCGGCTCCCCCGGCGGGAGGGGCCGTCCGCCCGTCCCGCGCGCCGCGCCCGGGCCTGAGATGGCGGGTCCGATCGCGTCGTCGGGCGCCGTCGCCGCCCGAAGCCGGCGGCGCCTGTCGCTGCGCGCCCGCCTCGTCGCCCTCGTGGTCGCGGCCGTCGCGCCGGTGCTCCTGTTCTCGGTCGCGATGGTCTGGCGCCTGGGCCAGTCCGAGAGCGGCGTCGTCGAGGCGAGCCTGCGGCAGACGGCGCGCGCGGTCGGCCTCGCGGTCGACCGCGAGGTCGGCGCGGCCCATGCGGTCCTCCAGGTGCTGGCGGCGTCGCCGGCGTTGCAGGCGGGCGACCTGGCGGCGTTCCACCGCGAGATCACGGCGGCGGCCCGGGTGCGCGGGGCCTCGATCGCGCTCGCCGACCGCGGGCGGCGGCAGATCCTCCACACGGGGCGGCCCTACGACCCGGATGCGACCCTGCCGGCCATGGTCCCGGCCGTGGTCGAGCGGGTGTTCGCGACCGGCGCCCCGCAGGTGAGCGACGTGTTCTCCGGGCCCCCGGCCGAGGAGCCCTGGGCGGTCGCGGCCGTGCCGGTGCGCGACGCCGCCGGGGAGGTCACCCACGTGCTCGGGATGGCGGTGATGTCCGCGCGCCTGAGCGCGCTCCTCGCCGAGCAGGGCTTGGCTCGCAACTGGATCGCGGCGGTCCAGGACCGCAACGGCCTCATCGTCGCCCGCAGCCGCGACCCCGGGACCTTTCTCGGCCGGCCCGGAAGCGCGGCGCTGCGCGAGCGCGTCCTGCGCGGCGAGGCGGAGGGCACGATCGACAACGTCACGGCCGACGGGCAGCCGGTGGTCACCACCTTCGCGCGCTCGCCCGTCACGGGCTGGACGGTCGCGGTCGGGGTGCCGCGCGAGGAGGCGACCGCGCGGATCCGCGTCTCGCTCGCGCTCGCGGCCGGCGTGGGCGCGCTGCTGCTCGGCCTCGCGATCGCGGCCGCGACGCTCGCGGGCCGCAGCATCGCCCGGCCGGTGGCGCGCCTCGCCGCCGATGCGGCGGCGCTCGGCGCAGGCGTCCCGCTGGCCGGCCGCGAGCCGACAGCCATCCCGGAGCTGGAGGCCGTCGCCCGCAGCCTCCACGCCGCGCAGACCACCGTGAAGACCCGCGAGGCGGACCTCTCCGCCGCCACCCTGCGGGCCGAGCGCCTCGCGGCCGAGCGCACGGCCATCCTGGGCCAGCTCATGGAAGGCGTCGTCGTCACCGACGCCGGCGGCCGGATCACCTACGCGAACGAGGCCGCATGCCGCCTCCACGGCGTCGCGCGCCTCGAGGGGATGCTGGCCGGCGACGGGGCGGCCTACCGGTTCCTCACCGAAGAGGGCGAGCCCTACCCGCCGGGCGAATGGCCGCTCGCCCGGGCGGTGCGCGGCGGCGAGACCGTCGCGGACCTGCGCTGGCAGATCCGGCGTCCGGACGGCAGCACGGTGCTGGCGATCGGCTCCGCGAGCCCCTTGCGCGACGCCGCCGGGGCGCTCGCGGGCGCGGTCCTGACGCTGCGCGACGACACCGCACGGGAGGAGGCCGAGCGCCTCCTGCGCAAGCGCGAGGGCGAGCTCGCGCGGGTGCAGCGCATCGGCGCCGTCGGCGGGCTCGAGGTCGACCTGCGCGACGGCGGCTTCCGCAACCGGCGCTCGCCCGAATACCTGCGCATCCACGGCCTCTCGGAGGCCGATGCCTACGAGACGCACGAGAACTGGGTCGCGCGCATCCACGCGGACGACCGCGACGGCATCGTGGAGCATTTCCGGGCGACGCTCGACGGCGACGACCGGGACTACGAGGCCGAGTACCGCATCATCCGCCCGAGCGACGGGGTCGAGCGCTGGATCCTCGCCAAGGCCGAGATCGAGCGCGGCCCGGACGGGCGCCCCCTGCGCCTCGTCGGAGCCCATATCGACATCACCGAGCGCAAGCGGGCCGAACTGGCGCTGGAGGCGCGCACGCGCGAGCTCGAGAGCGTGCTCGCGACGGTTCCCGCCGGCGTGTGGTTCACCCACGACCCCGCGGTGGGCGAGGTGCGGCGCAACCGCTACGCCGCCGAGCTCATGCGCGTGCCCGCGCGCACGACGACGCCCCTCGCCGCGCAGGCGCAGCGCGAGGGCGGGATCCGCGTGCTCGCCGAGGGGCGCGAGGTGGCGGGCGACGAACTGCCCCTGCAGCAGGCCATGCGCGGGGTGAGCACCGCCGACTGGGAGCTCACCTTCCGCTTTCCGGACGGAGGCGAGCGCCACCTCCTCTCCTCCGCGACGGCCCTGCGCGACGAGACCGGCGCGGTCGTGGGCGCGGTGTCGGTCGCCCTCGACATCACCGAGCGCAAGCGCGCCGAGCGCCACCAGCGCCTCCTCATCAACGAATTGAACCACCGGGTGAAGAACACCCTCGCGATCGTCCAGGCGGTCGCGGCCCAGACCTTCAAGGCCGAGACCGCCTCGGCGCCGGCGCGCGCCGCCTTCGAGGCCCGCCTGATGGCGCTGTCGCGCGCCCACAACGTGCTGACCCGGGAGAGCTGGGAGGGGGCGGGCCTGCGCGAGATCGTCGAGGACGCGGTCGGCCCCCATGCCGGCGACAGGGGGCCCGTCCGGAGGGCGGATGAGGACTCCGCCGCCCCCCATGCCGGCGACGGCGGGTCCGTCCGCCCGCCGGGTGGGGACGCGGCCGATCCCGGAGGAGGAGACGGCCGCTTCCATATCGCGGGGCCGGACGCGCGCGTTTCGCCCCGGGTCGCGCTGGCGCTCGCCATGTCGCTGCACGAATTGTGCACGAATGCGGCCAAGTACGGGGCGCTGTCGGTGCCGGGCGGGTCTGTTTCGATCCTCTGGTCGCTCGCGGGCGGCTCCGGGGCGCGGCGCCTTCACCTGCGCTGGGAGGAGCGGGGCGGGCCTCCCGTGGCCCCGCCGGCGCGCAGGGGTTTCGGCACCCGCCTGATCGAGCGGCAGCTCGCGGGCGAGTTCGACGGCGGCGTGCGCCTGGACTTCGCGCCCGCCGGCGTCGTGTGCACCATCGAGGCCCGCCTCGACGGCGAGGAGCCGCTCGCGCCGCCGGCCCGGGCGGCGCTCACGGCCTGAGCGGCGCCCCCTCGCGCTGCCCGGCGCGGTCTCGGCCCGAGCGGCGGCGCCCCGCATTGTCCGGGGCCGGGGACACAATTTCCCGGAAGTACGGCCGCCTCGATTGCATGCAAGAACTGTCGAAATTCTGTCCGGCCCGGCCATAGCCGGAGGTCGCAGCCGGCCCGGAGGCCGCCTGACGGAGCGACGCCGGATTCAATTACTTGTGTGTTAACCTGTTTGTCTCTTGATTTTCTAGTGCGGACCGTGCTTAGACGCAGGGAGGCAGCAACAGTCCCATCGCAGGACCGCGTCGCCTAGTCAAATTTTACAAGGAACAAGCTAAGTGACCGATCAGGTTTCCAATCCGAACGTGAATTACATCGAGCTCGCGGCCGACATCGTGTCGGCCTACGTGGCCAACAACTCCGTTCGGGCCGGCGAACTCCCGGACCTCATCAACAGCGTCCATTCGGCCCTGCAGAACGTGGGGAGCCCGGCTCCCGCCCAGACGTCCGAGAAGCCCACGCCCGCCGTCCCGGTGAAGAAGTCCGTGACCCCGGACGCGATCATCAGCCTCGAGGACGGCAAGCCCTACAAGTCGCTCAAGCGCCACATCACCAAGCTCGGCATGACCCCGCAGCAATACCGCGAGAAGTGGGGCCTGCCGAAGGACTACCCCATGGTGGCGGCAAGCTACGCGGCGAAGCGCTCCGAACTCGCCAAGAACATGGGGCTCGGCCAGAAGCGCAAGGGCGCGGCCCCGAAGGCCTCGCGCAAGAAGGCCGCTCCGGCCGCGGCGTGATGCGATCCCGCGCCGGGCGCCTTGGGGCGCCCGGCGTCCGCCGCCCCGCAGGGGCGGCGCTTCGACCGGCGGGCCTGGGCGGCTTCGCGGAAAGCCTGCGCGGAAAATCCCGACAAGAACCGGCGAGAGCCGCGGAAAGGGGATGCCGCTACAAGGGAGCCTCGTTCGCAAGATCCCCAGCGGAGGTTCCCCACCATGCCGATCCCGACGCTCCCCCGGGCCGCCCTCGCCCTGATCCTGCTCGCCGCCGCGGCGCCCGCCGCCGCGCAGGAGCGGCTCAAGCGCGGCGCCTATCTCGCCACGATCATGGATTGCGCCGGCTGCCACACGCCGGGCGTCTTCCTCGGCAAGGCCGATCCGCAGCGCGAATTCGCCGGATCCGAGGTCGGCTTCCAGATCCCGGGGCTCGGGATCTTCTATCCCCCGAATCTCACGCCCGATCCCGAGACCGGCCTCGGCCGGTGGAGCGAGGCCGACATCGTCAAGGCGGTGCGCACCGGCGTGCGCCCGGACGGGCGGGTGCTCGCGCCCGCGATGCCCTATGCCCATTACGCCAAGCTCACCGACGCCGACGCCTTCGCGCTCGCGGCCTATCTCAAGAGCCTGAAGCCCGTGCGCCACCAGGTCCCGGCCCTCACGGGCGCGTCGGAGAAGCCGACGGCGCCCTACCTCACGGTCGTGATGCCGGAATGAGGCCGGGCCCGAGCCCTCCGTGCCTCGCGGCGTGGTCGTGAAGCCCGAGCGAGGCATGGCCCGAGCCCTTCGGCGCCTCTCCGCGCGGTCGTGACGCCGGAGCGACCCTTCCCCTTCTCAACCGGTGAGCAGGCGATCCGCCTGCTGCCCGATGCGGGCGGCCGCCCTTGCGGGGCCGCGCCCGCGCGCCACCCCGGGATGATGCCATGATCGCCCTGTCCATCCTGCACTGTGCCCGCATGACGGCCCGCATCCTGCGCCGGTCCGCGCGGCCGTCCCGGCCGCGGCTCCCGCACGGGCGCCACCGTCGCCCGGCCTGCGCCGGCCTCGAAGGCGTCGACCGTCACACGCTCGCCGATATCGGCATCGGGCGCGGCGCCATCGTGTCGCTGCCGCGCCAGATCGGCGCCGACCAATTGCGCCGCCCGCCGCATCTCTGACGGGATGCCGTCAGGCCCGCGCGGTCGCAGGCCGGTCCGGCCGGGTCCCGTCGATGTCTGCGAGCGGCACGATCTGGCGCCCGTCCGGGCCGCGGTTCTCCGGCGCGAGCCAGCGGGCCAGGCGCGCCGAAAGCACGGGCCATTCGCGGTCGAGGATCGAATACACCGCCGTGTCCCAGTTCCGGCCCTTGATCCAGTTGGTCTGGCGCAAGGTGCCTTCGCGGGTGAAGCCGTAGCGGAGCGCGGCGCGGCGCGAGCCCGCATGGTCGCTGCCGCAGCGCCATTCGAGGCGCCGGTAGCCCTGCGCGTGCAGCACGTGGTCGGCGAGGCGGAAGAACGCCTCCGTTCCGGCGCGCTGCCGTTGCAGCCCCTCGCCGTAGACGAGGCCCATCTCGACGGTGCCGGCCTGGGGCGCGATCTGCATCAGGAAGAACAGCCCGGCGGCGCGGCGCGGCTCGCCCCGGAGCACGATCGCGTAGAGCGCGCAGGCGTCCCGGCGCGAGCGGTCGACGAGCCAGTCCCCGAAGGCGGTCTCGTCCGGGAACGGCCCCGACGGGATCTGCAGCCAGAGCGCGTCGTGGCGCCCGATCGCCTGCCAGAGGTCCGGCCCGTGGCGCGGGGGATCGAGCCGTTCGAGATCGACCTCGGATCCGGCGATCAGCGCCGCATCGAAGGGCGGGCGCGGCAGGTGCGGGGCGTCGTCCGCTTGCGCGACAGCGCCCTGCATCACGGGGCGTCCGCGAGGGGCGCGAGCCCGCCCGCCGAAGCCGCGAGGAGCTCGCGGGTATAGGCGTGCCGGACGCGGTCGGCGACGAGGTCCTCGACGCCGAGATGCTCGACGATGGCGCCGCGCTGCATCACGGCGATGCGGTCGCACAGATGCGCCACGACCGCGAGATCGTGGCTCACGAACACGCAGGTGACCGGGCGCTCCCGGCGGATCGCGGCGAGGAGGTTGAGGATCTCGGCCTGCACCGAGGCGTCGAGGGCCGAGGTCGGCTCGTCGAGGAGGAGCACCTCGGGTTCGAGCGCGACCGCGCGCGCGATGGCGACGCGCTGGCGCTGGCCGCCCGAGAGTTCGTGCGGATAGCGGAAGCGGAAGCGCGGGCCCAAGCCGACCTGATCGAGCCCGTCGCGGATGCGCCGGTCGACGTCCGCGAAGCCGTGCAGTTCGAGCCCGTCGCTCAGGATGCGGTCGACGGTGTGGCGCGGGTTGAGGCTCGCATAGGGGTCCTGGAACACCATCTGGACCCGGCGGTGGAAGGCGCGCGGCGGCGCCCGCTCCGGTGTCAGCGCGGTGCCCGCGACCGTGACGGTGCCTTGCCACGAATTCCACAGGCCGGCGAGCACCCGCAGCAGGGTCGACTTGCCCGAGCCCGAGCCGCCGACGAGCCCGAAGGTTTCGCGTCCGGCGACCGCAAGCGAGGCCCCGCGCACGGCATGGAAGCGCTTGCGGCCCTCGCCGTAGAACACGTCCAGGTCCGCGACCGCGACGGTCGGGGCGGTGCCGGGTGTCTGCGCCGTCATGGCGTGCCCTCGCAAACGGCTGCGCGGGTTCGGGGTGAGGGCTGCGTGCTCACGGGGCGATCTCCCACGCGGCGTCCCGCGCGAGCGTCGGCAGCAGGCGGCCCCGCGTCGCGGCGGAGGGCAGGCAGGCGAGGAGGCCGCGGGTGTAGGGATGCGCCGCGTCCGAGAGCCGCCGGGCGTCGAGGGTCTCGACCACGCGGCCGCGATACATCACGAGGATGCGGTCGCAGAAGCGCGCCACCATGGGGAGGTCGTGGCTGATCAGGATGAGGCCCAAGCCCCGCTCGGCCACGAGCCGGTCGAGGAGGCGCAGCACCTGCTCGCGCACGATCACGTCGAGCGCGCTCGTGGGCTCGTCGGCGATCAGGAGGTCGGGGCTCGACACCAGCATGGCGGCGATCATGGCGCGCTGGCCCATGCCGCCGGAGAGCTCGTGCGGATAGGCGCGGTACATCCGCTCCGGATCCTCGATCCCGACCGCCTCCAGCATGGCGAGGGCACGCGCCCGGCGCTCGCTCCGGGAGGTGCGCTCGTGCAGGCGCAGGGTCTCCTCGATCTGGTCGCCGATGCGCTGCACCGGGTTGAGGGAGAATTTCGGATCCTGGAGGATCATGCCTACCTTGCGCCCGCGCAGGGCGCGCCAGCCGCTTGCGTCGAGCGCGAGAAGATCGGTGCCGTCGAGGCGGAGCCGGCGCGCCGTCACCGCGCCCGGCTCGCGCACGAGGCCGAGGATCGAGCGGGCGGTGATCGACTTGCCGGAGCCGGATTCGCCGACGATGCCGATCTTCTCGCGCCCCATCGTGAGGGCGAAGTCGCGCACCACCGCGAGCCGCCCCTCCGGGCTCGGGAAGGTGACGGTGAGGCCGTCCACGTCGAGGAGCGGGCGTCCCGCCGGCGCGTCAGTCATGGTGCTTTGGGTCCAGGACGTGGCAGCGGTCCTGCTGGGTCGCGTCAGTCATGGTGCTTCGGGTCCTGCCCGTTCGGCCGAATCGCCTCGGTCGGGTCAGTCATGGTGCTTCGGATCCAGGACGTCGCGCAGGCCGTCGCCCAGCAGGTTGAAGCCGAGGCTGACGATCAGGATGGCGAGGCCCGGGACGGCTGCGACCCACCAGGCGTCGAAGATGTGGTCGCGCCCGGCCGCGATCATCGCGCCCCATTCGGCGAGCGGCGGCTGCGCGCCCAAGCCCAGGAAGCCGAGGCCCGCGGCCGTCAGGATGATGCCCGCCATGTCGAGGGTGGCGCGGATCGCGACCGAGGACAGGCACAGCGGCAGGATCTGGCCCGTGATGATGCGGCGGCTCGGCATGCCGAGCCCGCGCGCGGCTTCGACGAATTCGGAGCGGCGCAGCGCCAGCGTCTCGGCGCGGGCGAGGCGCGCGTAAGGCGGCCAGGCCGTGACCGCGATGGCGATGACGGCGTTGACGAGGCCGGGCTTGAGCACCGCCACGAGGGCCAGCGCCAGGATGAGGCGCGGGAAGGCCATGACGATGTCGGTGACCCGCATCAGCACGGTCTCGGTCCAGCCGCCGAAATAGCCCGCGATCAGCCCGACCGCGACCCCGAACGGCGCCGAGAGCGCGATCACGAGGGCGATGATCAGGAGCGTGGGCTGCGCGCCGTAGAGGAGCCGGCTGTAGAGGTCGCGCCCGAGCTGGTCGGTGCCGAGCCAATGCGCCGCGCCGGGCGGCGACAGGCGCGCGGACAGGTCCTGCGCCATCGGGTCGTGGGTGGCGAGGAGCGGCGCGAGGACGGCGGCGAGCACGAGCAGCAGCACCACGATCGCGCCCGCGAGCGTGGAGGGGTTGCGGGCGGCGCGGCGGAGCGCGATGCCGGCCTGCCGCAGCCGCGCCTCGCGGCGCGAGGACGGCTCCGGACGCGCGGCGCTCAAGGGTGCGGCGGTTGCGCTCATGAGGCCCGGGTCCCGAGCATGGGAGAAGCAGGCGTCGTCATGGCGTCCGGGTCCGCGGATCGAGGAGCGGGTAGGCGATCTCGGCGAGCTTGTTGAGGGCGACGAAGCACAGGCCGACCACCAGGGTGCCGCCGAGCACCGCCGGCATGTCGGCCGAGAACAGGCTGTTGGTGATGTAGAGCCCCAGCCCCGGCCAGGAGAACACGGTCTCGGTCAGCACCGTGCCCTCCAGCAGATAGCCGAAGGCGAGCGCCACCACGGTGACGACCGGCACGAGCACGTTGGGGAGCGCGTGCCGCCACAGCACCTGCGCCTCGGACGCGCCCTTCATGCGCGCGGTGGTGACGTATTCCTTGCCGAGCTCCTCGATCATGAAGCTGCGGGTCATGCGGCCGATATAGGCGAGCGAGAAATAGCCGAGCAGCAGCGCCGGCAGCGCGATGTGCGAAACCGCGCTCTCGAACGCGTCCCAGTCGCCGGAGCGCAGGGTGTCGACGAGCATCAGGCCGCTCCACTCGTCGACGCTGTAGCGATAGGCGTTCGAGATGCGCCCCGGTCCGCCGACCCAGCCGAGCTTGGCGTAGAAGACCAGGAGCCCGATCAGCCCGAGCCAGAAGATCGGCGTGGAATAGCCGACGAGGGAGATCGAGCGGATCACGTGGTCGGGCCAGCGGTTGCGCCGGTGCGCCGCGTAGACCCCGAGCGGCACGCCCGCGAGCACGCCGATCAGGATCGCGAGCGTCGAGAGCTCGAGGGTCGCGGGAAAGACGCGCGCGATGTCCTCAGCCACGGGCCGCCCGCTCGCGGAGGAATATCCGAGGTCCCCCTTCGCGACGCCCTCGATGTAGCGGCCGAACTGCACCCAGATCGGCCGGTCGAGGCCGAGCTCCTCGCGCGCCTTGAGGTAGGTCTCCTGCGAGGCCTTGTCGCCGATCGCGGCCACGACCGGATCGATCGGCATGACGCGGCCGATCACGAAGGTCACGAGGAGGAGCCCCGCCAGGGTGACGAGCAGCGTCGCGAGCCCGGAGGCCGCGCGCATCGCACCCGTGGCGAATCCCCTCATCGCTTCAGCCTCTCCTGGCCCTGGCGCAAGCCGCGCCTGAGACGAACCCCCTCATCGTCCGTGTGCCCTCAGTTCTTCGCCACGTCGCGGTAGAGCACGAGGTCGTTCGTGGGCCCGTGGATGAAGCCCTTCACCTCGGCCCGCAGCGCAACCTGAGCCTGCGCCTGGAAGGTGATGGCCCAGGGGGCCTCCTTCATGACGCTGCGCTGCAGCTCGCGGTACATGTCGAGGCGCTTCGCCGGGTCGCGCTCGACCAGCGCCGCGCGGGTCTTGGCCGAGAGCTCGGCGGGCGCCCAGGAATTGCGCCAGGTCGTGGTGCTCTGCGGGCTCGTGTCCGCGTTGTCGACGTTGTAGGCGAAGGCCTTGGCGTTGGAGTGCGGGTCCATGAAGTCCGGGCCCCAGTAGAGCAGCATCGCCTCGTGCTGGCGCGCCCGGTACTTGGTGATGACCTGCGCCGAGGTGCCCGGGATCAGGTTCAGCTTGATGCCGCCCTGCGCCATGGTGGACTGGATCGACTGCGCGATCTCGGTGAAGGGCGCCGACGAGATCATGTCCATGTCGACGGCGAGGCCCTGCACGTTCGCCTTGGCGAGGATGTCCTTGGCCTTGGCGACGTCGAGCTTGAAGGGCGTGTCCGTGACGGCGCCCGGGAAGCCCGAGGGCCAGAACGCCTGGTGGACCTTCATCTGCCCGCGCAGGAGCTGGTTGGCGATGCCCTCGTAGTCGATGAGGTAGCGCGCGGCCTCCCAGATCGCCGGGTTCTTGAGCTTGTCGTGCTTGAGGTTGAAGCTCAGGAAATGCACCGCGGCCTGCGGGTAGGTCTCGACCTTGATGCCGGCCTTGTCCTTCACGGCGGCGATCTGGTCGGGCCCGAGGTTGCGCGCGATGTCGGCGTCGCCCGATTCCAGCATCAGGCGCTGGGTCGAGGGCTCGGCCACGTGGTTGAGCACCACCTGGTTGATCTTCGGTGCGCCGCGGTAGTGGTTCTTGTTGGCCTCGATCACCACGGCCTCGCCGGGGCGCCAGGTGCGGAGCGTGAAGGAGCCCGAGCCCGCCGAATTGCGCGACAGCCAGGCGTTGCCGAGGTCGTTGTCCTTGACGTTCTTCAAGGCCTCCTTCTCGTCGACGATCGAGCCCGGCCGGGCGCCGAGGGCGTTCAGCACGAAGGAGGGCGCGAAGTTCTCCGCGATCGTGATCGCGACCTCGCTGTCCGAGACCTTCTTGACCATCTGGTCGATGTTCTCGGAGTTCCAGCCGAACTGCGCCAGGATGAAGGCCGGCGCCTTCTTCAACACGATGACGCGCTTGAACGAGAACACCACGTCCTCGGGCCGCACCGGGTTGCCGGAGGCGAACTTGGCGCCGGACCGGAGCTTGAACGTGATGGTCTTGCCGTCCTCCGCGATCGTCCAGCTCTCGGCGAGCCCCGGCATCAGCTTCTCGATGTCGGCCGGATTGTACTCCACGAGGCGGTCGTAGAGGTTCGAGACCACCTCGCCGCTCGTGAACTCGTAGGCCTGGGCGGGGTCGAGGCTGACGATGTCGTCGATGTTCTTCGCCACCACGAGCACGTTCGGCGGCGACTTGGCCTCGGCGGCGCCCGCGAAGGCCAGGGCCGTCGCGGCCAGAAGGAAGCGTAGAATCTTCATCGGGTCCTCTCCTCTCGGTCTCGCCGCTCCGGCTCCCTCGCGGAGCGCCGGACCGGAATCCTCGTCCTTCAGCGATCCTGCGCGTTTCCGAAGCGGCGGTCCAGGCTCAGGAGCGCGGGCAGGATCTGGCGCGCGATCGTGAGCGCCGGCTCCACGTGGCGCTCGTCGTAGGCGCCCTCGCGGTCGAGCAGGTTGACGGTGCCGAGCACCTCGCCCCCGAACACCAGCGGCAGGTTCATGACGCAGCCGAGGCCCATCCCCGTGATGGTCTCGTGATCGGGAAACAGCGGCGCGAAACCGGCCGGAGACTTCGCCAGGAACGGCTTCTTCTCCCGGCGCACCCGCTCGGTATAGGCGTTGGGCAGGACGGGCTTGCGTCCGCCGACGGGGTAGACGTCGGGCCGGGTCGAATGGACCCGCTCGACCTCGCGCCCGCCCGCGAGCAGGCAGGTGACCGTGTAGAGCCGGTGCCCGACCGCCTCCTGGAGCGCGCGCCCGGCGGCTTCGAGGACGGCGCCCGGCTGGTCCGGCGAGGACCAGGCCTCCTGCACGTCGAGGACGAGGCGGGCCAGGTCGGCCCCTCCGGAGAGGTCACGGCGGGCGGGATCGGTCATGGGCTCTCCTGATCGCGGGGCGGATGGCGGTCGGGTCCGCCCGGGGGCATGGCTCAGACGCTCTCCCAGGCGCCCGACCGGCCGGAGCGGTAGAGCGCGTCGACGACGCGCATGTTGAGCACCGCGTCCTCGATCGGGTAGGGCGCCTCGATCTCGCCGAGGAAGACCTGCGCCGCCAGGTCGCCCTGGAGGGTGTACTGGTCGCAAGGCTCGAGCGCCTCGACCGAGACGCCGCTGTCGTCGATCGCGCCGGTGGCGTCGACCATGATGCGCGTCGCCTCGCCCTGCGGCGCGTTGAGCGAGACCGGCACCTCGATCCGTCCCTGCGTGCCGAGGATCTGCGTCCGCTGGAAGCGCACGAGCTGGGTCGAGCACGAGAACGCGAGGTGCCGATCCCGGCCGAAATCCACGATCCCGGTGGTGAGCCGGTCGGTGCCGAAGGCGGGGTCGCGCTCGATCGCGGCGACCGCCCGCACGGGCTCGGCGCCGAAGACGAAGCGGGCGAGGAGCACCGCGTAGCAGCCGATGTCGTAGAGTGCGCCGCCGCCGGTCTCGACCCGGTTGCGGACGTTCCCGGCATCCACGTTGAAGTAGCTCAGGGTGGTCTGGACGAGGCGCACCTCGCCGATGCGGCCCGAGCCGACGAGGTCGCGCACCTTCAGCCATTGCGGATGCTGGCGCACCATGAAGGCTTCGAGCACCTGCCGTCCCGTGCGGTCGCGGGCGGCCACGAGGGTCGCGGCCTCCGCGGCGTCGAGGGCGATCGGCTTCTCGCACAGGACGTGCTTGCCGGCCTCCATGGCCTTCACGGCCCAGGGCACGTGGAGCTGGTTCGGCAACGGGATGTAGACCGCGTCGATGGCGTCGTCTTCCAGCATCGCCTCGTAGCTGCCGTAGGAGCGCGGGATGCCGAACCGCGCCGCGGCCTCCCGGGCACGCGCCTCGTCGCGCGAGGCGATGCCGAGGATCCGTCCTCGCGTCCCCTGCAGCATGCCGGGGATCACCTTGTTGAGCGCGATCCCCGCCGTGCCGAGGATCCCCCAGGAAATCGTGTTCGGCATGGCACAGGCTCCCGGCTCGCGACGCGGTCCGCCGAGGGACGCGCGATTCACGCTTCGACCGACGGAATGACGGGGCTCGGAGCGTGAAGTCAAGGGAGCCGGCGGTGGCCCGCGCAGATCGGGCAGGGTCGCGCCGTCGAGGGAGCCGGAGGGGGCCTGCGCCGATCAGGCGGGCTCCCGAAGCTGGGGAGCCGGTCCGGCGGGGCCTGACGCGGTCGGGCAGGATGGGAATGGCCGCGGAGTGGCGCTATAGTGCGGCGCCACCCGTGAGAACCCCGATCCCATGCTGATCCGTCGCCTCGCCCTCGGCCTGTTCCTCCTCCTGTCGCCGCCGGCCCTGGGCAAGACCCTCGTGTTCTGCTCGGAGGGCAACCCGGAGGCCCTGAATCCCCAGCTCGTCACCACGACGACGGGAATGAACGCCGTGCGGCCGGTCTTCAACACCCTCGTGGAGTTCGTGCCGGGCTCGACCGAGCTCGGCCCCGGCCTCGCCGAGTCCTGGACCGTGTCGGAGGACGGGCGCGAATACGTGTTCCGCCTGCGCAAGGACGTGCGGTTCCACGCCAACGCCACGTTCCGGCCGACCCGCCCGATGAACGCCGACGACGTGCTCTTTTCGCTGCTGCGGCAGTGGAAGGAGGACCATCCCTATCACCGGGTCTCCGGCGCGGGCTACGACTACTTCAAGGACCTCGCCATGGGCGAGCTCCTCGAGAGCATCGACAGGCTCGACGACCACACGGTGCGCATCCGCCTGACGCGCCCCGATGCGCCGTTCCTCGCCAATCTCGGTATGCTCTTCAACGCGATCCACTCGGCGGAATACGCCGCGGCGCTGCTCAAGGCCGGCACGCCGGAGCGCCTCGACCGCGAGCCGGTCGGCACCGGGCCCTTCGTGTTCACGGGCTACCAGAAGGACGTGGCGATCCGCTACGCGGTCTTTCCCGAGTACTGGGGCGGCCGTCAGCCGATCGACATCCTGGTGTTCTCGATCACGCCCAACGCGGCCGTGCGCCTCACCAAGCTGAAGGCCGGCGAGTGCCACGTGATGGCCTTTCCGAACCCGGTCGACACCGGCCGCATCGAGGCGGATTCCGCCCTCGTCCTGCGCCAGCTCGAGGGGTTCAACATCGGCTACATGGCGCTCGCCGTCACGAAGAAGCCCTTCGACGACGTGCGCGTGCGGCGCGCGATCAACCGCGCCATCGACAAGGCCGCGATCGTGGACGCGGTCTACCAAGGCGCCGGCGTCGTCGCCAAGAACCCGATCCCGCCGACGCTCTGGTCCTACCACGAGGGGGTCCAGGACGAGCCCTACGACGTCGCCTCCGCGCAGCGCCTCCTCGCGGAGGCCGGCTATCCCAACGGCTTCGAGACCGAGCTCTGGTACATGCCGGTGAACCGGGCCTACAACCCGAACGGCAAGCGCGTCGCCGAGATGATCCAGTCCGACCTCGCCAAGATCGGCATCCGCCTCAGGCTCGTCACCCACGAATGGGACGCCTACCGGGCGCGGCTGCTCGCCGGCGAGCCCCCGATGGCGCTCTTCGGCTGGACCGGCGACAACGGCGATCCCGACAACTTCCTCGACGTGCTCCTCGGCTGCACGGCGGCCCGGGTCGGCGGCAACAACATCGCCAAGTGGTGCGATCCCGAGTTCGACCGCCTCGTCACGCAGGCGAAGGTCATCGCCGACCGCGCCGAGCGCGAGCGGCTCTACCGGCGCGCCCAGGAGATCTTCAAGGCCGGGGCGCCGTGGGTGCCGCTCGCCCATTCCGTGGTCTTCATGGCGACGCGGCGCGAGGTGACCGGGTTCCGCATGGATCCGCTCGGCCGGCACGACTTCACCGGCGTCGACATCGGGCCGTAGGCGCGCCACCATGCGGCCGCGCCGGAGCGGGAGCCGCCGTCACGGGGGCGTCGTGGCGGCGGCCTAGGGAACGGTCGAGGGCGAGGCACGCCGCAGGGGGAGGAGCGCATGATGGCGATACGCGCCGCGTCGCGGAGAGGGGCCGCCCTCGCGGCCGCGCTTCTCCTGGCAACGCCCGCCGCGACCCCCGCCGCGGCCGGCGATCCCCGGGCCGAGCTCGTCGTCGCGGTCAACGAACTCCCCCGCAGCCTCGACCCGGGCGCGCAGACCGGCAACGTGGACGTCCGGATCTACTACTCGATCTTCGACAACCTCATCCGCCGCGACTTCACGGATCCCGCCGAGAACGGCGGCGCGAAGCTCGTGCCGGCGCTCGCGACCGCATGGCGCTGGATCGACCCCACCACGTTCGAGGTCGAGCTGCGCCGGGGCGTGACCTGCCACGACGGCAGCCCCTTCGACGCCGCCGACGTGCTCGCCACCTTCTCGCCCGAGCGCCTGTGGGGCCCGAACGCGTTCTACCCGGACGGGCGCAGCTATTTCGGCAGCCTGAAGGCGGTCGAGAAGGTGGACGACTTCACGATCCGGTTCGTCACCGCGGAGCCCGATCCGGTCCTCGACCAGCGCCTGTCGAGCTACACCGGGTTCGTGATCTGCGACGAGCCCTGGAACCGGTTCCGCAAGCCCGGGATCGGCCACCGGATCTGGATGGAGGAGGCCTCGGCCGCCCTGCGCTGGCGGCCGGTCGGCACCGGCCCCTACCGCTTCGCGGAGTACCGCAACAACGACCGCGTCCGCCTGACCGCCTTCGAGGGCTATTTCGAGGGCCCGCCCGCGGCCCGGGCGATCACGTTCAAGGAGGTCCCGGAGGCCGGCGCCCGCATCGCCGGGCTCGTCGCGGGCGACTACCACATCGCGGTCGACCTGCCGCCGGACCAGTGGGACCGGGTGAAGGGCCATCCCGACCTGACCCTCAAGACCGCCGCGGTCGAAAACACGCACGTGGTCCTGTTCAACACGGGCGACCCCGTCTTGAGCGACAAGCGGCTGCGTCAGGCCCTGAGCCTCGCGATCGACCGGGCCGCGCTCAACGACGCGCTCTGGAAGGGGCAGGCCTTCACGCCGAACGGCCTCCAGCTTCCGAGCTTCGGCGCCGTCTACGAGCGGAGCCGCGCCGGCTACGTCTACGATCCCGCGAAGGCGCGGGCGCTCCTCGCCGAGAGCGGCTACCGCGGCCAGGAGATTTCCTACCGCCTCATCCCGAACTACTACACCTCCAACGTCGAAGCCGCGCAGATGCTGCAGGAGATGTGGGCGCGGATCGGCGTGCGGGTGAAGATCGACTACGTCGAGACCTTCAAGGACGTGCGCCGGCCGGGCGCGCAGATGTACGCCTGGTCGAACACCCACCGCATCCCCGATCCCACCGGCTCGTTCCTGGTGCTCTGGGGCCATGCCTCCGACGTGCAGGTGCAGTACCGGTACTTCCGCGCGCCCGCGGAGTTCAACGACCTGAGCCGGCGCCTCGGCACGACCCTGCCGGCGCCGGAGCGCAAGGCGATGTACCAGCGCATGCTCGACATCTTCGAGGACGAGATGCCGATGACCATGCTCTACAACCCGGTCGCGGCCTACGGCATGAGCAAGGACGTGCGCTGGACCCCTTACGTCCAGTTCTACATGGACTTCCGCCCCTCGAACTTCGCGATCGGGTCGCGCTCCTGACGCAGGGCGCAAGGCCGGCCGCCGCTTCCTCGTGGTGCGGGCGGGTCGTCTCAGGGGCGTGACGCCGGCCGCGGCGTTCTCAAGGCGCCGGCGGATCGGGCCGGGTCGCCTCGGGCTTGTGTCCCGCCCTAGAGCTTCACGGCGCCGGCGGATCGGGCCGGGTCGCCTCGGGCTTGTGTCCCGCCCTAGAGCTTCACGGCGCCGGCGGATCGGGCCGGGTCGCCTCCACGGCGGAGGCGGCTTCGAGGAAGTGCTTGACCCGCGGGGGCTCCGGCAGGGTGTGGAAGGCGAGCGCCCGGACCTCGACGTCGTGGTCCGCCACCGTGCGCCGGACGTTGAGCCGCAGGCGGTCGAGCCAGGTCGGGTTCTCGAAGCGCTCGATCCACACGTCCCGCTCGGAGAGGTCCTGGAGCAGGCTCCAGCGCAAGGCGCCGGCGCGCTCGCGGATCGGCCGGAGCTCGGCGAGCATCAGGGCCGCGAAGGCGGCGTGGTCGCGCGCGCCGACGCGGTACTCCACCGTGGTCACGACGGGGCCGCTCTCGGGCGCGATCGACACCTTCTCCTCGGCCGAGGACATCTCGCGCCAGGGCTCGAGATTGGCGGTGCCGGCATTGGGCAGGCGGACCACGAGGCCGAGCAGGAGCGAGAGCGCGAGGCCCGCCCCGGCGAGGAGCAGGCTCGGCGACAGGCCGATCTGGTTCGCGACGACGCCCCAGAGCCAGCTCCCCACCGCCAGGCCCCCGAAGGTGATGGTCTGGTAGAGCGCCACCGAGCGCCCGACGATCCAGCGCGGCACCGAGAGCTGGACCGAGATGTTGAAGGTCGACAGGGTCACGACCCAGGAGGCGCCGGCCATCATGAGCACGAGGAGCGTGAGCACGAGCCACGGGCTCACCGCGGCGACGGCGCTCGCGATCCCGAAGGCGAGGCTGCCGGCCGCGACGATCGGCTCGGTCGGGAAGCGCTGGCGCAGGAAGGCGGCCGTGAGCGCGCCCAGGACCGCGCCGACGCCGAACGCGCCGAGCAGGAGCCCGTAGACCACCGGCCCGCCTTGGAGGAGATCGCGCGCGATCAGGGGCAGGAGGGACCAGAGCCCGCCGGTGAGCAGGCCGTAGACCGCGCCGCGCAGCACCACCCGGCGGATCGGCAGCGAGCGCCGGGCGTAGCGGATCCCGGTCAGGACCGCGGAGCGCATCCGCTCGGGCGGCAGGTCGGCGGGCTGGCGCGGGTTGCGCCAGGTCAGGAGCACCAGGATCAGGCCGGAATAGGTGAATGCGTTGACGATGAAGGCCGCGTGCGGCCCGAGGCTCGCGACGAGCAGCCCGCCGATCGCCGGGCCGACCGAGCGCGCGATGTTGAAGTTGAGCGCGTTGAGCGACACCGCCGCCGAGATGTCGGAGCGCGGGACGAGGTCGCCCACGGCCGATTGCCAGGCCGGGCCGTTGAGCGCCGTGCCGCAGGCGAGCAGGAAGGTCAGGACGAGGAGGAGCCCGGGTCCGACCACGCCGAGGGAGGAGGTGATCGCGAGCACGATCGAGACCGCCAGCATCAGCGCCTGCGCGGCGAGCATCACCTTGCGCCGGTCGAACAGGTCCGCGGCGGCGCCCGCGGGCAGCGACAGGAGCATGATGGGCAGCGTCGCGCAGGCCTGGACGAGCGCCACCGTGTCGGGCGCCGGCGCGATCACGGTCATGAGCCAGGAGGCCCCGACGGTCTGGATCACCGCGCCGAAGTTCGAGACCAGGCTTGCGATCCAGACCAAGAGGAAGATGCGGTGGCGGAACGGGGAAAGCGTCGTGGCCCGCCATCCGGCCGCGCCGCGGGGCGGCTCCCGGGGAGCCTCGCTCAACGGACGATTCTTTCCAGTGCCGCGCGCACCGGCCGTGCGGCGCCGGGGCGATTCGGGCCATGGGGGATTCCTCCCAGCCCTGCGCGGCCGGATCGTGCGGTGCCGGGGCGACTCGAGGTAGGGTCGGGCAGGTGCGATTGAGAGGGGATCATCCGTGACATCGGGGCGGGCGGGGGCGCGGCGGGCTCCAGAGGCTAATCCGTGACGCGGCGGGCCGGAAGCGCGGATCTGCCCCTGCATGGGGGCCATGTGCCGAAATGGCTCGCGGACCGCATGACGCGGCTCGGCGCCGTGATCGCCCAGGCGATCGTCCACCATTATGGCCGCGACGAGCTCTTGCGGCGCCTCGCCCATCCGTTCTGGTTCCAGTCCTTCGGGGCCGTCATGGGCATGGACTGGCACTCCTCCGGGATCACCACGAGCGTGATCGGCGCCCTCAAGCGCGGCCTCAACCCGCTCGCGGGCGAGCTCGGAATCCATGTCTGCGGCGGGCGCGGGCGGCATTCGCGCGCGACGCCGGCCGAACTCCTGGCGGTGGGCGAGCGGGTCGGGATCGACGGCGCCGAGCTCGGGCGCACGAGCCGGCTCGTCGCCAAGGTCGATAGCGCCGCCTTGCAGGACGGCTTCGACCTCTACCTGCACGGCTTCGTGGTCACCGACGACGGGCGCTGGGTCGTGGTCCAGCAGGGCATGAACGGGGACAGCCGGCAGGCGCGGCGCTACCACTGGCTCTCGGAGGCGGTCGCGAGCTTCGTGGACGAGCCGCACGCGGCGATCGAGGGCCCGGGCCGGGGCACGATCGTCAACCTCACCGACCGCCGGGCCGAGGCCTCGCGCCGCGGGCAGCTCGACCTCCTGGGCTCGCTCGGCCCGGACGGGATCGCCCGGCGCCTCGCGGCCCTGAAGGCGGAACCCGAGACCAGCCCGCTCCTGCCCGGCCTCGAACCACCCGAGGCGAGCCCGCTCCTGCCCGGCCTCGAACCACCCGAGGCGAGCCCGCTCCTGCCCGGCCTCGAACCACCCGAGGCGAGCCCGCTCCTGCCCGGCCTCGAACCACCCGAGGCGAGCCCGCTCCTGCCCCATCTCGCGATGCCGGCGCGCCACCACGTCCGGCCCTCCGACGTGGTGGCGCGCCGGCTGCACGCCGCGCTGGCGGCCGCCGCCGAAAGCGGGCCGCGGGACTACGCCGACCTGCTGCTCACGCCGGGCGTCGGTGCCCGCACGGTCGAGGCCCTCGCGCTGGCGGCCGAGGTCGTGCACGGCGCGCCCTGCCGCTTCAGCGACCCGGCCCGGTTCTCCTTCGCGCATGGCGGCAAGGACCGGCACCCGTTCCCGGTGCCGCTGCGGGTCTACGACGAGACCATCCGGGTGCTGAAATCCGCCGTGCAGGGCGCGAAGCTCGGGCGCGAGGAGGAACTCGCCGCCCTGAAGCGCCTCGACGCGCAGGCGCGCGACCTGGAGCGCCGGGCGTCCGGCCCCACGGTCGCGGACCACATCGCCCGGGAGCGCGGGCGCTCGCACCTCTACGGCGGACGCAGCGTCTTCGGCGACGAGCCGGCCCCGAACGAATCCGAGGCCGACGCCTATCGGCGCGCAAAAGGCCGGAGCGAGTCCCGCTAGGTGGAGCCCGCCGGCGCCGGCAGGACTTCGTCAACCGCGATCGGCGATGGTCGGGCCGATGAGACACGCCCTTCCGATCCGCCTGCCGGCCCTCGCGTTCGCGCTCCTGTGCGGCGCCTCCCTGCCGGGCCTCGCGCTCGACGCGAAGCCTGGGGCGGGCGCACCCGCCGCCGCGGCCCCCGCAAGCGCCGCGCCCGCACCCCCGGTGCCGCGCCCGTCGCTCGCCGCCGCACCCGCAGGTCCTGCATCCGGCGCCGCGTCGCCGGCCGTGGCAGCCCCTGCGGCGCCGTCGCCGGCAGGCCCGTCTCCGGCCCCCGCGCCAGCGCCGGCCGCCGCCGCGCTTCCGCCTGCGACTCCGGTCGCCGCGATCTCGCAGGATCCGCGCCCGACCCTCGACGGAGGCACCTTCATCAACACGATGCGGGCCGCAACCCGCTACAAGGCCGTCGCGGAGGCGGGCGGCTGGCCCCTGCTGCCGGACGGCACGGTGCTGAAGCGCGGCGACCGCGGGCCCGCGGTCGCCCTCGTGCGGCTGCGGCTCGCCGCGGAGGGGGACCTCGCGCCGGAGCGCATCGAGGGCCTCGTCTTCGATGCGGAACTCGCCGAGGCGGTGAAGCGCTTTCAGGCGCGCCACGGCCTGCCGGAATCGGGCGCGGTCAGGGCCCGGACCCTCGCGGCCATGAACGTCCCCGCGGCGACCCGCCACCGCCAGCTCGCGGCCTCCGCGCAGCGCCTGATGCTCGCCGGCGCGAAGCTCCCCTCCGCCGAGCGCTACGTGGTGGTCAACATCCCGGCGGCTTCCGTGGAGGCGGTGGAGAACGGGGCGGTCGTGCGCCGCCATGTGGCGGTGGTGGGCAAGCCCGACCGGCCCTCGCCGATGGTCGAGACGCGGGTCACCGCGGTCAATCTCAACCCGACCTGGACGGTGCCGGCGTCGCTGGTCCGCAAGGACATCATCCCGCAGATGCGCAAGGACCCCGGCGCGCTCGCCAAGATGAAGATCCGGGTCCTCGACGGGCGGGGCCAGGAGGTCGATCCCGCGGGCATCGACTGGTCGAACGAGAGCGCCGTCAACTACACCCTGCGCCAGGATCCGGGCGCCGCGAATTCGCTCGGCCGGATCCGCATCGACATGCCGAACCGGCACGCGGTGTATCTCCACGACACGCCGAAGAAGCGCCTGTTCATGGAGGATGCGCGCTTCCATTCCTCGGGCTGCGTGCGCGTCGCGGACGTGGTCGGCTTCGCGGAATGGCTCCTGCGCGACACCGCCGGCCCGAACGGCGCCTGGACGGGCGCGGCGCTCGAAGCGGCGATCGGCAGCGAAGCCCGCCAGGACGTGCGGCTCGACCGGCCGGTGCCGGTGGCCTGGGTCTATCTCACGGGCTACGCGACCGCCGACGGCGCGGTGCATTTCCGCGACGACGTCTACGGCCTCGATGCCCCGAAGGCCGAACCCCTGCCCGAGGCTCCGGACGTGACCGCGACCTCCGCGATCGCGCCGAAGCCTGCGGCGGTCCCGGACGCGATGCCGGCGAAGCCCGCCGCGGCCCCCAACGCGACCTCGCCCTCCGCGATGCCGGCGAAGCCCGCCGCAGCCCCGGACCCGACCTCGCCCTCCGCGAAGCCTGCAAAGCCCGCCGCAGCCCCGGACCCGACCGCGATGCCGGCGAAGCCCGAGAAGGCCGGCGCCCCGGCGCGGATGTGACCGGGCGCTCCGCCGTCAGGCCCTCGCCGCACCCCGCAGGCCCGCCTCGAAGGGGTCGAGGTCGACGCTCTGCGGGCGGCCCTCAGTGACGAGCTCCGCCAGGGCCTCCCCGGTCGCCGGCGCGTTGAGGATGCCCCAGACGCTGTGGCCCGTCGCGGCATAGGCGCCGGCGATGCCGGGCACCCGGCCGATGAGGGGCAGGCCGGTCCGGGTCACGGGACGGAAGCACGCCTGGCGCGCGAGGATCGGGCTTTGCGCCAGCACGGGCGAAACGCGTGCGCAGAGCGCTTCGAGCCGCTCGATCGCGCCCGCGTCGGGCACGACCTCCGCGGGGTTCATGGGCACCGGGCTGTCGCTCGAGATCGCGCAGACATACGTGGTGCCGTCCGGGCGGGGAAACACCTCGGGCGAGGAGGCGCGCCCCTCTTCGTCGCGGACCTCCAGGAAGACGGCCTCGGGCGGCAGCGCGCCGCCCGTGTCGAACACGAGGCTGTGGCCCTTGAGGCCATGGACCGGCGGCAGCGGCAGCCATTGCGATGCGAGGCGCGACCACGGGCCCATGGCGATCACGACGGCGTCGCAGGGGATCGTCTCGCCGTCGACCGCGACGCCTTCGACCCGGCTGCCGTCGCGGTCGAGCGCGAGGCCCGTCACGGTGCCGATGCGCAACTCCGCCCCGCGCGCCTCGGCGGCCTGCATCAGGCTTTCCGTGAACCGCGCCGGATGCACCTGCGCGGTCGTCTCGGGCGTGCCGAGCCGCTGGGTTCCCGCGACCCGATCGGAGAGCCAGGGGAGGCCCGCTCCGCCTGCTCCGCGCCCGCTGCGGCCGAGGTCCAGCGCCCCCGCATAGGTCGTCAGGCGCCGGTAGCCCCAGTCGCCGCCGATCGCCTCGGGCAGCGCGGCGTGCAGCGCGAAGCTGCGGCGCGCCAGCGGTTCGAGCGGGGTGCCGTCGCACCAGTCGAGCGCCAGGAAGCCGCCGGACTTGCCCGAGGCCGCGCCCGCCACGCCGGCGCGCTCGACCACGATCGGCCGCAGGCCGCGCAGGCTCAGGAAATAGGCCGTGCAGGCGCCGATCGCCCCGCCGCCGCAGATCACAACCCGCATGGCTCGCCTGTCCCGTCCTGCTCCGTCGCCCGGAGCGCTGTCTCACCCGTCCCGCATGGTCCGAACGGTGATGGAGAGTCGCTCGAGCGCTCCGGTCTCACCTGTCCCGCATGGTCCGGAAGGTGATGGAATAGCGCAAGGTTTCGACCGCCGGGATGCTGTGCTCCCACTCGGTCCGCGCCGGCCCGCGCAGGAGGTAGGCCGAGCGCGGCGCGGCCGTGACCGAGGCGCGCTCCCAGGTGCGGCCGGCCTTGCGCCGGAGGCGGAAGGTGCAGGGCGACAGGAGCGAGACCCCGACCACGTCGCCGAACACGCCCTTGTCCCGGTGCCAGCCGATCGCGGCGCCGGCCTCGTACTCCGTGACGAGCGCATGTGGCATCGCCTCCGGCGCGATCCCCGCGAAGGCGGCAGCCTTCGCCCGCAGCGGCAGGAGCGCATCGGGCATGTCCGCCGCGGGATGCGCGCGCTCGCGGCTGAAATCGTATTCCCAGCCGAAGGAGACCACGCGGCGCCGGCCGACATGGCCGTGGAACTCGAAGGCCCGGAAGGGCAGGTCCGCCATCCAGGCCACGAGGGCGCGCTCCTCGGCCTGAGCGATCAGGCTCTCCTCGTACCGGAAGCCCTCGGGGAGCGCCGGGCCGGCCCCGAACAGGTCCTGCTGCAGGCCGGTCATCGCCCGTCCCGCGGCCTCACGCGGCGGCCTCGCCGAGATAGCGCCGCCGCAGATGGGTGCGGTAGGCCTCGGCGTCGAGGGGCCGGCCCGTGGCGGCCGTCAGAAGGTCGTCCGTTTCGAGCAGGCTTCCCCGGCCGTGCACGTGGGCGCGCAGCCACGCGGTGAGCGGCGCGAAGTCGCCGCGCGCCAGCGCGGGCAGGATGTCGGGGTCGGCCCGGCAGGCGGCCTGGAAGAGTTGGGCCGCCGCCATGGCGCCCAGCGTATAGGTCGGGAAATAGCCCCAGGAGCCGCCGGGCCAGTGGATGTCCTGGAGGCACCCCAAGCGGTCGTTCGGGACCTCGAGCCCGAGGAGATCGCGGATGCCGTCGTTGAAGGCCTCGGGCAGGTCCTCGATCGCCAGGTCGCCGCCGATCAGCGCCGTCTCGACCTCGTAGCGCACCAGGATGTGGGCCGGGTAGGTGACCTCGTCGGCGTTGACGCGGATGAAGCCCGGCTCCACCCGGGTATAGATCCGATGCAGGTTGTCGGCGCTCCAGGCCTCGCCCTCGCCCCCGAAGGCGTCGCGCAGGAGCGGCGCGAGGTGGGAGACGAACTCGCGGCTGCGGGCGGCCTGCATCTCGATCAGGAGCGACTGGCTCTCGTGCAGGGTCATGCCGCGGGCAAGCCCCACCGGCTGGCGGCGCCAGTCTTCGGGCCGCCCCTGCTCGTAGAGCGCATGCCCGGTCTCGTGCAGGACGCCCATGAGGGCGCCGACGAAATTGCTCTCGTCGTAGCGGGTGGTGATGCGCACGTCGCCGGTGGAGCCGCCGCAGAAGGGATGCAGGCTGACGTCGAGGCGCCCGCGCTCGAAGTCGAAGCCCGCCGCGCGCATCAGCCCCTCGCCGATGCGGCGCTGCACCTCCACCGGGAACGGCCCGTCGAGGGGCCGCGCCGGGCCCTGGGCGTCCTGCCGCTCGCGCGCGGCCTGGATCAGGTCCGGCAGGCCGGCGCGCAGGTCGGCGAAGATCGGGTCGATCCGGGCCCGGCGCAGGCCGGGGTCGTAGCCGTCGAGGAGGGCGTCGTACGGGGAGAGCCCGAGCGCCGCGCCCTTGGCCTCGCCGACCTGACGCTGGAGCGAGAGCACCTCGGCGAGATAGGGCTTCAGCCGCGCGAAGTCGCCCGCCGGCCGGGCCTCGCGCCAGACCAGCTCGGCCCGCGTGACGGCGCGCGAGCTCGCCTCGACGAGATCGCCCGGCACCGCGGCGGCGTGGAGGTAGAGGCGGCGCATCTCGCGCAGGTTCGCGCGCTGCCACTCGCTCAAGGCGTCCCGGCCCCTGTCGGCCTCGTCGTGGAGTTCGCCCGTGCGCGGCGCGGTGGAGCCCCCGCTCCCCTCGGCCTCGTCGAGGAGCTCGCCCGTGCGCGGCGCGGTGAGGATCTCGTGCGCGAGGCCTTTGAGCGTCGCGAGCTGGTCGGCGCGCTCCTCGCCCGCGCCCGCCGGCATGGTGGTCTCGGCGTCCCATTGCAGGATCCCGAGGGCGTCCTCGATCGCCGCGATGCGGGCGAACCTCGCTTCGAGCGAGCGGTAGGCTTCCATGCGCTGAACTCTCCGATCATCGGGCCGGTCCGCCCTCAGCCCCCGGGGGCGCCCTGCGTGTTCACATAGAGCGCATAGACCGATTGGCTCGCGGCCATGAAGAGCCGGTCGCGCTTGAGCCCGCCGAAGCACAGATTCGCGCAGCGTTCGGGGAGCCGGATGCGGCCGATCGCCCGGCCTTCGGGCGAGAACACCATGACGCCGTCGAGCTCGTCGCTGCCCATGCCCCAGCCGCACCAGAGGTTGCCGTCCACGTCGCAGCGCAGGCCGTCCGCGGTGCCGGGCCCGCAATCGATCAGGGTGCGCTTGTTCGAAAGGCGCGTGCCGCCCTCCGCCACGTCGTAGGCGACGATGAGGCGGTTCGGCGTGGCGCGCGATTCGACCACGTAGAGCACGCTCTCGTCGGGCGAGAAGCACAGGCCGTTCGGACCGCGCAAGGAGCCTTCGACCACGATCGCCTCGCCGGTCGACGGGTCGAGGCGGTAGACGTTCTGGGGCAGTTCCGATTCGGCGCGGAAGCCCTCGTAGGTGCCGCTGATCCCGAAGGGCGGATCGGTAAACCAGATCGACCCGTCCGATTTCACCACCACGTCGTTGGGCGAATTGAGGCGCTTGCCCTCGAAGCGGTCGATGAGCGTCGTGACGGTGCCGTCGTATTCCGTGCGCGAGACCCGCCGCCCGCCATGCTCGCAGGTCACGAGGCGGCCCTGGCGGTCGCGGGTGTTGCCGTTGGCATAGCCGGACGGGCTGCGGAAGGCGCTCACCCCGCCCGTGACCTCGTCCCAGCGCATGATCGCGTTGTTGGGGATGTCGCTCCACAGGAGGAAGCGCCCGTCGCCGAACCAGACCGGGCCCTCGCACCAGCGCATCCCGCTCGCGATGCGCTCCACCGCGGCGGCGGCGAGGCGGTAGCGGTTGAAGGCGGGGTCGAGCGCCTCGACGCGCGGATCCGGGTAGCGCGGAGACGGGCTCCACGCGGGCGCCGCGCGGGCTTCGGTCGGGGTCGTCATGGGGGGCTCCGATGGGGCGGCGGGGCGGATCGCCGGGCGTACCTTCGCGGCCGGAGACGGATTTCGCAATTCCCGTTCGGAGAGGCCGCCGATGGAGCGCGGGGCGGATTCGCCGGGCGTATCTTCGCGGCGGGAGGGGGGCATCGCGATTCCCGTTCCGCATCGCCGCGCGTCCGGAACGCGGGCCCACGGCCCGGGTTGTCTAGGGGGAATCCTCCAGCCACGGACCATCAGCATGTCGATGCATCGTTTCGCCGTCGTTGCGGTTGTCGCGACCCTGTTCGCGGGCGCGGCCCTGGCCCAGGAGGCGCCTTCCGCGGCAGGCACGGGCTCCCTCGGGCTCCGGGGCTGCACGATGCCGGCGGCGCCCGCCGCGGATCAGCCCTGCCACCACCAATGGGGCCGCCTCGGCCTCGAGGGCGTGGAAGCGGTCACCGACCTGCCGCTGCCGGCGGCCGAACCGCTGCAGATCGCCCTGTTCGACCTGACCGGGATCCTCGTGATCGCCCCGGGCGAGCGCATCCTGGTCCCGTTCGGCGACATGGACATGGCGGTCGCGGCGGCGGATGCCGCTCCGGAAGTCGATGTGGAGGCGACGGGGAGCGTGGCGCCGCCGAATCGCTGACGCAGGGAGCGGGGTGGGAGCGTGACGCTCCGGAACCGGGAGCGTCGGGCCGGTGCGCCGGCCGCCTCAGGCTTCGCGACGGGAGGGGCGGCGTGCGATCACAGGCCGATGCCGACCGCGTAGACGAGGACGAAGCCCGCCAGGAAAGCGTGGGTCGCGAGCCGCAGCATCGGGCGTCCTCCAGGCGCACTAGGCCGGTTGGCCTAGGCCTTTCCGACGGGTCTACTCCCGCGCCGGGCCGGCGTCAATGCTTACGGTTGCGGAGCGCGGAGGCATTGCAGGCGGGGTTGTGCCGGGCACCGTCGCCGCGGCCGGAATCCCCGAGCCGTCCCGCCGAGGCCGGGCGGTCAGCGGCACCAGGTCCGGAGCCGGCGGAGCGGGGCCTGCGCTCCGTCGAGCGTGATCCAGCGCTCGCGCCCCCACAAGGGGAGCCAGGGCCCGCCCGGCCCGGCGACGGCGCCGAAGCGCTCCGCCCCGTCGGCCATGAGGCGCGCCATGAAGCGCCCGTTCAGCGGGATGACAGCCGCGAGCGTGTCGGTGCCCGAATCGTCGTCGCCCGGGGTGCGCTTCACGGGCAGGGTGAAATCCTCGAAGCCGGGCCCCGGGCCCACCACCCGCAGCCTGAGGCGCGACCGGGCCGGAGCCGTCCGGCTGCGGTCGACGAAGAGGGCGAGGGACACGGCACCGGGCCGGTCGCAGGTCAGGCTGACCGCGACGCCGTCGCTCTCGGGGATGCCGAAGAAGACGAGTTTGTAGGCTGTCTCGTGGTGCCAGGCGTAGGCCTGGCCTTGACCGGCCCGGGCATCCGTGGGCGCGAGCCCGATCGCGAGCGCTGCCGCCGCGACAACGCAGGCCCCGTTCGGGAGGGAATCCTTGGCGGGTGCGGGCGGCATGGCGGCTTCGCCTCAGCGCGGGCGCACGTCGACCGTGACGGTGAGGCCGGTGGTCGGGTCCAGGATCGTCATGGAAGGTCTCCCCATCGGCGGGCGGCCGGGGCCGCGGCGCCGCATGCGAGTGCGGGGTCGGCTCAGCGCCGCGGCCGGTAGGCCAGGATGCGCGCCGGCTCTTCGAGCGGGTCGCCCATCCGCACCGGCACCAGAAGGGTGCGGCGGGTCAGGGTCTGCGTGTCGATCACAACGAGCACCATGGCGGCCTCCTGCCGAGCGATCCCAACGAAAGCGTCAGATCGGGCCCCGGATGCGCCGGTCCGCTGCGAAGCGGACGGATCGGCGGCGAAGAGCGGAGCGCGGGATCGTCCCGCCGGTCTCCGATTCGCCCGGGAATGGTGTTTCTTGTGCGCCCACCCCGTTGCACGGCGATGTCCTCGCGTGTTTCCAGGCTGAAACAGGCCAACGCCGTCGCGTGACGCGGTCCGTGCCGCTTGGGCCACGCAAGGCGGGAGTCTGCTGATGGCGCGAAGCGCGCCCTATTGTCCGACCTTGCTGAGCACGTCGGCGCGCAGGAAGCGCTCGATCACCAGCATGAAGAGCACGGATGGCACGAGCAGGATGAGGGCCGTGATCGAGGCGATCTGGTAGTTGCCGCCCATGCTGGCGTTGTAGAGCAGCAGCGGCAGGGTCGTGACCTGCGGCACGCCGACGAAGAAGGTGCCGGTGAACTCGTCGAGGGATTCGAGGAAGACGAAGATCGCGCTCGCCATGATGCCGGGCGCGGCGAGCGGCAGGGTGATCGTCGCGAAGGCCCGCAGCGGCGAGGCGCCGATGTTGCGCGCGGCGTGCTCAAGGTCCCGGTCGACCGCCGCGAAGGCCGCGGCCGCGATCCAGACGGAATAGACGAGCCCGTGCGCGGCGTGCACCAGCACCACGCCCATGACCGTGCCGGTGAGCCCGAAGCCGTAGAACACGCGGGCGACGTTGATGTAGATCGCGACGGAAGGGAAGGCCTGCGGCAGCAGGAACAGGATCATGATGGCGGTGCGCCAGGGCAGCTTCAGGCGCGCGAGCGCATAGCCCGCCGGCACCGAGACCAGCAGCGCCACCACGACTGTGAGCGAGGCGATGCCGACGCTGGTCATGAGCGAGGCCATGGCGTCGCCTGTCGGGCGGAACACCACCTCCCAGTAGCGCGTGCCGTAGCTGACCGGCAGCTTGAAGGGCGCGTACCAGCGCTCCGCGAAGGACCACAGGACGAGGTTGGCGAGCGGGCCGAACAGGAAGAACGCGAACACCGCGAGCAGCAGGGCCTTCAGGGCCGTGGACGCGACGGACCAGAGCGCGGAGCCGCGGATCCCGCCGGCATCCCTCCGCAGGGCGGGAGCGGCTTCGGCCACGGATGTCGGGAGCGAGGCGCTCATGCGGCGGCACCCCGCTCGATCTGGTGGCGCAGGTCGATCGAGATGCTCATGCGGCGGCATCCCGCCTGATCTGGTGGCTCAGGTACATCGAGATGCTCATGCGGCGGCATCCCGCTTGATCTGGTGGCGCAGGTAGATCCAGGCCACGACCGCCGTCATGGCATAGGAGATCACGCCGAGCGCGTTGGCGGTGGCGTAGTCGCCGTAGGAGTTGATGCGGAACGCCATGTCGACGGTCAGCATGGTGGGCTGCGAGCCCGCCACCATCATGGGCACCGAGAGCACCGACAGCATGGTGACGAACGAGAGAACGAGGCCGACGAGGAGCGTCTGCCCGACCTGCGGCAGCACGATCTCGACGAGGACGCGCACCCGCGAGGCCCCGAGATTGCGCGCCGCCTCGATGGTGGCGCGGTCCAGCGACGCCATGGCGCCCGCGAGCATGAGCGTCACGAACGGCGCCTGCTTCCAAACGAAGGTGATCACGATGCCGCGCCAGTCGAGCAGGCTCGTGGTCTGGAGCGGCTCCAGGATTCCGGTTGCGACCAGCGTGTTGTTCATGAGCCCGTTCTTGGCCAGGAACGTGCGCATGCATTGCGCGGCCACGATGAAGGGGATGAAGAGCGGCCAGCGGTAGAGCTGCTTCAAGATCGCGATCAGCCACGGGGTCTCGCTCAAGGTGAGCGTGCCCGCGATCGCGATCGAGGCGAGCGCGGTCAGGATCGTCGACGTGACCACGATGAAGACCGTGAAGCCGATGTCGCCGGAATAGAGCTCGAACGCCTTCTCGAAATGCGCGAGCGTGAAGGCGCCGCCCGCCGTGAAGGCGGAGACGAGCGAGAAGCTCAACGGGTACAGGAACAGGGCCGCCACGAGCAGGAGCCCGGGCAGGACGAGGAGCAGGCCGAGAGGGGAGGGGCGGGCCATCGGGGCTGGTTCAACGGGGAGAGGCAAACTCCCTCTCCCCGCAGGCGGGGAGAGGGTCGGGGTGAGGGG
>JAESGR010000264.1_pt1 | contig 63402 bp, 62 predicted proteins | sample 9269771 | NCBI WGS metagenome assembly JAESGR01 (sample SAMN15739572, study PRJNA653492) | algae metagenome | isolation source: Chroococcus sp. CMT-3BRIN-NPC107 and co-occurring heterotrophs from well... | place: USA: Clark Mountains Wilderness, California | collected 2010-04-18 | reverse complement strand
TGGTAGAATTGAGGCAGCATTTTTGGGATAGGTCTTCGTAAAAATTTTTGACCTATCTTTTTTTACCGTAAAACGCTCATTTCCCCATATCCCAAACGCTTCAGCCCCCTTGTCACCCCTTCAGCTTACGGATGTACAAGCATATTTGATTGATGAACTTGGTTCGCTACTGTACGATCCATTTTTCCGAGAAAAGTGGCTAAAAAAGGACGGTATTATTCATCGCTTAATTGTGCATACACTCGGACAGCACAATACACTAGAAATTGTTGAAGAAAGGCGACAATTTTCCCTTAATGACTTACCTTTAAGTGTCGCGGATTTGCAGAAAGCTGGAGAACAAGCCCGCGATTTTTACGCTACTCTTATTGGCGATGATGACATCCAAAAAGTAACGGTTGAATGGTTGAATTTTCACCTTGATGAAGCTATTAACCAAGTATTAAGTCTAGGTAGAGAAGATTTACAAAGGCTAATGCGTGAAGTCCGCGAAACTTTGGCAGAACAGGATATTGAACTGGTGCTATTAATCGAAGATTTTGCTAAATTACAGGGTATAGATCGAGAAGTGTTAGAGGCAGTTTTAGCACGACCTCAACAACCCGGAAGCAAGCCTTTATGTGCGATTAGAACGGCTTTAGCTTGTACAACAGGGTATTTTGACAACCTTATTGATACAGTACAGCAACGAATCACTTTTAGTATTAACTTAGATGTTGGTGCAGTTGGCGACAAATCGTTAGTTACTGAAGCAGCTATGCAGCAGTTTGTAGTTCGGTATCTTAATGCAGTTCGTGTAGAAGATAAAGAACTTATTAGCTGGGCAAATAGTGTAGATGAAGACAAAGAAAACACAACTGAAACACCAAACTTTTGCGAAGAATGCGAACATCGTCTAGATTGTCATGCTGGTTTTGGTGAAATGAATGGAATAGGGCTTTATCCCTTTACACCAAGCGCTTTAAAGCAAATGTTGCATCGAGTTAATCCGGGAGACTTTAATCCTAGAATTTTAATTAAAGATGTTCTTAAGCATACTCTAGAAAATTCTATTAATGAGATACAGCAAGGACGTTTTCCTACAGTTTCATTGCAAAAACACTTTGGTAACATGAGGCTTAGTACTACTATCAAACAGGATATAAAAGCTAAATCTCCTCACAATTGGGAGCGTCATGAAGTATTGCTTGACTTATGGACTGATGGCGCTAAACTTTGCGATTTATCGGCAGAAATTCATTCTGCTTTCAATCTCCCACGATTAGGCGTTACGGTAATACCACCAATAGTGAACCCTAATCCAACGCCAATAATAGAAAAAACAGACAATATTCCAGAAACTTTAAGAAGACAAATTTCAATTCTTGATAACTGGAATAATCAAGGTATTCTTCCCCAAGATGTAGAAAAAGACTTGCGAGAATTTATTTATCCCGCACTTCTTGAAAGGATTGAGTGGAATACAGAAATGTTACTTCGAGGAAGTTTTGCGGGTAGCAATCAACAGTTTAAGCAGAGAAATGTAATTTTTCATAGTTCTAAACTTACAAGAGGAAGTTATGCAGGGATTGTTTTATCACTTCCTTTGAATCCAAGTAATGAAAACGAATTTTTGGAAACTGCGAGCGCATTTCAAGGAATCTTGCAATACAGCCACCACAAAAATTGGAAGTTTCCTGATGGCGATCGCTACTTCCGCGCTTATGCTAGTCAATTAGAGCGCTGGAGTCAGTATATTGTCGAGGAAATTCGCCGCCGTCCTAGAGAAGATGGTCAAGTTTGGAATCCCATACCCGCTACCGTAGAATTATTGGCGATCGCCGCGCGAATGTCGGGACATTCTACAAGTTTTCCTGAAGACATAGTTAATGCGTTGTTTTTAGACTTAGAAGACAAAGACGAAGAAAATCGTACTAAAAACTGGAAAGACTTGTTTAAGTTTCTGAAAAGCAAACGTCAGGAATTATTAGAAATTGTCAAGAGTAGAATTGCTTGTAGTAAAGGTAATAGCAACACCTTCCAAATTATTGACGCTGTTCAAATTCTTGCGCCACTAAAAGATATTTGCCAAGATTGGCAACTCAAATTAGAGATTCCTAACGATTTAAACACCGAATATCAGGTAATTCAAAAAACTAGACAAAAGGTAGATGAATTATTGCTAACTGCAATTGAGGAAGAATGCGATCGCCAATTTGGAATCTACAAATCTTTAGTTGAGGAGTTTGGCAAAGAAGTTAAAAAGAAAGATGTGATTGATATTGTTAAGCAGGCAAAAGAAAAGGCAAGAGAAGCAGGAGTTTTTGGCGAAAAGAATGCAGAAAATTTGACGATTGTGATAGATCAATTTTACAAAACTCGTTTTGGTGGTTATACAGACGCAATGAAGCTCGTCCAAACTGAAATTGAGAAACCAGAACACAAACCTACTAAGTTATTGCAACATTTAAGTGAAAACAATCAAAAAGCTATGAATGATGCTTCAGAGTTTCTCAAGGTAACTAATAGCTTTTTAGATACATCTATAAATGAGGCACAAAATAAAATCGAACTACTTAAATTAACGGAAGGTGCAACAGTAGAATCTTATCTAATAGCTATTGAAAGCGGTTTGTCCCAGTTACAGAGTTTGCTTACAGAAATTAAAGGATAAATACCATGATTACCGATAGAGCAAAACAATTGATTGAGCTTTCCGAAGAAAAAATTATACTTCAGAAGTATACAAGTCAACTTAATAGTTTTAAAACTAGACAACAACAAGTTGAAAAGGCAGTATCAGATATACTTCCTTTTGCAAATACATTAAGAGTGTTTCGTCAAAAAAACATTATTGATTGCGATGTTGTGCAAAAAGTCGAGCAATTTTTACATTCTGTCAAGTTAAGATTAGAAAAATTTAAAGAATCCCCAGAATGGATTATCGAGTCTAAAAATTTTGACGGAAATATTCTAGAAAGAAGTATCAAAGGTATAACAAACGAATTACATGAGCAGCTAAGTCAAGCTTGGAAAAATTACCTAGCTCAAAAAATGCCTAGCACTAATCAGGAAATGCTTAATCTTTTAGTGAAAATTGACGCATTTAAACCAACGATTCAAGGGATTAGATATTTAAACGACCAAATCCAACGCCAAAAACTTCCGCAACTTCTGAGGAGTTTGAGAAAATAGAGCTATTAATAGACCGATTGAGAGAACATTGGCATAACTTAAGTTCTGATGAAGTCCCAGAAACTGTATTGCGTTTTCTTAAAGATGCGGTTGACTTTGGAGCGCCGCTTAATCTCCTAACTATAGAAGTTCGTGATTGGCTCGATTGTCACGGGATATCTGACAGTTTACGAATTCGCTTAACTTAGTAGATTTCGATTTGTGGTGCTGTGATTAAATTGCCATTCATTGCTAACAATTAAGTAAAAACTCGCTACCGACAAGAGACAAGTTTTTACTTAGTTTAATTTATTGGTGCGATCGCTAAATTATTTAAAGCAGTTTCCGGCCCAACTATAGATATATAAGGCTCGGTAAAATAACGATTTGCTGCTCTTAAAGTATCTTCTGTTGTTACTTCGGCAACTTGCTGTTGAAACTTAACATCAAACTCAATTCCCAAGCCAATGATTTCGTACCAGCCGTACACTTGAGCAATTTGAGCGTTGGTTTGTTTGCCTAAAGCATACTGTCCTAGCAGCTTGTTTTTAGCAGTTTGCAGGGCGGCTTCGCTTAGTTCTGCTTTGCATAATAAATCGACTTCTGTTCGCAATCCCGCCCGCGCGATCGCAGTATTTTCAGGAGCCGTACCCATATAAACTACAAACTGAGCTACATCTTGCTTTGTAGGATAAAATGCCGAAACATCGTAAGCTAATCCGCGCTTTTCTCTCAATTCTACAAATAACCGACTAGAAAGCCCGTTACCTAAATAAGTAGAAAGCAGCTTTAGCGCCGTATAATCAGCGTCAAGCACCGCCGGAGCAAGATAACCAAGCATAACTATCGATTGCTGGGTTTGCTTGGGTGTCATTGTCGGGTAAGGCGCAGAAGTAAGAGCGGGAAAATTTAGCGTCGGTAAAGGAGTTATGGGCATTTGCCAATCACCAAACACTTCTTCTACCATTGAAACCGCATCTTTTTCACTCACGCGCCCAGCTAAACTAATTACTAAGTTATCTGGGCGAAAATGGGTTTGATGAAATTCCTGCAAGTCGGCTTCAGTAAGATTAGTTACCGTTTCTTGCGTCCCCAATGCTGACATGGCGTAAGGATGGTTTTGGTACATGGCTTGACGCAACTTGTCAAAAGCAATGCTAAAGGGTTGCTCTTGCTGAGAACGAATATTTTGTAAGGTTAAACGCCGCTCAAGTTCTACCTCCGTTTCGGGAAAAGTAGGAAACCTCAATATTTGCCCTGCTAGTTCTAACATTGAGGGCATATCATTAGTTACAGTTTTGAGACTGAGAACAAAGTAATCTCCCGCCGCATCGGTGCTTAAACTTGCTCCCAATGATTCTACGCGATCGCCTATTTCAAAGGAAGAAAGCTTTTTAGTTCCTTTAGTAATTACGTTAGATAATAAATGTGCGAGTCCTGCTTGGTGCAGCGCTTCCCAACTACTACCTGCCCGGATAAATAGCCGCGCTGCAATAATATCGGCTACAGGGTTTTCTGCTACTAGAATAGTTATGCCATTATTTAAAACTGTGCGTTGAATAGCTTGATTTTGTAGTTGAGTGGTCACGCCCGCTTGTCCTTTTTTGATTATTCCTTAACGCTAACAAGGTTTGAGTATAGTTACCGCATACTGAGAGGGAGATAAATACTGACGAGCTAATAATTGTAGTTCTTCACTTTGAAACGCTTGCACTTCTTGGGGATAACATAAAGCAAGTTCCGGTGTGGCGATCGTGCTGTAATATCCGTAAAGTCCGGCGATTTGGCTTGGTGTTTCGGTGTAGAAAGTGTAATCGTTACACATTAGACGTTTGCAGCGATCGAGTTCGGAAGGGTATATAAGTGTAGTTTGCAATTCTTCTAAGCAAACGCGAATCAAAAATTCTACTTGCTCTAATCGATCGGCATCTAACCAAGCAGTAATCGTAAATAAACTTGACTCCTTTTGTAAAGAAAAGTCGCAATTAATGGTTTGTACCAGTTGTCGTTCTTCTCGTAATTCTTTCACCAAACGGCAGGATCTACCGCCAGCTAATACTACCGAAAGCAAGTCTAATCCGTAGGCGTGGCGAAATTGGTCTACTCCAGGCCCAATCCATGCCATCATCAATCGTGCCTGTTCTAAAGAAGGCAATTTGATTTCTTGACGGCGGACTCCCGCTAGTAAGTATTCTCCTAGTTTAATTTCTGGGCGATCGCATTTTTCAATAGCTAACTTATGTTTGCGCTCAAAGTTACTGCTAACCAATTCCAAAGCTCGATTTTCTTCCACTCCTCCTACTACTACTACGGTCATATTTTCCGGTTGGTAGTAGGTATGGTGAAACGATCGCATGGCGGCGGCGGAATGCTGGAGCAAACTATCTTTTGTGCCTAAAACTGAACGCCCGTAAGGATGAAGTTGGTACACGCTTTCGCTCAGGGCTTGAAACCCAATCCAGTCTGGATCGTCATAACAAGAGTAAATTTCTTCTAAAACGACATCTCGTTCTTTATCAAATTCATCTTCAGGAATTGCAGCATTTAAAAGTAAGTCAGCCAGGTAAGGTAAAGTATTTGCTAAATAAGCTGTAGCAGTAGTTAAAAAATAATGAGCGTAGTCGTGACTTGTAGCGGCGTTTGTCATCCCGCCATTATTTTCAATTACTCGGTCAAATTCTCCGGGACTAATAGCAGAAGTCCCCTTAAAAATCATGTGTTCGAGAAAGTGCGCCATTCCCGACCAGTTTTCCGGTTCTCGGACTGCGCCTGCGTTTATCCACACGTCTGCCACAACTACCGACGTGGTGCTTAGATATTGATGAATAACGGTCAATCCGCTATCTAGTTTAAAAATATTTGCTGTAGGTAAGGGAGAAGTTAGCAGTTGCAATTAACAAACTTTAACTAGAATTTAATCTTAATATAATAACGTTTTTAGGTACTAAAAATTGCGCTAATTGCTAATATTTTAGGCTGGTGTGAAAAGAGGCAATAATTATTACCTCTTTTCGATATAACTACGTTAAAGCTGCAACGGAGACTTTTCCAGCGATATTAAGCGCGATCGCCGTTAGGGCTTTGGCAGATGCAGATTCAGGTTCGGCAACTACAATTGGGATACCGCGATCGCCTCCTTGTCTGAGAGCAATTTCTAAGGGTACGCAACCCAGTAACGGTACGCCCATTTCTTTAGCGGTTTTTTCCCCACCACCAGAGCCAAAAATATCATACTGTTTATCGGGCATATCGGGGGGAATAAAATAACTCATATTTTCTACCATTCCCAATACTGGAACGTGCATCTGCTCAAACATTTTTAAGCCCTTACGGGAGTCTAGCAGCGCCACTGTTTGGGGTGTTGTGACAATTACCGCCCCCGCCATTGGTACAGCTTGAGTAAGCGTTAACTGTGCGTCACCCGTGCCTGGGGGCATATCAACAATGAGATAATCTAATTCTCCCCACTGGACTTGATAGAGAAATTGGCGAATTACACCGTTTAACATTGGGCCGCGCCAAACTACAGGCTGATCGCGGTCAATTAAAAAGCCCATCGAAACAAGCTTAACGCCATGATTAAACGCAGGTTCTAGTACGTCTTGTTTGCCGTTGTTTTGCACCAAAATTTTAGCGTCCGCAAGTCCTAGCATCGTTGGCGCATTGGGCCCGTAAATATCCGCGTCTAGTAAGCCAACTTTTGCGCCAGTTTGCGCCAAAGCAACTGCAATATTTACAGCGACGGTGCTTTTGCCTACACCACCTTTACCGCTAGAAATTGCCACAATATTTTTTACGCCACTAATTCCCGTGCGATCGGGTAAGCTTTTTTGTTGAGGAGTTTCGGCCGTTACATTTACCAAAACTTCAGTTACGCCAGGTAATTTTTTTACCGCTCTAGTGCAGTCTTCAACAATAAATTCTCGCAACGGACAAGCGGGGGTTGTGAGTACCAAAGTAAAACTAACTTTGCCGTCATTGATGACGACGTTGCGAATCATATTCAGTTCTACCAGACTTTTTTGCAATTCTGGATCTTGAACTGGGCGCAGTACTTCTAATACAGAACTAGCGTTAAGAGTTTCAATCATGATGTTTTTAATAGGAAAGCACACAGCAGAAATTGTACTTCTTCCTGCATCTTAGCCTTCTAAGTCGAGGTAAATCTTTTTCAATTGAGCAGATAAACCAATCGGTTGTATTTAAAACTCAAAACTATTTTTTGGTTTGTTAGCAACTCTAGGCAAACCATCGGCGGCTTTTTCGGCGGCGGCGGCTAAGGCGGCGGCTACTTTAGCAGCGTAAGGACGAGAAAAAGACCAAACTAGCGGCGATAGCCAACCATTAAGCGTCACTGAGTAAGAAATACAATTACCGCAAACGGTAGATTCTACGCGATAAGTTACTCTTTCTTCTACCCCAGGAATGGCGATTACTCTGACACTTAATAATTCTCCTGGTCTAACCATCTCCACGAAAATTTGTACGGGAATTGGTCCCAAGCGCGTTACAGCTTGGTAAATTAATCCTGGTTTTGGTACTAACCCGCAAGGAACATTGGTGCTTGAAAGGATTGGATGCCAGGAAACATCTGCCAAATCTACCACTGTTCGCCACAAGTCATCTATTGGGGCAGAACTAATAACTTGATAGGTTCGTGCTAAAGAATATCGAAACCAGCGCTGTTTGCGGTGGATGAATTTGAACAAACATTTGTGCATCTTCCTAAATGTCCTTTCTAAGCACTTTTTATACAAATTTGGCATTGCAACCTAAACCTTAGTTTAGTTTTTCATATAGTGGCAATTTGTTTCTATACCATTTTGCAATAGCATTATCGTTATTAAAAATTTTATTTAATTTAAGGGAGATGCGATCGCGCGTCAAGTCTAATTTGAGCGAAAATAGTTGGAGCGCTTGTATCGCTTGCTAAAAAACTTTAGCGAAACTAACTAACATATTTGTTAATGGACTAACAAATATGCTAAAACTTAACTTTTCTTTAAAAATACTAAATTATGACCACTACCTCAACACCCCAAACTACTCCCAGCACCTTACCGCCAGCAGATGCCAAAGACCGAGTTAGGCAACTAATGCAAGGCTTGCAAGATGAAATTTGTCAAGGTCTAGAACAGCTTGATGGCGTAGGTAAGTTTCGTCAAGATGCTTGGGAGAGGGAAGAAGGCGGCGGTGGGCGATCGCGCATTACCCGCGATGGTGATGTATTTGAACAAGGCGGGGTAGGCTTTTCAGAGGTTTGGGGTACGCATTTGCCACCATCAATTTTAGCCCAACGTCCCGATGCGGCAGGGCATAGATGGTTCGCAACGGGTACATCAATGGTATTGCATCCTCAAAATCCTTACGTACCTACAGTTCATCTCAATTATCGTTATTTTGAAGCCGGGCCCGTTTGGTGGTTTGGGGGTGGAATTGATTTAACGCCTTACTATCCTTTTGCGGAAGATGTTAAACATTTTCATTTAACTATGAAGCAAGCCGCCGATGCTCACAACCCTGAGTATTACCCAGTATTTAAGCGTTGGTGCGATGAATATTTTTATTTAAAGCACAGAGGAGAAACTCGCGGCGTAGGTGGGATCTTTTTTGACTATCAAGACGGACAAGGAGAATTTTATCGTGGTACAGACCCCGAAGGCCCAGCAGGAATTTATAATAAGCAACTTGGCAAACCAAATCCGCGCAGTTGGGAAGAAATATTTAGTTTTGCACGAGATTGTGGCAAAGCATTTTTACCTGCTTACGTGCCAATTGTAGAAAAACGTCGCCAGATGGAATATGGCGATCGCCAGCGTAGTTTTCAGCTATATCGTCGCGGACGTTATGTAGAATTTAACTTGGTGTACGACCGGGGAACAATTTTTGGCCTACAAACCAACGGGCGCACCGAGTCGATTTTAATGTCTTTACCGCCCTTGGTTCGTTGGGAATACGGCTATCAGCCAGAACCCAATACCCCAGAAGCGGAACTATATGAAACCTATTTAAAGCCGCAAGATTGGGCTAACTGGACGCAAAAGTAACGACGGCTAAAAAATGGATAAAGTAACATTACCAATTTTCAATTCCCATGCACGCCCTTTCTATTCCTACATGGATTATTCACATCTCTAGCGTTATCGAGTGGATTAGCGCTATTTGGTTAATTTGGATGTATGGCGAAGCGACAAAAAACCGCTCTTGGTTTGCTTTATCTTTCGCTATGCTACCAGCCTTAATTAGCGCTATGTGTGCTTGTACTTGGCACTTTTTTGATAACCCCACCTCTCTAGAATGGCTAGTAACACTCCAAGCGGCGATGACGTTAGTAGGTAATTGTACGCTTTTAGCTGCGGGTTGGTGGATTTGGCGAGTTCATAAATTAAAACCAGAAGCCGCTTCCCCACTAGCTCCAAATTCTTCTAAACTAGGCAAATGATTTCTAAAGAAACTCTTTTTGCTTTATCTTTGTTTCCTTATTTAGGTTTTTTGTGGTTTCTTAGCCAGACTAAGCAAATGCCACGATTAGCACTTATGGGTTTTTACGGTACTTTGGTTTTTGTTGCCATTACCATACCCGCCGGAATTTACGCGCAAGTGCATTATGGCAAGTCTTTAGCCGATGTTGATTGGCTGCATGGTTCGGCGGAGTTGTTTTTAACGCTGGCTAATATTGTGTTGGTGTTGGGTTTTAGGCAAGCATTAATGGCAGCTAAAAGTGAATAAACAAAACCCCTTCTTGTGTAGGGAAGGGGTTTTAGGTTATACAGCAATTGCCATGCGATCGCGGTTATGTATTTCCTCAAAATCAATTATTGGCCCTTTAGGCACAATTCTTGTTGGGTTAACATTGGGATGGCTGCGGTAGTAATGCCGTTTTATATGATCTAAATTGCAGGTTTCTTTAATTCCTGGCTGCTGGTACAAGTCTTTGAGATAGTTCCAGAGATTGGGATAATCGACAATGCGGCGTAAATTGCATTTAAAGTGTACGTAATACACCGCATCGAACCGGAATAAAGTTGTAAACATAAACCAATCAGCTTCGGTAATGCGAGTTCCACATAAATATCTTTGCTTGGCTAAAACATTTTCAATGCGATCTAGATTGGCAAATAGTTCGCTTACAGCTTCATCATAGGCTGACTGAGTAGTCGCAAAACCTGCTTTGTACACGCCATTATTTATCGGTTGATAGATAGCATCCGCAACTTCATCAATAGCTGACTGCAATTTCTCAGGATAAAAGCTGACTTTGTTTTTGGCATCATCGAACTGAGTATCAAACATCTTCACAATTTCACGAGACTCGTTATTGACAATTGTGTTCGTTTGCTTGTCCCACAATACGGGAACTGTTACCCGTCCGCTATAGTTAGGTTCGGCTTTAAGATACAATTCCCACAAGTATTTAGTATGGTTAACATTATCGGGAATGGAATCTGGTTCGGTGTCAGAAAATTCCCAGCTATTTTGGTCAATTTCTGGCGCTACTACCGATAAGCCAATCGCCTCTTCCAAGCCCTTTAAGCGGCGCATAATGGCGGTACGGTGCGCCCAAGGACAGGCCCAAGAGATGTAAAGATGGTAACGTCCCACTTCGGCTTTAAAACCGCTACTTCCATCGCTAGTAATTTGGTTGCGGAAGGTAGTAGAAGGACGGATAAATTTGCCTTGCTCATCTTCTTGATCTCTGTGAGCAATCCATTTACCGTCTTTAAGCACACCTAAACCCATAATTATTTCCTTTAGTAGATGTTTACTTTAAGTTAAGTTGAATTATAGGTTAGGTAGCATCATTCTTAGGTGCTATTGGCAGGCTTATTCTGCACTAAGGATCTGAGGAACTTTGAAAAAGTCTCCTTCTTGATCTGGCGCACCAGTTAAGATAGCTTCTCTGTCGGTATAAGGTTGTAAGTCATCCTTGCGCGTGACGTTACTAACATCAATGGCGCGGGTTGTGGGTTGCACATCCGTAACATCAAGTTCGCTTAGTTGAGCAAAATAATCTAAAATACTGCCCAATTGAGTAGTAAATTGTGCTTCTTCTTCAGGGGATAGTTCTAAACGGGCAAGCAAAGCAACTTTGCGGACTTGTTCGCGATCGATCATAAATTAATTTAAGAGGCTAAAGTTTGAGTGACAGAGTTTGATCTAGAAATAAATGTCTATGTTCGATCGTCCGGTAGTTTTAAGCCAATTTTGGGCTTCAAGGTAGTTATTCGGAGCCATGCGAATCGCTCTTAGCCAGTATTGAGCGGCTTTATCAAATAAACCTTCCGCAGCGTCTGCATCTCCAGTAGCTTTGGCTTGTTCGCCTTGGTAGTGATAAATTACAGCAATATTATTTAAAGCTTGGGGTAGACGGGGATTAGATTCTATCGCTAGTTCGTATTGCTCTAAAGCTCGTTGGTGTTCGCCATTACTAGCATAAATTAGCCCCATGTTGTAAAGAATATAACTGCGATCGTTGGCATCTTCCTCTAATTCCAAAGCTTCGTTATAGTTGTCTAGTGCTTCGGCGTATTCGCCATCGGCTTGCGCTGACATTCCATCGCGGTAGTAAACAAAGGCTTCTTTAGCTTTTTTATTTGTAGGCAAGATTTTTAAAATAATATCTGCCATGACTGTAAAAGACTTGTCAATAAAATTATCGTTACGTTGAGTTCTGGGCATAATCTTTAGTTAATGGTTTTTGCTAATGGCTGGATTTTAATTGATTTTGTTACGGCAATACGATTATTTTAATAGTTGCTCAAGCACCCATTGCCGTTTGCGAAGCGAAGTCTCCTCTATATCTAAGGTAGTATGAATGCCGCAAAGAAGTAGCAGCAAAACTTTGATTCGATTATTTCGCCCCCAAGACACAGACTCGATAGCGCAGTTGTTTCATCAAACCGTACACCAAATCAACCGCCGCGATTATTCTAGCAATCAATGTTTAGCTTGGTCGCCAACAGATATTTATTTTCGAGACTGGGCGAAAATCTGCGCTAGTCGCTATACTTTTGTTGCCGAAATTGAAGGTGCGATCGCTGGTTTTGGCGAATTAGAAGCTAATGGTCATATCCATTGCTTTTACTGTCATAAAGACTATCAGCGTTGTGGTGTAGGCAGTCAAATCTATCGAGCCATAAAAGAAAAAGCGATAGAACTGGGGTTGCAACGCTTGTTTACCGAAGCAAGTATTACTGCAAAGCCCTTTTTTCAACACCTAGGATTTGTAGTTATTACCGAGCAGCAAGTTGTTTGTCGGGGAGAAAATTTTACTAATTATGCAATGGAGAAATTTTTGTAATTATCTGTCGTTGACTTGGTAACGGGATATCAAGGAAGGTGAAACAAAAAATTCTGTCTTTTTCTGGAACCAGCCCTTAAAAATCATCACAATTTCAGTAACGCCAGAACAACAGCAATGTTTAAAAGCTATTTAGAGTTTCAGTATTACACCCATATTTGCGTAAAATCATGTTTACGAATGGTTATCTAGAGGAATTTTGATGGAAGCATTGCCAGAACAGTTACAAAAACTAAAGTCGCAAGTTGCCTTAGTTACCGGAGCATCGCGGGGAATCGGAAAAGCGATCGCTCGCGCTTTGGCAACCGAAGGCGCGAATGTAGTTGTAAATTATGCAAATTCTAGCGCTGCGGCGGAAGAATTGGTAAAGGAAATTGCTGAAAGTGGGGGAAATGCGATCGCCCTTCAAGCGGATGTTTCTAAAGCTGAGGAAGTAGATAGCTTGCTTAAAGCGGTAATGGATAAGTGGCAGCGCGTGGATATTTTAGTTAATAATGCAGGAATTACCCGCGATACGTTGTTATTACGGATGAAGCCGGAAGATTGGCAAGCAGTAATTGACCTTAACTTAACGGGCGTATTTTTGTGTACTCGCGCTGTAAGTAAAGTCATGCTCAAACAGCGCTCTGGACGGATTATTAATATTGCCTCAGTTTCGGGGCAAATGGGCAACCCCGGACAAGCCAATTACAGCGCCGCCAAAGCTGGGGTAATTGGTTTTACCAAAACTGTGGCTAAAGAACTTGCGGTACGCGGCATCACCTCTAACGCGGTCGCTCCGGGCTTTATTACTACAGATATGACAAGCGATGTACAAGCGGAGGAAGTTTTAAAATATATTCCCCTGGGGCGCTACGGTCAACCGGAAGAAGTTGCTGGTATGGTGCGCTTTTTAGCGGCTGACCCGGCGGCGGCGTATATTACCGGGCAAGTATTTAATGTAGATGGTGGGATGGTAATGGCTTAAGCGCCTTTGAGTACCGCCCGGATTCTCTGCCAGACTGTAAAGCTTAAAAAGAGGATAATTGCGATCGCAGTGGTAATTATTACTGCCATATTCATGCCTTGAAACCTCATTGCTACTAAGTTAGAAATCAAAGTCACAACCCAAAGAGTCAGGGCGGTATGGCGTTGAGATAATCCTAATGCCAGCAATCGATGATGGAGATGGTCTTTGCCGGGAGTGCTGAGAGGGTTTTTCCCCGCCATTAACCGCCGTACAAATACTTGAGTTGTATCTAATACAGGCAAAAGCAAAAATAGGGCGGTAGGAACGATCGCAAATACTGTATTTACTTTCAAGTTGCCCAAAATACTCGCGGCTGCAAGCACGTAGCCAAAAAAGTAAGCTCCCGCATCGCCCATAATTATATGAGAAGGATGAAAGTTGTGGCGTAAAAATCCCAAAGCCGCACCACCGAGAGCGGCTAATAATAACGTAGCGGCGGCGCGAGTTTCAAACTGTGCCGATACTGCTAAAAGGCTCATAGCAGTAATAAAACTAATTCCTCCCGCTAAACCATCCATGCCATCCATTAAATTAATAGCGTTGGTAATTCCCACCACCCACAACAAAGTAATCAACGTTGATAGTAGCGGGTCGATGGGCGTACCTAAAGTAACTTGAATGTGGATGCCATTAGCAATTAGTAATAACGATGTCAAAATCTGGGCAAATAAACGAATATAGGGAGGTAAACCATATTGGTCATCAATAAAACCTACTAGCACCAAAATTGAACCACCTAGCAGGATAGTTAAGACTTCCGCCAAGACATTTTCTAGGATAATTGGGCGCAAAAATGTAGCGAGAATCAGCGCCGCCACTACCCCCGCATAGATAGCTAATCCGCCCGCATTGGGCAATGGTTCGTGGTTGAGTCTTCGGGCGTTAGGCTCGTCTGCCCAACCTACACGCAAGGCAAACGAGCGCACGGCTGGAATAAAACGGTAAGTTGTCACCCACGCCAATACAAAAGTGAATATTACCGCCAACCACCCTGTACCGCCAGGGTTTGCAATGCCAAGGGATTGAAGCAATCCGTACAGGTTCATGAGCAATTCCATTACTACTATCAAAGCTGAATATCAGCATCAAGAGTATATTAATCAATATTTTCAGATTTCACTCAGATTTAGCAAAAACTTATGCTAGTTATTTTAGTTGAGGGAAGGTATTAACTCCTCAATTGCTGATTTTGGCTTGCTTCCCAACCTAATAACACTTTTTTACGCTCCAATCCCCAACAAAAACCACCCAACTCACCAGTTTCTCGAATTACGCGGTGACAGGGAATTAAATAGCCAACGGGATTATTACCCAAAGCATTACCAACGGCTCTAGCGGCGGTGGGACGACCGATCGCCTCTGCTAAACTTTGATAAGTTGCAAGTCCGGCAAAGGGTACTTTTAATAGCGCCCGCCAAACTTGAATTTGAAAATTAGTGCCTTTGACAAAAACAATTAAAGGCTGTTTGGTAGCAATGGGGGCAAAAATGCGATCGCAAATCTCTTTAGTTGCTTGTCTATCTTGCACAATCTCAGCCTTTGACCATTCAGAATGCAGAAATTGCTCAACGTCGTTGCAAGTACGATCTAAAAAGCGCAAATTGCAGATACCACGAGAGGTCATAGCAATTAAACATTCACCAAAGGGGCTTTCATGCACTCCATAAATAATCCGTAATCCTATACCTCCTGCTTTAAATTCACCCGGCGACATTGCTTCCAACGTCACAAAAAGATCGTGCAAACGTCCCGGACTAGATAACCCCACATCGCCAGTGAGATTTAATAAACTCTTTGTTTCAGCAATTTTTGCTTTGGCATATTCTACCGTCAGATATTGCAAGAAACGCTTGGGACTGATACCCGCCCATCTGGTAAATAACCTTTGAAAATGATACTCGCTTAAGTTTACGTGTTCTGCAACCGTTGCCAAATCGGGCTGATGTAGATAATTTTCACTCATAAACGCGATCGCTTTAGCAATTAGTTGATAAGTTTCGCCGCCCATGCTGGTTTCTACCAAAGAATCATAAGTATAATTTGTCTCTTACTTCTCAATGTATTGATAGCCAAGGCTTAAAACCACCCGTTTCTTGCGAAGCAAGCGATCGCCTAATAAATTAAGCCAGTTTATCCACAGATTCAGCGATTTTTGCGGAAATATAAGGCAATATGGTTTTATTTTGACTAGCCACGCCTTCAATAAATACTGTTAATAAATAAGGCTGCTTGCCGGGAATCTCAATATAAGCCGCATCATGACGAACTTTGCTAGTCCAACCAGCCTTAGACCAAAGCTTGGCACTATTTGGCAAACCGCCGCCTAAAAAACCTGTAACTTGATTTTCTTCATCACTCTTTAAATCGGTGAGGCTGCGCTTAAGTAATGCCATCATTACTTGACTTTGGGTAGCCGACACTGCTACCCCACCGACAATACTATGCAATAACCGCGCTGTAGCGTTTGTAGTTAACATATTGCGATTGTCCATCAATTCGCCTACAAACATTCTTTCTCGTCCGTAGGGCCCATCACCCCAAGTTTTTTGATTGACATTGATTGTCTGCAACTCCTCCCATCCCAAAGATTGAAAGTAACGATTAACAATATTGCGCTGCGTTTTCCAAGTTTCAAAAGGTGCTGGCGGCAATTGGGGCCCGCTAGTTGTACCAGTAAGGATGTCTACAACTAAGCTTGTGGCATCATTGCTAGAATCAACAATCATGTCTTTAATTGCTCGTTCTAACTCTTTAGTAGTTTGACTCATGCGTTTGTCTAGCCATTCGTAAATTGCAACTAGATAAAATAATTTAACTACACTAGCTGGATAAATCCGCTCATCGCCTCGGTAGCCAAAGCCACGCACCGAATGACCCCAAAACGCTAGAGGACTAAGCGCACCGCCAGTATTGACGGGTACGGGAGGATCGTAGACAATCCAAGTTAAAGCAATAGAATTTCGAGCAAGGGCGGGAAAATCTGCCCAAGTTTCGGCTAAAATGCGATCGCCTAAAGTTTCAAGTTGCGGCTCTTTGCGGAAAAATGTCATAAATCGCTTAAATAATGGGATAAAGTTTTGAGATTACCAAAAGATTACTGTGTATGGTATCTCTTAAGGAATTGCCAGCAAAGGAATACATTTGCCAAACTAACTTAAATATTTACGATTCTCCAAGCTGTGAAGGTTTGGCAACTCAAGCCGCCACCGGAAGACATTTGCAAGTTATTTCTACGAGCAAAGATACAGTCATAGAGGTCTGTTTGTGTGAAGATGACTATCCAGGATGGCTGTTAGCAGAGGATTTGAGGAGTTTAAAAGTAGCAAGTAGCAAGTATAGCGCGATCGCACTTTCCTACTTAGAAATTAAATCCCGACTTCCCCAAATAATTGATTTTACAACGCAAGCCATGCAACAGCCCAATTATTACCTCTGGGGAGGAACAACACCGCCCAATTATGATTGTTCGGGATTGATGCAAGCGGCGTTTAAGTCTGTAGGAGTTTGGCTACCTAGAGATGCTTATCAGCAAGAAGCTTTTACTCAAAAAATTAGCTTTGAGGATTTGTTACCGGGAGACTTGGTGTTTTTTGGCGCTGCCCAAAGAGCAACTCATGTAGGATTATATCTAGGCGATCGCTGCTATATTCATAGTTCTGGGCAAAAGCAGGGGCGTAATGGTATTGGCATTGATAAACTCTCAGAGCAAGGCGATGAGGTTAGCACGTCGTACTATCAGCAGTTGCGCGGTTTTGGCAGAGTGATGAGGAGTTACAAGGGGAATTGATGAGAGCATTAATTGAGGAAGGTATTGAGCGCAGACTTGTAGAGAGAGACGAGAGTATTGCAGTTTCGGTAATTGTGCCTGTTTATAATGAGGTGGAAAGTTTGCCTCATTTAATCGCAGAAATTGCCAAAAGCTTGATCGAAAGCGGCTTGAGTTATGAAATTATCTGTGTCGATGATGGTTCAAAAGATGGTTCGGCGCAGCTATTAAAAGCAGAAGCCCAAAAACGTCCAGATTTGAAGGCAGTGTTATTGCGGCGCAACTACGGACAAACAGCCGCAATGGCAGCAGGGTTTTATTACGCGCGATCGCATTCTATCGTAACTTTAGATGGCGACTTGCAAAACGATCCCGCAGACATCCCTTTATTACTAGCAAAATTAGCCGAAGGTTACGATTTAGTTAGTGGTTGGCGACAAAAAAGGCAAGATGCCGCTTTAACTCGCTTACTTCCTTCTAAACTTGCTAATTTACTCATCGGACGAGTAACGGGGGTAAAGTTGCACGATTACGGTTGCTCTTTGAAAGCCTACCGCGCCGAAGTTGTGGCAGATATGAATTTGTACGGTGAATTGCACCGCTTTTTACCAGCTTTAGCGTACATTGAAGGCGCAAATATTACCGAAATTCCGGTACGCCATCACGCGCGACGTTTTGGTCAAAGTAAGTATGGCTTGGGGCGCACATTTCGGGTAGTTATGGATTTGTTGACTATCTACTTCATGAAAACATTTCTGACCCGCCCCATGCACGTTTTCGGGTTATTTGGCTTGCTTTCTACTGCTTTAGGTACAATTTTGGGACTATACTTAACTTTTCTAAAGCTAGGTTTGGGTCAAAGTATTGGCAATCGCCCGCTATTAATTTTGGCTGTATTGCTTGTGGTAGGTGGAGTGCAGCTATTTAGTTTTGGGCTGCTCGCCGAATTACTCATGCGTACCTATCACGAATCTCAAGGGCGACCAATCTATCGCGTGCGAGAGGTAGTGGGCAAAAATGTTAATTAAAGTAACAATAGATAAAGTTAGTGTACTAAATATTTATTTTTACTTTGAACGTGTTTTCGGATCTCGATCCCCAACTGCGGCGGAATTTAACCATCCTGTTCGCCGCCGGACTGTTATTTTGGTCTAGTTTGACTACTTTACTACCTACACTACCGCTATATGTAGAAGAATTAGGTGCATCCGAGCAGCAAATTGGTTTTGTGATGGGGTGTTTTGCCATTGGTTTATTATTATTTCGCTCGGTATTAGGACGGTTAGCTGACGAACACAGCCGCAAAATTGTTTTGATAATTGGTATGTCCGTAGTCGCCACCGCTCCTTTAGGCTATTTAGTAGTAAAGTCAATCCCTTTACTCATGGTGATTCGAGCATTTCATGGTATCAGTATCGCGGCTTTTTCTACGGGTTATGCGGCTTTGATTGCCGATATTGCACCACCTCACAAGCGGGGTGAAGTTATTGGTTATATGAGTTTGGTAAATCCAATCGGGTTAGCAATTGGGCCTGCCTTGGGTGGTTTTCTGCAAGCTGGCGCGGGTTATATGCCCTTATTTGTCTTATCTTCAGGGCTGGGAATTTTGGGATTAATTTTTACTAGCCAGGTAGTCAACCCAAAAATCATTGCCGACTTGCCTAGCGACTCTAAAGGTAATGGATTTTGGAAATTGCTATTTAGTCCCCGCGTCCGAGTTCCCGCCTTGGTATTGCTGATGGTAGGACTGGCTTTTGGTACTTTGAGTACCTTCGTGCCATTATTTATTAGATCGGTAGGCGTAGACTTAAATGCTGGACTATTTTACACTGCCGCCGCGATCGCCAGTTTTAGCGTTCGATTAGTAGCCGGAAAAGCCAGCGATCGCTACGGGCGCGGTTTATTTATTACCTTTAGCTTAATCTTCTATACTGCATCCATGCTGTTGCTGTGGGTGGCAAATAGTCCTAGTAGCTTCTTAATGGCGGCGGTAATTGAAGGCGCGGGTGCAGGAACCTTAATCCCCATGATTGCGGCAATGATGGCTGACCGAGCAATGCCCACCGAACGCGGTAAAATCTTTGGTGTTTGTATGGTAGGTTTTGATGTAGGAATTGCGATCGCAGGGCCAGTTTTAGGTTCGGTAGCGCAACAAATCGGCTATCGCCACATCTTCGGCTTTGCTAGTGGTTTGACATTTTTAGCGATCGTTATTTTTCTCACCCAATCTAGTAAAGATTTACCCCATTCTTTGCGCTTTGCTTTGGGTAAAGGTAGAGATGTTTATGCTACAAAAATGTAATAAAGACGCTGTTAAATACAACGTCTCTATTAATAACGGGCGAGGAGGGATTCGAACCCCCGACACCGTGGTCCGTAGCCACGTGCTCTAGTCCACTGAGCTACACGCCCTCGCAGAATTCCTATATTAGCATACTGATTTAGACAATGCAAGAATTTATCAATGAATCATCTTTGACTCATTTAGATACCCTTGGACAAGCTCAAATGGTTGATGTGTCTGGCAAAGTGCCAACTATTCGCCAAGCGGTAGCCGAAGCTAGGGTACGAATGCAGCAAACAACCTTTCAAGCAATTCAAGCGGGAAACCTACCTAAAGGCGATGTATTAGGGACAGCAAGACTAGCGGGAATTATGGCAGCAAAGCAAACATCGGCATTGATTCCTTTATGTCATCCTTTACCGATTCAAAAAATAGAAGTGCAAATTACCCCCGACTCCCAATTACCAGGTTATGTAATTAAAGCAACCGTGAAAACAAAAGCCGAAACTGGGGTTGAAATGGAGGTTTTAACCGCCGTAGCTGTTGCGGCGCTTACTTTGTATGACATGGCAAAAGCTTTAGAAAAATCTATAGTAATTGAATCAATTTGCTTAATTAGCAAAACTGGCGGTAAATCTGGCGACTATAGCTAGTATTTGCTACGCGATCGCCTTTAAAATTAAACTTAGTACCTATTATTTTACTTTCCATGCCTCCTCGTTGGCCCCGCAAACCAGACCGCAAAGACCCAGCTTATCGCAAGCTAGATGACCGAATGACTTTTGCTACTCACGTAGCTACTTTTACCGCACTTAATTCTGGATTGTGGTTTTTTCACAACTTCAAGTCGGCTACTTGGGAGTGGTTGCCTTGGTTTACAGCCATTCATCTTGTAGTGTTACTATCGCATTTAATTTACATTAGTGCGATCGCTGATTATTCCCCCAATACGCCCTCTAAAATCCACCTAAAGAAAGACTAAGAGCAGTAGAAGAATTCTCGGCAAATAAGCGATATTAGAAATATAAAACTATTATTTACTAATATCATGGCTCTTAACACTACCGAAGCAATAGAAGAACTGGCGGCAGAAATTGGCGAAAATGTGTACTTGGATATTGCAAAATGGCATTTATATCTATCCAACGCTCATTTACATACCCTTCTTGCCGAGCAACTTTATCCTATTCTCAGCGCCAAATCTTTAGACGAAGACCGCGTTTTACACATTTTGCAATCTATCCCGGTCAAAATTGGTGGTGGCAAAAAAGAAGTATCGTTAATTGATTTTATGCCCATGCAGTGCCAAGTAACCTTGATGGATATTCTAGAAAAATATCAGCGCAACTTGTAGGGATAGAAAAATATTTTTAGCTAAGTAAATACCGCCTGGAAATTGTATTCTAGGCGGATTTTACTATCTACCTAACTTTTGCCGGATTCTAGACACAAAAACATCAACTTCTGGTAACTTCATTTGCAAAGCAATCAAGGCAAAAATACCAATTCCTACCCCTCCAGCTAAACTAAGCTGTACTAATTGCTCGATTAATCCGTCATCGTTCCAAACTTGCTGTATTCCCCAAAGAGTTCCCCAACTAGCTAAACCCGCCAAAAAGCTGCTTCCAGTTAAAGCTAAAATCGGTAAACTCCATTCAAGCCAAGGTAATCCGTGCAATTTGCGATGGAGCATCCAAAACAACAACAGCATAGAAATTAAATTTACTACCACCGTTGCTAAAACTAAACCAGGTGCGCCGAGCATTTTGAAAAATGCGTAAGCAAAAATGATATTAAAAAAAATGCTTACCATGCTGATCCGAAAAGGCGTATCGCCATCGCCCAAAGCATAAAATACTCTGACTAAAACATCGCGCCCTAAGTAAACAAACATCCCAATGCCATACACCACAAGCAGAGAAGATACTAATTGCGACGCATTGCGATCGAAGGCTCCCCGCTCGTATACTAGGCGCACAATGGGTACAGCCAGTGCGATCGTTATTGCTCCCAGTGGCAGCATTGTAATTGCTGTAAGTAATAATCCCTGACGAATGCGCCCTTTTAATTCATCCCAATCTTGAGGATCGGCAAGTCGGGAAAAAATCGGCAGCATTGGTACTAATATTACATTAGAAAGAATGCCTAAAGGTGTTTGAATCAATAACCCCGCATACTGTAAAGCTGACGCGGCTTGAGGAATGTAGGAAGCTAAAATTAAAATTACATATAGATTAATATGGGTCATGCCGGAGGAAAACGTCGCCGGAGCCATGATTTTTGTAACTTCCTTCACTCCTGGCTGATTAAAATCAAAACGCAAGCGCAAAGTTCCCATCCCCGACTTCCATTGTGCCGGAACTTGAATTAACCACTGCAAAACTGCTCCGGCTAAAGTTCCCCAAGCTAAAACCGCTCCCCCCAACATTGCATATTCAGCAGTTGTAACTTTCGATCCTAGCTGCAACGCTAAAACACCCAACCCAATAATTACAGTGATGCTAGAGAATAGTGGGCTAACCGATGGTAGCCAATACAGATTAGCTGCATTGAGAGTACCGAAACCAATGCCAATTAACCCCGCTAGTAGTGCCATCGGAGCCATAATTTGCATTTGTCCGATCGCAATTCTCCGTACTTCCAACCCGTGAGGCGTAGTATTTAACCCTGGTGCTACTAAATCGATAATTTCTGGCGCGAGGAAAATTAAAGCGATCGTTACAAGTAACAGCAACCCACCGACAAAAGTTGTCACCGTTTCCACTAAAGGCGCAGCCTCAGACTTGGGACGCTTGGCTAAAACGCTGACAATAGCGCTATGAAAGGGTCCGTTAATGCCACCTAGCAACACCAACAAAAAGCCAGGAATGACATAAGCATAGTTAAAAGCATCGGCAACTACGCCCACACCAAACACCGCCGCGATCGCTTGAGTGCGTACCAAGCCAAAAACTTTACTAATTAACGTTGCCGCCGCAACAATTCCAGCAATTCCAGCTAGAGAGCGAGAAGGGGTTGATTTTGACACTGAATATTTTTAAAAATACCTTAACTTTTATCCCCACTGGGATTTATAAATAATACCGCTCTCTAGCCCAAGAGTTTGAGGAGAAGGGTTGCTGAATTTAGATAGGTTTTTCTTTTGCTGCAACTCTCCTGTTTCCATGGTTAGCTATTTAAAACGGGGCGGCAATAATAGAGTTAGATTCATCCGAGACTATACTTGTACTCTGCTTTTAAGAGCTTAAGAATGATTTGAGAGTCGTAACTCAAAATGCCCTTAATCTGGTCTAGCTTAGAGAAAAAGCTTAGTAGGTCTTCATGAGTACCAAAGTAGATATCAGCAACAATATTGCACCGCCCGGATGTAACTGCTACAAACCGGGCCTGGGACATACTTGTTAGCTGCTTTGCAACCGCATCAGTTTGTCCTTCTTTAATTGTTAAATAAAGAATTAAAACGTGCGGAACGCCCAATTTTGCAGGATTAGGCCAAGCTGTAATTTGAATACCTCCAGACTGTAGCAAGCGCTGTACTCGATAACGAGCCGTTGCTTCGGGAATATCTAAGCGTTTGGCAATCTCTTTAAATGCCATCCGCCCATCTAAGCGTAGTAGGGCAATAATTTCTTGATCTAATTCATCTAAAAGAATATTAGAACTATTGCGATCGCTTTGATTCATAGCTACTTACCTTAAAAACAACATTTAACGTTTAAAGTTAACTATTAAACAAGTATTGTAATTTTAGTTAATTTTGTATCAAAAATGGCGTTTTATTTTTGCCGACTTAGGTTAATTTAATGTCAGTCTCAAACACTTGACTAAAAAAGTAAAAGAAGTTTTTGACAAAAAATATGTATCTAGGAGTTGTATGAAATCTGGCTTACCTGCGGGGATGCGTTGTGCTGCAGTTTTGAGTTTTGATGTTGATGGAGAATCGGGAATGTTGCAAGCCGACCCCAAAAACAAAGATCGGATGTCTGTGATGTCTTGGGCGCGTTATGGCCCTAAAACCGGGATGCCGCGCATTTTAGATATGCTTAAAGCTAAAGAAGTTAAAGCCACATTTTTTGTCCCCGGCTACACCGCAGAACTTTATCCTGACTTAATCAAACGCATTGCTGAAGAAGGACACGAATTAGGCGCTCATGGCTATCTGCACGAACCTGTATCTACGTTAGATCCGATTGAGGAAGAAGTAGCTTTAGTTAAAACTTGCACTATTTTAGAGCAAATTACTGGGCGTAAACCTGTAGGTTATCGCGCTCCTCTGTGGGAGGTTAACCCCGGTTCGGCGGCACTGCTGGCGCGTCATGGCTTACTTTATGACTCGTCGTTGATGGATGACGATAAACCCTATATTTTGCCTACTGAAGCAGGTAACTTGGTTGAAGTTCCGGTGCATTGGACAAATGACGACTGGGAGCAATTCGCCTTTTTATACGAACCTCCAATGGGTAGCGGTGTAATTGAAACTTGTGAAAAAGCTTTTCAGTTGTGGAGAGAAGAATTTGACGGAATGTATCGCTATGGTGGCGCTTTTGTGTTGACGATGCACCCAGAACTAATTGGTCGTCCGGCGCGGGTAATGATGCTAGAGCGTTTGATCGATTATATGCGATCGCACGCAGGGGTTTGGCTAACTACTTGCGAAGAAATCGCCAGTTATTGCGCTGCTAATCAAACTGTGGCAAGTACAAAAGCTTAAAAAATGAAATCGCCGCTATTAAAAAATATCTCCCTTCTCGTCTATATTTACAGTATCTACGGATTGGGAATTACTTTATTAATTGTGGATTTTTGGCTGCTGAATATTTTGGGAGTAATTTTAGTAACTCACGCCCTTATCTTCTCTGCTACCTTGACTCACGAGTTGATTCACGGCAATTTGTTTAAAGAACATCGTCAGCTAAATGCTTTTTGGGGTCAAGCAATGACTCATATTAACGGCGCTTGTTACGCTACTTGGAGCAATTTAGTAGGGCATCATTTTAACCACCACATTTACCATGCTGATTTTGTCGGCTTTGATATGGTGAATTATCTCAATACCCTGAATCCCGTAATTCGTTGGATTTATATGGTTTGCGAGTGGGCTTACGTACCAATTTTTGAATTTGAGTTGCGCTGGCGAATTATTTTGGCTCCTTTTTTAGAAAAACCAAAGCGTCCTCTCCTCTGGCGGAACGTAGCACTGATGCTATATCGAACTGCGGCGTTTGCGCTTTTGGGCTGGATATCATTAAAAGCGCTGCTGTTATACGCCTTAGCCTATATATCTTTTGTAAATATTATGCGATTTGCCGATGCGTTTCATCATATCTACGACTATGTAATTATGGGGCAAGAAATACCCAAACGCGATCGCCTTTACGAACAAAAATACACTTTCTCAAACTTAGTATCCGTAAAATATCCTTGGCTAAACCTGTTATTTCTCAACTTCGGGTATCATAACGCCCATCATCACAACATGAGTTATTCTTGGCACGAATTGCCACAACTGCATCAAACGCTATACGGCGATACTCTGGGCGGGATTGTACCTTTACCTATTTTAGTTACCAATTATCACAAGCTCCGGCTGAAAAGACTATTTTCTGGGCAAGGAGAAGCAACAAATATTACCAGCCAGTCATCCTTAGAGCGATTTGTCGGGGGTGTAGCCGTTTCTTTCCTGACTCCGCCATAATCATTATTTTGAGACTTGCAAAAAATTGCTGCTACTAAAGACAAGGAAATAACCTGGGCTAAGGGGGTGACAGAGGTTTGGCGAGCCAGATTTGAACTAAGTATAAAGCTATTAAGAGTTTAAGAATTCGCCTTTATTAAAACTACCTTGTCAAAAACAAAAGTATTGGCTAAATAGAGTTATTTTATTTTCATATTTTTTCCCTATCAAGCTGCGATCGCACTTAAGGCTTTGCTACTATTTAACATCCCAATTGCATATATGCTAGGAAATAGCAACAGCGTAGATATTAGTAGTAACGGAGTAATTGCCCCTCGTGTTTAGCAAACCTCAGCTTGACGGCAAAGAAAATAACTGGCGATACCAATTAAATAAGTTTGTTAAAGCCAATCAACGAGAATTAGCGGCTTTGTCTTGGGGTTTTTGGCTGGCAAAAGGCGGTTGTCAAGATACATTAGCAATCGATCTCAAACCAACACCGCATTTTATTTCTTGCCCAAAAGCAGAATTAGAAAAGCTCAATCAAAATCTTGACAACCACATTCAAGAAATTTTAGGGGTAGTTGATGGCTATGATGCCAATAAGGAAGTCGTTATTATTGCGATCGGCAATAGTCAAATTAAACTAATTCAATTTCTAAGCGAACCATCGCCACCAACTTGTTACCAAGAAATTGCCGCCGATGTTGATACTTTAGTTCAATTGTTAGAGCAGCGAATGATTGAGGAAATTAAAGACTAATTTATTACTCTATTTATACAAGTAAGATAAAACCCGACAAAATGTTAAGTAATTGAATAGTTATTAAATTTACATACAATTAAGCTTTGAGAATGATAGACAAATTAAAAGTTTTTTATCAGCTCATTGCATTCTAGATTATTATCACTCCGCCTGTATGGATACATTATGGAGAGATAAAAAGCTATGCACGAAATATCACTGAAAAGATTGCAGCAAGCAGAAGAACACGGGAAGGTATCAGAACAAAATGGCAAATTAGTTGAGGAGTTAGGTAGAAAATTAAAAAACTCTATTTTCAATGCCCAACAACAAAGTAGCTTAATCGAGCAATGTGGTAGAAACACTCAGAAGCATTACAAGAATATGCCCAATCTGCTCAACAGCAAGACGTAGATTCAACAAGAGAATATACTAAAGCAGGGGAAGCGCACGTAAAAGCTACATGGGAACATATCAAAGCTGTCAATGAATACCTCAAAATAGTTCAACAACAGCTAAATAATTCTAAAGCAGCTTACAACAAATATTTAGAGCAAGCTAACGACAAATAACTGAAACTAAATACCCGAGCCATCAAAAAATTCTTGAATTGCCTTATCTCTAATTTGACAACTAGAAACAATTGCCGCAGAGACATCTTTTGCTTCTAAGATTGCTTCGTGAGAATATACTTGTTGATGATTTAAGCTTTCTACTTGCTGCTCTAAAGCTTCAATTCTATCTAATAAAGCGCGAATTACCTCTGCTTCGGAATCTGGCAAACTACCGTGTTCTAACGGATCTACTCGAACTCCCGCACGATAAATAATTCTACCAGGTACGCCTACTACCGTGCAATTAGAAGGTACGCTTCGCAGCACAACTGAACCCGCGCCAATTCTTACATTGCTGCCAACTTCTATATTTCCTAATACTTTAGAGCCAGCACCAACTACAACATTATCGCCTAAAGTCGGGTGACGTTTGCCGCTTTCTTTGCCCGTACCGCCGAGAGTGACACCTTGATAAATGAGCGCGTAGTCTCCCACGATCGCCGTTTCACCAATTACCACTCCCATACCATGATCGATAAAAAAACCTTTACCGATAACAGCGCCAGGGTGAATCTCAATTCCGGTTACAAATCGAGCAATAAAAGAAATTAAGCGGGGGATAAATGGAATGCCAAGGCGGTAAAGCCAGTGCGAGAAGCGATGCAAGACGATCGCTTGTAAGCCAGGATAGAAAAGTAATACTTCTAACCAGTTACGGGCAGCAGGATCGCGCTCAAAGATAATGCGAAAATCAGCTAGCAGTGTAGATAGCACGCTGTTATACCCACCTTGGGTAAAAACTTCAGTTCCTATTTTAGCGTCAAGTATGGCTACTCTTGTACAGAAAGAGTATATTTATACTTTGCTCCACTATCGATCGCACCTACCCAAACTTGATAAGTTCCCCTTTGCCAGTTGGCGCTCTCGATACTAGCATCTTTGTTGTTCCCACTATCATCACCGCAGCTAATGCTATCTTTTGGCCCTTTAATAACTAAAGTAGTGTCGTTTCCTTGACTATCTACTTGTACTTTCAAGCGCTCAAAGCCTTTATCTAGTATCAATATATGATCGGGATTGGTATCGCCAAAGCCAATACAAGGGCTATTAGTGCGATCGCGATTGGCTATGGTAGATAAGGAATAAGAGCCTCCAGTAAAGCCTGTAGCTGTGCCTTGAGCGGGTTTAAACCCAGGGGACAAAGACAAAGTGCCAAAATTAGCCGTTTGTGCAGCTACAGGTAGCGCGCTAATTGCTGTTAGCAGCACTAATAAATAGCTGTTTTTAAGTGTAAATAAGGGGAGAATAAACTTCATCATAAACCTGGGCATATTCCCCATAAATTATTTATCTATACCTACTCTAACGAATAGAAATAGTAATTAGTTTTTGCTAGTGACACAGTTTAGTCTGTCCTACAATAATCTTTAGCAGAAACTAATATTTCTCTTTTACTTACACGCCTCAACCCAAAAGCTAATATTTACCTACAAAGACGTTAACTTTACCCAAACTTTAATTAATAATGCCTCCATTTATCTTAACTATCTTTTTGTTAATTGCAGGAACTTTTTTTACTCAAGTTCTTGTACTAACTCCCCTTGATTTTTTACGTAGCTTTAATCTTCCAGGAGGGGTATTTTTAGCTTTATTAGCGCTAGGAGTAGCATGGTGTTTTGGTGAGTAACTTATTTGGTATCAAATTGGAATAAGACACCGCCTGTCAGCAATTTGGTATCGTCGTAACTGCTAACAGTAAGCGATCGCAAGTTACTAAAAAAAGGCTTGGCGACAACTTCAAGCAAGCTGACAATCGGTAATTGACGCTTGATCGTTGCTTGATTTGCTTGCCAATCAACATAGACATAGCCTGCATTTGGCTGGGGAAAAGCATCGATACTAGCTAAAAACTGAGAATTATTAGCTAAAGAACTATTTTTGCCAACTTTTAAAACTCTTTCCATTGCATCAATTGATGTAGTGAAAACTTCGTAGTTGTCTATCGTCGTATGTACTCCTTGAACTTTGGCATTTAGAGTGATTGGCGCAGAAGTATCTTTAGTTTGCGCCGCTACTGGGGTTAATTGGGTCCATGCAGAAACTTTTCGATCTGCCAAAGGTAAAGATGTAATCGTTAATTCTTTGGCTGAGGCGATCGCATTTAACTTTTCTATCCCTTCAGTAGCGCTGGGTGTTCTTTCTACCGCAAAAATCCAATCGTTATTTGGCAGCTTTGCGAGGGCGTATTCTCCCTCAACCCAACTAAAAACATCATCTTTTAAATCTATACCCCAACTTGTTTGCAGTTCTACTAACGGGTTTTCAACTAACTTTGCTACCGATAAACCTGGAGAAACTTGCGCCCAAAATTGCTGCAAATTACTATTAGGCAACTTACTTAAATTGACTCCCAAAATTGCCAAGCTGACAGCTTCAGGGATATATTGCCAAGCTTTGGCGGGTTGAGACAAAGTAGGAGTTGGCGGCAAAATTTCTTTATCTAATCCTGCAACTATCGTAGTTTCTGCAAGCAATCCTTGAGAATTTAGTTCTAAGGCGATAATTTGATTTTCATAAGTGGGGGTTGCTTCTACGGCTTTTGCGCCCGATAAACTAGGATAATTTAGAAAAGCCAAACCAACTTTCCGTTCTGGTAATTGTGTAAGTGCTTGCTGATATTGGCTAGAAGTTGTGAGATTCAAATCGGGTGCTTGGACGTTATTAATTGCTTCTTTTAAAACTTGGGAATGATTGGCAAATAAGACAAAATTATCGCTTACTACTGCCCCAGAAAAACCTCCCTCAGCTTTGGTTGATATATTTTCTGGTTGCAAACGCGGATTATTACTTAATAATCTAATACCATTAAATTCTTCAATAACTAAATTTGCGCCCGCGATCGCCTTTTTTGCAAACAACAACTCAACAAAATCTCGGCTTTTTTGTGCATCTTTAGTTGCAATAGCCAACACATACCCCGGCTGTTGTCCATTACTAGGATCGCGATCGCGATCGCTAGTTGTAATGGCTGCGGTAATTTCATCACCTATCCAAGGCTGAATATCTTGCTCGTAGTCAATGCCAGTATTGGCTAGTACGCTAGTTTTGAGTTGGTTTAGTTCGTCTTTGGTTTTGCGTCTTTCTTTAGAACTTGCTACCATCGGCGCTAAATCTTCCAGGCGTTCGGGATTTACAAGCATCGATACCATAATCGGCGCTTGCTTGGAGACAAAGATCGCGGCGGTAGGATTCTTTTGGGTACCAATTAACGTTGCGCCCAAGCTCTTGCAACCACTAATCACAGTGAGAAATATAACGGCGATCGCTAATATAGAAAAAAATGACTTTTGATTCATAGCTGAAAACCACATAAATAGTGAAATAAAATCTTATTGAATGCTAAAACTAAGTTTAGTACCTAGTCAGAGCAAGATGTCAGCCCAATTTCCGCCGCCTCACGCCTCCATTAGTGTAGAAGAACTTGCCCAACGCCTCCATAGTGGTGCAACAGAAGCATTACAGTTGATAGACGTGCGAGAATTAGCAGAAATTGCGATCGCATTTATTCCTGGTTTTGATATATTACCTCTGAGCCAATTTAACCAATGGGCAGAGCAAATAACTACTCGTTTCGATCCCCACCAAGAAACTTTGGTACTTTGTCATCATGGCGTTCGCTCCGCCCAAATGTGTCAGTGGCTAATTGCTCAAGGATTTACTAACGTTAAAAATATTACTGGTGGGATTGATGCTTATGCTAACGAATGCGATCGAGCTATTGCCTTGTACTAAAACGATTGCGTCCAATCTCTACAACTTATTTGTTATCTTGTATAAATAAATTCAAATATTTAATGAATTTTCAGGGCAAAATCTTTGCAAGCTCCTTTTAGATTGCGCGTCACGTCCGTTTCAGCTATGCAAGTCCAGCTTACCAATAGACAACAACACATACTTTGGGCAACAGTCCGCCATTACATCGCTACAGCCGAACCTGTAGGTTCAAAAGCTTTAGTAGATGGGTATAAGCTGCACGTCAGCCCCGCAACAATTCGCAATGCAATGGGGGTACTCGAAAAAGCTGGATTGCTCTATCAGCCCCATACATCGGCGGGTAGAGTACCATCAGATTCGGGGTACCGAATTTATGTAGATGAACTGATTACACCTTCAGAGGTTTCGACGCGCCAATTAGAGCAAGTAGTGCAAGATTTGCGCCAAGAAGATTGGAGTTTGGAAACATTGTTGCAAGGTGCGGCACAAATTCTCGCCACCGTTAGCGGTTGTATTACGCTAATTACGATGCCCCAAACTAATACCGCCAGTTTGCGCCATCTCCAATTAGTACAGGTAGATCCGGGGCGAGTGATGGTAATTGTCGTTACCGATGGCTACGAGACGCAATCGGCATTGATGGAGTTACCGAGGGCAGAAGATAGCCCAATTGATGTTGAGGTAGTAGAAAGAGAATTGCAAATTCTTTCTAATTTTTTAAATAGTCAGTTGCGAGGACAGAGTTTAGCTCAATTAGCGGTACTAGATTGGAGTCAATTAAACTTAGAATTTCAACGTTACGGAGATTTTTTAACTAATTTCTTAGCTGATTTGCATCGTCGCGCCAAGCCACCCGCCGCCACCCAAATTATGATTCGCGGCGTATCAGAAGTATTGCGTCAGCCCGAATTTTCTCAGTTGCAGCAAGTAAAAACAATCATCCATCTGTTGGAAGAAGAACAAGACCAACTTTGGCAGCTAATATTTACAGAGCCAGAAGCGGGATTAGGTAGGCAGCGAGTTACAGTCAGAATTGGTGCTGAGAACCCTTTAGAGCCAATTCGGGGTTGTACGTTGATTTCGTCTACTTATCGCCGGGGGACTGTACCTGTGGGAAGTGTAGGTGTATTAGGGCCAACGCGGATGGATTATGAAACGGCGATCGCAGTTGTCGAAGCGGCGGCAGATTACTTATCTGAAGCTTTGAGTTAATAGCTGAAATCAAACTGTTTAAATTGGCAAGTTATAAGATAATTTATGAGTAAAAAAATTGCTTTTATAATTCTGTGGCTAAGTTTTGTTACCTATGCTTTTTTTCTTGCGCCTCCAGAACAACCAGGCACTTTTGAATTAATCAAAAATCTTTCTACAGGTGTTTGGGAGGGTGTTAATCCTTTAGTTATTTCTTTATTTAACATCATGGGCGTTTTGCCGATGATATATAGCTGCCTGCTATTTATTGATGGTAGAGGACAAAAAATATCTGCCGCGCCTTTTGCTTTAGTTTCTTTTGGAGTTGGCGCTTTTGCGATTTTACCTTATCTATTTTTGCGCCAACCAAATCCAGATTTTCCGGGCAAGAAGAATTGGTTTATTAAGCTACTAGATTCTCGAATTACCGGAACATTGTTGCTTATTAGCGCTATAGGTTTAGTTGGGTACGGGTTGATAAATGGCGATTGGGCAGATTTTGCACAGCAATGGCAAACCAATCGGTTTATTAATGTGATGAGTCTAGATTTTTGTCTGCTCAGTTTGTTACCGTCAGTGTTAATTAGCGATGATATGGCGCGGCGCAATATGGATAATCCTACCCTGTTTTGGATCGCCGCATTGATACCACTATTTGGCAGCTTAATTTATTTATCTTGGCGATCGCCAATACCTGAAAAGAGCGAACAATTATCTAAAGCACAAGCAGTATCTACATAATTAGTTAGACGTTGTTGCTGTAGGTTATCCATTTTAATTACATTAGCCTACTTGCTTTGTAAAATTATGCTCAGAAAAATTGCGTTGTGGTCGGTATGGGCGGGATTTATTGCTTACGTTTTCCTCCTATCACGGCCTCTACATTTGTCAGAAACAATCGCCCTACTAATAAACATATTAACTTTTCAATGGGGAGAAGTTAATGCAATTATTTTGTCACTATTTGCCTTAGTAGGGGTTTGGCTACTCATCTATAATTGCTTGCTATTTATTGATGGAAGAATGCAAAAAATTCCTTTTTGGGTTTTTGCTTTAGCTTCGGTAGGATCGGGTGTAATTGGACTAATACCTTATTTGGCATTGCGAGAACCAAATCAAGAATTTGAAGGAAAAAAAGACAGCTTTTTAAACTTACTAGATTCTCGTTCTACAGGCATTGTTTTGGCTGTATTTACAGTTTTTGTAGTCGGTTACGGCGTATTTGCTGGAAATTGGGCAGATTATATTCACCAATTTCAAAGCGATCGCTTTATTAATGGTATGAGTTTAGCATTTTGCTTATTTGCGGTGCTGTTTTCGACAGTTTTGGGCGACGATATGGCAAGGCGTGGTTGGTTAAAAGATTCTCAACTATTTTGGGTAATAGCTTTAGTACCGTTATTTGGGGCGTTACTGTATTTGTGCATCCGTCCGTCATTAATTGAATCTACAAGCTAGGGTGGAGATACGCCTATTTTTTAGTTGGAAATGATTAGTCGAAGAAGAAATATTGTTAGATTAATTAGACAAATATTTGCAGTATTTCAGTATAGCGGACGGGCGCTGGAATTGGTATGGAACACCAGCCGCAGTCTGACAATGATTTTAGCAGTTTTAACGGTGGTAGCTGGTTTACTGCCCGCCGCGATCGCCTATATTGGAAAATTAATTGTTGATAGCGTTATACTTGCTTCTCAATCGGGATTAGATAGCGATCGTAATCGAGCTTTTATCTATTTGGGAATAGAGGCTATTGTAGTTGCAATCCTTACAGGCAGCCAAAGAGGTCTAACTATTGCTCAATCATTACTGCGGGTGTTATTAGGGCAAAAAGTTAATGTTTTAATTCTCGAAAAAGCGTTAACTCTGGATCTCGCTCACTTTGAAGACTCAGAATTTTATGACAAAATGAGTCGGGCGCGGCGAGAAGCTTCTAGTCGTCCTTTAAGTTTAGTTAGCGGTACTTTCAAATTAGTTCAAGATACTATTTCTTTAGCTACCTACGGCGGCTTGCTGTTGCAATTTTCTGGCTGGGTAGTAATTGTCTTAATTCTCGCGGCGATACCTGCTTTTATTGCTGAAACTAAATTTGCTGGCGTAGCTTTTCGCTTATTTCGTTGGCGCGCGCCAGAAACGCGAGAACAAACTTATTTAGAAACCTTAATTGCTAGAGAAGATTTTGCTAAAGAAGTACAGTTGTATGGGCTTGGTGCAATGCTACTACAGCGTTATCGAGATATTTTTAATCGATTGTACTCTGAAGACCGCGCTTTGACCCTAAAAAGAGGAATATGGGGCTATTTGCTAGGATTAGTCAGTACGTCGGCTTTTTACATTGCCTACCTGTGGATTGTCATGGAGGCGATCGCGTCGCGCATCTCTCTAGGGGATATGACAATGTATTTAATTGTATTTCGCCAAGGACAAACTACTTTTGCCAGCTTTCTTAGTTCTATCGGTGGAATGTACGAAGACAACTTATATCTATCTAATTTGTATGAGTTTCTAGAACAAGATATTCCGCAACCATTGGGTAAACGTACCAAAGGCTTGATTCCTGGGGATGGCTTGCGATTTGAAAATGTTTCTTTTACTTACGCGGGTAGTCTGCAACCTGCTTTAAAAAACGTTTCGCTGCACCTAAAACCAGGCAGAAAGTTAGCAATAGTGGGCGCTAATGGTTCGGGCAAAACCACTCTAATCAAGCTCTTAACGCGGCTGTATAGCCCTAGTAACGGGCGAATTGTTTTAGATGGGGTAGATTTGCAAGAATGGGATATGGCGGCGCTGCACAAGCGAATTGGGGTAATATTTCAAAACTTTGTTCGCTATCAATTCACTGTTGGTGAAAATGTCGGCGTTGGCGATGTGGAACACTTAGAAGACGCAGCTAGGTGGAAAACTGCCGCCGAAAAAGGAATGGCTTTACCATTTGTAGAAAAAATGCCCGATAAATTTCAAACACAGTTAGGGCGTTGGTTTAAGGATGGACAAGAATTGTCGGGGGGAGAGTGGCAAAAAATCGCTTTATCTCGCGCTTTTATGCGAACTAAAGCCGATATTTTAGTGTTGGACGAACCCACCGCCGCCATGGATGCAGAGGCGGAAGTACAAATATTTGACCGTTTTCGGAGTTTGGCAAAACATCAAATGGCAATACTAATTTCTCACCGCTTTTCTACCGTTAGAATGGCAGATGCGATCGCAGTTTTAGCCGATGGCGAATTGATCGAACAAGGAACCCACGAGGAGTTACTAGCCGCTAATGGTCGCTATGCAAGGCTTTTTACCCTCCAAGCGGCAGGGTATCACTAAAACAGATTTTGTTAAAAAAACTTGTTGTTCTAGCGCGGATTACGTGTGTAAATGTCTAGAGCAGTAATTAAAGCTTTGCCTGTTAGTGTCCGGTATCAAATTGTTGCCAGGTTCTGTGAGGCAGTGTTTTGAAGTTTAATGATGGACTGAGCGGTAAGCTTTGATTAAGTATTACTACACTGTTAAATATGGGTACTTTGTACTCAGAATGATATTGACTCTGAGATTAAAACGCAACCTATGAATAATACAGAAGCTATTTTGGAAGTATGTGTATCTCCTAATCGATCTGACCTTTTTGAGATATTTAAAGATATTGCTCTTAATAGCGGTTTAGAATATTCTGAGTCATCAACGATGTTTATGTGTGATGCAGTTGCTCGGTCAAGTAACTTAATATCAAATAATATAAGGTTTGTTACAGCACTATCAACACTTGCCAGTTTTCTGATTCAAATACAGCCAACAATTCAAGAACTGATTAAGGCTAATGCCTCAAAAAGTATAACTGTGAGTTGCCGAGATCGAAAAATAGACATAAGAGGAGAAAATGACATTAAAGAGGTCATTTCTTTGGTGAAAGAGTTTGACTGTAAATCGAATAGCAAACATTTAACTCAAAATGAGGGCAAAGTCACCAAATAACTATATTTGAATATTTACTAAAAACTAAAGAGGCTTTTCTCTACTCCTGACTACCGTGTACTTTACTTCACAAACTGGTGTAAATTTTCACTTCTTCAGCCACTTTATAACAGAGCAAAGGCTGAATCCGTCAGACGAACCTTACAGTTACAACTTGTGCTATGCCATACCCTCATAGCAATTAGCTTTCCAGTAAATCAGGAAGGCGATCGCCCAAGCGGTTTTTTTTGTAATTGCTGTTCGTAGCGCTACTTAGAAATCCCTGCATTTGAGGAAAGAATGATGTGTTTAAAATAAATACCCCCACTCTCAATTAAAAGAGCAGGGGCTGCGGAATGAAGCTTTATCCAGAAGGTTTAACTTACACGAGCTTGAGGTCGGAATACTCAGCCAATAAGTCATCAGCCGTTAAAGTATCGCCTTCAGCTTGGGGAGTCCAAAGCACTTCAATTGCTAGCAATCTATCTCCAGATACTCCGCCCAAAACTCGCAGCGCTTGGCGTAAATCGTCTGCACTGTTGATTTGAGGCATTTCTAAATTACCTAAAGTTGCTGCCAGCAAGGTTACAACAATATACTCTCCAGGTCCTTCAGTAATTAGCGTCGTTGGGTTATCTAACGCGCCACCAGCCGCAGGTAAAGCACCTTTAGGAGTTACACCTTTTAACTGGTTATTGAAATTAGAAAGAGTTTCTTCTGTAAACTTACTGCGCTCTGCTAATGCCAAACGATTAAACTGAGATTCTGCCGCAGTTAAGAGCGCTTTTTGACTATTTCCCGCCGCATAAGACCAGTATTCGGGGTGACGTAGTAAAGCTAAAGAGGTTTCTTGCAATACTTCGGCACGTCCTTCAGGGGAATTAGTATCAGCAGTTTCGGCTATGCGATTGAGTTCTGCTTGCAGTTCACGGGCATTAGCCAGCATACCTACTTGCAAGCGATTAATTGAAACGCTGGGATTGTCGCTGTATTGCGCTTCGTCTTCGCCACCACTAGCACGGCGAAAGCTTTGCAATAGAAAATTGCCGATCGCTAGGGCAATTAAGATTGTAAATAAACCGCCAAAACCGCCACCAATCCCAAAGAAGGGAAACACAAAGGGAAACCCAAAACCACCGCCGGGGTAGCCATAACCATATCCATACCCACCACCTGGAGGCGCATAGGTACGGCTAGGAGGAGCGTAGGTACGACTGGGCGCTCTAAACGATCCGCCACCAATGCGTCCGCCACTACCACGAGCCGCTAAAGCACCATCAGCGTGTCCTAGCGCTAAAGCAAAGATAAGTCCGAGGACAAATAAAGGTTTTAAAAGTGGTTTGATTGCCGAAAGCAGTTTGTTACGCATAACAGAATTCCTAAAAAAACAATTTGTTGGCTCTGGTATCTCTTAAAATCTAGAGATAAATCTTCAGACAGCCCGTGCTGACATCAGCCAGATTGCAAAAACTCATGAGGGGAATTTTTGCTGCTACGTTTACCTTTAATCAGGCTACCTTTCTAATTTATCGTTTCTCATCCTTCTAGAGGATCGATTTTTATAGGAGATTACCTAGGGAGATAACCGAACATATATTTAGCCACCGCCAACAATTGTCACAACTTCTAACAAGTCGCCTGATTGAATTAGTGTCTCTGTCCAAAATTGCCGATGCAGAATCTCGCCGTTGTATTCTACCGCCACTAGGCGCGGGTTAAACCCCAACAGTTCCAGCACTTGGGGTAACAACAAACCTTCGTTACAGGTAAAAGTTTCGCCATTTACTTGCAAGGCGATCGCGTTAGGCATGATTGTCTGAGTAATCTGGGGGTAAACTTTGCATCGACTGGCGGCGATTTAATTGCGCCAAAAAGTATTGAGTAATTAGGGTTGGATGCTGCGCTTGCATCAAACTTCTTACTACTGCTACTCGTTCGCCTCCGGCGGCAACAACATCATTAACATTATTTACACTAATCCCCCCGATCGCAAACCAAGGAATAGTTGCATACTTAGCCGCGTAACGCACGTAATCTAACCCGGCGGCGGCTTTACCTGGTTTTGTTGGCGTTTCGTAAACTGGGCCCACACCAATATAATCAGCCCCTTGCTCGATGGCTTGCTGCATTTCTTCGGGGTTAGTTGTCGAACTGCCAATAATTTTTTGCGATCCGAGTAATTGTCTAGCTACGCTCACAGGAGTGTCTTGCTGTCCTAAATGCACGCCATCAGTATTTATAGCCATGGCGATATCTAGGCGATCGTTGATGATAAATAACGCCCCGTACTGATGGCAAAGTTGACAGAGTTTATCTGCGGTGGTTAGACGTTCGCGATCGTCGGTGGTTTTGTCGCGGTACTGTACTAAAGTCAATCCACCTTGTAATGCTGCTTCGACAATATTAAATAAGCGATCGCTTGGGGAGGTAACAAAGTACAACTTCGACTCTGCAAGTATTTGTTGACGCTGATAGCCTAGCAAATAACTTTCAAGGGTATAAACTCGATAGCGAATTTGTTTAAACGCGCCCCCCATTGTCGGGTGATAAAGTTTGCCGTATTCTTCCAATACCCTTAATGCTTCTTGAACGCGCGCGAAATTTACTTGCAACAATTGCTCGATACTAGCCCGTTGTTGCTCTTGGGGATGAGTTAGTTCTGTACCCGGATCGCCGGGAGTGTCTCGCGCTGCTCGTAGTTCGGGGGTATGCCAACTAGCTAACTCTTGACGTAATTGCTTACATTCATCAGTCAACTTGACGCTATTGATACCAAAGCGACACCATTCTTCAATAATTCTTAACCCTTCGCGGGCGCGGTCTAAATTGGCATCCAAGATACGACAAATTGTTGCCTGCACTTGTACTCCTTGGTTATGTCTGTTGACCATCAATAACATTAGCAATAGTTTTTTTATCCTATCAGCCAATGTTCCTGTTTCCACAATGTAACAGTTACTTGACAAGGAATGGTTATCTATTAGTATAAGCTTTGCCCACCTTAGAGTTGCAGTGCTATTAACGGATAACTTACTGATTAACAACTAAACATAACTATTTTTTCAGCCATTGATTTTATCTAGCATCGGCGGTATAAACAAAACAAATATATAAAATTAGCCAACTCTTAACACTTAGTAGCCGAAAACAAACTATTTGCGCTCGGCAGGCAACTAACCAATTCTTATTGTTGTCCTTGAAGAATGCCACAATTGTAAATTTAGAAATTGATTAAAGGAGTGCCGTGAAGAATTTCCTAGATCATCCTAACTATCTTTTTAAGATCGCAAAAACTTGTAATTATTTAATTATGCCTGTATTGGGCTTGACAGCTTTTACTGGATTGTGTTATGGCAATTTAGCCTTAGCGCAACTGCCTGTTATTGACAACGTAGTTGCTCAAGTACCCACTGCTACAAATAAGTTATTTGTGAACCCCGCAGGAAATGGGACGGGTAACGGCAGCGAAGTTGCGCCCTTTAAAACTATCACCCAAGCATTGCAAGCCGCCGGAGATAATAGCGCGATCGTTCTGGCTAATGGAACTTATAGCGCCGAATCGGGTGAGACATTTCCTTTAGTCCTCAAAAGCGGTGTATCTATCATTGGCAATTCTCCATCGCGGGGGCGCGATATTGTTATCAATGGCGGCGGTGCTTATATGAGCCGTACCTTTGCTAGGCAAAATATTACAATGTTGGGGGCAAACAATGCCACTATTTCGGGAGTAACTATTACAAATACCAATCCGCGCGGTTATGGGTTGTGGATTGAATCGAGTAGTCCTACCGTTAGAGACAATACTTTTACAGGTAGCAAACATGATGGTATCTCAATTACCGGAAGTAGTGCGCCAAAGATTTTCGGCAACTATTTTTATCTTAACGGCGCTAACGGGATGACAATTTATGGCACATCAGCGCCAGAAATTCAGGAAAATGTATTTGAAAAAACTGGGTTTGGAATTAATATTGCTCAAAAAGCAGCCCCCATTATTATCAACAACCGCATAGGGCAAAATCGGTCTGGGATAGTGACTCAAGCTAGTGCGCGCCCAGTATTGCGCGGTAATATTATTGAAAATAATACCGAAGATGGATTAGTGGCAATTTCTAGTAGCTTGCCAGATTTGGGAACCAAAGCCCAGCCGGGAAAAAATGTTTTTCGCCAAAACGGTCGCTTTGATATTAATAGCAGCGCCTCCAAACAGGTATTGGTAGCCTTTGGCAATCAATTAGAGGGCGATCGCATTAGTGGTAACTTAGACTTAAGCGGTACGGTCAACCCAACTCAACCTCAAATTGCCCAAAATGTTCCTAGCATCAGCACTCAGCCGATTAAACCTGTAGTAACACCGATAGCTAAGACTACAGCATCGCAATTATCACCAGTCTCTGTTGGGAATATTCAACCATCAAAAACTACCGCGTCGCTATTACCCCCACCTCCTTTAGGTAATATACCTTCTACCGCCGCATCACCTACTAGCGGTGTAGCTTCTACCCAAAGCATTGAAATAATTGTCCCGCCGCCAGAAAATTCTACCAACACGCCGATTATCGAAGTTGCGGCTAGTGTTTCTCAAGGTGGCGATACCGCCAATGTTTCCCAAGTTGATATTCCGCCACCGCCAATTGCATCCGGGCAAATTAACCCGCCCGCAACGATAGACAAAAATTTAAACTTACCAGTATTGCAATCTGCCCAAATTGACGAAGCGGAACTTTTACCCGTACCTGGGGGTAATATTCCTGTTGGCAATAGCCGTAAATTACCTAAAGTACCCGTGCCGCAAAATGTTAATGCAACTTTAGATAGTAGTCCGCCCTTACCGCCAACTCAAGCTACAAGCCTTGGTTTGCGTTATCGGGTGGTGGTAGCCGCCGATAGTAAAAGTCAACAAGACCAAGTACGAAGTCTTGTACCGGGAGCATTTAGAACCTTTAATAATGGTAAGGTGCTGATGCAAGTAGGAGCTTTTAGCGATCGCGCTAAGGCTTTGGAAATGCAGCAATATTTAGGTAGCCAAGGGATGACAGGCACGATCGAACAGTTGAACTAACTAAAAACTGCCTAAATATTCGCTCCTATACCCTTAGATAGAGGCAGCCTTTGCTATTTGGTAGCTAGGTTTACAGGCATTAAATATATATTCGCCTTCATACCTTAAATGGATGGCATTGCCAATTATTAGTTAATAGAGGAATGATTAATGTTATCGTCTCTAGCAGAACGTTTGAATGCAGAGCGAAATCGCCGATTTGTAGGACGTAAAAACGAAATTGAATTGTTTGAAAAGGCGATCGCAGCTTTAGAATTACCTTTTTATTTACTCTATATATTTGGTCCTGGTGGTGTCGGTAAAACTAGCTTACTCAAACAATTTAGTCGTCTAAGCAACAGCCATGCTACGACAATTTATTTAGATGCCCGTAATTTAGATCCGACACCAGAATCTTTTATTAATGCTTTAAAAGTATTATTACATCTAGATTCCTCTGAATCTCCTTTGCAAAAACTTGCCTCTCAAAATCAACGGCAAGTTATTTTTCTAGATACTTACGAAGTTTTAACACCGTTAGATCGGTGGATGCGGGAGGTATTTTTACCGCAATTAACAGAAAATACGCTAATAGTTATAGCTAGTCGTCAAGCCCCCTCCGCAGCTTGGCGCACTGATGAAGGTTGGCAAGCCCTAATTAAAATTTTGCCCCTACGCAATCTTAGCCCCGAAGAAAGCCAAAGTTATCTTAGCAAACGAGATATTCCAGCCACAGCACACCAAACCGTTGTAGATTTTACTCATGGCTATCCTTTAGCTTTGTCGTTAATTGCTGATGTATTTGCTCAAGACGGGCAAATCTCCTTTCAACCGGAAGCTGTGCCAGATGTTATCAAAATTCTTTTGCAAAGATTTGTTCAAGATGTACCAACACCAGCCCATCGCATGGCTTTAGAAGCCTGTGTTTTAGTACGCATAACTACAGAAACTGTACTAGCACAAATGCTGAATCAAGGAGAAGTCCATGAATTATTTGAGTGGTTGCGATCGCTATCGTTTATTGAATCAGGACACTTTGGTTTATTTCCCCACGATTTAGCTAGAGAAGTGCTAATTAGTGACTTACGGTGGCGCAATACTCAGTGGTACGCCCAACTGCATCAACGCGCTCGTAATTACTATACTTTGCGATTGCAGCAAACCCAAGGTCAAGAGCAACATCGAGTATTATTCGATTACATTTTTCTACACCGCGATAATTCGGCGGTGCGTCCCCGGTTTGTTTGGCAAGAAAACAGTGGTTTGCAGACGGATGTAATTAGAGAAAGAGATTTGCCTGCTCTACTAAAAATAGTGGCAGAATATGAAGGCGAAGAGAGTGCAAAAATAGCCGCCCACTGGCTGACAAAGCAACCCCAAGGTACAATCGTTTTTCGGGATACAGAGCAACAGTTAGCGGGGTTTGTGATTATGGTAGCTTTGCATCAAGCTACTCAAGAAGACTTGGCAATCGATCCGGGCGCGATCGCGTGTCAGAATTATTTACAACGGCATGGCGCTCCCTTGCAGCCAGGTGAAGGTGTAACTTTATTCCGATTTTGGATGGCAAGAGATACTTATCAAGAAGTTTGCGCTACGCAGAGCTTAATTTTTATCAACTTTGTCCAACACCATAGATTAACAAAAGACCTTGCTTTTACCTTTTTTTGTTGTGCAAAACCAGATTTTTGGGCAGAAATGTTTGCTTATGCAGATTTAACACGCTTACCAGAGGCAGATTTTCAAGTCGGAGAAAAAAGTTACGGAGTTTACGGACATGATTGGCGAGTATTATCAGCCTCAGCGTGGCAAGAATTATTAGCACAAAGAGAAATTAATGCTTCCGCCCAAGCAGAGGTATCTAAAGAACCAGGAGAGGTATTGTTAGTTTTGAGTCAGACGGAATTTGCGAGCGCTGTCCAAGAAGCATTACGCAACTTTACTCGTACAGATATGCTGCACAAAAACCCGCTATTGCGATCGCGTTTGGTAGTAGAAATTAACAATTCTGGTGGAATGAGCGATCGTATTGCCGCCCTGCAAGCATTGGTAAAACAAGCCGTTGAATCACTCTCATCTTCACCACGAGACGAAAAACTCTATAGGGTTTTGCATCGTACTTATCTTCATCCTGAATTAACACAGGAAACGGCGGCGGAAGTATTGAATTTGCCTTTTAGTACCTATCGCCGTCATTTAAAAGCTGGAATGATGCGGGTAGTAAATATTTTATGGCAATGGGAAATTAATTAAGTAGTTGGGAATAGCTTAATTGCTGATGTTGCAGGGGCGACCCTTACTGTCTACAAAGTAGCATTTAGTAGAAATAGAATTATTGCTCGACCTGAAACTGCTCGTTTCTGGGGATGAATTTGCAGGCTTAAGAGTGGGATGTATAGTTGCGTCGGAATTTTCAACTTTTTTTGCACATAAAATGTTGAGATTCAACGTTCTACCATCGGTAGTTTCCATATAACAAATTGACGAATTAGTTTGAGGATTTAGAGTTTCTGGGTATTGATAGTTTGTCGATAGAGGACGAGCAAAGGTAGATTCAATCGAAAATGGAACTAATGCAGTGAAAATAGTAGCAGTTAAGCGTAATAATTGCTTGAACATTGGTGTTCTCCTAAGTTACCAACTGTTTAGTTAAAATCGCACCAGTCCAATTTGCATCAATGCCTGGGTTGTAATACCTAAGCCGAGTAATGCTACACAAAAAGCACTAATTGCAGGCAATACTCTAAATAAACGCCTTTGCAACGGTAGGCGATCGAATAGTTTTTTAGTGCGAACAAGCAGTAATCCTAAACCTGTAAGCACTGCCGCTAGTCCTAAACTAAACGCCAAAACCATTACAAGTCCAAAACCAACACGACCTAAAGCTATAGCACTCAGCAATACAACCAAGGCAGAGGGACAGGGAACAATACCTCCAGAAACGCCTAGAGTCAGCAGGCTACGCCAACTAGGGGGCGCTTCGTCAGCGATGGGAGGTACGTGAGAATGGTTGCTACCGCTATGATGATGAGAATGTCCATCGTGGCTGTGGGCATGAGGAGCATCATGGGAATGATGACTACCGCCATGATGGTGATGAGAATGTCCATTGTGGCTATGGGTATGAGGAGAATTTTGCAGTCGGCTAATAAACAAATTCAACCCAATCGCTACTACCATCAAACCCGATAGACAACTAAGCCAAGGGTATAACTGATCTGGGACAATAAAATTAGAGGCAAAAAGTGCTATCAACCCTAGAGCAAACACTGCCAGAGTGTGAGTAATAGTAGTTGTCAGTCCTAAAAATACGGCGTGTTGGGCAGTAGCGCGCGATCCTACTAAGTAAGCTCCAACGATAGTTTTTCCATGTCCTGGCGACATAGCGTGCATTCCTCCCCACAAAAAAGAAGCCGCGATCGCGATTAGCAAAGTTCCGGTTTGCTGCCATATCGAACCCTCAATTAAGATAAGTTCGCGGTTATTGGGATCGAATATATAGTTTTGTATCTGCTTGGGATAAATTATGGTGGCTAGACAACGAGCGGTAGATACTCCTGGCAAAAATAAATTGTAATTAAGCTTTAGTCCTTGAACGGGCTGAAGCCAGGTATAAGCCAATAACAAAGTGCTGTGAGTTCCTGCCGTAGTCTGCAAAGCAGCTTGGGTAGTTTCTTGTAAGGTAAAAGTCATTGCCGCGCGATCGCCTTTGTCATTAGTTAGAAGCAGGCGATCGCTAAAAAAGCTTTGTAACTGAGCTTTATGGCTGCCAACTTCGGTAACGGAAAGCTGATTGTCTTTGTTATCGTCTGCAAAGGCTATCAAACCTGTAGGAAAAGTCAGAGTTATTTGAGTTTGTGTTTCTCCCACAACAATTTGGGCCACCGACAAGTCCGCCCAATGAGCATAACTAGAACTAGCAAAAGTAAATGAAAGTAAAAGCGAGGCGATGAGGGAGATGATACTTAAGCCAACTAGCCGCCATTTTCTCTGCATATCAATTCACAACTAATATAAATTTTTTTAATTCACCCCTAATCCAACTCCAAGCCCTAATGCCTTTTGAGCTTGAGCATCAAATTGGGGATCTATTTTTTGAGCCAGTTGAAAGAATTTATTAGCTTGGGATGTATTGCCTAACTGTCGTTCAATCATGCCAGATTGATAAAATATGCCAGCATCGCGGATGCTCCAACGCCGCGCTTGATTCATGGCTTGTTGCGCTTCTTGCCAACGTCCAGAACGACTAAGAGCTAGAGCTAAAGTCGCTAGAGTCTCGGCATCGCGGCGATCGCCTAATTCTTTCTGCATCAAGTTAAGGGCTTCAGCTACAGTTTCAGAGCGATAATCTTCTAGCAACAACTGCGCCAATTCCTTTCGATGCCCAAAACCAACTAAATCTTCTCTCAACCGTGCTTCAGCTTGACTTCGCCACTTTTTCGCCGCCAAAAAGTTGCCTTGTAATTCTTGAGCGCGAGCCATTCCCCGCAACACCACATGATCGTATACGGTGGGAGACTTATTGACTAATTGAAAAAATTGCGAATAAAGTTTCTCGGCGGCTTGGTAATTGCCCAGTCGAATCTCTAACTGAGCTTGATTTAAAAGTGCTGGAGCATATTGGGGAGTTATTTTCAATACTTCTTGGTAGAGCGTACGGGCTTGTTCTAGCTGCCCTTGCTTGTAGTAAAGCCGACCGAGGAGAGTTCGCGCCCAAACCGAGCTACCCGTCTCCCCTGGTTCTTCTATTGCTATAGCTTGCTGAAGATTTTGCATTGCCTCTTTGTCTTTGCCCTGGGCTACTTTTGCTAAAGCGTGTAACGTCAAAGATCCAAGAGTAGGCACTCCCTTGACTAAAGCTTCCGCCGCTTGATTGGCTTTATCCACCTTACCAATTGCCAGGTTTGATGTAACCAAGATTCCTAAAGCACTGTCACTAGGAGCTTTTTGAGCTAATTGAATCGCTTGAGCAAAGTTATGTCTCGCTTCATTCACCTTAGCTAGAGCTAAAACCGCTTCTTGATTATCAAAAGGCAATTTAGCTAAAGATTCTTGCGCCGCTTGCTCTGCCATTAGATACCAACTAACATCTCCTGAAGCACGAGCCATTTTGAGGTAGGCTGTAGCGAGGGAGGCTCTATCTAAACCACCATCAGGATTTTGGCGGATACGTTGTTGATAAAAACTAATTTCCCTGCCAAGCTCTAGGGTAACAGTGCCGGATGAAGAACGAACTAAATTGTATTGGTAAGGGCGATCGCTTCTAGTTCGCTCTATAAGATATAAACCTAGCCCGAAACTAGCAACGGGTAATACCATCAAAAACAATAACCACAAACGTTTTACCGCTTCTGGGGTTGAATTTTTACTTTTTTCACAATTAATAGCTTTCATGGCATTTATACAAAAAAGTCTTTACTACTAAGCGGTTGCGCTTAGTAGCAAGCAAACAGTTAAAGCAGAGTTAATTAGGTAGAGCTAAGTAAGGAAAAGAGGTTAATAGCGGATTGTGTCCTTGGGCTGGGTTGCCTGGTGTACCATCGTAGGAAACGTTATCGCCAGCGATCGCGCCATTTGTTAACACGCTTAAAGTAATGTCTATTACGTCATCTTTGAGCAAGCGACCGCGAATCGGGCTACCTTTAGCGTTAAGGGCATTACCGTACCCACTGATGTTAGTGGTGTCAATTCGCATCACATCGGGTAAAAATGCCCCCAATAGGGCATTAGTACGCTCGTCATTATTGCCAACAGCTTTGAGGGTTTTAGCCGCTTCAGCAACAATTGGTGCAGCGATATTAGCGGCGGGTTGTTGACCAGCTAAAGCCGCAGCTTCAAAGTCAGGTCCAACGCTGTTTAGGGCATTGAGGTAGTCATTAGTAACAATTAAGCCTTCATTAATGGCTGGTCTAGCTAACCGCTCAACTTGATTGTATTTATTACCCGCTCCAGCTACAGAGATTGTTTGCCAAACATCAAAAGTTGTTGCTGTAGTTGAGCCTTGAAGAAATCTAATTGGTACGCGCACGGCGATCGCATTGACGTTATAGCCTTTAGCAAAGTCAACGGCGGTGCTAGTGGGGCGAAAACCTACTGCCGGACCAATTCCTAATGCTCCAGCACGGACTCGAAAATACTGTTCTACATCAAAGAAAAATGGATCTTCTCGCAACCCAGCAAATACGCTTAAATTAGAGCCATTTACTGAAACCTGCTTAACTATTGGATTTGATGCGTTACTAATTGGGGTAGTCGTTCCTATTGCTAGGTTACTTGTCGTACCGTCGCGCAGAGTAGTTAGTTTAATGTTTTGTTGACCATTGGCCTTGGGCGCACCAAATTCAAATCGTAGAGTTACATCCGGTTTACCCGTAGGCGTAGCGTTATTATCTGCTATGCGAGTAACATTAAATTCGTATCGCGCTCTGGTACTGAAGTAATATTGTTGACGAGCGACCGATCGCGGGTTTGTATTCATAATAAAGACCAAATCTTTACTACTAGCTTGAAGATTTTGATCGCTTTCCCGAAATACATATAAATCTGTCAAATTGAGGTTGCGACCTTTAGTATCAACTTCACCATCATCATGATCGGAGGTCTTGGCATATTGTGGCAAAGTTACTGCAGTTAGAGCAATTCCTAGTGCTAATCCTCCTAAAGCAATAATTTTAATTAAATTCTGTTGAACCGCATTTTTTTGGGTTGCCATGTTGACTTATCCTTTAGTTACCTAGTTTTGAACTTTTACTACACCAGAAACTTGTTTTAATCTTTAAAGTTGTGATGCTTAGATTAATTATTTTTAAATCGGAAAATTTGCCAATTTGATAAGTTTTTAACCTCCCAATTTCATCGATAGTGGTTAAAGTCTTGCAACTATCTAGTTGTTTTTTAGTTAAAAACAAGCCAAATTTAAGAAGCTTGCATCATCCAAAAACAAAACAGTTTTTGGCAAGCATCAAACTTACCTCTTGCTTGACTTTTTTTTCATTTTCCTAGCCGCACCCCAAGCACTGAGAGACAATATACCTAGTATTGATGTCGGCTCAGGCACAGCTTTAGCGCCGCTTAAAGCGATCTCATAACGTCCATTAGTAGCACTTGTGCCAGCAAAATCTGTCAAAACAGAATTAGTATTGCTCGGTAAAACTTCTCCATCTATAGCATTAGGAAAAATACTTGCTCCATTACTTACAGGATTGTAGCCAGAACTAGAAATTGCTAAATAATAAATGCCATCTTCAACAGGAGAAAACCCACTTGATGAAAGGGTAGCTTGTAAAGAGCCAAAACTGTCATCATTTGCATATAATCCCCTACCAGCAGAGTCAAATAAAAACAACTGCGGATCGGTAGCTAATTCTGTGGGAATACCTAAAAGATCGTCAGTTGGAATTTGATCTGTTTGGGCATTTCTAGTTGTAGCTGAAAATGTCTGACCCCCCGTTAAAGAGATTTGAAATAAATCAGCATCATTGTCAAATAAAGTGCCAGAGATTGAATCTAATGAAAATGTCCCCGATGAGATGACTTGGGCTGTATTAAGATTGTCACCAGCCTCACTACTTTCAGCAAACGTTACAGCTTGTGCTTGCCCTGCATAAAATACTGTTAGCAGCATCGGAATAGCTGTTATAAATTTTTTCATCTATAATAGGTCCTTGGTTGTACTATCCTTTCGAGATCGAAATAGCATCATAATCTGAGTTATGCTCAACTTTTGAGCTAAACGCAGATAATAAGATCTCGATCTCAGTTCTTTCTGCCCTCAAAACACACACAAATACTTATTAGGAGTGTAGATTTAGGGCAAATTTTCACCCCACTTGCAAACATCAGTACCTTAGAACGATCGACTACTCACTTTCCAGTTCAAAAATTATTCACTTTCTACTCATTTACATATACAGAGTGTGAAGATAAAAGGTGATTTTGGCGTTACATGTGACATTATTGTCAAGCCCAAAAAGTTATAAATATCAAACTTTTGAAAACAGAAGATAGTATTCTTCTAAATTAAAAACTAATGAAGCAATGGAGTTAGTAATATTTATTGGCTTGCAGGCTGCCGGAAAAACTACTTTCTATCACAATAATTTTGCGGCAACACATCAGCACATTAGTAAAGACTTATTTCCTAATAATAAAAACAAAAATAGAAGACAAACTCAATTAATTACTGCCGCTCTAGAGGAGGGGAAGTCTGTAGTTATTGATAATACAAACCCGACAAGTGTTGAACGCGCTCTACTAATTGAAATTGGCAATAGTTACAACTGTAAAATTATTGGTTATTATTTTGATTTGCCTCTTAATTTATGTTTGGAGCGCAATCAACAACGAATTGGTAAAGCAAAAGTTCCAGAAATTGGAATTTTTGCAACAGTGAAAAAATTAACACGCCCTAGTTATAGTGAAGGTTTCGATTATTTATTTGATATTAATTTAGAGTCACTGCTTGCTTAAGGAAACCTATAGGTAGCGATAGTTTTGAAGATAAAATGCGAAGGTGCGAATATTTCCATAACTTGCGAATTATAACTGGGGCGTGGGTAATAACTCGCGTTGATGGCAGTTTTTTAAAGTTTACTGAATCGCGCTTTGAAAAGTCTTTTGATTAAAGTTTCATGAAATAATAGCAAAAACCACCGAAATATTACTGCAAGAATTTTAAGGCATCTATGCTTATATAGAAAGTGATAAAATCTCAATTCTTTGTGGCCAAACTGTGATTTTTTCGACCGCAGTTTAGAAAAGATTGTCGTAATTTCCGCAGGAATTGCTAGTGCTAACTTTACACATATTTGTCACAAGATGCCTTCGCAATACATTGCGCCCCTGCGAGTGATATTTGTGAATCAGAGAAAATCGTTATAGTTACTTTGCTACAAATTAAGCCTGAGGCAAAATAATTATCTCCACTCGCCTTGCAATCCAAAAGCAGCCCAATAATAAGGCGATTCCCATTTGTCTTGTTTCCACAATTCTATTTGTGCGGCTCTTAAAGCGGCGGCAGGCTTCAAACCTTTTTTCAACATTGCTGTATAAAACTTGCTCATCAATTCGGCGGTGGCGCGATCGTCTACGCTCCATAAACTTACTACTACTCGCGGAGCGCCTGCATACATGAAGCCTCTTGTCAAGCCTAGAACGCCTTCTCCTCGTACTTGTTCCCCTAAACCTGTTTGACAAGCGCTAAGTACAACTAATTCGGCAGGCAAATTGAGATTATATATTTCATTTAGGCGCAAAAAGCCATTTTGCGGCACACCTTTTTCGTTTACCAGCGACAGCACCACACCAGACAACTCTGGATTAATGCTATTGAGGATGCCATGAGTTGCAAAATGAATAATTCGATATTGGCTAAGATTTGGGCTAGTAACCGCCGCGCGATCGCTCTTAAAATCAAAAGTATGGGAAGTCTCGCTAGGAGGTACAAGAGCTAAAATTTGCTCGGCTTCAAGTCTCGTACCAGGTAAACGGGTGAAGGTAACGCCAGCTTGGTTGGCGGATCTCTGCAAGGGAGAGTTTTTGTCAGTAAGTGGAGTAGATGTTGCAGTTTTTAATCTTGCGTCATCAGTGGTAAATACCGGATCGGCGAAGATTGCTACAGTTTTAGGCGCAGGTTTACGCCCCATTAGTTCGCGCCGCAATACGTCAATTGTAGAAGCCGAGGGCAAGCTAACAAGTTCATGCTCGACTAATAAAGGTGTATTGTTGCCATTTGGTACGGGTAAAGCGGCAAATGGCACGTATTGCAATGCGCCATCGCTGACTATTACTAAGCGTTTTTTGCCAATTTGTTTTGCTACAGGTTTTAAGAGAATATTGCTTAAATTATCGCCAGCTTTAGCTAAGTTTTGCCTCCTCAAACCAAAACGTTTATCGGTAACTAATTGGTAATACTGCTTGGCAATGGTTTCAATTTCTGATTGGGAGGGCAATTCGTAGCTAGTTAAAGAGTTAGCTGTTACCGCCCACAAATAGCTACGTTTTTCGCCTAGAGAGTATTCCAGCAATAGGGTATCGGGATCTAGAAGTTTTTGAATTTGGGTTATTTTCAGCGCTTGAGGCTGAGTTAAGGCGGCATATTGGGGGCTTGTCGTCCGAATTTGAGCTTGCAAGTCTTGGTATTGTTTTAGTAGTTCAGAAACTTGTTTATCTACGGCGGCGGCTTGCTCTAGAGTTGGTTTAGCGCTAAGGACATTTACCCGTTGAGTTTCGGCGATGTTTAACTTTGTTTGTAACTCCCGTTGTTTTGTCAGTAGTTGCGGCTCTATCCCTTTACGGATATCTGCGTTAGCTTCGGTGAGAATTTCTAGCAAACTACGGGCGCGGGCGCGATCGCTTACTTCTAACGCTTCTGCATCATGCCCGGCTTTTGGCTCTTTTTTATGCCACTGCATGAGTAAGTCTGTATAAAACTCGTAGTATTTCTGCACTGAAGCAAAATATGTAGCCCTTAACTCTTTACTAGCGATTTTGGTGCGTAAGGTTTCCACCACAGAAATCGCTGCTTTAATTTGGGTTTGAGCTTGAGGAAAATTGCCTCTAGCTCTTTCGCTATTGGCAATATTGTATAAGCTTTCAGCAACTCCAGATTTATCGCCTATACTTTGCCAAACTCTTAAAGCATTGTTGTAAGACGCGATCGCGCTAGGATAATTTGCTTGAGCGTTGTAAGTTTTACCAATATTATCTAGTGTTGGCGCGGCAGCCACTCGAATACCCAATTGCTGCCAGGTTTTTAATGCTGCATTTGAAACTTCTAAAGCTCGAAGATAATCTCCAGCAGCTAAATACACTCTCCCCATTAAAGCTAAAGCAGAGGCTTCAGCAAAAGGAATTTTTTGGGAACGCGCAATAGTTAGGGCGGTATTAGCCGATTCTAGAGCTTTGGGATAATCTTTCAATGATTCGTAGGTTCTAATTACCCCGGTAAGCGTTGAAAATTCTCGAAAGAAGTCGCCGGAAGCTCGTCTTACAGCTAATGCTTGATTGTAATAATCTAAGGCTTGGCGATAATCTCCCGATAAGCGGTATACACTGCCAATATTATCTAGAGTTTGCCCTTCTTGGGTGCGATCGCCTATAGAGCGAAAAATTGTCAATGCAGACTTATGGAAGTCAACACTTTGCTGATTGATAATCACCTAAAGAACTATAAACTTGGGCAATATTATTGAGCGCTACCGCTTCACCAGGGCGATCTTTAACGGCTCTTTGCAAAGTTAACGCCTTATTGTAAGCATCAAGGGCTTGTTGATAATCCCCTAAAGAATTGTAAATTCCGGCAATATTAACCAACGTAAAAGCCTCGCGTGCGCGATCGCCTACAGCTTGTTGCAAATTTAATGCCTTATTCAAAACTTCTAGGGCTTTTTGCTTCTCGCCTGTTTGATCGTAAGCAAAGCTAAGTTGATTGAGAGTTTCAGCTTCCGCTACACGGTTGCCTGATGCTTGAAGTAGGGTTATGGCTTGATTGTAGCGCTCTATGGCTTTGGGATAATTGCCTGATACACCGTAGCTTGCAGCAATTCCACTTAGGGTTGCAGCGCGATCGACAGAACTCCCTACGCCCGATTGTTGAATTTATAAGGCTTGATTATAAATTTCTATAGCTTTTTGGCTTTGATTTAATGAAGTGTAAAAAGTGCCTAAGCCTTGCAAAGTTGCTACAACTCCAGCTTTATTCCCGTTTGTTTTTTGAATTTCTAAAGCTTGGTTGTAAGCATCTAGCGCTTGCTGATTTTCGCCTAAAGAAGTATAAATTCTGCCTAAATTGCTTAACGTACTAGCAACTCCAGCAAGATCGTTTGTACTGCGTTGAATTGCTAGTGCCTGGTTGTAGGAATCAATTACTTTAGCAGTATCGTCTAAAGAAGCATAAACTCCCCCTAGGGTAATTAAAGCTGATGCTAGCTCGGTTGGTTTTTTTTCGGCTCTAAATATTGCCAAAGATTGGTTGTAGTATTCAATCGCTTTTTGTTTTTCGCCCAAGTTTGAGTAAACTCCAGCAACAGAAGTGAGTATAATTGCTTCGCCATAGCGATCGCCTAAAGCACGCATTATTTCTAAGGCTTGCAGATAATTTTCTAAAGCTTTAGGGTAGTCGTTTCCTAGCAAGTAAGTTAAACCAATTCCTTGAAATGCCAAAGCAATAGCAGCGCGATCGCCTATTTTTCGCCCAATTGCCAAAGCTTGCTCGTATTTAGCCAGCGCCTCGATCCGCGACTGATTTGTTCCTTGTCTTAAAAGCTGTAGCGCTTCCTCTAATAATTTTTGTCCTTCGCTGTTAGCAGCAGCTTGGGTATTGAGGCTAGGCGGTGGTTGAGTTATGCTACCAAGAGTTTGAGCGGCGACGATTTGCGATAATAGTAAAACGCTGAGACTAATAGTAAAGGTACGATAGAAAAAATGCGGGTACTGGCTATTTTGTTTAATCTCGTTCGTCATGATTACACCCAAAAAACAAATTACTAACAAGTAATATCACTTGCTCCAGAGTAATTTCCGGCAAAAGTTTTAGTTTCACAAGCTTTTTGAGCCGTGCGATCGCGCTTGGTTTAAATTCAAGGCATTACTAAGCTTAGTAATGCTGTTCGATAGTTTTTCTTGACTGTAGCCGCGTACTCAAAGTTTTATCTAAAAGTTTCAACTTAGCCCGTACTTGTAGAATAGCTTTAGCATAAAATTAAAATATAATACTTCAATTTTAACAGTCTTATTTCCTTGCTACCTCTTATAACTAAATTAATCGAAGTAGTGCAATGGTTTCGTGCAATACTAAAGTTGAACTCTTTGCTTAAATAATGTTATTTGCAATTCATAATTTATTTTTAGTTATAAAATATTCATTAACGAAAGATAGTCTAATGTACACTATCTGGCTTTTATACCTAACTATAACTCTCTCGAACTAAATCGGTCGGAGGAACATAAATTGATAGCAATCGTCTTTTAGTAGGATGATTTGTTTGTAAAAACTTACTACCATATTGAAAATTATTGACGCGGATAAGTAACTATGATTCTCAACAGGCAAAAAATAACACAAATTACCAGCATAGGATTGGTTAATTTAATAATTGCTATTAGCTTGTTAGGCTGTACTAATCCTACCCAAGCTCAAGAAGAAAGACCCTTACGAAGATTAATAATAGAGCGAATATTGAAAAGGAACCCAAATAGAGCAACTCCTACAACGCCAATAGCGACAGATATGGCTTTACAGACCTTGTCTTATCAAGGGACGACACGCAGTTATTATGTATATGTTCCTAGTTCTTATCAATCAGGAAAACCTACTCCCTTAGTGTTGGCGTTTCATGGTGGTGGGGGTTCAGGCGATCGCCTTGCAGCTAGTACGAATCTCAATGATGTAGCAAATAGAGAGGGTTTTGTAGTTGTTTACCCAAACGGGATTAATAATCAATGGAATGATGGACGTAGCGCTCGAGGCTCTAATACCAATACTGATGACGTAGGTTTTGTTTCTGCACTAATAGATAAGGTAGTTCAAGACAAAAATATTGATAAAAATAGAATTTATGCAGTGGGATTATCCAATGGGGGAATGTTTACCCAAAGATTAGCTTGCCAAATGTCTAATAAAATTGCCGCTTTTGCAACAGTCAGTGCAGCTTTACCAAAAAATTTACAATCTACTTGCAATCCCGGCCGACCTGTACCAATTGTAATGATTAATGGAACTGCCGATCGCATCGTACCTTGGCAGGGTGGAGAAGTAGCAAGAGATATACGTACTCGTTCTGGACAAAAGCCAAGTGGTGTAGGAGGGGAAGTTATTTCAATCCCTGCAACGATCGCTTTTTGGAGAGGTAAGGACGGTTGTACAGTGCAACCATCCACCGAAAAGTTACCTGATACTCAGCCAGACGGCACGCAAGTTACCCGTCAATACAGCAACTGCCGCAATTCTTCCCAAGTTGTACTTTATACCGTTGACGGTGGGGGTCATGGCTGGCCAGGTAGCAACGTAAATACCCAAACAAGACGAGGCGAGCTTATTGGTAAAATCAGTAAAGATATCAGCGCCAGCAGTGTAGTTTGGAACTTTTTGAAATCAAAAACCCTGCAATAATATTTTATTTGGAATCAAGAGATTTCTTAATTCCTAATATTTATAAAATAATTAAAACAATTTTATTTTTATCAGGAATTGGAGTCTATGTTAGTTAACTGTAAATTATAATAAATTGAGCCGTACTCTCCATCAATTTGAAATTGTTGGAGTACAGGCAGCTTATAATTAACTGCTGCTGGAGCAATTATTCTCGGTGCTTCAAAACTAACATTGCTGTCAGGAAAATCGCTCTGTTCAGGAGGAACGAATAAATTAATGAAATTGAAACTTTCTCCATAATTACAACTTTCAAAGACTCCTACTTGGGTTAGCTGATTATAAGTAATAAGTAATTTATTATCTGCCGATAAGCTTGTTTGCATATAACCTACTCTCACATCATCCGATAATATTTTTTTAGGATTCCAGGTTTGATTTTGTCCATCAAACTTTAAGTATATTAGCTTACCTAAATCGTGAGTAGCAAGATGAATATTGTCTAGGGAATCGGAAACTAAACTAAAATGACTTGAGTAAAGAGAATTGTTACTACCGGGTTGATAAGTGAATATTGATTGCGATTGCCAAGGTGTATTAAAGAAAAAACTATCAATTTTGTAAGCCCAATAAAATGTGTCGTCATTGGTATAAACAACCCCAATACGATCTTTTAAGGCTACTAGGCGCGCGCTTTTTCTAGCTGATTCATCAATAATACCTAGGTTCACATAGGTATAATCCCAATTTAAACCTCGATTGCCACCATTGAATACTTTAATAGAATAGTTTTTAGTATAATTTTGCTGGGCAATAAAAGCAGTCCATAAATTACCTCTATTATTAACTGTTATGGTAGGGCTTGTAGCTACAAAATTTCGAGCTTGGTACACAGTATTTGTTTGTCCAGCCTTCCATTTTTTCTTGATAAGATTGTATGTAATTGGCAAAAATATAATACCACCTGTTGCCGAAGAATAAGCAAGAAAAAGTTTTTGTCTAACTAAAAAACCGTCCGCCGTTGATTCGCTACTAGTATTTGGTATAGATAACATCCAATTCCAGCTTTTACCGTCATCAAAACTAGAATAAAGTACCAAGCTGCTGGCATCGTACTGATTTTGACCTTGATTAAATAAAACGTGGATAGCACCATCATTTGTTATCCATGTATGTCTTTGATGTCTATAAGAGAGCATTCGGTCGGTGGTACTTTTTAGGTTAGTTGTGGTACCGTTAACTACTTTACTTTCTTGATAGTTATAGGGATTTTGAGCGACATTGTAGACCTTTCTTCCCGCTCTATAAAAATTTGATGTTTTAGAGTATTGTGCAGTCGTTATTTTATCCTGAGATTTGCTGTTAACTGCTAATGAATTATTTTGCCAATTGAAAAAAAATATCTGAGGGAATAAAATTAACGAAAAGCTAAAATGAGATAAATTCTTCATGTTTTTATGTCTTAAGATAGATTTTTAGAGGAAATGGCTTGTAACAGTCAACATCTTTACCTATAAATTTTTCATATTCTTATGCCCTAAGATAGTTGTTTGAAAATAATTTGTATTCGCAAACATTTTTGTATATTTATATATAGCTAAATAGGAAAATTAACTCGTGCAAGGCTTCATCAATTTAAATAAGCAAACTAACTTTACATCTCACGACTGTGTAGCTAAATTGCGGGGATTATTGCGCCTCAAACGTATAGGACATGGAGGCACATTAGATCCAGCCGCTACAGGGGTTTTACCGATCGCACTTGGTAAAGCGACGCGGTTATTACAATACTTGCAGTCAGACAAAGCTTACAAAGCAACTATTCGTTTAGGCGTTGCAACGGCAACAGACGATTTAGAAGGAGAAATTATTAGTCAAGCGTCCGTATCTAACCTATCGTTAGAACAAGTTTCCTTGACATTAAAGCAATTTTTTGGCAAATTATCTCAAATTCCGCCTAAATACAGTGCAATTCAAGTACAGGGAAAACGCTTGTACGATTTGGCTCGTCGTGGCGAAACAATCGAAGTTCCTGCTAGAAATGTAGAAGTTTACAATTTAGAAATATTAGAGTGGCGTAGTGGCGATTATCCCGAAATCGATCTGGCAATTGCTTGTAGTGCTGGAACATACATAAGAGCGATCGCGCGCGATTTGGGTATAGCTTTAGCTACTGGTGGCACTTTAGCTAATTTAATTCGCACTCAAAGCAGTGGTTTTAGCTTATCTAACAGCCTGACATTTGACGAACTAATAGAGCAACTTCAACAAAAAACTTTTATTCCTATTGCTCCTCCCGCAGCCTTGCAACATCTACCACTCATAACCTTACCTGCGGCTATTGCTCAAAAATGGTGTCAAGGACAAAAAGTTGTTGGCGATGAAGGAGTTTTAACTAATTCTCCAGTGCAAGTTTATCGAGATGGTGAGTTTTTGGGTATTGGTCATCAAGAAGACTTAGAAGTACGAAGTCTTATTCCCGATTTAGTATACGAGCCGATGTAAAAATTTAGAGCTTTGCTGAAAGAGTAATAATTTTCAAAAGGCGGTTAAAAAAAAGACAGAATTTCAAATTTTACCTTCGTCTTCTGCAACGGTTTTATTTCAAGTTTCATGTTCAATTTAGACCTGCAACACCTCCTCTAATTGCTCTTGGCTCAAAGTCGTTAAAATAAATACTTCTTGAACCGTCTTACCAAGTCTAGCGATAACTTTAAAGCCGCCGCGAATCGGTACAGAAATCCTCAATTGCATTTGGGGAATATGACCTTTAGTTCTACTAATAACGCCGGGAGTTATGGTGTTGATGCCTTCTAGCTTCGTTAAAGCTTCTAAAATGCGAATAAGTCCGGGAATATGGGTAGAGTGATTAAGTACAAGCCTGCCGCTAGTGGGTTTGCCCATAATGGTTTAGGCTGCCTCTAGAGGAGCCATTGTTAAACCCGCACGTCTAAGTTGCTGATGATAAAGTTCGGCTTGTTCTTGGGGGCCCACCCAAACAATAGCTTGTCCTTCAAAGTGAATTTGATTAGTTAGTTCCCAAGCATTTTCGCTGCCCATACCCGGAATATAAGTTAACAAGCATTTTGCTACGTGTTCAAAAGTGTTGAAATCGTCATTTAGGACGATGATTTTGTAGTTGGGATAAATCTTACGAGTAACTTCGCTTTTGCGAGTGGGAGCAATGGTTGGTGCAGAATTTGCCATAGTGCGGACAACTATTGAATGTAACCTAGCCATAACTTATATAAAAAAGCTCTATCGAACTACATTCCAAGATACCAGAGGATAAAGAATAAATCCTGGTAGAGAAGTTGCATTGCAACTTCTCTACATTTTTTAACGCCAATCGTCCCAATTTTCATTAAAAATTGAGGTATCGGGGAAAGCAGTAGGATTGCCTTGTGCCTTTAAACGACCTTTGAGCGCCTCTAGCTGCGGTTCTTGTTGGGGTAAACTATTTACTAATTCGTAAGGTGCGATCGCCTTATCTAAACTAAAAGCTGCGGTATTTCCCGCCGCCGCTCCCGATGACCATTCAAAAGAATGCACTCGGTAAGCCGCCGCCGCAATATGGCTTGTGGCAATACTTTTACCAGCGACGAGCATATTGTCAATTTTTTGGGGAATCATCGCTCTTAAAGGAATTTGAAACGGGTAAGCTTGTCCTGCGCCCTTTCTTTCGCCGGGACGCTCGATATTTCCTGGAGCTTCTGGAGGGCTTTTGACCATGCAGGGATGAAAGTCTATGGCATAATGAGCAATACCTACAGAATCGGGATATATTGTCGAACGCGATCGCCGCATAGCTAAAGAAGCCTTGCTAGCACCGCCAATTATCGCCGTTGCTTCTAATCCAGACAATGCTGCTTTTAAGCTGCGATAAGTTTCTGGTGATAAAGCTTGGGAGTAATACTTATCTGTATAATCGCGGCGCGAAATATCAATTTCCCACACTGTAAAGCCTTGGGGTTGTCCCCAGCTTGGTCTACCGATAATTCTGCGTCCTTCGCGCATATAAGGATATTTAGACAAGCCGTGTACGGTTCCCATGGGCGAATCTAATCCTGACAAATAGCGGTAATTTGGTTGCGGTTGCTTGACTCCCTCGCCTAGTTGAGAGTCAGTAGTTCCAGCTACTAGCCAGTAATAATAGCCTTGGGAAATTTCTTCGGCTTTACGCAGACTTTCAACTCGCAACCCTCCCATCCATTTTCCGGGTTCTAGTTGTCCAGTAGCTTGCAATTGATTGCGAGCATAGACTAAATTATCGCTGCTAGTCCCTGGACGGTAATCATTGCCCCACGTCCAGTTTTGCATAGAAATATCGCCTGGTGAAGGAAGTGTAAATTCAATACCGCTAAACGTAGCTGTTTCACCTTCTCCCGGACTCCAAATGCGACGATAGGTAAAAACTAAAGGAAAACTAGCAAGACGCTGCAACTCATAACTATAGTAGTTAGAGTACTGGAGATAAAAAGGTGGCATTGTTTGCACTTGGGGTTGGGCGGTTGCCTCCATTGCGTAAGTATAAGTAAATCCTTGAGTGCAATAAGGATCGTTTGTCGCACTCGAAGCGGAGGGTTCTAAGTAAGAACGCGCATCAATACCAAGGCGGTAAGGAATATCTGCAAGCCCGACCAATTCTCCGGTTTCTGTTGCATCAACTACGTACCAGTTAGGGGCATTGCTTTTAGCTAAAGGGCTGTTTTTCTTAGGTTTTGCGGGTACAAAACGAATAATATTTTTATCAAATTTAGCCGAATTGTTGTAACTGTATGCTTCGGTAATTGTTTGCGATAGTGGTTGAGTATTGAGCGGTGGCGCGCCTTTGGCAGGGCGGTGTTGAATTGAAATCGCCCCAGTAATTAGATTAGGTGTGCGTTGCAGTTCTTTGACTACGGTATTTGGAAAAAACTGTAACTTGCCCTTGCCTTTTTTTGCTGCGTCTGTTAGTAACTTAGTTAAAATCTCATGACCATCCCTAGGCAAAAAACAAGAATCGCTTACCCAGCAGTCTCCGGGATTTAGTTCTTTATATTTTCGCTCAATGCGTGATCGCAATTCTAAATAACCGCGCGGGTACAATAACTTTGCTCTTTGAGTTGGTCGCTCGTCTAAAGCCGAAGTTCCCTGAGCCGAAATTTGTCCTCCTACCCAGTCAGTAATTTCTGTAAGACAAACATTTTTACCACCAAGCAAGCCTTCATAGGCTGTCGCTACTCCACTTAGTCCACCACCAACTACTAATATTTCACATTCAATAGTTTGGTCGGCACTTCTGGGGGGAGCAGCTATGGCCATAGGGGTAAACAAAGTTCCAACCAATGTCAAACTAACAAGCGGAGCCTTCATATAGTCAAATCTATTAAAGTACGATGTCTAAGCCTTAGACGTTACCATTTCAAAAATGTGTATGGCAAGCCTTCTGCACTCGATTATTCAACTTTACAAATGATAATACGCGATCGCGCTTCACTAGACCAATACTTGTTTAAATTCACTGGTAGTTTGAGCTTTACTCTGTTGAATCATTACATAAAAACTATGTTTGTACCCAACGCATCCGCAAAATTACATAATTTATAAAAATTTACCCAAAATATTCCGTAGAACCCACCAAGCAAATTGAATATCAACTATGGCAATCTGTAAAAGTCAACAAAGATTGGAATTTTCCAGCACTCAATAAAAATTCGCTCCACAACTTTGCACTATGAATATACTAAATAGCTCGAACAACTTTCCTTTATGGCAATTTTTAAAACAGCCTGTTTTTAGTTCTCAAACCAAATTAATACTAAGCCCCCGTCAGTTTGGGTATTTATACAAAATTCAATTACTAGAGCGCTGCTTTACCCAAGACTGTAGCTTTAAAAAACCCAATGTAACTGAATAATTTTAAATTTATTTAATATATAACTTTAAAAATGCCTAAATTTCTAACAATTTGGGCATTTTTACTGTATTTACTTTTACAGATTTTTTGAAATTTCTATACTTAGACGTTGCTTAGTATTAATTAGAGTGACAATTGTTTCATTTCATTACGTTAAGTGCTAAAAGATTATTAGTAATAATCGTTTAGCAATCAAACAGCCAAAATATGCAGTTACAAAGCCCGTAGCCTTTATACTGACAAAAACGTACTATACACAGTAGTTTATGGAAAACGCAGAAGCAGATTCACTAAAGCGCGTGTTTGGATTGCCGACGCTGGTTATTTATGGCGTAGGTGATATTCTCGGCGCGGGGATTTATGCAGTAGTAGGCAAAATTGCTGGAATCTCAGGCGCTTGGGTGTGGGTTTCGTTTACAACTGCGATGGTGGTTGCCGCTTTCACCGCTTTGAGTTATGCCGAACTTGGCAGCCGATTTCCCAAAAGTGGAGGCGTTGCTTACTTTGTTCATAAAACATTTCACAATCATTTGCTCTCAACTTTAGTCGGTTGGATCATGTTTTGTACCTGCCTAGTTTCCATGGCAACGGGAGCAAAAGCCTTTGCTGGCTATTTCAATGCTTTTGCCCCTGGCGTTCCGCCTTGGCTAATTATCTTGGCGCTTTTTTCTGCTTTGGCATTTGTCAACTTTAGAGGCATGAAAGAATCTTCTGCTCTAAATATTGTTTGTACAACGATAGAAGCTTCAGGACTAGTTATTGTTATTTTAGTTTCCTTCTTGTTTATATTCGGGGGCGGCGAAGCAACAACTGCAACTTCTATTGTAGAAACGCCAGCTATTAATTGGATAGCAGTTTTTCAGGGAGCATCTCTCGCCTTCTACGCCTTTATTGGCTTTGAAGATATTGTGAATGTTGCCGAAGAAGTAAAAAACCCCGAACGTAATGTTCCTAAAGCTATCTTGCTATCATTGGGGATTGCTGGAATTATTTATATTCTCGTTTCTTGGCTTTCTACTCAGGTGATAAGTCCTGGAGAACTTGCTAAATCCGGCGCTCCCTTACTCGATGTAGTTAGCCGAGCGCAGCCCAATTTTCCGCAAGTGGTTTTTACATTCATTCCGCTGTTTGCAGTTCTCAATACGGGGTTGCTAAATTTTGTCACCGCTTCGCGCCTGCTGTATGGAATGTCTCGCGAAGGACTACTACCTGCTTGGCTAGGAAAGTTACACGCACGGCGAGCTACTCCCTATAGAACGCTAATAGTTATTTTACCGATCGCAATTTTTCTTACCCTTTCCGGGACGTTACAGTTTTTAGCAGGCACAACCGCTACTTTGCTGTTAGGAATGTTTTGTTTAGTCAATCTTTCTTTGTTAATTACCAAGCGCCGCGAACCGAGAACAAGCGGGTTTCAAGTTCCTTTATTTATTCCAGCTTTGGCGCTGCTGTTTAATTTAATTTTAGTTGCCTTTGCTTCCCCAGAAAGTCACATTTTGGCATTGGTATTTACGGGTATAGGAGTAGTTTTGATTGCCCTTCGTCAAGTTTTAACCAAAAGAGGCGTACCAAGTCCCTAGCGTGGCAATAGACTTTTAGGTGCGATCGCCTGTACTAATATCTCTTGTTGCTCCCAATATTTAGAAACATAGCTGTACCTAGCTAGGTATAGCTTTACAAAAAATTCAAACTAATCAAATTTTACCTAAACTTTATATTTTCTTAACCTAGTCTTAGTTAAACTAATCTTAATCAAGTTGAATTGTATGTATTTTATTTTCATACAAAGGCAAAAACAAGCTCATTAACAGCGTAACGAGCTTGGCTCAAAAATAGGTTAAAGCATTGATTAGTAACACTGAGGAACAGAACCATACATTAAAGCCCCTAGGAACCTACTTAGTTGAAGCTGGTATAATTACAATAGAGCAACTAGAGATTGCCCTCAAAAAGCAAAGTTATTCGAAAAAACGCCTAGGAACAGTTCTTGTAGATTGCGGTTGGATAAAGCAGCAAACTATTGAGTATTTGATCGAAGAAGTTGTATTGCCACGCAGGACTACAAACCAATTTTTTAAGTCCCAACCTCATGGGCATAACAATTTAACTTTAGCCGAACAAAGAAATAACTATCCCAAAATTGCCAGCTTATCGATTAGCGACTTAACTTTTTTTTTGTCTCCTAGAAAAACTACCCGTTTTTTAGTTCTTCTGGTATCTGATTTAGTTTTATGCAGTTTGTTCTTCCAGTTTTGTGTATATTTTCTACCGGATTATCCTTTAAGAGATACTCTGGCAAAGTTATTGAATATTGATAGAGAACATAATATTCCTACCCTATACTCGTGGTCAGCCTTAGGATTTTGTGCCATGCTCCTAACTGTAATTGCTAGGGCAAAAAACCAGCCAGCGATCGCTATGTCAATTATTGGCGAGTATTAGCAGTTATTTTTGCGTACCTATCCCTTGACGAAGCTATTTCCATTCACGAAAAATTTATACAACCCGTGCGAACTTCGCTTAATACAAGTGGTTTTCTCTACTATGCTTGGGTGATTCCGGGAGCAATTTTTGCTTTCGCTGTGTTTTTAGGGTTTCTCAAGTTTATCAAGGCTCTACCTCCCAAAACAAAACGCTTATTTCTAACTGCGGGTACAGTTTTTGTGGGAGGAGCGATTGGCATGGAACTATTGTCTGGAGCTTATGCTGAACTTTACACTCACAACAATTTTACTAGCGCTATTCTCACCTCCATTGAAGAATTCATGGAAATGATTGGCATAGTTATTTTTATTTATGCTTTGCTGTCTTACATTGGTTCGGAGTTGAGAGGATTAAATTTGAACTTTAAAATTACAGCACTACAGTTGTAGATAGAATGAGGGGTAAGAGTGAACATCAAGGGTACTGATGCAGGAAGAGTTCAACCTATTTGCGAGCGGGCAAGCTTTGGAAACTCTGTGTGCATGGAGTGATAATCTCA
>JAESGR010000263.1_pt1 | contig 63561 bp, 80 predicted proteins | sample 9269771 | NCBI WGS metagenome assembly JAESGR01 (sample SAMN15739572, study PRJNA653492) | algae metagenome | isolation source: Chroococcus sp. CMT-3BRIN-NPC107 and co-occurring heterotrophs from well... | place: USA: Clark Mountains Wilderness, California | collected 2010-04-18 | reverse complement strand
TCGCGATGCGCGAGGTGACATCGCCATTTCAGAGTGATAAAAAACTTGATCTGAGCGAGGTGCAAGCGGCAATATCAAATCTCGCCAAATTCGTTGAATCGGCACCCTCGGACGTGTCTCCGCTAACGGTCGAGAATTTACGAACACTGTCGACTTACAAGATCAACGCAGCAATGGCGCCGCAGGAAGTGCATCGAGCGATCTTCAAACTCGCTTCAGGTATCCGACCATAGCGAATCCAAGGTTAGCTTTCTTCGTCTCCAGAACGCCGCTTAATGAAACAACCTAAAGCGTGTCATAAAGGACCCTTTTTGAAACGTTTTTATACAATCGAATGGAACAAACCTGCCCTGTGTCAGTGTAATAATTTCATAAAGGCGAAAACCTATGAAAAGACAGTCTGTTTTCATTTCTTGCTTAATCTTTCCGTTTTTAATACTGTGCTTCCAATTCAGTCCAGCCCAGAGTGCAAAAAAGCGTCAAGTAAACCTTTACGACAATGGTGGAAATTTTGACTTTAATTGGGGTATTGAACACGAAGAACGCCAACAAATGAAAACTAAGTTAAGAGATTTTCTACAAACAAGGTGGAATCAAAAACGGTTAGGGAAAGTAACTGCTGCATTTTATACTATGGAAGGCGACCCATTGATTTCAAATTTTTACATTGAAGCAGATAAAAAAGGACGCTGGATTATAATAGAAAAATGGGAAAGAACTTGTTGCGCGTTGTATCAACTTGAAAAAAAGAAAAGAAAGAGAGTGACAACTAAAGGCACGAAAATTTATAAAACAACAGAGGATATCGAAACTCTTTTGGAAGAAGTAATACCGTTTTGATGCTGTTAAGCTTTTTTTTGACCTAACCAAAAATTGCTAAATGATTCGGCAGATAGTGTCATAAACGACCCTTTTTGGAACGAATCGAATAAAGTCAAAAGTTGATATGAATAATTTAATTAAATTGGTATTTATTTTGGTTCTATCTGCAATGTTTTCTGTTGCAGTGTTAGCACAATCTAAAAAGGAACTCTTAAAAGTAGTAGTTAAAAAACCTGAATGGAATCTTGATTTTTTGAAGCATAAAAAGTTGTATTCTCAAACCTTTATTAATATTGGTGAGTATCCCGTCCAAGAAAGACGCTATCAATTACCTGAAAAAATAGAAACACAATTTGATTCTTATTTGATTGATGAAAATAACCAGTTAAAAATCGGGTTACTCGACGTTTGGATTTTTTCATTTTTTTCCTCTTACAGTTTGAATGAAAAAGTATTCGGGTATGGAGTTGCCTACAAACCTCTCTATACTGCTGAAGATGGAACAAAGAAGCCTGCTAACGGGATGACTACTGTTTACTTTGCTGATGAAGACGGAGACGGTAAATTTGAAACTCGACACAGTGGTTTTCTTACCCCAATGAAAATTCCTGATTGGGTTGTAGCAAATAAAAAATAATTGTTTGCTACAAATGAAATTCAGCATTTACCGTTTCCAAATACAAAAGCGTGTCAAAATCCCCCTTTTTGACCCGTCTTTTTGTGAATATATTTATATTTTATAACCTAGTAAACCAGGAGGTTATAAACAGGTTTTGTGTCATAAGTCATGTCATAACTAAAATGTCATAATTATTTTCTTTTATCGACTTATGACACACTTTTTTTTGTTATCTTTTTAAGCCTCAATTCTGTTTTAATTTTTGCGTTTCGAGATTTCTATTGGTTGTTATTTTTTCTCTTTTCCGATACCGGTAAAGAGTCGATCGGGAAATGTTCAGAGTCTTTGAGATTTCGTTCACTTTGTTTTCCTTGTCTTCATACAGCCTCCGAGCCATTCTAATTTGTTTGCGGTTTAGCTTCTTTGGTCTGCCGGCAATGCTTCCTCTGTCTCTGGCTGCTTTTAGTCCGGCTTTTGTGCGCTCTCTAATCATTTCGCGTTCAAACTCGGCTAAAGCGCCGAAAACGTGAAAGACCAGTTTTCCGCCCGAGGTCGTTGTATCGACGCTTTCCTGCAAAGAAACAAATTCAACTCCTTTTGACTGCAATTTATTAACCGTATCAATCAAATGCCGCAAACTTCTTCCCAGTCGGTCTAATTTCCAAACAAACAGCGAATCTCCGCTTCGGCAAAATTCAATGGCATCGATCAAACCTTTTCGAGAATCAATCGAACCGCTCACCCTATCGGTAAATATTTTCTCGCATCCGGCTCGTTCCAAAGCATCAGTCTGAAGATGCAGATTCTGTTCAACGGTTGAAACTCTCGCATAACCTATTTTCATAAGCCTATTTTGACCTCTCTTATATTTAGATTTGAGCCTTCAAAATAGAGTGTCTCAAAATTCAAAACAAGGAACGTTTATGACATTTTAGTTATGACATGACTTATGACACACTTCTGCTTCAGATACCTGTGTTTTATTGGCTTTTAATTTTTATTTATTGCGCGGGAAAAATGTGTCAAAAAGGGGCGTTTTTGACCCGCTTTAGTTAGTTGCATAAAGGGGGATTTTGAGATGGTGGTAAAGTTTAGATTGTTTTAAGTGGTTTTAGACTCAGTTTGCGGCTTCAAAGACATTGAGGGCAGACGCTGCGGCTTCAGATAGTCTTTTCCATTCAGCCGTTAACACAAATTCATGTATCGGCGGTATTTTTTCAAAATCTACATAAATTTCTTCTAATGTTTGATTGAAGTCCGCCATTGCTTGCAGTTCAACTACAGAAAAAGCAGAACGAAACCACTCTTGGTCAATGATGTAATCACCCTCCCAACCCCATAAAAGTTCACTCGAAACATCGACCCAAGACACTTGCAATTGAAAGTCTAGCTGCTCTTCCTTTGAAGCAAACAATTTGAGCGCCTCGATAATATTCTTTCTTGAAACCTTTTGTAATTCAGCCTTTTGTAATTCAGTCATTGCCATCAAAATGTTGCAAAAAGGGTCGTTTTTGACTCGCTTTTAGTTTGTTGCATAAAGGGGGGATTTTGACACGTTTTGTAAAATTAATTACAGGCGAAAAGCCACTATCCGTTTTGCCAGATTGTTACTTTGCGAATTAAATACCTTTTCATCTCTAGTATCAAGACCGCCTTTTATTACAGTAATTTCATTGTCGAGGGTCGTTACTACATCATTTGCAAAAGCAGTTAGTAAAACCTCGCTACGCATTGAGTTTTGCCCAGCTTCGGGGAAAGGAATGATTCTTGAGAACATTTCTTCTATCGTGTAATCAGATTTTTTCAATATCCAATCGCTTTCGCAAAACACTATCCACCATTCAGATTGTTTAAGCGCGGTTACTGGTTTATCAACTAATAAGAGAGCATCCCCAACAAGATTGGTGGATAATTCCAAGCCAAGATTGTTTTGCCGAAGAAATCTTTCTGGATTATTTTTAATGAAATTTATTGGTTCTATAATGCCCAACTCGTCTGAACTATAAATTTTCATATCAAGATTATGATGTATGCAAGAAATGTATTAGAGAAACCGTCGCATAAAGGGTCGTTTATGGGACACAAAGACTGTTAGTCTATCTTATAAATTTACTCTTTCAAGTTTCTGCGGGAAGCAATCAATTCACTACATTTTGCGCTAACTTCTGGATAGCGAATTGCTAACTTTGAAAGAACCTCTATCATTCTGTCTCTATTTTGAAAGGGGTAAGTATCAAGATTAAGTGCTATTTGTATTTTCCGCACATCATTGCCCTCGACTAACCAATTATCTGTTACCTCTGTTAAAGCTGTGCCATTATCAGTTGTAGACCATATCAGTATTGCAAATAAATTAGCTACTACTTTCCAAGAACATTCAGACGGAATTTCTGAATATAATCTTTCGGCTAAATTTCTTTCTCCATAAATAACTAACAGTTTATTGACTAAATCAAAACTTTTATTAAACTCTCCATCCTCTAATTCAATAGTTGATAATGTTTCTTGTAATACTGAATTACTCATAATCTAATGAAGAGGCAAAATCTGTTTCAAAAGGGTCGTTTTTGACACAAAACATATCGTTTACGGTAATAAAACGTGCCTAACGATAATCGGTTACCAACCTTCACCTGCGATTGAGTAACTTATATGCAAGACTGAATATCAATAAACAAAGAGCAAAGGTAGTCATTCCTCCAATAATCGACTGCACTACAAACACTTGTAAGGCTATCGACCTGCTACTATCTGAGGCAGACCAAAAGCCGATACCCACTCCTATAATACAAGTTAAAAGGATTATTGCTACGAGGGTTAGATGCCTCAAATTATCAGGCAATAATTGCTCAACTTTGCCTACTTCCGCTTTAGTGTTAAACCATCTCCAAAAACAGTAAGCCATCAGCAATAACCCAAATACGCCACTGCTATGCTGAAGCAGTTTGTAGAGTGTAAATTCAAGATTGCCAATATTAAAAAGACTAGTCTGCAATACGGGCAATTTGCCTACTGCCCAACCGTTTTCGTGGGTAAATGAATCCCACATAATGTGAGAAAACGCCCCAATAGCTAAAGCACAGAGAATCACAAAAAGCCGTGAGAATGGGGTAAACGTGAATTGCGTATTATATGCTTCAAGTCGTTTGCGTATGATGAGCGGAAACAATAAAAGAGTCGGATGTTTTACGACAGAATGAAAAAGCCACAATATCAGTAAACTCACAGGAATGCAGAAATAGAATATTCCTAATAATGTATGACTAAACTTGCTTATCGCAGTTAATCGAAAAAGATACTCAAAATCGGGTGATAAGCTGCCAATAACAAGTGCTGAGAGTGGCAAGAATCTTCTCAACGGGATGATGATTGCTGGATGTGCAAGGGTAAATGGCATTCAATTCTGTTTCCCGTGCTTAATTGATTTTAGACAGATTTTTATTATTTGTCGCAAAAAGGGTCGTTTTTGCGACAGTTTATTCATTTGACTTTTTTCAAACTTCGCACAAATTCCTGTAGTCCAAAACCTATTAATAACCATTGAAGCGAAGCGAAAATAAGCAATATGATGGCTTCAACCCAAGATTGAGTATAGCGACACAGATTAAGAGATGAAGACAAGGGCAAAACCACATTAGCAACCATAATGGCTGGCAAGTCGAGAAGTATTACTGATTGAAGAACCAATGATTCATTGTTCCAATGGATTAATCGTCCTGCTAGCAATATGTTACCAGCCCAAACTTTTCTCCCTTCACAAGGCATATCAGAGTTGGAAATCATCGGTGAAAACTCATAAATTACTATGACGAGGTGAGTGATGACTAAAAACAGTCCCAACTTACTCGTCAAAAGGCGCTTACAAAACAGAAGAAAGGTTTTTATCATATTTAGCTTTTCGATAATAAGAGAAGTCGGAAGCAGGTTAAAAAAAATAAGTAAAAGTGTGTAATTTTAGTATCAAAAAGGGTCGATTTTGACACTGTTATTTAACTACTCTTTTTCGTTTTATTAGTCCGAAAATAATAACGAACATAATAATCACACCTGAAAGTATAAGCCACGTTCTGATCGGCTTTTCAGATGAATTTGTTTCGCCAGTTAATAAATCAAAAACATACCTTTCTTTGCTTAATGTGCTGACGAACAAAGTGTGATTGTAATCGTCAAGAGCCATTGCTTCTTCCCATCGAAAATGGTGCGCGGTATGCGGCAATAGAAGTTCAGTGTCTACAAGGTCACCAATCTGATAAGAACGAATTACCTTATTTTGTTTGAAAATAGTGAAGGCTTCATCAGCCAATGCAGTTGCCCAAGGTCCGCGCCTAATTATATGGTTCCCATCAGATGCAACTAATACAGAATATGCATACCAATCAACTGTCCATAAAGGTTTGGTTGAGCCATCATTCAAATACATTCCGCTTGATAGATATTTCGCTCTTACTCTTTGAGATTCTTTTTTATTTTCCTCTCTCTCATACATTCCATCACTTTCGATTTCAATCGGTGCAATCATTACAAAAAGGAATCTGTTATTACCAGAGGGCGAAGCATAAGAGCGAGGCATAGCTTCAGTATCGGCAAATGTAGGTAATGGCATTAGCATTATCGAGAGTAAAAACCAGAATTTAAGGATGTTTCTCATACTTTAATTATTTACACCTGAAACCGTCTCGAAAAGGGTCGTTTTTGACACGCTTTATTTACCTTTTGCTATAAGGACGGATGGCGAGGAACGTAATGTAACTTTTCCATCCCTGAAAATCGTTGTAGAAACCAAACTTTAGTGTCTGTCCAAATCATAATGTTTCCGCGATCATCTAAAATCATTGTGTCAAAACTTGTTTCATCATCCTCAAAAAAAATTAAGTCTTTACTTACACGAATTTTCAGTTTTTCTGATTCTATTGAAGGTGGTGCGTATTCCAACTTTGTGAAAGAATCTTTAACATCTAAGCGTTCTTCGGCACTTTTAACAAAATCTGGATTTAAGGGATAGATAACAAAATCCATCCATGTTTTATAAATGATCAATGCGGTTCTCCAAATCGAATTTCTTTTGGAATCTGTGTCATAAAGGGTCGTTTATGACTCGCTTATATGTTGATTTCACTTTCGCAAAAATCAATATATCTTTGCCAAACATCAACTAAAGAAGCGTAATGACTTGCTATTGGAGTAGTTTCCCCATTTAACCCAACTGCATTTCCTTCTGCATCCAACAAATAATCTTGAATTTGTTCGGTGTCTTCGGCACTCAACTTTACAAGAAAGTAGTCTGATTCTTCTTTCCCATTATGAGAATCAGGTTTATGAATAGCTTCTCCATTAAGGATTTCCCGAAGTTTCAAAGCTAAATCAGAACGCCCTTTGACTGCTTGTTCTGTCGCTTCGATAACCCCACGCTGAAGTGCATCTGCTCTCTTACAAATTGATTTATATTCTTCAGCATTCATATTTCTGTATTGTGTTGCAAAAAGGGTCGTTTATGACACTGGAAGATACGTCTTAATTCTTGGTTTTATCAAAGATTGATTGAGACTGTTTTGAGTGCGACCCAAAATTCAATCTTGGTTTTATGAGCTTTTCATTTATGAGTGAGCAAAGCAACCAGCCTGTAACACCATAGATAATAACTATTCCTAAGTAAAACAGTCTTTCTTTTAGATTTAATGCCTGTCCAACTGGATTAGTATGCGCACCTGAAAATATCACAAAAAACATAAACGGAAATGAAATAATTGTGAGGCAAATATGAACAATAAAACCAATTGTCAATTTGCCGATAATTTCTGAGACTTTGCCTCCATTAATATATTTGGAGTAGCTTGTTACTATTAGAGCAAGTGGAATTGCCAGAATCAGTAAAAACCAAATAATAACAATTAAGCCTTCCATAATTTAAGATTCAACAGGTAACTTGATTCGTATTTTTAACTTATATGACCAGTTGTTACAAAAAGGGTCGTTTATGACACGCTTCTAGTTAGTTGCATAAAGGGGGATTTTGACACATTGATTTGTTGGGCGGTTGTTCAATTACACGCGACTTAAAAAATCCATAAACGCGATTTTAACCGAAACCAAAAACTATTCAAGTCTTTTATTCTATCCTGCGCTACTCCTGAGTTAGCTTCAACGCTTGATGCACAATCAGAAGAAACAAAAGCAATCTCTTTAACATTTCTGACATAGAGAAGATACTTTTGCCCTTCGCGGAACTCAAATGCACTGCACATATTAGGGTTATTCGTGAAAACTTTAACCTTTTCGCCCTTCGTGCCTTTCCATTTCTTTTCGACTTCAAAAGTTAAAGAATGAAGTGGACTTGAACCTTCTTTTGTTATTTCGTCAGTTCCGATTGAAATAAGCCTGCCAAGGAAAACTGCTTGAGTTTTTCTAAATATTTGTTCGGGTGAATCAGAAGAAGTGCAACTGCAAGCTGATGCCGTTGTCGTCAGCAAAGTTACAAGAAATAATGTGAAAATAAACCACTTCATAAATTGAAATCTTTGGAGTCAAGCAAGCCGCCCAACTAGTTATTAAGACAAGCGCCGTTGATAATACTTGGAATTTTGAATGTTATCAACGGCTTTATTTTTTTGTTTCATAAAGGGTCGTTTATGACACGCTTTTTAGATTGTATTGTTTTAGTTGTTCTTTGACCCATTTTAGCCAAGCATCATCAGCACGCAGCTGTTCGTTTGTTGGTGCAAGTGCAGACCAGTAAGGCGTGAGTTTGTCTTTTTCCTTTTTCAGAAACAACAGAAATTCTCCACCTTCTTTATACCCATAAGCGAAACATTGTCCGTCTCCCGAAGAACGAATATGTCTATAAGGGATATCCCTCTTATTAAAATCATCCCTCTTTTCCAAAGAGCCTGTTATCGTAATCGTGCTTGGCACGTTAATACCTTTCAGAACTTCCGTAACCTTAAAATTTACGCCTTCTTTATCAACAAACTTCACAGCCTTGGCACGAACTATAATATCAGCGCTACTGACCATTGCTTGTGGCGTAATTATAAAAGTAACATCACATGCCTTTACAGTTTCGACTGCATTGAGTAGAAGGCAACCTATGAACAAGATAGCAATAGGATGTGAGTAAATTATTTTCATAAGGCTATGATGCAGGCAAACAAGAATCAGATTTAATTGTTGCAAAAAGGGTCGATTTTGAACCATTTTAGATTGTGCCATTAAGGGGGGATTTTGACACGTTTATTTATCAATCGTCTTAGTGATTTTTGATTCTGATGTCTGCCAATCTAATACTCCTATTTGGCTTTCAATAATCCATAACGTGTTCTCTAGATTTCCCCAATAAGACTCTTCAATTAATTCATCATTATTACCGATATACCTGATAAATACGCCTTCGTCATCAGTGTATTTAACGATATGAATCACCTGTGTTCTTCGGGAATCATTAGGTGGCAATTTCGCCCACATAATGATTTTTGCCTGTCTTTGCCTGAACTCATCGAGATAAACGAAAAATCTTTGAAATGCTTTTTCTTCGTTCCCGTTTTCAGCTTCAAGGAGTAGATTCAACCAACCTAAAGATAAAGTTTCGAGTTTCATCGAAACCCAAATGTGAAACTCGGGAAATGGCGGATTCGTACCTTTTAACATTTCAATTCTAGATTCTTCGTGGAAAGAATAACCGCCAATGAAGTTGTACAACGCAGTTAAGGACGGCTTGCTTAAATACATTGCAGGTCGCAACCGAATCGCATCTAATAGTTCGTAAAAACCAACCGCCATAGTTCAAATTAAAATACGAGGTGCAAGCAATTTGTCTCGAAAAGGGTCGTTTATGACCCGCTTTGATTGTTGCATAAAGGGGGGATTTTGAGACAACAAGCAAGTCGCTGTTTTGCCCTCACGCCCATTGAATTATTAGCTTGCTTTCAGAGATTATTGAAGATGTCATAAAGAAAATGTTCTTCAGGATCGTTTAACCTGATTCTTTTATCATCTTCAACATAATATAACTCTAACTCGCCAGCAATACTTGACGGCAAATAGTGCATGCCATCTAGAATATTCAACAAACTGAACAAACTTCCTTCTGCTGCATATTCCATTGCCATTTTAGCGACTTCTTTATCAGCGTTGGAAAGATTCCGATACCAGTTTGAAAGAACTCCTAAATGGTCAGGTGGATTCTTAACAGGTGGATTAGCAAGATACTCAATCGTTCCATCAACGCTGTTTCTCACCTCAGTTTTCAAATCAGAAACGAACTGTTCTGGATTCATATTATATTTTGTTTCAAAAAGGGTCGTTTATGACACTAGATAATGTTGGGGTTTTCTTGTTCTAAAACCTGTTCGTAAATAGCCCGTAATCTTGGTGACTTCCACTTCTCGTCATATTCATCAAGATACATTAACAATTCCTTTTCTCCATCCTTGTGCCAGTGACAAACCAAACTGGGGATTTCGTGAATTGCTTCCCATAAATGGTTAATTTGTTTGGTCGATACCTCGTCATTGCATGTCCAGTTACGAGTAGTGTAGCCCGCCACGTGCAACACTCTCATAGCTGCTCGTAATATTGGTTCAGGAGCAATTAAATCCATATTAATATTAGTTTCAAAAAGGGTCGTTTATGACACGCTTTGATTGTTATTACTCCACCTTTTTCCAACGAATGCCTGATGACATTACATTTTCTATAAATGCTTGAATTATCACCATCTCAACTGGCATATCTTCTGAACTAGAAGCCATGATTGTTTTAGAACTTCCTTGTCGAGTGACATTTAAGACAACAATTTGCATATCAGATCCCATTACATAATTATCTTTTAAGTTCCTATAGTTAACTCTTTCCAATACTCGCACCAATGCCCCGATTTTCAATTCCTGTAAATCTGCTTGGTAATTCCCGATACGGTCAACATACTTGATTCCGTTATAAGAATGCGAACCGTTGCGCCTGAAGATAACTTTGTCGATTGGGCATGGACCGTGACAACCTTTCCGCTCAAAGGAAACTTCTGTAATCTCGTCACTTTTTTTATTGGTGATTAAGGTTTGACTTAATTCTCCTTCTGCTTTCACTGTGGAGCTGCTACGAACCTTATCAAGCTCAGATTTGTCAGCTGTTTTCTCTTGAGCAAAAACACCGATAGATGTAAATAAAACAAAAGCTAGACAAACAATTTTTTTCATAATTCTATGATAGATAAAAAGCGTGTCAAAAAGGGTCGTTTATAACACACTAATTATTCCAAATTGTTCACATCAAATAAGCCAGACCAAATAAAGTATTCCGTATTCTCTCGACGCTTGAAAGGCTTTTCGATGTAATCTAAGTGTTGCCAGCCGCCTCCTCCCTGCATCTTAAACAGCAAATACTTGTCTGCAAACATATTCCTAAGAAAATCGACAACTCGTTCAACAATTTCTGACTCCATTTTCTCCTGAGTCAAATTTGAATCGAAAGAATCAAAGTGTCCGTGAGTAATATCACCAATAGAAACTGTTACTTCGTCACCATCATCCCAAATACTTAAATCTCCAACGTTTGGGTGCTTGGCTGTAAATACAATTATAGGGTCAGGTGATGTGCCTGTGCGAAAACCTTCCTGTGGGAGGTTCTTTTTGAGTTCGGACAGTAATTTATCTTTAATCATGAAATCTATCTCGAAAAGGGTCGTTTATGACACAATATTACTAACTAACAAATTCGCCCACAATTAGGACATTCACCACTTCCCTTTGGGTAAAACATTGCGCCACACTCATTTGGACACTCCTTAGCTTCTCCCATTGGTTTATAGGGCAACCAACCCATTTTAATATAGTGAACTGCCATTGCTTCTTCATAAGTGTCCGCTTCGACCTGATGTAATAATTTTGCCTCTATTGGTATTAAACCTTGAGCGATTTGTTCTTTTATATTGTTTACTTCCCCAAAAGTAATGATTTCGCACTCATCAATATGTTGCCAAGCTTCGTAAGGTTTTTTCATTCTTTATTTCAAATCAACTTTCATTAAAATCCGTCGCAAAAAGGGTCGTTTTTGAGACGTTTTTCTTTAAGAAAATTCTTTTACTGTTTTTGGAGAAGCAAAAGAAAAATATAAAAATCTTGCTCCAAACAAAAACAAAAAGATTATGAAGAAAAGAATCACATACTCGTAAAGAAGTGATGAAATTAAATCATTAATATTTATGGAAATGCCTGTCGGAACGTTTCCCTCACCATCAAAGCTTTCGGCTCTTAAATAATCACAAAAAACTTGTCCTATAACGGATAAGATTGCCGATGCCGCGATTAATTTTATAAATGTTTTTCTTCCGACTTCGGTGGAACTCAAGTTTTTTTTCATAGAATTTATTTATTCTGTTTCAAAAAGGGTCGTTTATGACACATTATATTTTACCGTCATCGCGAATCGCTTCGACTGGACAATACTCCATTGCTTCTTTGCACTCTGCTTCTTCTTGAGGCGTTTCAGGCTGCTTGAAAACATACGTTGAGCAAGAATCTTCATCCCATTTGAAATATGCTGGAAACACGTCATAACAACAGTGGTCTAAGCAAGAATCACAATCAACGTAATATTTGCCTTTAGCATTTAAGGGGTGAATTTTCACTTCGTATTCCATAATAAAATAAGGCTGAGACAAAGTTTATGATTCTTTTGATTTTATGTTTCAAAAAGGGGGGATTTTGACACATTGAGAAGGTCATTATTTCCGTCCCGTATCTATTGAATTGTTATACGTTTTGGTGTTTTAAGGCTTGTTGCTACACTAAAAACTCATCATTGTTTTCAATTCTGACCGATTTAATTTCAATTTGGTTAGTTGTTAACGAATTCAAAAATAAGATAAACCGCTGCTTTAAATCGTTCGAAATTTCTTCATCACTTCTAATACTTACAATATATCTTTCAGCGTGTCCTCTAATCACTTGTTTAGTAGCCGTTCGTAAACGAAAAATATAGATTGGTGCACGCCTTCGGGCATCATTCTCTGCAACTCGAATAGTTCCTTCATACGCGCTTCTTTGCTGAAAATGGTCATAATCTTTCCAACCGTAATCGTGAACACAAACAATAGCTTCAGGTATCTCATCTATTAAGCGGAGAATAACTTTAGTTGGGTCGAAACATCCAACAGCATTGTCTTCGTCTTCTATTCTAGCGGCTATCTCAAACATAAATGTTACGCATAATTTTATGCCAAACTAGCAGCATAAAACTCAAATATGGGTAAAATATTGCTAAAAGCGTGTCATAAAGGGGGGATTATGACACAAAATTTGAACTCATTGATAAATCGGAAAGAATAGCCTTTTTTCAGAAGTTTTCTTGAACATACCCCTAAAAGATGGCATGTAGCTTCTTAATTCATAATATTTTGTTTGTATTCCTTTAGAGTTAAAAAGACTCATTGTAGTGCGATTACCGAGGTATTCAAGCAAAATGTAACTAGTCAACAGTTCCTTAATAAAACTAACCACCATAGTTTCAGATTCTTCTAAATCTTTATTTACCCATTCGAATGTCTCTGGGATTCCGTCAATATCTATTCTCAAACTGCTTCCCTCCAAAAATATGTGTATAGGAACTGTATTTCTATTTTTTGGCAAGACTTGAATTTGGAGGAAAAATGTAGCGGCTGATTCTCGGTTAATGTGAAAATCAGGGTTGTCTTCTATATTAGCTACGTTCAGCTCATTTAATATTCTGTCTAAAAATCTGATTTGATTGACAACGGTCTTATCAAGTTCAAATGTAAATTCCATAGCTCAATAATTTCATAAAATTCTTTAGCGTCGTAATTATTACTGTTGCATAAAGGGTCCTTTATGACACGCTTTGATTGTTCATAATGGGGCGGTTTTCATAATTCACAGTAGCTATCCAATCCCCAATATAAAAATTATTTCAAACTTTTTTTCACTGCACGATATTTTGTTTTAGTGCGAATTTTATACACCTTATTTTTCTTTTCATCCGTAAGCCGCACTTTTATTTTACGTTCTTTGCCGTCATATCTTTGATTTGTTGGGCGATAAGTAAAAATATATTGAGAGTGAATTTCCTTCGAGATTTTGGCAACGGCTTTGTCGAGCTCGAGTATGTCACTCACGAAAAACATTGTGCCACCAGTTTCATCGGCTAACTGTAATAAAAATTTATCATCCGTGTCCTTATCCGTTCTGCCTTTGACATTTGAAGTGGCTTTCAAAAAACTAGAGTTGGTCGAAACAATGAAAATGACCGTTTCGGTTCGTTGCGCGATATCAATCACATCCTTGAGTTTGGCGCGGCTGGAAGTGTCTTTGCCATCGGTAATGACGACTATTACGCGCCGCCCGTTAACCTTCCACAGATTATCGTCGCAAAATTGATAAACAGCATCGTAGAGAGAATTTTGTTGCCCGATTTCTTTAATCCCATCAATCGCTCTGTCTAATAAATCTATGTTGTCAGTGAAACTTTGGCGCAATTTAATTTCATGGTCGAAAGTCAGAATAGCAGCTTTGTCTTTTCGCAGACGGGTGATTGAATAAGCTAAATTCTTAGTTGCCTCTTTTATAAAATTCATTTTTGTCTGCATTGAAGGTGAAGTATCCATCATTACGCCGACATAAATAGGCGGGTTCTTTTCTCCATTAGTGAAAAAAGCAGGTTTCTGCCGCCGACCATTTTCCAAAACGATAAAGTCTTCACTTGTTAGGTCGGAAACGAATTGTTTTTTCTTATCAGTTACGGAAATTGGCAAATGCACATCGAAAACGACAGGAGTTTTTACTAACTTCTTTGCTAACTTGCCCTGCGCCGTTACGGTTGTTAATAAACCAACCGAAATTATTAGTAAAAGCATTAGGCGAAAAATATCTTTGTCCATATTTGTGAGATGCAATAAAACGTTGCAAAAAGGGTCGTTTATGACACGCTTTGAAAGTCACTGTTTCGCGGTCACGTCTATTGATTTGTTGTGCGTCTTCTTCATTTCACGGATTTATTATTATTGCTTCGGGGATTCTCAAAGGGTAATCTGAATGTTTAATCCTTAAATCCTTGCCATTTAAGTCCATCATAACGGCGCGTCCTATGTAATCCAATCTGTCGCCGTAAAATTTCACCACGTCGGAATGCGGTTTGTAACGAAACATTACTACCCAAAGCCCGTCGCGGTAATAACTGTATGCTTTACGCTCCAAAGAGTCGCGCCGCATCTTCATCCCTTCATCATCATCTAATCCCCATACACTTTCAGGTGTGATTTTCGACTTGTCAGCGATTGGCGGGAGGTCGGTGTAACCATTTTGGATAATAAAACATTCCGCTTGATAGACAGCCTCTTCTGCCTTAAGTTCTCTAAAATGTGGCTGCGGGTAATTACACGAATTTTCATAAATGTGTTCAACAGGTCTTACTGTCGAAATGGCTTCAGACAAAGATTTCTCGCTGATTAATTCGACATTTGAAAAATACCACAGGCTGACGGCAATTACGCCAATAAGAAATGTCAGTATGGATAGTGTTGGTTTTAGTGAAGGTCTTTTCATGGATGTAAATTTTTCATACTTTGATATTCGATGCAGTCAATTAGAACAAAGTGATGTTTGGAGTCAAAATGGGAAATCCACTTACCAACGCAGAGTTTATGAGCCAGTTGCGAACCGCGCAAGGCGTCTTGTTCGGACTTCCTGCCACAAGGCTGATGTTGGAAATCGGCGCGATCTTTATGAAAACGGAGACTGAACTGATTCTCAAAAGCCGGCGCGTCATTGCGAAAAAATTAATGGATTCCGGCTTTAACTTTAAGTTTGAAACTTGGCAAAAAGCTGCCATAAATCTTTGCGGTCAGTCCGCGCAATCATAAACTGAAAAAAAATATTTAGTAATTACTTTTTTGTTTCAAAAAGGGTCGTTTATGACACGCTTTTAGTTTGTTGCACAATGGGGGATTTTGACACTATTAAGGGTTGTTTCAAGAAAGCTATCGATAATCTTTTAGAATAAAGTGGTTAATGAGAATACCATCAACAATACACCGACAATAATGAAAAATCCTCTATAAACCCATTGATTAAGACTTTCCTCAAATCCTATTACATCTTTTTCCCAAGAGGTAAACACGTTATTCAAGAATTTATTGCCAATAATCAGCAGAACACCCAAACCCAATACAATATATTTGTCTTCCATATCGACTGATTTTCTCTACTTAGTCTTAAAATTGTCGCAAAAAGGGTCGTTTATGACACGTTTACCGAACATTTCGTTTATCAAGTGTTAGGGGAATGTAATCTTTATGCCTCGGTTCCTCTGGCAGGTATTTACGTTTTGTCGGCTGTAAAAGCTTTCCGTCGGTACAGCCCATCGACACAAAAACCACATCCCCCATCTCTAATTTAACGTCTTTGATAAGCCCTGTTAAAACGTCGCCTGCCTTTATTTCAAGAACGGTTTGCGATTGCTCATCATTTGATGGTCGAATCACATAAATGGGCTTGCTGATGGTTCTTATTGATCTGCCTGTTATTGCCAAAGCAAGCGATATAGTGAGCTGTCTTTCATTAGAAAGCCGAAGTTTTTGTACTCCTTGAGATTCACCTGTAACTAAAACGCTTTCTGTTTCAGGCGAAATGTTATAAGCGGTTTTGATCAAGGATAAGATTTCTTCAGCCGATGGCTTGCAAGCAATCTGTCGAGGTAAAGGTATTTGGGCGTAAACTTCTGTTTCGGCTACAAAAACGATCAGAGTAACTAAAACTGCTAAGAATGCTTTTTTCATATGATTACCTCAGGTCATCCAAAATCGTCGCAAAAAGGGTCGTTTATGACACTGTATTACGTAAGATACCATTTTTATCCTTTACAATATTGCTAATAAGCAACAGTCTGATTTAAGAGGTAAAGAAGCATGTGTCAATCAGCTTTCATAAATATAAAAGTTCAAATAATCAAAATAAGTATGTTTCTCACTTTGATTTGTTTGTCGCTTGGCTGTGTTTATCAAGTCGAGCGAGGAGAAAATTGGAGTAAGAGTATTGACGTGCAAAAAACTGCTGTAACGGGAACAAACACGGTTAATGACCTTGAGGCTGGATGGTTATTGTTTTCTTACTTTGACTATCCATCGGCACAACCAATTATGGTTCATAAAATCAGTTCAAATCATTGGATTACCGTTTTTGAGAAACCTACTAAGATTGCTTCACCAAAGGTAAAGATTGAGAAAATTAGCGAAAACGAGTTTCGAGTTCTTTTGATTCAAGGCGAAGAATAATTATCACAATATTTTGTTTCATAAAGGGTCGTTTATGGAACATTTAGATTGGCTGTTTCGTCACCTCAGAGCATTCCAAATATGAATACTTATTTGAGGGAAAGATTGACATAGAATTTAACAATCGAGGGCTTTTATCATATTCAACACCCTCCTTGCTCTTAACAAAAACATCGTATCTAACACCTTTAATCAAGTTTTTATATGTTTCATTTTGAGTGTCGTTAGATTCTTCCATCTCAAAATTACTTATATCTTCATTTACAAATTTGAAGTCAATAGCCCTTTTGAGCAAAACATTCACACGAATTACAGTTCCTTTCGGAACTTGGTATGTAGCTAAATTTGAACTGCACTCGCCAGTAGAATATTCAACGGTCAAAAAATCATCGTTTATTTTATATTCGCTAGTATTGGCATAGTTTTCAGTAGCTTTACCAAATATCTTTTCGACATCTGCTTTTGTGGATCTCAGAGGAATTATCTGCCTAATTTTGGTAAGTGATCTAGGTTCTTGAGCAAACAACAAAACACCCAGAATAAAAATAAGACAAGTAGAAATGAATAATTTTAGCACCATCGTTATATTTATATATTTTGTTGCAAAAAGGGTCGTTTATGACATGGTTATCTGAGAATCTCAAATTTCAGAATCCGTAAAAGCAATTCGTCATCAGCACCTGAAAGTCTTTGGTCAATTCGTAGATTCTTTGGATAACCTAGCTTTGAATCATACTCAACTTCAATTTTATCGGCACGTTGTTTTTCTGCCTGCTCAATGCGGTCAAATATCTTCTCAATGGTGTCGTAAAATTTGTATGGTTCTAAACCGCCGATTTGTTCGGAGCTTGGTGCTGGTTTAATTGAAACAACTTGACCATCGCGGACATCAATTATTACAGGTCGTCTCGGAATATAAAGCCCATTTTGAAATGCTTCAACTGTAATTCTGTAATTAGTAATTTTGCCCTCACTCCATAAACGACGGTTAGCTTCAAATTCAGATTCTATAGCTTTTGACTCTGATTGTGCTAAATCAATTTGATTGTCCTGCGAGATTGAATAGTTTGAAGCGTTTTGTTGTGCTAATGCACAAGAAAACTGTAATACCAGCAAAGCAAATAGCAAGAAACCCAAGATTGTTCGGATTTGATTTTTCAACATAAAGTTATTATGGATTGTAAATCCGTCGCAAAAAGGGTCGTTTATGACACTGTTTGTGAAAATTATCCCTTAGAATTTAGTGCAATGTTTTCAATTTCAAATATAGGTGGTGTATTGGTAATAACGCTGACACAATCGTGAACTCCGCAAATAAGGAACTCTCTAAACTCCAGTGTTTTTGAAAGGAATCCTTCTCTTTTGTCTTCTTGGTCAAGCCAACCGCCAGACAGAATCTCAAAAAGCCAGTTGTCAGTCATAAATTCGTTATCCCAAAAGTCGAGTAAATCTCCCTCATCAAGACATCTAAAACCTCGAACATTATCAAAGACAACCTGTAAAATCTGTCCTGAATTATCTGAATCTATAGTTATAACGAGTTTCTCTAAGTCATAATATACCTCTCTTACCAAAGGATTTTTTCCGAATACTATTCCAGCATCTAGCAACTTGGCTTTAACTGTTGCACTTTCTTTTTTCAGAAAAGATGTCATCTTTAATAAACTCATAAAATGTGAAAAGAAATAAGCGTTTCAAAAAGGGTCGTTTATGACACGCTCTCTAGGTTACAGCAGTATGGATCTGCATACTAGCTTTTTTATTTTTATGCTGTCCGAAAACTACTCTTTTTGGATACCTTGTTTTGTACTCTTGGTAACTCAATGAAACGCTGTGTTAAACAAAGCCGTTTTCCGAGGGGTTTTTGGACACTCCATAAATCATTAAATTTATTGAAATTTATGAAAGTTGAAAATATGACTGCCAAATAACTCAGTCGTATAAAAAGATCTCATGCCCATAGTAATTGGTTATCGTTACGACTTCGGGAGGGTAAGGACAAAAGCACTTTGCTGCTTTTGGTTAAGTTACTTAACTTTGTTATGCGACCTTGCGTCGCGCGCTTTCCTTGTCTTCATACAGCCTCCTAGCCATTCTGATCTGCTTGCGATTTAACTTCTTTGGTCTGCCGGCAAGACTTCCGAACACTCACTTGCTTTCATTGTTAGAAACATTAACTTGTTGTCCGCCATCGGTAGCGATATTGACCTGATTAGGATTATTGATTGTTACTGGTGAATATCGGCGGAAATCTCTGAGCTGACGAAGCGTTCTCATAAATATCCGATTCCACCGATCTGCCATCTGCACTGCCGCTTCGATTGCTTGTTGCTCTGAAACATATGGACGCAGCCAATAACCTTCTTCCCATCCTTTAGCTTTGTTTTGCTCGGCCCTCAATCTTTTCCACTTCTGGTAATCAGGATGTTCTTCGCGTTCTTCTGTCTGCGATCGTTTAACGGTTTGTTCTAACCAAAACTGCCATTGAAAATAACTCTGCGCCAGCATATCTATCAGAGCTATTTCGATTCCGCCTTTCGGAACCCAGTCATTGATAAATGATTCTCTAACTCCCAGATAACGAGCGATGTTCCAGACTTCTTTCATATATCCGGCAGGGAAGGTCGTGTTAGCTGCCAGATGTCCGGATTCGAATTCATCGCGACCTTCGCGTTTCGCCCGTTCCCAGAATCTTTCCGCCACCCGAGGAGCAAACGAATAAAGCTCATCTAAATCGACAAAATTCAGGTCTTGAAGCGGAAGCCCCATCAGAGATTGAAGTTTCTCCTTAGCTTCTTCTTTATTAGTGCAGGCATGAAAGGCACGCTTTCTGGCTTCTTCGGTTGAAAGCTTTCCACCGCCCTCGGATCTATAAAAAGCGACCATTCGCACAAAAGCTTGATGCATCTGTCTGAGGAGTGAAGAATAACCAATCATCGACTCAAACGAATCAATAGGAATATCAATCACGTAATCTTGCGGCTTAAATTCCATCTCATCCCATCGGTCAAACAAAGCATCATAAGCAGCCTTATTTTGTGTTTCAATATCATCCCCAGATGGAGCAATTTGATTTTCATTACTATTCGCCAAAACTTGATCTGAGCCATTTTGAATTGGAGAATCAGTTTGCAGCAATTCTGGTTTTACGGATTCGCCTAAAGCCAAATCATTGTTTTCACTCTGTATAGGCACTTGATTGAGTTGTTCGGCGAGATCATTATTTTTACTGCTTTTACTTTCTTTAACTTTAGTTCGCTTCATTATTTCCTCCCTAAATCGATGTCTTGATGGAGTTTATTATTATTATTATTTAGTTACTTATTTAGCCTTGTTTTCGATTAGTGGTTGAGTCGCGTCTCGAATTAATTGAGATAGAAATTCGTGCTTTTGTTTTTCAAGCTCGTCTTTATTTTCACGTAAATATCTACGGGTTTCCCTAACTGACTCGTTTGCTTCCTTCAACACCGTTCTGCGCCGGTCACGGTTGAATTTTGCTTCATCAACCAGTTCAGACAGTTCTTCAAGATCAGCTTTTCGGACGTACGTCTTTCTCAGTTTTCCGTTAACACGAGCGAAGTAATAATAGGCAGTATGAGTTTCGCCACGAGCGCATTTGCAATTCGATTTACCGCAACGAACACGCTGCAAATAGATGCCGCCATTGCTGTAACTCACATCTATCTTAGGTAACAATTTTGCAGTTTTGATTTTCATCTATGGTCGTTCCTCCTTCAGCTTAAAGCCAGTATCTTTTTTTCATTGCAAAGTTTGAAGTGTTTGTCATCTACTGTTTAATAAGATCCAGTAATTGCACGAACCATTTCTGCGCTGCATGGCTAACTGATTGAAAATAAGTATCGTAAGTGTACAATCCGGCTGCTTCCGCTAAGATTGCTTCAAACTCGTAGATGTCGAAAGCAAAATCCTCCAGCAGTTCCGGCGAATCGTAAAACCAATGCTTAATTAACAATCTTTGGTGCAGAGTGCAAAGAACTTCTTTTTCGTTAGCGATCAGATAGTTTCTCTCAACTTCGGTTAATCCTTCACTTTTCACAACTTGAAAGTTATCCTCGGCAACGTCGAACGCGGCGCCCATTGCAATCATGGCGTCAAGTATATGACTGATGCTGGTCTGAGGAGCAAAAACCTGTCCTATCGCGCGCTTTTCAAAAAATGAATGTTTTGCAGCCTGATTGTTTCGCACGACTGGCAGCAATATTTCGTTATTGGCTACTACCTTATAGTCAATCGCGGCGATTATTGCCGCGAAAAAATCATCGCTTCTGACAATTTTTTGTTTTGTTTTTGTCGCTATCATCATATTTGGTCTTGTTACCGTTGTTACCGTTGTTACCTAGTTTTATTTGCAACACTTATCCGGTAACAACGGTCTTTCTGATGATTGTTACCGTTGTTACCGCCAACCGCATCATTGTTCTAGGTAACAACGGTAACAAGTGCACATATCAGTCTTGTTACCGGCTAAGTCTTTTGTTTTCTATATAGTAACAACAGTAACAACGGTAACAATGTTATTTACCTTTAATGGCAGTTAGTGCCTTTTCCGTTTCGATTGATTCGTCAGAACACGATAAGATTTTTGGACTTATCCAATACGCGCGAATTTTAGTTCCAGCGTATTTCAACTGTTTTTGATATCCGACCGAATCGGTGCTCAGAAGTCCGCGCTCGTCTAAAATTTTGCAAACGAATTTGCAATCGAATCCCTTACAAACTTCTTTTCGGAAGGTTTCTGACAGAAATAAATATTCGAGTTCGCCAGAATCATTCTGTTTACGGAATCCAGCACGATTGATTATCTTGCTTGTGTCCAAAGGTTGATCGGTTTCCGTTAGCATCTCGAAGCGGCTTGAGCCGTGCGCTTCAATAAACGCGCGGATTTGTGAAATAGCTCGCTCGGCGTCTGAGCCGCCTCTTCCGATTCGATTGTCGAACCATGCGCGAAAGATGATTTCTGCTGCTTTACTAGCTTCGCCTTGCTCCCATTTGGTAATGTTCAACTTAGTTGCCGTTTCTCCTGCGAAAGCGACGAGGGCAAAGCGCGTCGCCGCTCGGTAAACTTCCGATGGATACTTTTTTGTGTTGGGTAGAATTTTGGCGACAAATTTAGTTTGAAAATCGTTCCAACCTGCTATGACCGTTTTCTTTTCAATCTCGATAAAACGGCTCAAAAATTCACGGATTGCTGTGCCGTAATATTTGCGCGATGCCGAGCGCAGATGGTCGGCAAAACTTTGTCCGTCTGAAAATTCGTGTAAGCTTTCGAAAACCCCGAATTTACCCGTGTCAGAAGGAATATCTAGAATACGAATTTCCTGCCCACCTTTGATGGTCAATCCTGCCTCGCTCATTTTGTCGGCGAGTGATATTTCACCGGTTGATAGAAAAAGGAGTTGCCACGAAAGCGAGCGCCGCGCCGTTACGGATTTCGTCATTCGTTTTTTGCCTTCGCCGTTCGCCAGCATATAAGCAACGTCTCCTGCCTGTCGACCGTCAATCTGCGCGAGTTCGTCGAGACATAAAAGCGAATGATTATGCATCTCGGCCACTGATTCTAGTCCGTTTGCTGTCGCTTTCCATGACTGGCAGTAACCGAGTTCATCATTGCTGCCGCCCCAAACCGAACCGCTGATTTTAGCGGCTGTCGTCTTGCCACTCGATGTCGTGTCACGAAAATGAAAACCGCCAGATTGCATCTCCGCAATCGGAAGCAACGCTGAAGCGAATGCCAGCGACACGCCAAACGCTAACCTCGAATTGTCGATGCAGTATTTTGAAATATTTTCCTGCCACTCTTTGAGCGTTCCACTAACACCGAATTTATGATTTGCTGGATATTCGGGCTGATAAACGATTTCATTTTCATACGATCCGATAGTCTCATCAGGAAAGACGAATACGTCGCCGTGCCAACCGATCTTGTCTGTGCAAATTATTGTCTCCTGCGGTTCTGACAAATTGATATAATTTTTCAGTTTGTCATGATGGGTGCGACTGGCGCCGACCATCAAACCGCGGGAAACGAGGTATTTAACCAACTCGACGCCATCGCCGTGAACCAACGCTAAAGGCATCGCCCAAGTGTGAACTCTGCCTTTCGAGTCCGACCATTGAAGAAACCGTCCGTAGTTCTCACCCTTTTCTGTCTGGGTTTCGGCGACAATTTCGAGCGGTGAACAAACTAAAAACTGACCGTCTTTTTCGTCGTATATAGTAAACTCCAGCTTTCTCGCCTGATTCGATTAGCTTAAAGTTCGCCGCTGTGGTCGTGCTTTGCTTCGGTTTGGACGCAGCGCGGATGATCGCTAATCCTTTTTCGATTGCCGCTTTGACCCCGCTATCGCGCTCGATGATACCCAACAGGTCATCAATACCGTTGACGCCATCCATTTCCGGCAGATCTGCATATAAGACCTTTGCCCCACGTGCTTGCAATTCTAAACAGAGTGCCGCCCGCGCCGCCGCGACCTGCGAATTCGTCCTAGCATTGGCATCGTAAAAAATAGTAACTTTGCGGTTATTAAGAGCTATTTTGTCGAAGTCGGGCAGAAAACCTTTGACCATTACCTCTGAACCATCTGGTAACTTCTTTTTACCGTTCGACCTAAAATTCCAAACGCCTGAAATCCCAATAGGCAAGAAATGCCATTTGGTTTTCGTGTAGTCTTCGGATGCTAGCCGTTCGAGAGCGAGCGTCTTTTTCTCACCTTCGATAATGACGAGTGGTAATTTGGAATCATTAAGCATTTCGCTCGTCGCATGCGGCGGGAAATATATTGCGGGCTTTGAACACGGAGCGCTTAAATATTTCGCCTCCGGTTTTATTGTTCCGTCTGGTTTTTCTATTAATGTCGGATTCTCGAGACGCAATCTATATTGTCCGCCACGGCCGATTTGGGATTCGTAAGGAAATAGAATGCCTGACCAATCGGCGCTAGCCTTGCGTTTTTTGCCAAAAAGCTCAGCGCCGGTAAAATCATCAACGTGGCGAAGCTTTGCTGCCTTCGCCATCTCTTCTGTGATGAAACTTGCTCCCAATTCTTGTATCTGCGTTTCGGTTAAATTAAATGGTTTCGCCGTTTCACTAATTATGTGGTTTACGTTACTCACGATTTAATCCTCCCGCGAAATTCGCTAATTTTATTGTCTGCATGATCATTCAAAATAGAGTCAACGAGTGCGTAGTTTGAAAGGCATTTCTGGCACACACGGACCGCCTGTGGGAAATTACTCTCGGGATCAAGTGCTTCCTGACATACACAGCAACAGAAGCTACCTTGAGTGCTTGGTGCTCCAAGTGGCTTCAACTGAACAGATGCAGTAGGACTTTTCCGCGATGACGAATTCATCAAGAGTCTGCTTGATTCGAGGAGTTCACTAACAGATTGGCGTGGGGCGCGGATATTCTCCGTGCTCTCTAAGTTTAGATTTTTATACATCAGTTAAAGCCCTCCGTAAATTTCGCCGCACCGTGTTTAGCGTGCGTTCAATAAAATTCGATTGTCCGAGTTTTGATTTTCCCCTAGCATTGCGCAGACATTGTTTACAGACGCCGTAGTAGATGGAAAATTTCGACGCAGCTAAATAGTTGTTGCAGCCGGAACATTGATGAAGTTTTACGGCTTTACGGGGGCGAGCCAAGGCATCCAAAATTACGGCTTTTTGTGTTTCGGATTCTGTTCGACATTTACCGCACACTTTAGTTTCCACACCTCGTAATGTCGGTATCGTTAATTTTGGATTGCATTTTAAGCATTCTTGCGTTTCAAGTGCTTTTTCAGCATAATCAAAAACGTCACGAGCCTTTTGATTGCTGTCCGCGATTGATTGGTTCTTTAAATCGGTAACGGTCGCCACCGTTACCGATTTGTCATTTATTTTATTCATTTATTTATTTACCTCTTTATTTAGATAGTTGTGTAAGTCTTGTTGCAGGACTAACACTCTTCGCCCGAACCGACTAACCTTCAAATTTCCAGCTCGGATCTCATTACGTAAAAACGGCTTCGATAACGAGGTCCGTTCACTAATTTCCTCGACCGAATAAGCAAACTTGTTATTCAAATCGTTGTTTTTCGTTCTTGCATCTCTTTCCGTAACACTCAAAATCATAATTTAACACTCCATATTGTGATATTTACTTGCTTTCAAGATAATTGCATCATATACTCTAAAATTGTTACGAGCAAGCGATATTACTGAGATATACTGGTTTTTATGTGTTAAAACTTATTAAGGCAATAATGTCGAATAAGTATCACAAAATATGAAAATGTATGATTAAAAGAAAACAGGATAAAAATTTAGAACCACAAGAAATAAAATCTAGAGCAAAATACAAATGTCCGTTAGAATTAGAAGCCCTTATTGAAAGAGTTAATTTAGTTCCATTTGATAAAGAGTTGCCAAAATGGGATCAGGTTTACAAAAAAAACGAACAAACCTACGTGCCAACGGGTTTTCATTCAAGAAAATCTTCGGAAATTTTTCGTTTAACCAATGAAGAATGTCTTTCCTATTTACCTGATAGCGTTGCAAAAAACATTTGCATTAAGGCTGTTGCGATAGCCAGAGCTAAAGGTCTTTCTCCTGAAACATTAAAGTTTGACTTGCTTACTAATGCTGCAAAAAGGGATATATACATGGAGTTTTGCCAAAATCGTGAGGATTTGAGAAAAATCGCTGTGTTTTTTGCTATCAAAAGAAAAGGCGAAGATCCTGTAGTTGACGGTAAAATAATTTTAGCTAATGAAACTTTTTATGAGCTTCCTGCCTTTCAATGGAGATCTACAGAACTAGACAATAAAATTTGTTTTACACCAATCGGCTTAGCTGAGTTACTTGAAGGCTTGGATTGTGACCGCATACGCTCATGTGTAATTTGTAATCAACTCTTTTGGGCAAAGCGTGGTAATGAGTCTAAGACCTGTTCACGTCTCTGCTTAAAAATATTTCATATGCGTAGGAACCGTGCATTGCCGGCAGAAGTAAAAGCAGAAAGAAAAGCCCAGCGAGAAGCAAACCGCAAATATGTAAAAGATAAAATCGCAAAACCTACTAAAAGGAGCAATAAAAATGGCATTGTATAAACGTCCCAATTCAAAATACTGGTGGATGAAGTTCGTCTTTGATGGTCACCTTGTCCAACAGTCAACTAAATGCTCAAACAAGCGCGACGCGCTCACCGTCGAAAGCGCATACCGAACACAGCTTGCTTTAGGCAAAATTGGCATTGAGCCGAAAAGGGAAGTTCCGAAGTTTGAAAATGCTGTCGACGATTTTCTGCTTTGGGCAAAGGTTAAGCATCAAGAATCGGTTACATACAACCGTTATTATTTTGCCTGTAAAACGTTAAAAGCTTTCTTCGGTAGGATAAAAGTTAATCGGATTGAGACAAAAGACGTAGAAAAATTCATCACTTGGCGAAGCGATCAAATGTCGAGAAAAACCAAAGAACTGATTTCAAGAGAAACGGTCAATAGGGAAGTATTGACTTTCAAAATTATATTTAACCGATTGATTGAAGAACGGATTTTGCAGACCAATCCGGCACGGTCAATTAAAAAATTGCCGGAAAACGAAACGACATTTCACGTTATTACCAAAGATGAAGAAAGGCTTTATTTACTGGCTTGTCCGCCGCTTTTGCAGGACGTAGCAACCATAATGCTTGAAACGGGTATGCGATGCGGGGAAGTCTACCGTATCCGCCGCTCCGAAGTGAATCTCGAAAATAATTACTTGCAGATAACAAAAGGAAAGACGAAATCGAGCATCCGCCGCGTTTATCTTTCAGATAAAGCTCGGCACATTATCGAATCGAGAATGAATAATTTCAAAGGCGAAAATCTTTTCCCAAAACGTGATATTGATTTTTCAGCACCGACCGGTAGCCTAGACCATCAACACGCAAAAGTTATGGCGGAATTGAACTTTAATTTCAGGATTTACGATTCTCGACATACATTTGCGACGCGAGCCGTAGAGCAAGATATAAACCTTGTGACCTTAGCTGCAATTTTAGGACATGCTTCTCTAAAAATGGTTATGAGATACGCTCATCCGTCAGAAAATGAAAAGCGCGATGCCATCAAAAAGATGCAAACGGGAAGTGGCAAAAGGAAAGCAAAAGCAGTCCACCAAAGGTGAATGGTTACATTTTTAGATACAGGTAGTAAAAAGTATTGCCGCTTTCTAATCGTAAGCTGATGATAACAAGTAACTTATAGAAAAGAGAACATAAATAAACTATGTCTTGATATGACATTTAAAAAAAGAAAACGGAAAGTGAATAATGGATAGTTTATGCAACATCTGCAAAACTGTCTATCCTATTATCCACTTTCCGTTTTCAATTTTCTACCAAGAAATTGGAGGCTTCAGACTTAACCGCAACACAAGCTGAAATTGCTGCCGTTGCTCGATTCCTCGCCTAGCGGAGTTCACAACTCAAACCTTGTGCGGAGCCTGAAGCCATATAAAAAACAATTATGAATTTCAAATTACGAATGAGAATTACTTTTAATCCGTCATATAATTAATGGCGGAAAGGGTGGGATTCGAACCCACGGAACCCTTTTGAGGTTCACAGCATTTCCAATGCTGCCAATTCAACCGCTCTTGCACCTTTCCAGAAATGTTTAACTTCAAAATGAAATGGCGGAGAGGGTGGGATTCGAACCCACGGTACCCGTTAGGGTACAACAATTTTCGAGACTGTCCAATTCAACCACTCTTGCACCTCTCCGCAAATCAACTACGAATTACGAATTTCAAATTACGAATTAAATTAAGTTATTTAATTTCGTGACTGATTATCGGTAATTTGTAATTGCTTACGTTTCAACCTGAAAAAATCCTGCATTAATGCGCGGCATTCTTCAGCTAAAACGCCCGATGTAATTTCAATTCGATGATTCAAAGAACTGTTGTCGCAAATGCGAAAAATTGTTTCGACCGCGCCGAATCGCAAATCGTGCGCTCCGAAAACCAAACGCTTGATGCGCGCGTTGACGAGCGCGCCGGCGCACATCGCGCACGGTTCAATCGTCGTATAAACGGTCGCGCCGGTCAAACGATAATTGCCGATTTTCCGTGCGGCTTCGCGCAAAACCAAAATTTCGGCGTGTGCCGTCGGGTCGCTGTCGGTAATCGTCCGGTTTCCCGACATTGCCAAAACCTCTCCCGCTTCGTTTGTCAAAATCGCGCCGATTGGAACTTCTTCCCGGCTGCACGCTTCGATGGCGGCTTTGAGCGCCTCGCGCATGAAAAGTTCATCCGGTTCGGTCATAAAATACATTTTAACCGAAAAAGCGGACAAACAAGAAATATAAGTTTCCGCAGCAAAACTGTCAAGGCGCAAAAGAGTTCGTTGAGGTTGCCGAGTTCCTCTGATTTGAAAAGCGAAAAACTTCCGGTGTCGCGAATTCGATGAATTTCAATAAACTTAATAAACATTTTTATTTCTTGCATCTCCGGTCTTAAACGGTTAAATTTTAAAGCGTTGCGAAAGTTGCCCGCCGCCTTTCGCCGCTTTCCCAAAACGCGCTATGAAAAACGATGTTCGGCATCCGACAGAATCAGCCGACGAAGACATACATACCACTAATGTGCCGCCCGCTTTTAAGGCTTTTGCCGAAGAAGTGCGCGCCCGCAGCCAAAAGCCGAAAAATAATCCGGTTGCTATTCCGCAAACTTTGTCGCCGTCAGAATTTAACACGGCGATAGTTCATTTTTATCGCGGCGAAGTTCAGCGCTCGAACATCTGGCGCAACCGGCTCGACGCGACGACGAATTGGGCGGTTATTACGGCGGGCGCGACACTCTCGTTCGTGTTCAGCTCGCCGGATAACCCGCATTTCGCCATTCCGATCAATTCCTTGCTAGTTTCGATTTTTCTGTTTATGGAAGCGCGCCGTTACCGTTATTACGAAGTTTGGGCAAACCGCGTGCGCGTTCTCGAAACCGGGTATTTCGCGCCGATGCTTTCGCACCGGACGATTCCGCCCGATAAAGAATGGGCAGATCATATTTCGGCTGATTTGATCAGCCCGCATTTCACTATCAGCGAATGGGAAGCGATCGGGCGTCGCCTGCGCGCCAATTACATCTGGATTTTTATTCTGCTCGCGTTAAGCTGGACGCTCAAGGTTTATCTTCACCCGTCGCCCGCGCCGAATTTCGATACTTTTATGAATCGCGCGCAGGTCGGACTTGTTCCCGGCTGGTTCGTCATCGGCGTCGGCTTCATTTTTAATGTTATTATTTTCTTTTTCGCCGTCGGAACTCTCAAACTACGCGACGCTTCGAGTGAAGTTCAACAGCTCGAAGAGTTCGAATGGCATCCGCTCAAACAGGTTTCCGATTGGGCGGGAAACAGCCTTAAACGCCGTAATCCGATCAGGCGCACGAAAAAAGCCCGCCAGCGAATGCGTTCTATTCATAAAACTGAAACTTGAAAATATTAAATTTCGAGACGACGCTTTTTCCACAGACTCTTAAACGGCAATAGATTGGTAATCTTCCGGATTCCGAATTGTTATATTCGGATAATGTAAAAACGGCTCAAGAAGTTTCTTTTTGAGCCGTTTTGCAACATCTGAATTGATTTTCAATTTAACAGCGCGAAAAATCTCACAATTTTCCGGACAACACATTGACGGATTTCATCCATCAATCTTTATTCATAACTTTTCACTCAATTTTACAAACCAATATTTATTTATCAAATGGATTTGTTTTTTAATGTCGACTGGAAACAGCTTTTCGTTCCCGATACTCCTTATAATGGAAAGCGTCGTTCGCGGAACAGTCATTTACATTGCAATTTTCTTTTTGGTGCGCCTTCTTTCGTCACGGCAGATTGGCGGAGTCGGAATGAATGATTTGCTTTTGGTCGTGCTCGTCGCCAGCGCCGCTACGAATTCGCTGGCGGGAGAGCACAAATCAATTACCAACGGCATAATTCTCATCGCGACCGTTATCTTTTGGAGTTATTTGTTTAATTGGCTCGGTTTTAAGTTTCCCGGTTTACAGAGATTGTTTCAATCCGCGCCGAAAATTATCGTTAAAGACGGTCAAATACAGGAAAACATTATGCAGAAAGAATTAATTACCGAAGAAGAGTTAAAGGGGAAATTGCGCCGGCATGGAAATGACGATATTTCAAAAGTTCGGAAAGCTTATATCGAATCTGATGGTCAGATAAGTGTTATCGAACATTAACCGTTTTCGAATAGGCACTCACCGAGATAAAGTAGATTCTAATGATTGAATATACGATTTACTGCGATGCTTGCGGAGAAATGATAGACATCCAGTCAGGAAGCGCGCGTCAAGCCAGAAAAACAGCAAAAGCAAAAGGTTTGCTCATTCGCATTCTTCGCAAAGATTATTGCTTGAAATGCGCTGACAAACTTCAAAATGAAAAAGAAATTGAATAAAATATAAAATCCGATTTAGGTTGCTCAGCCGTTTCTTTTCTGTTTTTACTATTGCCTTTTTTTATTCCCACAATGAATAAAGCGAAATCTTATTTAATCAAGTTTGAAGCCAGAGAAGAATATTTGTATGTTTTGGTCGGCGGCGAAAAGTTATCCGTCCAAATAGCTAATCAATACTGGGATGAAATTGCCGCAGAACGAAGAAATCAAAAAAAAACAAAGATATTAATTGAAAAAGATTTTACTCACAGCGTTTCACTGGCGGAAATGTATGCGATGGGCATCAATCTCGGTAATAAATTCAAAGGCAGAAAAATAGCGTTTTTAGATCGTTACGGCAACGAAGACGTAAACGATTTCGGACAATTGGTAGCGGAAAATCAAGGCGTAAAATTGAAAGTTTTTACCAAAATTGATGATGCGGAAAAATGGCTGATTGCCGATTGATTTATTCCTTACAATATTACTCAATTTCTCTGTTTAAATAAGTTAACTAAGCAAAATGTTTTTTCATCAGCGTCAGAATGGAAAATACGGTTAAAGATACTGCAAGCAATTAGATTATTTTGAGGCAATTGATTGCAGCGTCGCGGAAAATTTTCAATGTTTTACTCGTAAAAGGAGAATAATATGGCACTGACGCAGGAAGAAAAGAACGATATTAAAGCGATGGTTTTGTTTGAAATAGAAAAAATGTTCACCGCCATTACCAATAAAAACAATACAGCGGAAAATCATGAAATGATGCTCTATTTGTTCGACATAGAAAGTAAAATCAAACAACCGTTGATGGAATCCGATACTTAAAAACAAAAAACATAGAAGTTCGGAATTCTGTGAAATTAAAGAGCGGCAAATTTATTCGATTGAAACATCTCTTTTGTCTATCTTTGCGTTCTATTGAGCCTTCAAGTTGTGATATTATCAATTCGAGGATGCCAAACCTTAAAACTCTGCTAAAGTGAAAGTCGCAAGACGTGTAACCGCCGCAGAGTTTTTTTTTATGCGGCGGCTAAATCTGCAAATCACAGCTCGGTTTAATCAAATCAAAACGATCTCCTGTTCAAATCTTTGAGTTGATCAGTCTCTGTAAAATGAATTTTAACCGTTTGCAAGCATCTATTTTTCGAGTAAATATAAAATATCAACTAATGGTAAACCGAGAAACAAACAGGCTTTTACTGCGAATGTTCACGCCGGATGATCTGGACGATCTGGCAAGAATTTTTGAAAAGCCGGGTGTTATGAAATATCTGGGGTTGGATTGTCAGCCGCTGCAGAGAGAGGAAACTGAAATCGCTCTGACAAGCATTATCAAAAATTGGGAGTTGAACAATTTCGGAAGATGGGCAGTGATTTCAAAGGAAAGCGGAGACTTAATCGGCTGCGCCGGTTTCAGGTCTTACGAAGGGCTTGCGGAATTATTTTATTTGCTCGACGAGCCTTACTGGGGAAAAGGATTAGCGACGGAGATTGCCCACGCTTGCCTGCAGTTCGGTTTTAACGAACGTCATTTTAACAAAATAGTCGCATTTATCCGTCCGGAAAATTTCGCATCTCTAAAAGTATTGGAGAAAATCGGGATGCGTTTCGTTCAGGAAATCACGATTTTCGGCGTGTTTGCTGTGCAGTATGAAATCCACGGCGAAGATTATCTCCGTCAATAAAACTGATATTTCCAGATTGAAATTTCTCTTGAAAATGCTCATTTACAATACTTTTTTACGCATGACAAATAATAATTAAAACTCAATTGAAATAGATTATTAAGATTACGACACTAATCGATTTTGAAACTTGAGATTCAGTCTGGTATTTTTTGATAACGAAACCAAATAAAAATCAAACAGGAGAAAAACTATGCCGATAGAACTTGACGACCGCGGAAGAGCTTTGGAAAACGAATATTTTCACCGCAAAGAACAGGAATTGATTGATAAAATGCGCGCCAAAATCAGCTCTGGCGACGCGACTCAAACCGGAATGAAGTGTCCGAAATGCGACGGAATGCTGCACGAAACCAATTACGAGAACATCAAAATTGACGTGTGCGACGGCTGCAACGGCGTCTGGCTGGATTCAGGCGAACTGGCGCAAATCGCCCACAAAGACGACCAGGGCGGCTGGCTCGGCAGAATTTTCGGTTAGAAAACAATTCATTAAAATATGAAAAAAAATGAAAATTAAAACAAACTGGAAATTTTCCGCGCAAATTCTGCTCGCGGCTTTGCTTTTTGCTTTTTCATTAAACGTTAACGGGCAAACTTCGGCGATTAAACCCGCCGCGAATCAATCCGAACCGAAAACTTCGGTTTCGATTCGGGATTTAAAGCTCGAAAGCCGTTTGATGGCTCGCGCAATGCCGTACCGCGTGATTTTGCCCGCAAAATACGAAGCGAATAAAACGGAAAAATATCCGGTTGTTTATCTTTTGCACGGTTTGACCGGACATTTCGATAATTGGGCGGACAAAACGAAACTCAGAGATTTCGCCGCCGGTTATCAATACATTATCGTCATGGCGGAAGGCGAAAACGGCTGGTATACCGACAGCGCGACCGTGCCGAACGACAAATTTGAAAGCTATATTGTCAAAGAACTGATTCCCGAGATCGATAAAAATTTCCGCACGATTCCCGATAAAAATCGCCGCGCGATTGCCGGGCTTTCAATGGGCGGTTACGGTTCTTTGAAATTCGGTTTGAAATATCCGGAAATGTTCGCGCTCGTCGGCAGCTTCAGCGGCGCGCTTCAGGCGGCTTCGTTTACCGATAAAATTCTTGGCAACGGCTGGAAAGTTCTGACCGATTCGATTATGAGCGTTTACGCGGCGGAAGACAGTCAGACACGCCGGGAAAACGATATTTATAAAATCGCGCGAGAATTGCCCGCCGATAAAGTAAAAGGTTTGCCGTTCGTGTATTTCGATTGCGGCACCGAAGACGGTTTGATCGGCAGCAACCGAGAATTTTCAGGTCTGCTGCTCGAAAAGAGAATTCCACACGAATTTCGGCAGCTTCCCGGCAAACACGATTGGGTTTATTGGAATTCGCAAATCAAGGAGTTTTTCGATCTGAGCGAAAGATTTCTGCAGCCGGCGACCGCAAAATCCGAATAAATCCGGCGTCGGAAAAAGCGGAGGCTGTCAAATGATAAAAAGGATTGTTTTAATAAAATTATTACTGTTCGCAGTGTGCGCTTTTTCCGCGTTCGCTCAGGAAAAAACCGTCGTCAACGACGCCAAAGCGCGAGCAATGCTCGTCGGCAGACATAAACTTTCGCTGCAATGGATCAGTTGGGATTATTTCGGCGCGGCGAGCGTCTTCAATCGAAACGGCGTTTTATATTTAAAAGGCGAGCAAAAAAGCCGCAAAGATTCCGATTTCGTCAAAATTGACGGCGTCATCGTTTCGATTGACGAAAAGGAATTTGTTTTTAACGGCACAATCGTGACGCAAATCAGCCACATTGCAAATGGCGAGCCGTGCGAACGCACCGGCGAAATGACTTTTCGCATTACGGGAAAACGCAAATATTGGCGATTGCAGGAAATGGACAATCCGTGCGACGGTGTAACCGACTACGTTGATATTTATTTCAGGTAATCCGACAAACGCAAAATTTTTATACGCAAAAAACACAAATGAAAATTTCATTTGTGTTTTTTGCGTATTACGCCATTAAATTTTCTCTTTTCATTCGTGCTTATCCGCGTTCGTCTGTGGTTAAATAATTTCTTATGCTTAATTTTGCCATCGAAACGGCGCGCGAAGCCGGACAGATTCTGCTCGAAAAGTTCGGGCGAAAAATCAACGTTTCCTTCAAAGGAGACATCAATCTCGTCACCGAAGCCGATTTGGCGTCGGAAAAATTCATCATCGAAAAAATCAGCACGCATTATCCGAAACACGCCGTTTTAGCCGAAGAATCTGGCGAATCGGCGATTAAAATTGACGGCGCGAACAGCTGGAAATGGATTATTGATCCGCTCGACGGCACGACGAATTTCGCGCACGGTTACCCGTGTTTCTGCGTGACTATCGCGCTCGAGCACGATGGTGAAATCGTTGTCGGCGCGACATTTGACCCGACGCGCGACGAAATGTTTGCCGCCGAAAAGGGAAACGGCGCGTTTCTCAACAACCGCCAGATTTACGTTTCGGAAACCGAAAAACTCGGCGACGCGCTAATCGTGACCGGCTTTCCGTATAATTTCAAGGAAAAGGAAAGTTTCGCGCAGCACTTGACCGATTTTCTTCTGCATTCGCGCGGCGTGAGGCGCGACGGTTCGGCGGCGATTGATATGGCTTATGTCGCCTGCGGACGCTTCGACGGATTTTGGGAAGAAGGCTTGAATCCGTGGGACGTGGCGGCGGGAAAACTTTTGATTGAGGAAGCGGGCGGACGCGTTTCTTATTACGACGGCTCGCCGTTCAGCGTTTACGCGCCTCCGATTTGCGCTTCGAACAATTTGATTCACAGCGAAATGCTCAAAGTTTTAAGAGATTAACAGACTGTAAAAACGAGGAATCATAAACAAAAAAAGTCAGCCATGAAGTTCTCGGCTGACTTTTTTTACGCCTATGTTTATTAGCAAATGATTTTTCGTTCCACTTTACCAACTGATTTTATTGTATAAAAATGCCCGGAATCGGCTTGTCGCTTGCCAGACCGAAATTGACAGCATTAAATCCGGCGGTCGAGCGCAAAATATACCAAACACCATCACGGTAAACCGCAATGTCTGATTTACCGTCGCCGTCGTAATCGCCCGGAACCGGTCTGTCGGTAGAAATGCCGAACGAAATCGCCGCGAAGCCTTCGGCTGAACGAAGTTGATACCAAACGCCATTACGGTAAACGGCAACGTCAGTTTTTCCGTCCCCGTCGTAATCAGCAGGAATGGGTTTGTCGGTCGCTAGCCCGAAAGAAACAGCAGAAAATCCATTAGCGCTTTGTTGGAGATACCAAACGCCCTGCCGAAAGACGGCTAAATCTCCAATACCGTCGCCGTCAAAATCGCCAATTTGCGGCACGTCACCGGTTTGACCGAACTGTCTGGCTAAGAACTGATTGCCGAGACTGCCGAGTTGATACCAAGTTCCGTTTGACGGTCGAAATACTGCGAAATCGGCGCGCCCGTCGCCGTCATAATCGTTAGGAACGGGAATGTCGCCGTTCGTTCCAAACGAAGTAGAACCGACGGTCGAATCCGAACTTCGCAAAACGTACCAGACGCCGTTTGACGGGCGAAAAACCGCGATGTCCGTTTTATTGTCACCGTCGTAATCAGCCGGAACAAGTATGTCTTCGGCGAGACCAAAGCCGGTGGCGGAAACATTATTGTTTGAACTTAAAAGCCGATACCAAACGTTGTTTGACGGGCGGAAAACGGAAACATCAGTTCGCCCGTCTCCGTCGAAATCGAACATTGCCCGGTTAACGCGCGTGATAACCACGTCATTGCCGTCGCCGCCGCGATAAGTAATGCGAAACGCTGTATTTAATGCGCTGGCAAAAGTGGATCCTTCGGGCGCATTGAGAAATGTTCCGACGACTGCGTCAGAGCCGTCGTTGTTCAAAATCGTGAACGAATCACCGACTGCAGAACGAAAATTGTTGAAAGGCACAACGGCAAGTCGAGCGTTGCTTAAAACGACTGTTCCGGTAACATTTAATTGATCGTGCCCGTTTATTCCGGCGGTCGTTCCGCCGATTTTGGCGATATAATTGCCGTTAGCCGTAAAAGTTAAATTTCCGGTATTTAAAATTCCGGTCGGCGATGTTAAAGTTCCGGCAGTAATAACGCCGCGCGTTACGTTAACTGCGCCGACCCTTCCTGTGCCGCCAAAACCACTCAAACCGATGCCAAAGTCGAAACCGGTAACGGTATCGGCATCGATGACGACGTTGCTGTTCGGGATATCCGCGTCAACGACGAAAATACCGTTATTGTGCGTTATCGAACCGCTGTAGCCGCTCGCTGCCGCGATCAAAACTCCGCCTAAACCGTTTTTTATAATTGTGCCTGTGCCGGAAATTAAACCGATACCGAAACCGCCTTCGCCGTCAAATGTCAGCGCGTTGTTGTCCAAAAACAAAGCGGCAATTATCGTAATCGAATTGCGTTCGGCGAAAAGGGTTTGAGGCGCAACCAAATTAATAATCGTATTAACTGTTTGCGTTCCGGCGCTGACGACAAAACCGTTGCTTAGACGCAAAGGGTTTCCGTTTATTGTGTAATTGCCTCCCTCGATTTTGATGGAGCGAAAGGTAGTTAGAATAAAAAAATTATTGTTGGTCGTGTATTGCGCGGCTGAAGCGGGAAAAACCAAATCTTCGCCGGGAATCGGAGCAGTCTCTCCAGCCCAATTTGCTGCTGTCGTCCAATTGTTGTCCGAACCGCCGCCGTCCCATGTTTTGACTGCGGCAAAAATGTCGAGTGAAGAAGCAAAGAGCGTTAAAAAAAGAATGACGGTGAATTTTTTCATATCTGTGATTTGCTGAGAATCGTCTGATTTAATAATATTTTCTTTCTAAATGTATCATACGGAAAACGCGAAAAACAACGCATTTTCGAAAGACCGTAATCCGCGCTTTTGACAAATTTCCGCTTGTGGTAACCTTAGCAGTTATTAAATTTTCCGCAAAAAATAAATTTTCCGATATGTCCTGGTTCAGCCGTAAAAAACCGAAACTCGAAGAACAGGGTTCGGATGAAGAAAGAAAAGTCAAAACCGAAGGCATTTTCGTTAAATGCCCTGAATGCGACAACGCGCTTTATCGTCGCGAACTGCGAGAGTCGCTGCAGGTCTGCACGCACTGCGGCTATCACTTTCGTTTTTTCGCGCGCGAGCGTCTCGATACGATGTTTGACGACGGTGTTTACGAAAAGCTCGACGAGGAAGTAACGAGCGCCGACCCGCTCGGTTTCGTTGATACAAAGCCGTATATCGAGCGCATCGAATCGGCGAAAAAAGCCTCGGGTTTGCCTGAAGCCATCGTTTCCGGCAAAGGAACAATCGGCGGACATCTGGTTTACGCGGGCGCGATGGATATGTCGTTCATCGGCGGTTCGATGGGGTCAGCGGTCGGCGAAAAAATCACGAGATTGATTGAACGAGCGATTGAAACCAGAGGCGCGGTAATAATTTTCGCCGCGTCCGGCGGCGCGCGAATGCAGGAAGGCACTTATTCCCTGATGCAGATGGCAAAAATTTCCGCCGCTCTCGCCCAACTTCATAACGCGCAATTGCCGTTTATCTCGGTTTTGACAGACCCGACAACGGGCGGCGTAACGGCGAGTTTTGCCATGCTCGGCGACGTCATTATCGCCGAACCGAAAGCCCTAATCGGTTTCGCCGGTCCGCGCGTCATCGAACAGACGATTCGCCAGAAACTGCCGAAAGGTTTTCAGCGCGCCGAATTTTTGCTTGAACACGGAATGGTCGATATGGTCGTTGACCGCCGCGAATTGCGTGATAAAATTATTCGCCTGCTCGGTTTTATGATGAACGAAGAAATCAAACCTGCCAGTTAAGTTGTTATTTATCTGACGTTAACTAAAAATTTCTAATCTGAATTAATCTTCGACATTTCGATTGAAGCATGAACACCATTGTTGAAGTTATTGAGTCTCAGCTCGAAAAAAACAATTTTAATTGCTCGTTTACATTCCTCGCTGACGGCGAAAACGCCCAACCGTCTGTATATTTGGACGAAATAAGAAACGATGCTTTGAAAATCTCCGCTTTACTGTCGGCGGAAAGCGCGGTTTTGCTGTTACTGCCGCAGGGAATTTCGTTTATCAAAGCGTTCGTCGGATGTTTATACGCGCGAGCCGTCGCCGTTCCGACTGCGATTCCGGGTAAGAATCAAGGTCTCGAAAAGCTGAAATCAATCGTCGCCGACGCCAGCATCTCCTGTTGCGTTACAAGTCAGGCGACGTTTGACGGTTTTGCCAAATGGTTCGTCGGTGACGATTTGCTTTCAAGCATTCGCTGGATTTTGATTGAGAATATCGACCGCGAAAATATTGAGTTTTCTCGTCCGATCGAATTACCCGAGCCGCATCAAACCGCCTTTTTGCAGTATACTTCGGGTTCGACGGGCAACCCGAAAGGCGTTATCGTGACTCACGAAAACATCATCGCCAATTCAAAAATAATTCAGGCGTGTTTTCAAAATAACGCCGACAGTGTTTCTGTTTGCTGGCTGCCTTCGTTTCACGATATGGGCTTGATTGATGGAATAATTCAGCCGATTTTCAGCGGTTTTCGCAGCGTGATGATGTCGCCGACGCATTTTCTGCAAAGACCTGTCAGGTGGTTTCGGGCGATGACAGAATACAAAGCGACGTATTCGGGCGCGCCGAATTTCGCGTTTGACTTTTGCGTTAACCGCATCAGAGAAGAAGAACTGAGCGGCATAGATTTGAGCGGTTTGCGGTGTTTGTATAACGGTTCTGAACCAATTAGGCGGAAAACACTCGACAGTTTTTCCGAAAGATTTTCGGCAATCGGTTTTACTGAAGATAAATTATTCACCTGCTACGGTTTAGCCGAAGCGACATTAGCCGTAACGACTTCAATACTCGGAACTAAACCGACGATTCTCAAGATTGACGAACAAAGTTTCCGGCAGAATCAAATTTTGCCGACTGAAGACGAGCCGTTTACCGAGTTAATAGGCTGCGGTCATACGTTTTTCGATACTTCCGTTAAAATCGTCGACCCCGAAACGCTTGCGGTATGCGCGGAAAAGGTAATCGGCGAAATTTGGGTTTCCGGCAAAAGCATAACGCCGGGCTATCTGAATTCGCCGCACATCAATCGTGAACAATTCGCCGAACGAGCCGATACGAGATTTCTGCGAACCGGAGATTTGGGATTTTTATATGACGGAGAATTGTTCGTAACCGGCAGAATCAAGGATTTGATTATCGTCAGAGGAAAAAATCATTATCCGCAGGACATCGAACAAACCGTTTTTTCGAGCCATGAAGCTTTACAGCCGAACGCATGCGCGGCGTTTTCATTCGAAATCGAGCAGGAAGAAAAACTCGTCGTCGTCCAGGAAATCCGGCGCTCGTTTAGACAGGATGCCGATTATAATTCGATTTTCAGCCGGTTGATGGCGGAAATAAACGTGAAACACGGCATTGCGCCGCACGACATCGTTTTAATTTCGCCGGGCACTCTGCCGAAAACGACGAGCGGGAAAATACAGCGCGACAAATGCCGGCAAATGTGGCGCTCGCAGCGATTGAGCGCTTTAGCCGCCGCGAGCGAACATCTTTTTTTCGCTTAAACACAGATATGAAAACCCGTGAAGAAATACGAACATGGCTGCGCGAACGAATCGCGCGGGAAATTAAAAAAGACGCTTCGGCTGTTTCGACCGATGCCCCTTTTACCGATTTCGGACTCGATTCAATCGTTATTGTCACGCTCGTTGACGATTTGGAATATTGGCTGCAAACGTCGCTCGATCCGACGATTTTTTGGGAACATCCTTCGATTGAAATTTTGACCGAATGGCTGATAACGGAAAAACTCGCCGAATAAAATGAAAGACGCAATTCTCCCGACCTGGAATCCGTTCGCTAAAGGATACTTGGAAAATCCGCAGGCGCAGCTCCGTATTTTGCGCGAAAAAAATCCTGTACACAAAGGAATTAACGAGCGCTGGGTACTTTTAAAGTACGCGGACGTGAAATCTTTTTTGATGAACCCGACATTGAAAACCGTCAAAATCAGCAAATCGATTGCTTCGAAAAATCATTATCTGACAGACGGACAAAATTTGAATCGGCTTGTCGAAGTCTCGGCGAAATGGATGCTTTTTTTCGATCCGCCCGAACACACCGAAATGCGTTCGATGGTTACGCGTATCTGGCAAACGTATAGTATCACGGCGGAAATTGAAGAAATCGTCGCCGAAAATATCCGGCTGCTCAAAACAAAAAAAGCGCGGATATTATCAATGATTTTGCCAACCGTATTCCGTCGCAGGTGATTTGCCGCGTACTGGGTTTGCCGCCCGAAGATTATATGAAATTCCGGGAATGGTCATATTGTTTCAACAGTATGCTCGAACCGTTCACGTCGCTGCACGATTTCGTTTTTTATAACGCCAAAGCGAAAGAGTTTTACGAATATTTAAGCGAAATTATCGCAATCAAAACGCGAAATCCAGACAACGCATTTATCGGCAAATTTATCATCGCCAATAACGCGCTCGATAAACCGCTCAGCCATTCCGAAATGATTTCCGTTATCGCATTTTTATTTTTCGCGGGCATCGAAACATCAATCAATCTTTTCGGGCAAAGCGTTCTGCTGCTGATCGAAAACCCGGAACAGGCGCGGCTTTTGCGCGAAAACCCGTCCATCGCGCCGTTTGCCGTCGAAGAACTGCTTCGTTATGTCACTCCGAGCCAATACACGACGCCCGTCGTTACCGAAGACTTGGAAATTGGCGGGCAACAAATAAAAGCGGGCGAATTTTTGATGGGAGCGACCGTTTCCGCCAATCACGACGCCGACGTGTTTGAAAATCCCGAAAAACTTGATTTAGCGCGCAAATTTAATCCGCACATAGCTTTCGGATACGGTTTGCATTATTGTCTCGGCGCAAGATTGGCGCGCGAAGAAATGACGATTTCGTTTCCCGCGCTGCTGCGCGAATTTCCAAACATCTCGCTTGACTCGCGGAAAAAACACGTTTGGGACAGAATCATCATCAATCGCGGCTTAAAGTCTTTGCCGGTCATTCTAAATTAATCACGGATGTCTTTTTTATCGGTTTTTTATTTGCTGTTTCTGGCGATAACAGCGACGGTTTTTTATTTGCTTCCGGCAAAATTGCGCACGTTCTGGCTGCTTGTTGCCGGCTATTTTTTTTATTTCACGTGGCAGCCCGCATTTACGCTCGTGTTATTTTGCATCACGTTGCTTTCATTTCAGTTCGCAGGCAAAATAGCTTCGATTTCCGACGAAAAAAGTAAAAAACGTTGGCTTGTCAGCGCCGTTTTGACGCTGCTTTCGCCTTTGATTTTTTTCAAGTATTTTAATTTTCTTCACGACAATTTAACCGGAATCTTCGGATTGCTTTCCTTTGAAAATACGCTTCCGCTTCAGCCGTATCTCGTTCCGCTCGGCATTTCATTTTTCACTTTTCAGGCGATCAGCTACGTTGTAGATGTTTACAGAGGTTATCTCAAGCCCGAACCGAGAATCGAAAAATATGCCGTTTATATGGCGTTTTTTCCGACTCTTTTAGCCGGACCGATCGAGCGCGCCAAATCAATGCTCGGTCAAATCGGAAATCCGGTTTCGTTCGATTATCAAAATATTCGAGCGGGCTTGCAGCTCATTTTGTGGGGCGTTTTTAAAAAAGTCGTGCTCGCCGACCGGATGGGCGATTTTATGAATAAAGTTTATGCCGAGCCGCAAAACTTTCAAGGCATTTTTATTTATTTCGCGCTCGCATTCGCTGTTTTTCAGCTTTTTTGCGATTTTTCGGCGTATTCGGATATTGCCGTCGGTTCAGCCAGAATTCTCGGCATCAAATTATCGAAAAATTTCGATGACCGCGTTTATGCCGCGCCGTCGAGAGAAGTTTTCTGGCGCGGCTGGCACAGAAGTTTAACGTCGTGGCTGCGTGATTATATATTTTTTCCGCTCAGCCGTCGGGTTAAAACACGCGCTCGTTTGTATTTCAATCTCATTTTAGTTTATCTATTGGTCGGACTTTGGCACGGCGCGGCGTGGGGATTTATTATTTGGGGTTTGTTGAACGGAGTTTGGCTGGTTGTTGAAAACGCTACTAAAGATTGGCGACAGCAGTTTTTCGAGCGTCTCGGCGTTGATACGAACGGCAGTCGTTTTTATTTCTTCGCGTGGCTCATCGTCTTTCACGTCGCCGCGCTTTTCGGCGTTTTTTTTCGTACTGCATCGCCGGACGAAGCATTTGCTTTTATTGGAAATATCGTCAACTCAAACGTCGGTTGGCTCGCACGTTGGGAAACGAAAAGCTGCGCGATAACGATTATTCTTTTGGTTCTGATGGATTTGATTAACCGGCAAATTCCGCAGAATGAAAACTTCGGCGCTTTTATCGGGAAGCAAAAAACGTGGATTCGGTGGGCGATTTATATTTTGCTGACGCAGATGATTCTTCGATACCTTTTTGTTTTCGACGAAGTTCAATTTATGTATTTCAACTTTTAATTTACAAAATGAAGCGATTAATACTGAAATTAAGTTTGTTTTTTTCGATTCTCGTGCTGATCAAAGCGCCGTTCATCTTTTTTTACGAAGACGAATTCGAGCATCGAAAATCAGAATTTGCCAAACGAAATTACGACACGGTTTTTATCGGTTCAAGCCGCACGAGGCTCGCCGTCATTCCGGCTTATTTTGACGCTTTAACCGAAAGCGAAACCACAACTTACAATTTGGGAACGGAAGGCGCTCTGCCGCCGCAAACATTTGATTGGTGCGAAGATTTGATCGAAAGCAAATCGTCATTGAAACACATTTTTTTTGAATTAAGCGGCGGCATTGATCAAATCCCGATTTACGAAGAACCCTGGAAAAGATTTTCGTTCGCGGAATATGCGCGAACTCTCAATTTAATAGATTTCAGAAAGTTAGCGGTTTATCACGACCAACGCGCTCTCGGATTATTTAAATCGCATCTTTCGGGCTCACACGAAGATTATAATGTTCCGCTTAAAAATTTATCCGGAAAAAAAGAACTTACACCAAAAAAGGCGACAACACCGGAAGTGTTGGAGTTTTCGCGCAAACTCAATCTGCAGATAGAAAACGGTGATTTGTCAGAATTCCCGTTGCATGCATATTATTGGGAAAGAGTTTGCCGGCTCATCGAGCTTGCCGAAGCAAAACAAATCAAGATTTACTTTTTTATTTCGCCGCGTCTGGAAACGAGAAGCGAACTGGTAATGGTTGCTCCGATTTATCAAAGATTAGATGAAAAATACAAATTCCGAACGGATCATTACGATGAATCTCTTTACCTCGAAAATACTTCGACCGACGAATTTCATTTGAATTATAATGGAGCGTTGCGTTTTACCGAACTTTTGGCAGACACATTCTATAAGCGTAACTTTTAACTTTAAAATCAACCCGTAACCGTGAATTACAACGAATCCGTTTCATATCTGCACAATCTCGGCAACGAAGTTCTGGCAATGAAGCTGGGTTTGGAGAACATCCGTAAAGTTCTCCGGGCGCTCGGCAATCCCGAAAAAAAATATCTGAAAGTCCAAATCGCCGGGACCAACGGCAAAGGTTCGACGTGCGCTTTTCTTGAAGCGATTTGTGTTCAAGCGAATATAAAAGTCGGCGTGACGACTTCGCCGCATCTCGTTTCGATTACGGAAAGAATCAAAATCGGCGGCGAGGAAATCAGCGAAAAGGATTTTGCCCGCCACGCGACTTTAATTAGAGAAATTTCAGAAAAATTAGTTCAAACAAGCGATCTCGAAACCGTACCGACGTTTTTCGAGCAAGTTACAGCGATTGCTTTAAACGTTTTTGCAGAAGCGAAAGTCGAATTGGCGATTCTCGAAACCGGTTTAGGCGGGCGATTCGACGCGACAACGGCGACAAATGCGGAAATTGTCGGAATTACGCCGATTGATTACGATCATCAAAATATTCTGGGCGAAACTTTAACGCTTATCGCGGCGGAAAAAGCGGCAATTATTCGAAAAGATTCGCGAGTTTTGATTTCGCCTCAAAATAAAGAAGCCGAAAATGCAATCTACGGCAGGTGTCGGGAAAAAGGCGTCGAACCGATTTGGGCGATTCCCGACGTGAAAGTTATTGAAGATTTGGGTGGCGGCTTGCTTTATTTGTCTTTCAAAATGCCAGAGACAAATTACAGAATTGATTTTTCGATGCAGGGCAAACACCAATGGACGAATGCTAATCTAGCGATTCGGATTGCCGAAACGCTGCGAGATTTTGACTTTGAAGTTTCAAAGGAAAATATCGAAACCGGCATAGAAATAACGAAACATAAAGGGCGTCTGGATTTTTATAAAGGAATTTTGTTTGATGGAGCGCATAACGTCGCGGGCGCGAAAGCTTTGCGCGAATATTTGGACGAATTTGTCGCGCAGCCGATTATCATGATTTTCGGCGCGATGGGCGACAAAAACTTGTCGGAGATCGGCGAAATACTTTTTCCGAAAGCCGAAGTTTTGATTTTGACCGTGCCGGATAATCCGCGTTCGATGAAAACTTCGGATTTAATAAAAATTGTTCCGAAAACTTTCGAAAAAGAACTATTTAAAATCGAAACTGTTAATGACGCGATTAAAAAAGCGCGCGAAATTCGAGCGGAAACACATCTGATTTTAATTACGGGTTCGCTTTATTTAGTTGGCGAAGCGCAAAAAATACTGCGAAAATCGTTCTGATTCGGCGGAAGATTCCGCGCACTTTGGGAGAAAAACGATGAAAAATAAAATTTTTATATACGGGCTTTTGCTGGTTACTTTGACAATTTCAATCAACGCGCAAACCGAAAAGTCACAGGTTTTGGCGCAGTCGAAAAAGGTCGTCGCGGCGCTGAAAAACAAAAATATGAAAACGCTGGCGACGTTTGTTCACCCGGCGAAAGGCGTGCGGTTTTCGCCTTACGGATATATAAACGCGGAAAGTGATTTGGTGTTCAAACGGTCGCAGATTCCGTCGCTGATGCTGACGCGGCGAACTTATGTTTGGGGCGCGGCGGACGGTTCGGGCGACGACATAAATCTTGGTTTTCCGGCTTATTTTAATAAGTTCGTTTACGACAAGGATTTCGCCCGCGCGCCGAAAATTGTTTACAACAGCGTTGCGAAACAGGGAAATACGATTGTCAACATCACCGAAGCATATAAAAACGCTAAATTCGTCGAATATCATTTTGCAGGCACAAAGAAATACGACGGAATGGACTGGCGGAGTCTGCGCCTCGTTTTTGAAAAGAGCGGAAGTAATTGGTATCTAATCGGCATCAGTCACGATCAGTGGACGATATAAAAATAATGAATGGCGAAAATCGGCTTGAAATTTCAAGCCGATTTTTTGTTTTCGGGTGGTGAAAAATCTGAAGTTCACGTTTATAATACAAGCGAATCTTAAATCCTAAATCTTAAATATCGAATCGGGAACTTCAAATTATGCACAAATTAGTTTTAATCAGACACGGCGAAAGCGAATGGAACAAGGAAAATCGGTTTACGGGCTGGAAAGACGTTGATCTTTCAGAAAAGGGAAGAGAAGAGGCGCGCGCGGCAGGAAAATTATTAAAAGCCGAGGGTTTTACGTTCGATGAGGCTTACACATCGGTTTTGAAACGCGCCATCAGAACGCTCTGGATAATTCTCGACGAGATGGATTTGATGTGGATTCCCGTAACGAAAACGTGGCTGCTCAACGAACGTCATTACGGCGCTCTGCAAGGTCTGAACAAGGCGGAAACCGCCGCGCAATATGGCGAAGAACAGGTTTTAATCTGGCGGCGCAGCTACGACATTCTGCCGACGCACTTAGAAGAAACCGACGAAAGATTTTTGGGAAAAGACCCGCGCTATCTAGGAATCGAAGCCGGAAAATTTCCACGCGCCGAAGCATTAAAAAACACGGTCGAGCGCGTCGTGCCGTTTTATGAAACGGAAATCGCGCCGAAAATCTCAGCCGGGAAGCGGATAATTATCGCCGCGCACGGCAACAGCCTGCGCGCGCTCGTCAAGTATCTCGATACGATCAGCGATGAAGACATCGTGCATCGCAATATTCCGACAGGAATTCCGCTGGTTTATGAGTTGCACGAAAATTTGAAGCCCAAACACAGTTATTATCTCGGTGACCAGGAGGCGATTCAAGCCGCGCAAGATGCCGTGGCGAAACAAGGGAAGGCGAAATAGGCTAACGAAAAATGAAAAACTGATAATGGAAAATTTATGAAAAGTTTTTATTTTCCATTATCAGTTTTTTGTTAACCGTTATTATGAAAATCGTCTTTTTTCTGTTAATTATCGCTTGTTTGACGCCACTCGTTTCTCCGCCGATTGCACTCGCGCTAGGCTTGATTCTCGCCTTCACCGTCGGTAATCCGTTTCCCGCCGAATCGAAAAAAACTACCAAATATTTATTGCAAGCGAGCGTCGTGCTGCTCGGTTTCGGAATGAATTTAACGGCGGTCATCAAAGCCGGGCGCGACGGCGTTTTGTTCACGGTTGCGACGATTTTCGGAACTTTGCTTCTCGGGTTTTTAATCGGAAAATTGTTCAAGATAAACGAAAAGATTTCAGCTTTAATTTCTTCGGGAACGGCGATTTGCGGAGGCAGCGCGATTGCGGCGGTCGCGCCCGCGATTAACGCCGACAGCGACGAAATTTCAGTTTCCTTGGGAACGATTTTTATTCTAAATTCTGTCGCACTGTTCATTTTTCCGGTCATCGGACACGCGCTCGGTTTGACGGAAAATCAATTCGGCGTGTGGGCGGCGATTGCCATTCACGACACTTCTTCGGTTGTCGGGGCGGCGGCGCGTTACGGCGACGAAGCTTTAAAAATTGCGACGACGGTGAAACTCGCTCGCGCGCTCTGGATCGCTCCAATCGCGCTTGTTTTCGCTTATTTATATCGCGCTAAAAACTCCGATAAAAAAACAAAAGTCGCCGTTCCGTGGTTTATTTTCCTGTTTCTGCTTGCAACTGTTATTAGAACCTACACGCCGCCGGAAGTTCCGCCGAGCCTTTTTGAGTCAATCGTTAACCTCGCCAAAGCCGGTTTGACCGTTACCCTTTTTTTAATCGGCGCGAGTCTTTCTCGCGAAACTTTGCGAAAAGTCGGCGCCAAACCGCTCGTGCTGGGCATTATTTTGTGGTTTATGATTTCGGTTGTCTCGCTGTGGGCGGTCTGGCAGATTTTGTAATTGTGGAAAGTGGCAAGTGAAAGAAAAACATTATTTCTCCAACTTACCACTTACCACTTACCACTTTCCACTTATCTTTACTCAGGTTTCATAATGACTTTGCGCCACTGATTTTTATCCGTGTTGAATTTGGAGTAAGCGTCGGGTGCTTCGTTCAAAGTTAAACTGTGCGAAATGACGAATGTCGGGTCAATTTTGCCTTCTTCGATTGCCGAAAGAAGCGGCGACATATATTTGTGCATATGCGTCTGTCCCATTTTGAACGTCAACCCTTTAGCAAACGCCGCGCCGAAATTGAATTTGTCCAGAAACCCGCCGTAAACGCCGGGAACGGAAACCGTTCCGCCTTTGCGGCAGCAGAAAATCGCTTGCCGCAATGCGTGCGGTCGGTCGGTCGCTAAATAAAGATTCGCTTTGACATAATCCAAAATCGCGTCCGGCGAAGTGCCGTGCGATTCAAGTCCAACGGCATCAATACACGAATCCGGTCCGCGTCCGCCGGTTAAATCGAGCAGTTTGTCGTAAACTTCCACGTCGTCGAAATTGATCGTGGTCAAATTTTCGTTTTGTTGTTTGGCTAATCCGAGACGATCTTCGTAATGGTCAATCAAAACGACATTTTCCGCGCCGAGCATAAACGCAGATTTGACGGCAAATTGTCCGACCGGACCCGCGCCCCAAATCGCAACCGTGTCGCCTTCTTCGATGCTGCAATTTTCCGCTGCCATATATCCGGTCGGGAAAATGTCGGAAAGAAACAAAACCTGTTCGTCGGTCAAATGATCGGGAACTTTGAGCGGTCCGACATCGGCAAACGGAACGCGCACGTATTCGGCTTGTCCGCCTGCAAATCCGCCGTACATATGCGAATAACCGTAAAGCGCCGCGCCGGAATATCCCGCAATCGTTTCGAGAGCTTCGGGTTTAGTATTCGAATTATCGCACAGCGACCATAAATCTTTTTTGCAGTAAAAACAATTTCCGCACGATATCGTAAACGGAATGACTACGCGATCGCCGATTTTCAGGTTTTTAACGTCCGCGCCGAGTTCGACGACTTCGCCCATGAACTCGTGTCCCATAATGTCGCCTTTCTGCATCATCGGAATATAACCGTTATACGGGTGCAAATCCGAACCGCAAATGGCGGTCGTTGTTACTTTGATAATGGCGTCGCGCGAATTCAAAATTTTCGGCTCGGGCACGTCCATCACGCGCATATCATGTTTTCCATACCAACAAACTGCTTTCATTTTCTCTTTTCTCCTTGTTTATAATGAAAAACGGAAAATGGAAAGTGGAAAACTTATAGAATGTTTCCGTTATCCATTTTCCGTTTTATCGTTGTTCCTTGTTATGCCGAAACCGTTTTCGCCGTTTCATCGCGTCCCGAAGGCTGCCCCTCGGTCGTCATCACCGTGCCCGATTCCATCAGCATTTTGAAGCGGCGCAAATCGTCGGCAACTTGCTGATTCGGTTCTTCGCCGAACAGTTTGGCGATGAGCGTGCCGATGTAGCCTGCGGGCGGCTCATACGTTAAAACGACTCTCACTTCGGTTCCGCGATTCGAGGTCGAGAGAAATTCGACGACGCCGGAATTAGCGATCTGCGAGCCTTCGACGGATTTCCAGCCGATGCGTTCGTTTTCTACGTCGCTGGTTAATTCAGCGTCCCATTCGACCGATTGACCGAGCGGAGCTTTGGCAACCCAATGCGAGCGTTTGCCGTCGCCTTCAAGAATTTTGACCGATTCGAGATGCGTCATAAATTGCGGCAGATTTTCAAAATTGCGCCAGAAACTGTAAAGCTCCGCCGCCGATTTATCGATCGTCACCGATTTTTTGACGTGAACGCGATTTGACGGATTCGCTTCGCGTTCGCCGGCGACGCCGACACGACCACTTTCGGCTGTGTTGATACCTGCGGCTTCATACATCTGGCAATGTCCGGTCGCGCCGCGATATAATAAGCCGCCACCCAAAAGCGAAAGCGCGGTGCCGAATAAACCGCCCGCTTTCAACCCGTAAGCGACAAGTGCGCCGCCTGCTACGCCGGAAACTACGCGTTCAGCCTGACCGACGTTTTCCTTTTTGCCTGATGATAAAAGATTGGTTAATACGTTATCGTTGTTTTTCATAATTATTCTCCCTTTTTCGTTCGTTAATTAAGTGGCTGATTAACAGCCTGTTCGTTGTTTTTCGATATTTGTTTGTCTGAAAGGCTGGTCAAAATCGACGGCGAAATCCATGATTCGCTGTCTTTTCCTTTCGCTAATTTTGTGCCGATGCCGCCCGGCGCGGGTAGTAATTGATTGACGAGTGAAATAATTTCAGCCGTCATTTCGGGAAAATTGGCGTTGATTTTCGCCGCGGCGACAGCTTGCGGCGAAATGATTTTTTCCGCTTCGCCGCGTTTAACCGCCGCGATGATTTGTCGGGCGGCAGATTCCGCGCTGATCGAAGAAAAGGGAAGCGCGTTGCCGATGCTGAACCACGCGAATTCCTTTTCGTTCTGTCCTTTAAAAAGCGCGTTGACGTGGCTGCCCGTCCTCATCAAACCGGGGCAAACCGTCGTCACGAAAATATTATCTTTAACGAGTTCTCCGCGCATTGCGTTTGAAAGTCCGACGAGCGCGAATTTGCTGGCGCAATACGGCGCGAGATGCGGAAAAGCGACTTTTCCGCCGATTGAGGCGATATTAACGATTCTGCCCGCGCCGCGCTCGCGCATCTGCGGCAAAACCGCTTGTATCGCGTAAAACGGCGCCCAGAAGTGAATCGCCATCGCGTCTTCAAAATCCGCCTGCGTCTGTTCTTCGAGCGGTCCGACCTGTATGACTCCGGCGTTATTGATTAAAACGTCGACTCGCCCGAAACGCATACAGACATTTTTGATTAACTGCTCTACTTCGTTTTGAACGCGCATATCGCAAACCGCTTCGAACACTTCGGCACCCGCCGTTTCCAATTCTTTTTTAGCCCGTTTCAGTTCTTCGCCGTCGCGCGCGCAAATAGCGATACGAGCGCCCTCGCTCGCTAATTCGCGTGCCAAAACCAAGCCGAGACCGCGCGAACCGCCCGTGATCAAAACGACTTTTCCGTGAAAATCGAACGACCGCCGCGCTTTTCTGAATGTTGCCAAAGCAGCCAGAACGCCCGCGCCGACAATCGCTCCGACTACCCAATTATTCGTTTGTTTAGACACCGGAAAATTGCTCCTTTCTCGAACGTATCAATCCAAAACACTGTTTGTGAATTTACAGACAAACCGCAATAACCGTGCCTTTTAATAAAATTAGCCGTGAGAGCCGATGAAAAATTAAGAAATAAACAGTCGAAAATATTAGACAAGCGAAAAAAGGCGGCGAACAATTGTTCGCCGCCTTTTTTCGCTTGTCTAAAGTAAATCTTAAAATGAAAATTCAATGTATCGGTCTTTCGTGGTCGCGTTCCGTTGATTTTTCCTTGCTGATTTTTGGGGTTTGTGCGGCTGAACTGGAACTTTCTTTTCCGCCATTCGAGTTTTCGCCTTCATCGGTCGAGTCGTCGGATTTACTTGCTAAACCCGCCTTCGTATAAGGAACGGAATTTACTTGATTTTCATTGTCTTTATTATCTTTTGTTTCGCTCATTTTTCCTCCGGAATTTGATTATTAAAAAGTTAAACGTATCGGATTAAACGTTTTTTTGTATCAGTAATCATCTTGCAAGTAGTGAACCGGAAATTTGCGTAAACTTGTTTCCAAATCCTTTCCGCTTTGCTTTAACTGTTTGAATTGATAAAATAATCGTTTCGCTTTCAGGCAAATATTTTATCCGTAAGACAAGCAATGAGCATTAAACAAATCACGGTTCGCGGGGCGCGCCAGCATAATCTGAAAAACATCAACGTCGAGATACCGCGCGGGTCGTTAACGGTCATCACCGGTTTGAGCGGTTCGGGCAAATCGTCGCTCGCTTTCGACACGATTTACGCCGAAGGTCAGCGACGTTATGTGGAATCTCTTTCGGCTTACGCTCGCCAGTTTTTGGATCAATTGGAAAAGCCGGACGTTGATTCGGTCGAAGGTCTCTCGCCCGCCATTTCCATCGAACAAAAAACCGTTTCTCGTAGCCCGCGTTCAACGGTCGGAACCGTGACGGAAATTTACGATTATCTGCGCCTGCTTTTTTCGTCAATCGGAACCCCGCATTGTCACCAGTGCGGCGCGGCGATTACGCGGCAAACACAGGAGCAAATCGTTACGAACATTCTGGATTTGCCCGAAGGCGAGCGCGTGATGATTCTCGCGCCCGTAGTTCGCGGACGCAAAGGCGAATTCAAAAAAGAACTCGAAAAATTCGCTAAGGATTTCACGCGCGCGCGTATTGACGGCGAGATGCGCCAGCTTGACGAAGATATAAAACTGGACAAACGGAAAAATCACACGATTGAAATCGTCGTTGACCGGCTTTTGATTAAAGAAGGCGTCAAAGAAAGATTGACCGAATCAGTTAAAACGGCTTTAAAATTAACGGACGGCGCGGTTTTGATTTCGGTGATCGACGGCGAGGAAAAGCTTTATTCGGAAAAAATGGCGTGCGTCAACTGCGGTATCAATATCGCTACGCTTGAGCCGCGTTCTTTCTCGTTCAATTCGGCTTACGGGGCGTGCAAAAAATGTCAGGGTTTGGGAACCGTGATGGAGATTGACGCGAACAAGATTTTGCCCGATCAATCAATTGCGGTCAGTAAAATCAAATTTTTTAACGACACCGATAAATCCGGCGGAAGATTTCTTTTTGCGGCGCTGACGGCGATCATCGGTAAATTTGCGGGCGAAGACAAACTGGTTTCGCCGGACGAAGCAGAAAAAGCAGAAAAAACCAAAAAATCGAAAACCAAAAAGAAATCCGGCGCAGCTGAAAGTCTTCTAGATTTACCGTTTGCCGATTTGCCCGCAGAAATACGCGAGGCTTTCTGGAACGGAACGAAACGGCGACTGACTTTTCAACAGGGCGGCTATAAATACGAATCCGATTGGAAAGGCGCGATCAGAGCGATGCGCGAACGAATGGAATCACCGCCGTCGGAAAAAGTCCGTCTCGCGCTCGAAGAATTGGTTTCCCCGATTCTGTGCCCGGTTTGCGTAGGAAAACGCCTGCAGCCGGAAAGCTTAGCCGTCAAAGTCGGAGCGTTGGGAATCGCGGATTACACGGCGTTGCCGATTGAAGAAACAATCGGCAAATTCGACGAAATCAAATTAAACAGCCGTCAGGAAAAAATCGCCGGACTTGTTTTAAAGGAGGTTCGAGAGCGTCTGCAATTTTTGCAGTCGGTCGGTTTGGGCTATTTAACGCTTGACCGCTCTTCGCAAACTTTGAGCGGCGGCGAAGGTCAGCGCATTCGTCTGGCGACGCAAATCGGATCGCAGCTTCGCGGCGTTTTGTATGTTTTGGATGAGCCGTCAATCGGTTTGCATCCGCGCGACAATCAAAAATTAATTGAAACGCTGCAAAAATTGCGCGATTTGGGAAACACGGTTTTAGTCGTCGAACACGACGAAGAAACTATCGAAAAAGCCGATTATGTTGTTGATTTGGGACCGCTTGCCGGAACGCACGGCGGCGAAGTCGTCGCGGTCGGAACGCCCGCGGAAATCGAGAAAAATTCCGAATCAATTACCGGAAAATATCTTTCCGGCACTCTTAAGATCGAAGTTCCCGAATGGCGCAGATTGCCGAACGGCAGCCGCATCAAAGTTAAAGGCGCGAAGGCTCATAACCTCAAAAATATTGATGTTGAATTTCCGCTCGGCATTTTTACGGTTGTCACCGGCGTTTCCGGTTCGGGAAAATCAACGCTCGTCGAAGATATTTTGTATCCGGCACTGTATAAATACGTTTATAAATCGGCGATTGAGCCGCTCGCGCACGATTCGGTCGAAGGTTTGGAACTTGTTGATAAAATCATCGAAATTGATCAATCGCCAATCGGCAGAACGCCGCGCTCAAATCCGGCGACATACACCGGACTTTTCACGCCCATCCGGGAGCTTTACGCGATGCTGCCCGAATCAAGAGAACGCGGGTACAAAGCCGGACGTTTTTCGTTCAACGTCAAAGGCGGGCGTTGCGAAGCATGCGACGGCGACGGAATGAAGCGCATCGAAATGAATTTTCTGCCGGACGTTTACGTACTCTGCGACATTTGTCGCGGCGCGCGTTATAACCGAGAAACGCTTTCGGTCAAATATAAAGGACTTTCGATTGCCAATTTGTTAGACACGACAATCGAAGACGCGTTGCCGATTCTGGAAAATATTCCGCAGATCAAACAAAAACTTTCGACGCTGCTCGATGTCGGTTTGGGCTACATCAAAATCGGACAATCTTCGACGACGCTTTCGGGCGGCGAGGCTCAGCGCATCAAACTCGCCAAGGAATTATCGAAACGCGCGACCGGTAAAACGATCTATATTCTCGACGAGCCGACGACGGGACTTCATTTCGCCGACGTTCATAAATTACTCGATGTTTTGCAGCGATTGGTTGATACTGGAAATACCGTCATCGTTATCGAACATAATCTGGACGTCATTAAATCCGCCGACCATATTATTGATCTCGGACCGGAAGGCGGCGCGGGCGGCGGTAAACTCGTGGCATCAGGAACTCCAGAAGAAGTCGCGCGCGTAAAGAAATCTTATACCGGGCAGGCTTTAAAAGCATTGCTTAAGTAGAGTTACAAATTTGTAATCTTGAATTCTCGACAAAAGCAGGATTGATTATAAGTTGTATTAAAATAAAGAAATTACAATCAAAGTGTTTTGTTTTAATGCGCTAATTTGTATGCAATTGTTTCGCGTCGTCGCAAAAATTTGACAAATCTTTACATTTTGATCGCGGCACACTCTTTGCTAAAAGACCCGCATACGACAACTGAAGCGGGAAATTCGTTTTGATTTGGAACACTCGGAAGGTGTGAGAAGGGCAAACGGTATCTGGAAAAAGTCAGAGGCAATTTCCCGCTTCGGCTTTTTAATTTTAAAGGGAGAAAAATAATATGGCGAACACATCTGGACAGCCTGATGCGAACGACAGCGGCGATTGGAACAACAAAAAGATGAATCCGGCGGCGAATTCTTCTGTCACCGAAGACGGTCTTTCAGAAACAGACAATAAAGGCAGTAAAGACGCGCGGCATGATTCCGAGCCGCATATTCAAAAATCCGAAACCGAAGGAAAAGGCGTCAATCCCGGACGCACTCCGGGCAAAGCCGAAGGCGTCGAGGACGCGGAAGAACGCGGCAATCAGTAAATTACGCGGATAATTCAGCAAAAAGCGCTCTCACTAATTGAGAGCGCTTTTTTATTTCGTCATTCGTTAAGTTAGCTTAAAAACCAAGCATCAAAATTTCCGAAAATAATTTAGAATGCAGAATTTATACTTAATATTTTGGTTGAAAATTATTTTTGACTGATTGCCGCAATCATTTCTTTGACCGCTTGATTCAATCCGACAAAAACCGAGCGTGAAATGATATTGTGTCCGATGTTGAATTCGGTTATTTCGGAAATTGCCGCGAGAGCACCGATGTTTCGATAAGTTAAACCATGACCGGCGGCGACGATCAAACCTAAACTTTGGGCGCGCTGCGTAGCATTTTTTATACGCTCGATTTCGGTTACGGCTTTTTCAGCGCCGTCTCCGTGCGCGGCTCGTGCCGATAAAGTCAATTCGGCATACTCGGCGGTGCAAAGCTCGACTTGCTGCGCGCCGGCGTTTTTCGACGCTTCGATTTGCTCGGAATCCGGGTCAATAAAAATGCTGACAAAAATGCCCGCCGCTTTTAATTTTTCGATGATTTGTTTGATGTTTTCAAAATTACTTTTGACGTTCAAACCGCCTTCGGTCGTAATTTCGTTCGCGTTTTCGGGAACGAGCGACACGGCGTCAGGTTTGGTTCGGAGCGCTATCGCGAGCATTTCTTCGGTTGACGCCATTTCGACATTTAAATATGTCGTCACGACGTCGCGCAGAATTTCGATGTCGCGGTCTTGAATGTGCCGCCGGTCTTGGCGAAGATGAACCGTGATGCCGTGCGCTCCGGCTTGTTCGCAGATGACGGCGGCGGAAACGATGCTCGGTTCGATGGTTTTGCGAGCTTCCCGAATCGTGGCGACATGATCAATGTTGACGTTTAATTTAGCGGTCATAATCAATAGATTGCCACAAAAATATGCAAAAAGCACAAAATATTTAATAATTTTTTCTAATTTTTATGATTGCGCTCTTTTTTCGTAAATTCCTTTTTTTGCATTGCGGCGAATTAGGCGAACCTCGTTAAACATTCGATAACTGTCGCGAAAAACGCTGACTTTCGTGCGCTCGTCGTGATTCCAGCGGACGGGAATTTCCTGCAAACGAAGTCCGTGCAGATTAGCGACGTAGAGAAATTCGACATCGAAACCGAAACGTTCGATTTGCATCACGTCCAGGAGCGGGCGAAACTTTTTCATATTAAAGGCTTTAAAGCCGCATTGCGTATCCCAAAAAGGAAGGCGCGTTAAGGTTCTGACGATCAAATTAAAAACCTTTCCGCCTTGTTCCCGCCGCCACGGCTGGTGAGTTCCGATCAAACTGCGGTCGAGAGCGCGCGAGCCGAATGTTAAATCGTATTCTCCGTTTTCAATCGGGTGAACCAGCTTCGGCAGTTCGCTGATCGGTGTTGAAAGGTCGGCGTCTGAAAAAATAGCAATGTCGGCAGCGGCAGCAAGCAGCCCGGTTTTGACGGCAAAACCTTTACCGCGATTCGAGTCGTAACGAATGACTTTTGTTTGTAGATCGGGAAAACCGGCGGCGGCATTTCTACCCGTTTCGGCGGTTGAGTCGTCGGAGCCGTCGTCAACTATAATCAGTTCGGCGGAGAGTTTTTCTTTTTCAATATAACTCAGGATTTTTTCGACCGAATCGCCGAGCCGCGCTTGTTCTTCAAACGCGGGAACAATAATGGAAATTGCAGGTTTCATTTGGCAAAAGGCTAATGTTAAATCGTTGTTTGGCAAAAGTAAATCGCGGCAAAAGCTAAATCGGCAAAAACAATTTTCGTTCTGGCACGTAATATGAAAAATCAGTTCTTTTTTTAAAAAAGACAAGCCATTTACGGCATTTTACATGAAACTATTCGCCGACAACCGAACCTTAACTTTCGACAACTAATTTGTGATATAGTTTCAATAGTTTTGGAGTTTTTTCAATGAACAGAAAGTTTGCCATTTTAGCAGTTATTCTTGTCGTTTTAGGAGCGGTGGTCGGCGGTCTTTTCGGGCGCCTGCCGGTCGGCACTTCTGCCGACACGAGCGTTTCGCCGGAAAAAATTTCCGCCGATTTTCGACAGGCGATGGAAGTGATTGACGCCAATTATGTCGGCACGGTGAACCGCGAAAAGGTTTTGGATTCTTCGATCCAAAGTATGCTTTTCACGCTCGATCCGCACTCCTCGTTTTTTACGCGCGACGAGTTTCGTAAACTTTACGAAGAGCAATCTTCGCAGTTTTACGGCATCGGCGTTTCGATTTTGCAGCACCGCGACGGCGTTTATATTCAATCGATCATTCCCGGAACGCCCGCCGATAAAGCCGGTTTACGTTACGGTGACCGTTTCTTGCAGGTTGACGGCAAAGACGCGAAGGAATGGACGAGCGCCGAAGTTTCCAAAAACGTGCGCGGCGAACGCGGAACGACGGTTAAAGTGCAGGTCGAGCGCGTCGGCGCGTCAAAACCTCTTGAATATCAAATCGTGCGCGGCGGAGTTCCATTGCCGTCAATTCGCAATTATTTTATGCTGCCGAACAACGTCGGTTATGTCGGTATGACCGGCGGATTTCAGGAAACTACCGCTGCGGAACTCGATGAAGCGGTCGGTAATTTGATGAAGCAGGGAATGAAGAGCCTGGTTTTGGATTTGCGCGGCAATCCGGGCGGACTGCTTCCGCAGGCGATTGAAGTCGTCAGCCGATTCGTTCCGCAAGGTCAAACCGTCGTGTCCGTCAAAGGTCGCTCGCGCTATGCGAGAACGCAGGAATTGCGAACGACCGGCGGCGAAGCGCATGATGTTCCGCTTGTCGTTTTAATCAACGGCGGTTCGGCTTCGGCTTCGGAAATCGTCGCGGGCGCGGTTCAGGATTACGGACGCGGCATTGTCGTCGGCACGGACAGTTTCGGTAAAGGTTTGGTGCAGAGAGTTTTCCCGCTTCCGCTCGGAACGGGCTTGACTTTGACGACGGCGCGTTATTACACGCCATATGGTCGCTCTTTGCAGAAAGATTATTCGAGCGGCTCGATTTACGATTATTATACGAATCAAGGCGAAACGGAAGATAACGCCGCGACAGATGCCAAGCCGAAACCGGCGGGAAGCCCGGTTAAAGTCGCGGGCGGAAGAACGCTTTTCGGCGGTCGCGGCATCGAGCCGGATATTAAAGCGCCGGGACTAACGTTCACGCCTTTGCGCGCGCGAATTAACGAAGCGGCGTTTTACTTCGTTCGCCAGCTGGCAGCCGGACGCGTCGCGGGCTTTGAAAGCTTAAAGGTTGAAAAGCAAAATCACAACACGACCATTCAACCTAGTGATTTGCAGATCACCGATAAATTGTTTGAAGCGTTTCGCAATTTTACGGTAGCTAATAAGGAAAACGGTCTTTCGGCGGAAAATTTGAACAGTCAAATTGATTACGCAAAAACCAGGATTCGTGAAGAATTGGCAACGGCGAATTATTCAAACGAAGCCGGCGTGCAAGTTTTGCTCGAAACCGACCCGCAGGTCTTGAAAGCGATTGAAGCAATGCCGGAAGCGAAAAAGTTTCTGGAAAGAAATCTAGCTAACAAAGGCAATGAATAATTTGCGAAAAGAGTAAACGCGAAAATCGGGAAATTTCAGTAAAAACCGGCTGTAATTAATTTAATAATCACAGCCGGTTTTTAAATTTAACAAATCAGTAAAAAAACAAGTATTTGAGAAATCCGCAGAATCCGCCTAAAATTACGACAAGCAAAACGTCTACTTTCAGAAAATAAAGCGCTCCGAATGATACGAGGGTTAAAACCAAAGCGAAAAAATCGGTTCGTCCTTCGGGAAAAACGACGGTCGCGCCGAACATTAAAGCCAGATTCAAAATAACGCCGACGACTGAAGCCGTCACGCCCGAAAGCGCCGAAGTGAGATTTTGATTGTGCCGCAGCCGTTCGATATACGGCGCGCCGACAAAGATAAAAAAGAAAGACGGCAGAAATGTCGCGTATGTCGCCAACAGCCCGCAAAGAATCGCGAAAGCCGTTTGATTGTAACCGTTCGGGTTATTCCATCCTGTCATAAATCCAATAAACTGCAAAACCATAATCAGCGGTCCGGGCGTGGTTTCGGCGAGCGCCAAACCGTCAACCGACTGAGCCGCCGTAATCCAATTTGCGCCGACGACAGCTTGATTAACGTAAGCTAAAACCGCATAAGCGCCGCCGAACGTAACCAGCGCGGCTTGCGAGAAAAAGACGTAATTTTTAACGGCTAAATCATCAAAACCGAGAGCGAAAGCGACGATTAAAAAAGGCGCGAGCCATAACAAAAAGAACGCGGCGAATACTTTCGGCAAATAACTTTTGCTCGTCGTTCGTGTTTCATCATTTACCGGATCATTTTCAATTTTTTGATTTTGAGTTTTATCTCGCAGAATCAAAATACCCAAAATTGCTGCTCCGAGAACGATTAGCGGAAAAGGAACTTGAAAAAAATAAATGGAGACGAAAGCCAGAGCCGAAATAACAATGTGCAGATAATTTTTGAACGCTTTTTTAGCAATTTTAAAAACAGCTTCGATGACGATGGCGACGACGACGGCTTTAAAACCGTCTAGAATTGCGGAAATTTGCGGCAGATTTCCGTATGCGGCGTAAATGTAGGAAAGCGCGAGCAAAAAGAAAATTGAAGGAACGACGAAAAAGGCTCCGGCAACAATGCCGCCTTTGATTCCGTGCAGACGCCAGCCGATATAAGTGGCGAGCTGTTGCGCTTCCGGTCCGGGCAAAAGCATACAAAAATTCAATGCGTGAAGAAAATCGTCCTGCTCGATCCATTTTTTATTTTCGACGAGTTCCTTCTGCATAATCGCAATCTGTCCGGCAGGTCCGCCAAACGAAATAAAGCCGAGCTTGAGCCAGAAACGTAACGCCTCGCGGAACGGAACTTTGGCGGCAACAGAATTCATAAACGAATAATTTTTGCAAAACTTGAAATTGAGACTGTAAAACTTTAAGATAAAATCTGTTAATAAGCCAGATAAATTTCGTAGAAACGCTTTAAAATATTAGAGATCAAAAACAGGAATCGCTTGATGTTAAAAAACCTGGTCTCGTTTATTTCGTCTGTCGCAAATTTATTAAATATGCCTGCCTCGCATTAACTGCAAAATTTTAGAACCGCGCATGATTCAAAAAAATCGGAGATGAGAAATTTGTAAATCGCGTTTTGACGGCGCGCCGTTTCGAGCGAAAAATTCCTCAATTAGGAAAATGCGAAACGCGTCGTTTCGCATTTCGCGGTATTTTTATCAATCGGTTAGCGTTAGAAAAATTTAACGTTTTAGGTTTTAGAAAATTTAGGGTTCATCAAGTAGAATGTAATTTTCGTTTTAATGAACTGGTTTTGTTTTTTTTATGTATAAGCAAATTGGAATCTTAACCGGCGGAGGCGATGCGCCGGGTTTGAACGCGGTTATTCGCGCCGTTGTAAGAACCGCGGTCGGCGAATTCGGCATGAAATGCGTCGGCATCGAAGACAGCTTTGAAGGAATTTTGGGCGAACCGAAAACGACCAAGCTGACGATGAAAGCAGTCAGCGGAATTCTGCCGCGCGGCGGAACGATTTTGGGAACGCGCAATCGCGGAAGTTTCTGCAAAATGATAGACGGCAAGGCTTTTTTCCCGGAAATGCCGATTGAGGAAGCGATCGAGAATCTGGAAAAGCTCGAGATCGAAGCGATTATCGTTATCGGCGGCGAAGGAACTCTGGCGATTGCCCAGCAATTTCATAAACGCAACTTTCCGGTCATCGGCGTGCCGAAAACGATCGACAACGATTTATCGGCAACCGAACTGACCTTCGGTTTTATGACGGCGATCGACATCGCCACAGAAGCGCTCGACCGTCTGCATACGACTGCAGCGTCGCATGACCGCGTGATGATTCTGGAAGTGATGGGCAGAAACACGGGCTGGATTGCTTTGCACGCCGGGCTCGCCGGAAGCGCCGACGTGATTCTGATTCCCGAAGTGCCGTTTTCTTTTGATTCGATACTTAGTAAAGTCCGCGCACGCGATAAAGCCGGCTCGCGTTTTACAAATATCGTCGTTGCCGAGGGCGCGGTCGAAGTCGGCGAGCAGCCGATTTATCTGGACAGTGAAGCGCTGCGACTCGGCGGCGTCGGCAGTCATTTGCGACGGCGCATCGAAGCGGCGACCGGTAAGGAATCGCGCTGCGTCGTGCTCGGACATCTTCAGCGCGGTGGCAGCCCGAATGCTTTTGACAGAATGCTCGGCACGAACTTCGGGGCGTGCGCCGTCCGCGCATTGGCAAACGGACAGACCGGCAAAATGGTCGCGCTCAAAGCGGGCGAAGTCATCAGCGTTCCGTTAGCCGACGCGATTGCCAACATCAAAACAGTCGCCGTTGACGGACAATTGGTTCGGACGGCTCGCGACATCGGCATCTCGTTTGCCGCGCCTAACGAATCTAAATTATAAAATGATTCAAGAATCAGAATTCAGAATTAATCAAAAATAGTTTTGAATCTTGAACTTTGAATATCGAACCTAAAATTATGGAAGCTGTAAGAAAAAAAATACAAAAAGAACTCGCAGACCTCGAAAACGAACTTCGCTTCAAGTTGCCGAAAGAAATTCAAAAAGCGCGCGAATTCGGCGATTTGAAGGAAAACGCCGAATATAAAGCGGCGATGGAACGACAGAAAATCGTGATGGCGCGTGTCGTCCAGCTCAGTCAGCGATTGAGCGAGGTCGAGTCGATTGATGTGTCGCAAATTCCGACCGACCGCGCCGCTTACGGGTCGATAGTCGTTTTATACGATCTGGAACGCGACGAAAAGGTTACTTATCAACTAGTTACATCAGAAGAAAGCGCCCCGGAAAACGGTTTAATTTCAACGGTTTCGCCGATTGGTCAGGCGTTGATGGGCAAGGAAGAAGGCGACGAATTTAAAGTAAAAACGCCGACCGGTACCAGAAATTTCGAACTCAGGCGGTTAACGACTATTCACGAACGCGGTGATTTGAGCAATTAGTGGAAATCCTGGAAGTTTTTAATTATTTTAATCCTAAGGTGTCTGAACAAAAAAAAGAGAAAAAGCCGGTTGTCTTCGAGACCGGCTTTTTCTTTAATAATAGACATTGGAGGGTCTCAATTTAGTTACACGCCGTCGAAAACGAAAAGTTGCAAATTTAATTTCAGTTTTAAATGACCGGTGTTTTAGGCTTTAAGAAAAAGCTGACAAATAGTTTGCCTATATCGGCTTATATCTGAAAAAACATCGGTAATATGTTGGGATATTTGACTCCTGTGCAGTTCAAATCAGGAACGGAAAACACTAAATCTCTCGCCATTCAAATGGGATAACAAGCAGGGGCTGGACACCTTATCCAACGAAGAAGCCGCAATTGAAACAGAGATTCATTCCTTACCGGATTTCGACAAAGGATATTGCGACGGATGCAAAAAGCCTATTTCAAATAGTGATATTGAAATGGCTCAAGATATAGCGGATTACGTCGAGCAAATAGAAGCGGGTTAAACAGCAAATGCCTCGTAGCTAATTTCCGTTGACCACGAGGCATCTACTGTTTCCCAAACTATCATTTAACTTCTCCAAAGTTCAATGAAGACATTTAGTTGAACGATAAACTTAGTCAGGAAGTTCCATCTTTGAAATAAAGAAGGAAAACGCTTTGCGACTTGTTAGTTATAAAGTCGCAAAGCGTTTATCTGCTCTTACCTGATCATTGTTGCTGGATCGAAATAAGATACTTGCATAAATGAGTAAAACCTTCAAAATTCCATCTTTGAAATAAAAAAGGCAAGCGTTTCGTGACAAACTCGGAAAAACAGTCAATCTGCGCTTACCTCCTTTTTGAAATGTCCACCTTTAAGGGAAGTAGACATTCTAATAGACGGTGAAACCTTTATTTTGGTTTCCTGTTTCAAATAAAAAATTATAACCACGCTCAAATTTCCGAAACGACCGCCCCAGATGCCGCACAAGCCGGTGCGTTGTAAAGGGATTATTCCCGGAACGAACATCAAGTGTGGAGCGCACTTTGCGAGACCGACGGCGTGCTTCTATTCGGTACTTTCGGACTGAGGGAAATATCAGCGGTGCCGAAGAAAACTGATAATCCGTTTCTGATTTGCGATGGGTGCGGGTATCAAACGAAGTGGCGAAAAGTTTAAGCAAAACCAATCTATTTAACCGTTCTTGATAATGGGAAAAAAAATCTGGATTTTGGGTTGCTTTGGTTATATATCACAAGCATAACAAAATCGGTAAGTGGTTTTACCTGCAGTAGGTTATTAATACCTGAATTGTCTTCGCACGTAAAATCACAGATTTCATAGGATGGAGTTTATTTAGTTAAAGCTCCATATAAATATCAGTGTGTCTTTTTATAGGCAATTAGGTTTATAGCTTAAAGCTTATAAGCCAAGTTTTAGTAGGAGTATTATTATGATCAAGAATTTTTATTCAAAACGCATTATTACCATTCTCAGCCTTGTGCTGGCTGCCACGTCACAGATTCTCGTCGCTCAGGCGCAAACAGTGGCGACAAATAAAACAGGCAGGAATCTTGTCATTGAGGACGAAACCAAACAGAAAACGCAAACCGCTTTTATGATGGATGGAACGGTCAACCCGGCACCGGGTAATCCGACCTGCAAAGATTTGAGTCCCTTTTATCTGGAATTGAAAATTGATCCGCCACAATCAGGAAACTATCCATTTGGCTCGAGCAATTCTGTCAACACAAACTTTTATGGCGGAGAAGATGGATTAACTTATCTCGATTTCCAGTCTACTTCTCCTTTCGTTGCAGTGATTGTCAAAGGCGGAAGTCAAGGAGCGAATGTTTACTCGTACAATCCAGCTCAAACTACAGGTTCTGGATTGACTACGCCTAACCTGCAGGACATCAGTCACGTTTCATTTTGCTATATGCCGGGCTTTGGAACGACAGCGGCTTCGGCTTCGGTAAGCGGCAGCGTAATTGGCATAAGCGGTCGAGGTGTAGCACGTTCACTGGTGACAATTAAAAACTTGAATACGCAGGAAACAAGAACGGTTATCACTAATTGGACAGGTCGTTACCGTTTC
>JAESGR010000262.1_pt1 | contig 63601 bp, 52 predicted proteins | sample 9269771 | NCBI WGS metagenome assembly JAESGR01 (sample SAMN15739572, study PRJNA653492) | algae metagenome | isolation source: Chroococcus sp. CMT-3BRIN-NPC107 and co-occurring heterotrophs from well... | place: USA: Clark Mountains Wilderness, California | collected 2010-04-18 | reverse complement strand
TAGTCCGCTTTCTTGCCATTCCTTATAATAAGCAAGCATTTTCTGCTTTGTATAGTGTGTCTTTTTCATCACACAAGATTAAAGCTTCCCGGCTGCCTTTGCAATATGGGGACAGCCGACTGCTTACAAGTGGTTGAATGTAGAGACCGTAAATTGTAGATTTAAATTGATCAAACTCATACAGTTACCTACCTGTAGTTGCCCTGACAAAAGTAATTCTGCTGCTTGTTATGCATTTAAGGTGTAAGCTAAATTTTTGTATTAATATTAATTACTGTCTGAAATGTTAAATCTTGACTAATCCACTTTTTTATAGTTTGAAATAATATATACAAATGACCACCCAACGCAACTATTTAAATTCTTCTACATCTTCTATAGTAGGTTTTCTCCAAATAATAGTTCCATTAATGTTGTCTCCTGCTAGATCAGCTTCCGATAAGATACTTTTTTCACCTGTTACAATTTCTTCGAGAGGCGCTTTTAATTTACATCTAATCACTTTTTTCAAAGCCATTTTAGGAACAAAATGTGGATGAATAGCATAGTTTACACCTAGGTTATTGGCAGCTTGGCTTGGAAATGTAATTAGGTCATATTGAAAATTTATATACCTTGGTATATCATATAAAGCAAAGTGAGCGAGAGTTGATGAAAGGAAGTGCTCCTTCTTTAGAAACCAATCCCCTAATCTAAATGACAAGTACATAAACGCTTCTTTCTTGTCTGACCTCAAATGCTTAATTACATTCTCTAACTTTTCTATATTAGCATCATTTGTTCTATTCCAAAGCTCACCAATACCTTTTGAATTATCGTATACAAATACAGCACCTCTAACGGTTGTATCTTTTGGTGCGAACCATTTGCCTATATAAACTGTGTCATCAAATTTACAACCAAGTTCATGAAAAGTAGTTGCAACCCCGGCTGAACCATAAAAAACAGAATGCCCATCAAGATTTGCCCTTAAGCGTTTTGCGTAATTCGCAGGAGGATAAGAAAAAGTAGAAGGATTACTTTTATTCTCATTTTCATTAAGTATCCTAGCCCTATAGATTGGTGTATTTAATAAGAAACTCAATCCTGTTGAAGGCATACCTCCAAGAGTGGATATAATAAGACTTTTTATTTCTTCAAATGATTTGTCATTCAGAACTAAGGATTCTATATAGTCTATACCCTTTTTAATTGTAGCTATATCAGCTATACTATCGTCATTTAACTGATTCATATTATGAAAGAGTGGGGCAGTATTATACTACATGATAATTAAAAAAGCAATGAAAAGTAAGCTTAAACAGCCATTCTTTACTGTTATAATAAAAAGATGTCACTTAAATTTGAATTATACACAAAAAAAAGGCTTAACTTTTTGATTGTTAAGCCTATGCCTTAAAAAAGTCGCAAAAAGGTTATTTTTTATCCTTTTTTTCTGCTTTTTCCGCCTGTTTATTGCTATTAGTACTTTGCGAATAATTACTGTAAGCAATTCGCCCGTACTTTTCTAAATAATCCTCCCTACTCCTTTTACTGAGTACAATAGATTTGTTTGGTTTTGTATAAGCCATATTATTTAAAAAGGTTTGGAGATTGATCAATCAAATCAACACAGAAATTTTGCGCTAGAGCTTCCCATTTGCCTTGATTTCTATGTGTAATGTTAAAATTTTCATTGCATTCAAAAGATACTATGGCAACAACTTCATTTTTACTATTAATAACTGGACTAGTAGAACAAAATTTAAGACTTGAAGATTTCTGTTTTTGATAGCTTGTCAGATTATAATTTACATTATTTGTTGTTATTAAACTACAGTCAAACTCAACTTGTCCTGAATGATAACACTTTCCTATCAATCCTTGTATTGTTGGGTTTACTTCGAATTTTAAGTCTTCAGAAAGTCCTTTGTCAGAAATACCCTCAACATACTTAACCTTAAATTCTTTCTTTTTGTTAGGTTGTTTTGTCAAAATATTACTTACAGTTAAACCTATAGATTTGTTTGGTACGAATACTCGTATCTTAAGGTTCAATCTATCCAATCCTAGTTCTCTTTTTACCAAGGTAAAAAAAATTAATTTATTGTGTTCTCTTGTGGCAATTATTTCTTTTTCTCTCTCTGAAAGCTTTTTTTTAGTTACAAATACGTCATAAGAAACAACTATCCCTGAGAATATAACGCTTAATATTAGAAATCCGTCTTTCAGTAACCCAACATCTACTTGCTCCCCAATTATTTTTTTCTGTTTTAGTTCTATTAAAAGCTTTTCTGAACTTCCTAAAACAGTGAATACAGTTGCAATTAGAGCAAAAAGGGTATACCTTATAAATAAAAGGATGTTTTTTAAAATGGCTCCCACTATAAAGAATCTATATTATAATTACTGAAATTACCGTTTAGAAAGGGCTGTTCAACATCTGAAGAATTTCAGAAAAAAATTTATTGAAAGGGAAGCGTAAAACCTTTGTGTATCCGTTTGTGTATCCAGTGAAAAAAAAGCACTTAACAAATTTTGCTAAGTGCTTAATTTTCAAGAGCCCCCAGTCGGAATCGAACCAACGACCTACTGATTACAAGTATAGCGCCTCCATGCTTTCAGTCAAGTAGTTATATGCCATGGGTCTGAAATAGGTCTGAAAAAATAATTTTGAAAACACCCTTTTTTCCTCATTTCGCTAGGAAAAATGGATGGCTTAGGCAAGCTAAAGTAGCGTTTTTCTTAAGCAATGCCCCTTGAAAGTTAGTCCCCTCCTACTTTTTCCACTAACCAAAAATAGCAAGTTCGCAGTACTAAAAAGTTCTACCGATAAACCTACTTGTCAATGAATGGCTGCAAAAAGTTGTACCACGTACTCGAGCCTTTTCAGCAAGAGCTACTCTGATAAACGGTATAAGATTGGGGTACAAGTCCTAATGTAAAAATAGAACAATATCATATCCTATTTGCATACAGCTTGTTCATAAAGGGACGTTTTTGTGCTCTGTAATGTAGGTTGCGTTGTGCTCAATTTATTGACCAACGGAGCTTACTTCCTGACTACATACCAGTTGTTTATCAGGTCATTGGAATTGCAACAGTTTACTGGAGGAATATTAGGCATAATCATTTCAAAGCAAAAACAATTCTTCAGTGGATTATCAAAGGTGGAGAACTGGAGTTTCCCACTAGGTTATCGACACTTAATTCATCGTCTAGATTTACAGTTGGCAGCAACACCAATATTAGATGGATACAAGAAGAGTTTAAAAGCAAAAACGTAAGTGTCTTATTGATAAATACCAGCTAAAATACGCTTAAGGCAATATAGGGCTTTTGAAGAAGTTTTGAGGCCCCTATCATTATTGGGCAACAGATCAAAAGCAAGGTATCAATTTTACATTTACCCTCCCATATTTCTTAAAATCATGACAGTGGGCAATAGGGAAAGAAAACTTTTCATAGAAAGTAATTGAAAACTATTCTTATCCCCTTCTACCCATGTTGGTGAGTTTCAAGAAAGGGGCCTGGGTGTTGCACAACTCCTGGTTTGGAATCTGGCTTATGAATAGTAAATTCAAGAATGGTAGGCAAAAGAAAACAATTCAAGAAAACTTACCCTTCATTTTTAGTGGAAACCTATGTTCCCAAGACCAATTTTTATCGCCAAATCAAACAGCTGCTCAAGTTAGATTTCCTCTATCAAGCAGTCGCCCCTTATTATGGCAAGTGTGGGCAGAAATCAATAGATCCAGTGGTATTTTTCAAGCTACAATTAGTAGCTCATTTTGAAAATATCTGCTCTGATCGGGCTCTGATTGAGAAAAGTGGGTTACGCCTCGATATACTTTATTTCTTAGATTATAATCTAGGAGAACGCTTGCCTTGTCACAGCACTCTGTCTCGTACACGCAAGCGCTTACCGGCAGAAGTGTTTGAGACTTGTTTTCAAGCTATTCTTACTGCCTGTGTAGAAGCAGGTATGGTTAGTGGACATACCCAAGTGGTGGATGCCGCTTTTGTTGAGGCTAATGCCTCTACAGATAGTCTGAAACGAAAAGCACTGTTAGAATGGCAACTACTCAGAGGGGAAGCAGAAGGGGTTGTTTTTACCGAACCCTTAAGACAAGAATCCGCTTTCACTGCTTTGGAAAAGACAACCAAGCCTAAAAGCTGTCCAAGAAATAATCGTAGTCATATCAGTATAAGCGATCCTGAGGCAAAGCTCACCCAAAAAGCAGGTAAACCTTCCCGTCTATATTACCTATCTAGTATGGCTGTCGATACTTATCGGCACGTGATTACGCATATACAGGCGGACCTGGCAGATGAACGGGATTCTAGGCATCTGATGGCAATCGTAGACAAGCTATCAATAAATCTTAAGCAGTATGGTTTATGTCTGCAATATTTACTAGCCGATGGAGGCTTTAGTTCCGGTGAAAATTATTCTGCCTTGGAGGCACGCCACATCAAGGGCTTCATTCCACTACATGGCAGCTACCATCCTGTAAGGGAAGGCTTTCACTATGATTCTATAGAGAACGCCTATGTATGCCGCAATGAAAAGTTGCTTTATTACCATGGCATTAGAATGGAAAATGGCTTTGCCACTCATTACTACCATGCCCGGGTGAAGGATTGTAAAGAGTGTCCCCTTAAAAAGGAGTGTTGTGGCAACAAAAGGCGACAAAGCCTCACTTTCAGTGTCTACCGCCGCTATCATCAGCTTATGCAAGAACGAGTAGAAAGCAGGGAGGGCAAAAGTATGAAGAGACGAAGGATGGCTACCGTCGAGCCTGTTTTTGGCAGTTTACTTAATTATTATGGCATGAAAAGAAGTAATGCAAAAGGAAAACTAGCAGCACACAAAATCATGCTCATGGCCGCTACTGCTTATAATCTGCAAAAGCTCCTCACTCATATACATGATCCAAAAAATAAAGTTCAAGTCCTTCCTACTCAGCAAGTTCTTGCCCTTTATTTTACCTTCTTATGTGTTGTGCAACAACCAGGGGCCATTCATTTAACTCATATAACAATTTTAACTACTATGGTATTGACCTGCTCAAAAAGCGCCTGGTAAGCCATAAGAATAACCTATAGATTTTTATTTCTAATTTATTCCTCTCAAATACCTTAAAAATATTACGATTTTAATCGTAGGAATGCTTGCTTTGCTACGATTAAAATCGTATACTTGCTACGATTATAATCGTAGCAACTATTAACTTTCTTTTCTATATGAGTCAGACCAATCTTCTTAAACTTCAACCTACTTCTTCTGAGCTTGCTGTTTTACAAATCCTTTGGCAAAAAGGTCCTTGCAGTGTCAGGCAAGTACATGACTTGCTTACCCAAGAAAAAGACATAGGCTATACCACTACCTTAAAAACTATGCAGGTCATGCACAGCCGAGGTTTTATCAAGCGGGAAATTGAAGGGCAGAATCATATCTATTCCCCTGCTATTGCTCAAGAGGATACCCAGCAGGCACTGCTGGATAACTTTCTGCAGCGAGCCTTTGGAGGGTCAGCGCTAAAGCTGGTTTTAAAAGCCTTGGGCAATTATGAAACCAGTCAGCAAGAACTAGATCAGCTCAAAGAAGTGATTGCTCAAAAAGAAAAGCAAAAAGGCAACAACCCTCAATCCACTGCAGACCATGATTAAATCCTTCTTACCCGCTCACCTAGTGGAGGCCATTGGCTGGTCATTGCTTCATAGCCTATGGCAAGGTGCTTTACTGGCCTTCCTCTTAGCTATCCTGCTGCTTATGATGAGAAAATTTAGTGCCCAGACCCGCTATCTGATCATTGCGCTTTGCATGGGCGTATTTGTTGCCATTCTTCCTGTAAACTTTATTCGCCTTTATCATCCCCATAGTTCTTCGACAACTTCTGCTATAGATAGTAATTATGGTAAAGGTAGTAATACAGCGGAGTATCGGGCTGATCCTTCCGTTACTGTGCCTATTACGCAACAACAGGTTTCTCATTCATTAGCTGGAGAATTGTCCAGAACCTTTATAAGGTATTTTGACAAGCATTTACCATTGATTGTGACCGGGTGGTTGATGGGGATGCTAGTCTTGCTATTACGCTTTGTAGGCCAATTGATTTACCTGCAACAATTAATACATCATGGCGCTGTTCCCTTTGCTTTGGAGTGGATGAAGCTGATTGAAAGCCTTCAGGTAAAGATGAATCTTTCAAAAAAAGTAACTTATCTATCCTCTTTGCGCATTTCTACCCCCCTTACGCTCGGATGGCTCAAACCGGTCATTCTGTTTCCCATGGGTCTGCTTACAAAGCTATCTCCTCAGGAGGTAGAAGTGATCCTGCTCCATGAGCTTGCGCATATCAAGCGCCATGATTATTTCTTTCATGTGTTAGCCTCTCTTGCTAGCATCTTGTTTTTCTACCATCCTGCCATCTACTATATGTCAACCCTGCTGGATGGGGAGCGGGAAAACTGCTGCGATGATCTAGTGGTGTCTGTAACCGGCCAACCAGAGAGATATGCTACTACATTAATCCACCTACAAGAACAAAAACTACTCTCTATGAAAACCTCTCTTTCGATCACAGGTGCTCACCCTTCCTTTCGTGAGCGCATCTTACGGGTCTTGAATCATTCTCTTACTTCTGCCAATCGGTTTGGAGAAGGTTTTGCCACCGCTTTAGTGCTGGTTGTCGGGATAGGGTTTCTTACCACTGCAAGCATTCAAGCTACACCAGCAGGGGCTTCTACTGCCTTATCACTTGAAAAGGGCTCGAAGGAAAAGGACCAGGAAAAAGTAGATTTGCTCCTTGAAGCCATTGACGAGGAAGATGAGAAGTTATTTAACTATATGCTGAAGCAGGGAGTAGATATCAATGGGACTAGCAGTGAGGGGTGGACACCGCTTGGCTATGCAGCCAGAGAAGGAAAGCTCTCCTTTGTAGAAGTACTGTTAGAAAAAGGAGCCAAAATCAATCAAGTAACAAGGGATGGCCATCATCCCTTGCTGGCTGCTGCCGGAGAAGGACACGTAGAGATCGTAAAATTGCTTCTAGCCAAGGGCGCCTCTGCAAATGTAAAGCAAGAAGGCAACACAGCACTCTTTGTAGCTGCCAGGGAAGGACACACAGCCATCGTTCGTTTGTTATTGCCTTTGAATCCGCCACTCAAGGGGGAAGAGAAGGTAGACCTGCTTTTGAGTGCGATCGATGAAAATCAGCAGGAGTTATTTGAGTATTGGCTCAGTCAGGGAGCAGACCTGAATGGCACAGGCCGTGACGGTTGGACACCTTTAGGCTTTGCTGCCGAAGAAGGCCGGTTAGTCTTTGTAAAAAGTCTGATCGCCAAAGGAGCTAATATTAACTATCCATCCAAAGATGAGCGCATGCCTTATTTAGCGGCTGCCGGCGAAGGAAAACTAGCGGTGGTAGAAGTGCTGCTAGAAGCAGGTGTAAAAGCAGATCAAAGCTCAGAAAATGGTACCACTGCTTTGTCCATGGCAGCAAGGGAAGGACATGGCCATGTGGTGGACTATCTGCTTTCAAAGGGAGCCAATGTAAACAAGGCTAATAGCGAAGGATGGACAGCCTTGCATTTTGCCACCACAGAAGGTCATACCGAGCAAATGAAAAGATTGATTACTGCAGGAGCTAAGCTGGAGCTGCCTATCAGCACCGAATGGACTAATATAAGCATGCGTTCAGGCAGGAGAGTGATCATGGGTGGATGGACACCCTTAATGCTAGCCATTGAAGAAGAAAAGGTGGAGGCCGCTGAGGTCCTGTTAGAGGCAGGAGCCAATGTGAATGTGAAAGTGGACAAAACCGTCTATGCCTTAGAAGGGGATTGGCAAAATCAAAAAGTAGCACAAGGAAAGTTATTCTATGAAGCCTCGGGTTGGACACCGCTGATGGAAGCAGTGGAAAAACAAAACCTTGCATTAGTAAAACTACTTCTATCCAGAGGAGCGGACAAGAATGCACAGACCAAACAGGGCAGGTCTGTAAAAAGTATTGCTCATGAAAATGGAAATAAACAAATCATGAGTTTACTAGAGTAATACTAGGGTAAGTTTACCTACCAAAAGATTATATGTCAAAAGCAAAGAAGTGAAATGTTTTCTTAAGAGGCATTAGATGAGGTGAGTATACAAGAAAGTGATAAACAACCTCTACAAGCCACTTTCTTGTATACTTTTAAAAGCAAAAGATGATAAAATAAAGGACAGTCAGTTGCCCAAGAGGAAGGCTTTGCACTTTATCTTTTGGATGATGTGTAGGAGTGAGCAGTTTTTGCAAATTGTAGGCACAAACTATCCCAAGCCGATGCAATAGGATGGCGAGGCACATCCGTTCGTAGCAGGTTGGGCATGATTTTATGAGCGGCCTGTTTTCCTTTTGCACACTGCTTTAGCTATAGCAGCCAGGAAAGAACATGGAAAGCTAGTGGTTAATCTGCCTTCTAAGAGCCAAATGTTAATAAAAAAACTCGCTCAGGAAAAAGGGAATAAAGAAATTATGGATTTAGTACAGTAAAGTCAAGGGTCGCTTGATTAACAAAAAATAAGGCTCAGAAGCAGCATACAAAAGGAGGCAGTTCTATATGGGCAAGTTCATAACAGGAAGATATAAAAGCAATGGATTAGGCAAAATTTACTAAGATTCTTTCTTCTCTGTCTTCTTGAGATCCCTGCTTAACCATATAAATTAATTTTTTAAGGTGAACTTGCAGTCCTCTCCTAAAAATATACTTATTAACTATCACCTTTTCTCAAATTTTTATGCTAAGCAATTACTTTACTATCGCACTTCGTAATCTTAAGAAAAACGCTTCCTTTACTACTATCAACATGCTAGGTTTAGCTTTGAGCCTTACCTGTTGTTTGCTTATTTTTCTTATTTTACGCTTTGAGGCAAGTTTTGACCATTTTTTTGCCAAAGGTGAGCAAATCTACCGAGTAGTGACACTAAGTAAAACAGAAAATGAGCAGAACTATCTCAGCAAAACTCCTTATCCTCTGGCAAAAGCTTTACGTAGTGACTTCCCTGAGCTTGAAAAGGTTACTCAAATACATTATGACCTTTTTGGAGGCCTAGTTACAATAGACAAAGACCGGTATTCAGAATCTAAAATAGTTTATGCAGACTCATTGTTTCTTTCTGTTTTTGAATATAAATGGATCAGCGGAGATGCTAAACAGGCTCTAACTGAGCCTAATTCTGTAGTACTGACAGAATCATTAGCCAAGAAGTACTTTAAGGGACAGCAAGCATTAGGAAAAATCATAGAATTTAATAGTAGCTTACTCTTAAAAGTGACAGGTGTAATAGAAAACATACCTAATAATACCCATCTGCCTTTTTCTATGCTCATCTCCTTTTCCGCTTATAAGGATAGAGACATGCATATGTGGGGCTATACAAATCAGGGTTATACATACGTGGTTTTACCTAAAATAGTAAGTAACAAAAGCATAAACAATAAACTACCCGGCTTTCTTTCCAAACATATACCAGAGGAGGGTACTAAGGGACTTACCTTTGAGTTGCAGCCATTGTTTGATATTCGTTTTGATACTAGATTCGCTACCAGTAATCCTACAGCTACGGTTAGCAAAGAAATGCTTTGGACACTTGGTTTTATAGGTGTGCTAATTGTATTAATTGCTTGTGCTAATTTTATCAACCTTTCCACCGCACAAGCTATCAAACGAGGAAGGGAAGTAGGAATGCGCAAAGTATTAGGAAGTACAAAGGAGCAAGTCATTTTTCAATTTCTTAGTGAATCAATCCTGCTAACTAGCTTTGCTGTTTTTCTATCCATCATTTTTACTTACTTGTTGATACCTAAGTTGAATGCTTATATAGAATTTACAGAAATACATTTTTCATTAGATCTCTCACTTATCCTATTTCTTCTATCAATCACTCTAATGGTGGGTATAGTGGCTGGTTTATATCCGGCTATGATACTGGCAAAGTTCAAGCCTATTTTAGCTTTGAAAAATAATATAAGCTCCTTGACAATAGGGAAAAGCTATTTTTCCTTAGGTAAGGGGATGGTAATCTTTCAATTTGTAGCAGCACAAGTCCTTATCATTGCCACACTGGTTGTATCACAACAGATGGAGTATTTTCAGAATAAAGATTTAGGATTTAACAAAGAAGCTATTGTCAATTTTTATCTTCCTAGCCAGGATATACAAAAATTAGCTTTAATACGAAATCGAATCCTAGAGCATCCTCAAATAAAATCAGTAGCCTATGGAAAAGGAGCTCCTACCTCTAATGATATATTTGGTACCGGCTTCAATATGGAAGGCAAAGAAGGATTTGGCATTAGTGTAAAATCAGCGGATGAGTTTTATTTGGAAACTTATGGATTAACCTTACTAGCGGGTAACTGGCTTCCGCAAAGAGTAGCTGATAAAAGTCCACATAAATTTGTCGTCAATGAAACGATGCTTAAGAAAATGGGATATAATGTTTTGGGTAAAAATATTTCAATACGTTTGTGGGATAAATTTGATGGTGTAATAGTTGGAGTAGTTAAAGACTTTCATTTAACGAGCTTGAAAGAAGAAATTGCGCCATTGGTAATAATGAATTTGCCTGAAGCTTATTCACAGGCTGGCATAAAGCTTTCAGCACAAAACGTAAAGGAAAGCCTACTACATATAGAAAAAGTCTATAAAGATGTTTTTGCTCAAAGCAGTTTCTCTTATAGTTTCTTAAATGAAGAAATTGCTAAACTCTATGTACGAGAGGAAAAGATACAAACACTCTTCAAATACTTTGCGGGAGCAGCTATATTTATAGCATGTTTGGGCTTATTTGGTCTAACTTCTTATACGGTTATAAGACGTACGAAAGAAATAGCCGTCCGAAAAGTGCTTGGCGCTTCTGTCACCCAAATAGTAATACTTCTCTATAAAGAGTTTGCCATATTAGTGATAATTGCTTTTTTGATTGCCTCACCACTATCCTGGTATCTGATGAATGGGTGGTTGGAGGGATTTGCTTATAGTATTAAAATCGGCATAGGAACAATGGCTACTGCAGGTATGATTGCTTTGCTTGTCGCCTTTTCAACCATCAGTTTTCATGCTATAAAGTCAGCCTTAGCCAATCCAATTAAATCTTTACTTAACGAAAGTAGATAAATATAGAGAGTGGAGTCTGAATATGGAGGGAATAAAATTTTGAAATAAGGGGTGACAAGCAAGCTTTAGATTAATTGTTAACAGAAGGGGGATATTCTATTACTATCATTCTTAGCTATTTGTCAACTATTATCTGACGACGTACAATTATTACTAGATAAGTAAATGCTTTTAGCTTGTTTTTACTAGGAGCAATAGCTAACTTTTCTAGCTGCAAAAATTTCTATGGTGCTTTCTAGTAGCAGTAGCCATCCACTTTTCTTTAAGGGCACAAGAAGCTCCCCTCTATACAATCCATGCTGGAGAAATAGTCTCTGATGTAATTCCTCTCAAAGAGCAATATTTCTATGGTGAATTTCAACAGGGCACTGTATGGCTTAGAAATGGCAAATCTTTACCTGCTCTGCTCAACTACAACCACTTATATGGGGAAATGCAGTTTATCAACAGCAAAGGCGATACGCTTGCACTTTTAGAAGAAAACTCGCTGAAAAACATCGATATAAATGAAGATGTATTTTATCATGCGACTAAAAACGGTTATGCAGAACTAATTACTGCTCTTTTGCCTGTAAAACTTGCCAGGAAACAAAACCTGGAGCTGATAAACATCAAGGTCAAATTAGTTGGGATGAATACTTCTCATTTTTTTAGCTATAGGAAAGTATATACACAAGAAACGCCAGGAGAATTACAGTTGGCTAAGCAAACATCTTATTATTTTATTGATCAAAATGAGCGGGTTCACCAGGCTAAGAAGTCTACTTTACTGAAGCTATTTGGCAGGCACAAAAAAGCGATTGAAGACTTTATAGACACCAACTAAGTAGATATTTTCCGAGGAGGAGGATTTGAAAAAGTTACTTGCCTTTTGCGCTCAATGGACTCAAAAGTAAATACTTTATTAATCAACGAACCGATATAGCAGAACATAGTAACTTAACTAAGTTATGGATGATTAGAGCCCCATTGATAGAGAGGGGCTTTTTTATCCAGGTCTGTTCTAATAAAGAAAGAAATAATGAATCAGATGCGATAAACTATTGCCTGTCAGTCTCTCTTTTCCCCTATAGCCCGTTTTGTCATGGTAAGTTGAATAAATAATGAGGTGTTAAAATAACTACCCCTTTGATGAAACTAAATAGTAAAGTTACTCTAACTAAAATTTATCCTTCTTTGTATCATACCTAATAATTCGAAAATTAGAGGTAGGATAATTCCCATAAGTTTAATGTGGGTGTATTCAAACCTACCTTGCTATGATTTGGCAACGAAGAAATGTATAACCACATAAAGAAAAATCAATAAGTAGGCCGGCATTGTTTTGCAGCTTTGGTTTCTGGCCTCAACTTTATGGGCTTGCCACAAAAATAAAGCCGAGTAAATGCTCCCATTTCATTTCTGCCCTTCTTGCTTTAGCAGCAAATTTTAAGATGTAAAAGCCTTATGCTTTCCCTTAGCATATATAACCTGTAACAGTTTCAATCACCTTGAGTGTACTTATTTGGTACACTTCTTTACAGATAGCCATCCTTTATAATTTCATTTTGTTGATAATCAGCGTATTATATAATTGGTATTACATTTGACAGCTTTCATTACAGGTACACTTCAACCCGGTTATGGAAGCATTAAAGCAATCACTGCTACGAGTAAAAAACTTAGCTTATCAGCTTGAAATTATTTTACAACAAATAAAGAAAGACTCCCAGTGTGAATACTTAAGTAGAAACAGGCAACCAGGCTACTACCAGGAAAATGCCATATATCACTATATTGGAAATATCTTACAAAGAGTAGCTGAAGGCCAAAGTCCTAAACTTCCCCTTTTTTATTATGACCATAGTCCTGAGTTTGATTGTGCAGAATTAGAAAACTTGTTAAAGCTGAAATTAGAGCAAGCTAAACTATTAGAATTCCAGTATATAGAAAATAATAAAAAGTTTATGCAAGTGACTATTACTGATATTGGGTCTTTGTATAAAGCACGGTGATTTTTCTAGTTGTTTTATTTTAAATAAAAAATGAAAAAAGCGATCATTATAGGCGCAAGTTCAGGCATAGGAAAAGCATTAGCTATAGCATTAGCAAGGGATGGATATAAAGTAGGTATTACTGGTAGAAGAAATATGTTGCTTACTGAGTTGAAAGTAACAAATCCTGAGGGCTACATAATGAAATCATTTGACCTAACCGGACTAAACAGCAACCAGGAGTTAAATGAACTAGCCACCGAACTAGCGGGGGTAGATTTGCTTATTATATGTAGCGGGATAGGGGATTTAAATCCAACATTAGATTTTGGTATTGAAAAGCAGGCCATAGATGTGAACGTATCCGGTTTTACACAAGTCGCAGACTGGGCTTTCAATTACTTTGAGCGACAAGGATCAGGTCATTTAACAGCCATCAGTTCCATTGCCGGAATCCGGGGAATAGATCATGCTCCGGCTTATAATGCTTCTAAAGCTTATCAAATTAATTATTTAGAAGGGCTACGCAAGAAGGCGGCTAAACAAAAATTAGGTATAGTGGTGACTGATATCAGGCCAGGGTTTGTAGATACAGCGATGGCTAAGGGGGAAGGATTATTTTGGGTGGCATCACCTGAAAAAGCGGCTAAACAAATACTGTCTGCTATACAACGAAAGAAAAGAGTAGCTTATATTACCCGTAGATGGGTGCTAATAGCATGGCTACTTAAGATATTACCTTATTGGATATATGAGAAAATGTAGAAAGCCAAGGGTTGTATTTTCAATAATCTTCTATGGTTAAACTGACGTAACCTAACAGAGTCAAGACAGATAGCAGAAGTTTGAATAACTAAAACTTTCCCTTCATTACACTCCTAAAAGCAGAGACCTTACACACTAGCCATAACTAAGAACACAACATCTGTATATAATGAGATTTCTTGTTTTTGCATTCTTATTTTTCTCCTCTCTTTTAGCAACAGCACAGAATAATGATCCTCCTTTTGGAAGAGTGAATGATTCTATAGTAAGCCTGTTTAACAAAGGAAACTTTGAAGCTATCTATGTATTAGGGAGTGCTGCTTTTAAACAAAATGAAAACAAGGAAGCGTTTATCACTTTTCTCAAAGGGCTAAAGAATGAAACAGGAAACATAAGCTCCACTCATATTAGCCATTGTAACGACAGAGTGGGATATAAATGGACAGGGCAGCGCAAAAACCTGCGTGTCGAATGGAAAACATCTCATCTCCTCACCTTTGACGATTACTTTATCAATGACCTGATCGACCAGAGATATAAAAGAGAACCCATCACTGATAATAAACTTGGATCAAGGATTGATTCTCTGGTACATCAGTATGTCTCTTACTATTTGCTTGATTCGAATGCAGTAGGTTTATCCATAGGTATCGTTAAAAACGGCAAAAGCCATCTTTACAATTATGGTGAAGTGAAAAAAGGGACAAAGCAACTCCCTAACTCTACTTCCTTTTATGAACTAGGCTCTATTGCTAAGACCTTCATTGCCACCCTGCTGGCAAAAGCTGCTATAGAGGGAAAAGTATCCTTGCAGGATGATATACGAAAATACCTACCGGGTGAATATCCTAACCTGGTATATAAAACCAATCCTATAAGACTAGCCCATCTGGCAAACCATACTTCAGGGCTACCGGAATCTTTCAGGGCCTTTCCTTTTGATAGCATAGGAAGGTTCTTATCTGACCAACAGTTTGCCTATTTTGAGCAGTATACAAAAGAAAGCTTGTTTAAAGACCTGCAGCAAATAAAGCCTGATACTATCCCTGGAAGCAGCTACCGGTACAATAGCAATGCTTTTCACATTTTGGTTGCCATTTTAGAAAGGGTTTACCAAAAACCGTATGAAGAGTTGCTTACCCAATACTTAGCTACACACCTACAGATGCCGGATACGAAAAACAACTTGTCAGCCGCAGAGTTAAGGCGATTTGTACAGGGATACAATGGTGCTAGTGAGCCCATGGAACACTATAACAACCCTAAAACTATGACAGGCGGCCCGGGATTAAATTCCACCCTCACTGATATGGTCAAGTATGTAGAGGCTAATCTGTCTGAGCAGAGAAAGGCTATAAGACTTACCCATAAAATCACATGGGGCAATAAAGACAATTTTGCTGTTGGATTAAGTTGGATGATGAATAATACTTGCCATGGAGACCGCTATATATATCACAGCGGACGAAGCAGAGGATGTAATAGCATCTGCAGCTTTTATCCGGAGAAGAAGTTAGGCATTGTTATATTAGTGAATGAGACAGTAAATCAGGGGAGATTATTTGTACTGGAACGATTGCTCATACAGGAATTAAATAAAACTACTGGCAATACCAATCATTGAAGGTCAGAGCTCCACCTCATCATTACAACACAATAATATTTTTAGCAGCTATCGCAAAAAGATTCTTCCAAGCAGGAGGTTGAAGTTGACCTATTTATAGTCATGTAATTGCTATTTGAACAGCTCAATTATACCTATAGAAGATTTGTGAATACTAATTAACTGCAAATAAATACAAAGGAACATTTTTGAATATGCCAACAACTTATTCTATACCAACTAAAACCAAACTACGCACGCATGAAGATATTCACATCGCCTTTTTTATGGATGCTCATTCAAAAAATGAGTATTACTCTTTATATTCTTCTGTTGGGCGACTATGTAGTGTTTGCCCAAGGTAAGATAGGAAAACCATTGACCACCAAAACAAACCAGTCGTCATTAATAGAGAAAAATGAAAAGGTAGGAAATATTTTTTATTCAAAGACCTACCAACAAACACCTGCTAAAATTCACAATTTGATCCATACCAAACTAGATGTACATTTTGATTTTCAAAAGAGTTATTTGTATGGCAAAGAATGGGTGACACTACAACCACACGTATATTCTACCGACTCTTTAACTTTGGATGCCAAAGGAATGAATATTCATAGCTTGGAACTTGTGAAAGATGGCAAACATATTCCTTTAGTTTTTACCTATGATAGCCTTATTTTATCTATTAAGTTAGACAAACGGTATGATCCAACTGAAAACTTCACTATTTACATTGATTACACGGCTAAACCCACTGAGCTTGCAGTAAAAAATGATTCCCGGGGCTTATACTTTATAAATCCGGATGGAAGTAAAAAAGACAAGCCTACTCAAATATGGACACAAGGAGAACCCGAATGCTCTTCTGCTTGGTTTCCTACCATTGATAAGCCGAACCAAAAAACGACAGGGGAAATCTCCATGACGGTTCCGGCTAAATTTACTACCTTATCTAACGGGTTTTTAGCCGCACAGGAAAACAATGCTGACCAGACTCGTACTGACATTTGGAAGATGGAGTTGCCACATGCTCCTTATCTTTTTATGATGGCAGTTGGTGAATTTAAAATTTACAAAGATAGCTGGCGAGGGAAAGAAATAAGCTATTACCTTGACTCAACCTATGCCCCATATGCAAAAGACATATTTGGAATAACCCCGGAGGCAATAGACTTTTTTTCTACAACCTTAGGGGTGGATTTTCCTTGGAGCAAATATGCTCAGGTGGCTGTGCACGATTTTGTAAGCGGAGCCATGGAGAATACAACGGCCACTATATTTGGTGATAACATTTTGGCCACTAAACGGGAATTAGCTGATAAACCTCACAATACAGGTATTGTTCATGAGCTATTTCACCAGTGGTTTGGTGATTATGTTACTACAGAAAGCTGGAGTAATTTAACTTTAAACGAATCATTTGCTGATTTTGGAGAAATAATCTGGTTAGAGTACAAATACGGGAAGGATGCAGCAGATGAGCATATCTATCAGGGTATGCATGGATATTTAGATAATGCGGATGCAGCAAAAAAGAACCTGGTTCGTTTTGATTATCAAGAGAAACAAGAAGTATTTGATGCGGTGACGTATCAAAAAGGTGGCAGAATCTTAACTATGTTGCGTAACTATCTAGGCAACGAAGTATTTTATAAAGGATTAAACATTTATCTAAAAACCAATGCATTTAAAAGTGCAGAAGCACATCACTTACGGTTAGCTTTAGAAGAGGCAAGTGGCATGGATTTAAATTGGTTTTTTAACCAATGGTATTTTGGAGCCGGTCACCCTAAATTACATATAGATTACAAATGGGATGAGCTTGCAAAGACGCAATTCGTTTATTTACAGCAAAAACAAGATGGCTCTCCTTTTATACTGCCTATGGCGATAGACATGTATGTAAATGGTAAAAAGCAAAGACATACTATATGGATGCAGGATAAAGCCGATACTCTCACCTTTAAGTTACCCTCAAAGCCAGACTTAGTTAATGTGGATGGAGATAAAATTCTTCTTGCTCAGAAGCAAGACAATAAATCACTGGAGGAGTATGTTTTTCAATATTTATATGCGCCCCTCTACCTTGACCGTTACGAGGCTATAGAAGCTGCAATAGCTAATCAACAAAAAAAGGGAGGACAAACTATCCTGCTTTCTGCTTTATCTGATAAGTACGATGGACTAAGGTTGAAAGCGATCAATGCCATTAATGTTTTAGAGAATGGCGATTTGACAAAGAAATCGCTCCCTATTCTTAAGGCTATCATGCAAAAAGATGAAAATTATCTTGTGCGTGCAGCTGCCATTACAAAATTAGGAGAAATGAAAATAGTCAGTCATTTAGATCTATTTAAAAAAGCGTTACAACATGAATCGTATGCTGTACAGGGAGCCGCCTTACAAGCTATAGCTCTACAAGATGCCTCTAAGGCATTAACTTTGGCAAAAAGTTATGAACCAGGTAGTAAAGGGAAACTAAAGGAAGCTATTGATCATGTATATGTAACCTATGGCAATAATGAGCAATGGCCCTATGTATATTCACTCTATGGATTTCCCCATTCCCCGGGTAATTATCCTTTCACAGCTATAACAAACTTCCTTTCCCGCCTGGAAAATGCATCCTATGTTGTAGAAGGTATAGAAGCCATAAAAAGCTATATAGTATCAGAGAAAAAAGTTCATATGAAGGACATAGTTATAAAAGAGCTCAACCAGATAAAAAAGAAACGTCTCCAATTACACGATCAAGAATCAGTGAAAGTAGTGGATGAGGCAATCAGGCAAATAGGTCAACTCAAATAATTTCATGCTAAGCAATAATAGGATCATTTTGGTTAGTAAAGGGAAGTTCAGAAATAACTTCATTGACAGAAGATATAAATACTCTATGTGCTATTGGAGTAATGTAAAAAGTACATAAAGAATGTGCTGCTTTCAGATGTAATCAGCTTTGCCAAACGCTCAAAAGGTGTTTCTAAAAGAATCAATCCTTTATTGTAATATCCCATAATGAACAATATTCAATTACCTACAAAAATAGCATCATGCAGTGTGCATCCAGGTAGTTAAATGTCCATGTAATTTCACTTATCAAATAAAGTAAAATGAGTAATAAAATATGTAGTTGCTGGCTAATACTTGGGCTTTTTTTACAGGTTGGATGCGCCCTAAAACAGCCCACAACACAAGTACAAATAACTAACCCTTTTAATGAAATCGATGCGTATTTACAGGCCCAGATTGATACGGCAACAAAAAGCCCTGCAGCTGGTATAGCTATTGCCATTGTGGAAGGCCAACGTGTAGTTCATGCAAAGGCTTTCGGTGTAAAAAACATCAAAACAAAACAGCCTTTACAAGTTGACCATAATTTTCACGTTGCTTCCATTTCCAAAACCTTTGCAGCTACAGCCATTATGCAATTAGTGGAAGGGGGTAAAGTTGCCTTAGATGAAAAGCTGGTAAGCTATCTGCCTTATTTTTCAATGGCTGATGCTCATTATAAGAATATTACGCTTCGGCAAATTCTCAATCATACTTCAGGTATGGGAGATGTAGAAAATTATGAATGGGACAAGGCTGATAGTGATGAAGGTGCTGCCGAACGTTGGACACGTAGCCTTGCAAATGAGAAGCTACTTGCTATGCCTGGTACAGCTTATCATTACAGTAACATGGCCTATGACGTGTTAGCCGATGTAGTGGACAAGGTAACCGGTAAATCTTTTGAGAAATATGTTAAAGATCATATTCTTGTACCACTGCAAATGAACAAAAGCAGCTTTCTGCTATCAGAGATTGACTCATCCTTGCGCACAAGCCCACACAGAGGAATTCCTCTAATGGTTAGCCAGGTTTATCCCTACAACCGCATGCATGCTGCCAGTTCAACACTTAATTCTAATGTGATGGACTTATCGCATTGGATTATAGCAAATCTTCATAAGGGTGTTTACCAAGGCAGACGTATTCTTTCATTAGACAATATCGCTTTGATGCATACACCCTCCTTCACCATTGATTCTACTTCCAATAAACATAAACATATAGGCTTAAGCTGGTTTATCAACTCATCCCAAGGAGTTAGAGTCCTTAGACATGATGGTGGAGATGATGGATATGCCTCTACGCTTCACTTTGTTCCGTCTCAGAAATTTGGCTTTGTCATTCTCTTTAACTCAGACGAGGCTAATGCATATGAGATTAAAACTAAAGTTCTTAATATTTTGCTTGCTTTCTACACCAAAGAGGGGAAAAGGGAACAGAAGTAAAAGAATTGTATAAATCTGTCTAATTGTTGTAACATTTGTGGGTAAGTGGGTAACTCTGCGAGTTACCCACTTACCCACAAATAGGTAGCCGATGCACTAAGGTCTAATAAGGCGGCAAGGTCCTATGGTCCGATGGTGAAAAATTAACCCTACTGTTAAAAATGAGTGAATCCCTTTGAAACACTAAGAAAATTATAGAGAATGAAGCTAAATCTCTGTTTTATAACTACCAACTTCAAATTCTGTGAGGTAAAAAAACGTTTCTAGCATACATATACTGGCTTAAGGGGTTCTTTTATCCAGATTTTATAGTCGATAAGTTAGCAATATCAGAGCCCTAATTTATCCATAATGGGCGCTTCATATTTACTATCTTCAGCCGGGTATCTGAGCACCTTTTCAAACTTACCTGCTTTCTTTGCTAAGGCCCAAATTAAACTTTCTCCTGCCGGAATGTTGTCAGGTTCTTCCTGGTAGATTTTATCTTCATACGCTTTATCTGCATCCATTACTTCCCATCCATTTTCCTTAAAATGCTCAATTAAGTCATCTAGGAACAAACAAGCCGCTAGATTATGATGCAATAATATAACATGGTTGATACGTCTGTTGGTGAGTTGATAGGCTAAGGAATCGTAAAATAATGCCCGGTTGAATAAATGAGCTTTGTAGTAATCTCTGAATCCTGAAAGATCCGCTTTTGGATTTTCTTTAAGCCGTTTTACGAGTCTGCTATCAATATACCAATCTGAGGCATCAATAGTAACGTGGCCATTTTTATATCCTTTTTGTTTTAGAAATTCTCTAAACCCGCTTATTTTCTCTTTTGTGTTTCCTTCCTTTAGATAGGGGAATCTGAAATAGGGATAATAGTTTGAATACTTTTCTATAAGTGTATCATTTTGAACTAACTCCAGCTTAAAGGCTTCAAGGGTAGTATTTTTGCTGTTAAAGTTTGGATGCGTAAAGGTATGATTTGCAAGGAGGTGCCCGGAATCATTCCAGGATGACAAAACATATTTTCCTTTCTCACCAGTCTTATTGTACCCCGATGAAAATAAAATAGCTTTTAGCTTATGTTTTTTTAAGTGATCAAGCAGGGATTGATTCCATGTTTCTAAAGGGTAGCTACTTACATCATGAATGGCACCGTCATCAAAAGTGAAGGATATTTTAGGTTTTTCTTGTTTATTCTCTTGGGGAGTAGCCTCCTTGTCAGGAGTTTGTAGGCTGAAAATTATCCCTAAAATTAAAAAAATCAAAATTTTGCTCATACGTTTCAAGTTGAATGTCTTTACTTAATTTATTGCCCACAATTGTAATTAGCTACACCCACAAGTATATAATATTTAGCTGTTAAAAGATTATCCGCATCCAGGCTCCGTAGGCGGGTGTAAATGTCTTTATCCACTTGAAAAGGGACTACCCGTGTATACTACTTTTTATTTAATACATTTATTGTTTTCCTACTTTTCCCGAAGACTTTGTACAGGGTTTGCTATGGCTGCTTTGATAGTTTTGAGGGCTACGGTCAGTAATTCCATTGACGTGGAGAGAAAGAAAACAAAAGGCCTTATCTTGATTCGGTAGGCAAAGTTTTTCATCCATTTACTGATTACGCAGCGACTTTACTGGACGAGCCGTTGCTGCCTTAAGTGTTTGGTACCCGACTGTGAAAAGTGAAATCAACAATGCACCGGCACAGGTTATAAGAAATATCCACCAATTAATACTGGTATGGTAGGCAAATTTTTCCAACCAATTAGTCATAACCCACCAGGCCAGTGGTGCGGCAATGAGGTTAGCAATGAAGACTAGTTTAAGAAAATCTTTCGAAAGTAACACAACAATGTGGAACGAACTTGCTCCTATCACTTTTCTAATACCGATTTCCTTTCGCCGGATCTCAACTGAAAACAAAGCAAGACCAAACAATCCAAGGCATGAAACAATAGTAGCAATACAGGCAAACCAACTGGCTAGTTGCCCTACCATATTTTCACTCTTATATTGCTGCTCAAACTGCTCATCCAAAAGATGATATTCGAAAGGAAAGTTAGCATTGTACTGAAAGAATGCCTCTTTGATTTGCTCCAAGGCCTGAGCGGTTTTACCTGCCTGTACACGTATAAAAATATGATTAGCATTTTTGGGTACCAGCATTAGAACCAGCGGACGGATGGGAACGTGCAGAGATTGTAGATGAAAATCTTTTATGACGCCAATAATTTCACCCTTGCCTCGGCGAAAAGAAATGGTTTGTCCGAGGGGAGCTTTCAAATTCATTGCCGCCGCAGCCGACTCATTAATAATGTAGGCGAAGCTATCGGTAGGGAAGTCCCTTGAAAAGTCTCGCCCTTCCTTCATCTCAATATTCATTGTTTTAATAAAATCGTAGTCTACTGACATGGGGGCAACAGATAGGCTGCTCCCAGGAGGCATTCCCGGCCACTCCAGGCCTGTTGTTGCTCCCTCGTTATTTATGGGAATTCTCGCACTGGTAGTCACTGAAAGAATATCTGGTGAGCCTATCAATGCTTGTTTAAAGAGATCACGGTTGTGCCACAAATCACCTTCCACATCCACATACAGCAGATCATGCCGGTCTAAGCCCAAGTTTTCTGTTCTGATGAAATCTACCTGCTTATCCACAACAATGGCAGCAATGATAAGCAAGATGGATAACAAAAACTGGAATACTACCAATCCTTTTCGCAGTAGAATAGCATTGTTTCCGAATTGTAAGGAGCCCTTTAAAACCTTACAGGGCTCTAGCGAAGCAAGGAACAGTGCCGGATAACTACCTGCCACAAGGGTAGTTAAAGGAATAATGCAGATCAGGGTTGCTAGCAAATAAGGGTCACCGTAATTGAGAGTTAATACTTTTCCGGTTAAGGAATTGAAAACCGGTAGCAGACAGTAGACTAGGAGAATGGCTACGACAAATGCGAAAGAAGTGATCAAAAAAGCATCGCTTATAAATTGTGTAATCAGGTAGGACCGCCCGGCACCTAGCACTTTTCGTACGCCAACTTCCTTTGCCCGCTTTGAGGCGCGTGCTGTGGTGAGATTGGTAAAATTAACGCAAGCGATGATCAGGATGAAAATGGCTGCAAAAGTGAACAGTCTTACGTATTCAATCCTGCCACCATCAGGTTTACCCTCCTTTATGGTGTGCAAGTACTTTTCCCAAAAAGGCTGAAGAATTAGCTCGGCCTGTTGACCGGAGATTCGACTGCCAAGCAATTTTCCTATTTGATTTTCTACACTCGTACTAGATGCATGGGGATGAAGTTGCACTACCGTGTTTATGCTAAAGTTCTCCCAGTCTTCTAGCCATTTGTATTCATCCTTTAAAACTTTTAAAGGGAGCACAAAATCAGCCTGGATAGTAGAATTAGCCGGTATGTCGGCCATTACGCCAGTCACCAAAAAACTCCCTCGGTCATGGATCTGAATTACTTTGTTGACCGGATCATCCTCCCCAAAGTATTTTTGGGCAAGCGACTTGGAAATTACTACGCCGTTAGGTGAGGCCAAAGCAGTTAGGTGATTGCCTTGTAACAGCGTAAATGAGAAGATTTGAAAAAAGCTGGCACTCGCAAAAATGCCTCCGTTTTCTTTAAATTTTTTCTGACCCATAGTGAAAACGGTTCCTAAGTCCCAATCCACAAATTGCGTCACTTCGTGAACTCCACTAATTTCACTTTTTAGAGCATCTGCTAAGGGTTCGGGAGTCAATTCGGTAGTTTCTACTGTCTCCCCATGGCGATTAGCCAGAATCCAATACAACTGCTTTCCATTCGCATGAAATCTGTCGTAATTTAACTCATCGCTGACCCACATTAGTATCAGAAGGCAGCAGCAAATGCCCAACGCCAATCCGATAACGTTTACTATTGTAAAACTTTTGTAACGAATTGAATTTCTCCAGGCAACTTTTAGATAATTTCTGAACATGTTTATATGTGTCTTTAAAACCTCCTTTGGCCTGCACTATTTCAAATCATAAGCTTTGGAATACTTTACCATCAATATCTTTGTCCATTTGAATGGAGACTTCCTGGTATGAATTAGTTTTATTTCATAATTTGTTATTCGCTTATTTTTCCCGAAGGCTCAGTACAGGGTTTGCTATGGCTGCTTTGATTGTTTTGAAGGCTACGGTCAGTAAGGCCATTAGCAAGGCCATTGACGTGGAGAGAAAAAATAGGACAGGGGTTATCTCTATTTGATAGGCAAAGTTTTCCATCCATTTAGAGATAGCAAGCAAAGCTATGGGAATGGCAATTACAGAGGCGATCAAAACTAGTTTGATAAAATCTTTTACAAGGAGCATCACAATCGTCCCTACACTTGCCCCTACCACTTTTCTGACAGCTATTTCTTTCCTTCTTCTTCCAGTAGTATAAGTAGCTAAGCCAAATAAGCCCATGCAGGAAATCAGAATAGCAACCAGTGTTAAGTACCCGGTTAATGTTCCTGTTATCTGCTCACTCTTATAGAGCCTGCTGTAGGCTTCTGAAGAAAACTTATAACTGAGCGGAACATTGGGGCTTAACTGACTATACAGCCTTTCTATATGAGAGAGCACTTCCTTAGCTTTTCCCTTTTGTAAGCGAACAAGCACGTTACCCCAATATGGGTTGTGCTCGTCTAGGTGAATAAGCAAAGGAGGTATCCTTTCATGTAACGAATTCAAATGAAAATCCTGTACAACCCCGATGATCGTACCCTTTTTGCCAAGGAAGGTAACGGGCATGCCAAGCGGGTCCTTGTCTATACCCATTATACGCAAGGCCGTTTCATTGACCATAAAGCCCGTAGAGTCAGCAAAGTCTTTTGAAAACTCCCGGCCTTCTAGCAGTTTAATATCAAGCGTTTTTAAAAAATCATATCCTACCGGTACCTGCATGAAATCCACGGAGACAGTGGGGTCTTTTTTAGGCCAGGATACATCCAGGGTAGAATTAGACAGAGAGGTGGGTGTTTGGCCCATCCTTGTCACCCATTCAACGCCTGCCGCCTGCAGTAGGCCCTGTTTGAACAAGGTATATTTTGAGGCTAACTCCTCTTCCATCGGAATATAGATCAGATTCTCCCTATCGTATCCAAGGTGCTTTGTCTGTAAATAAGCTAATTGCTTATAGCACACGATGCTACCAGTGAATATAAGGATGGCCAGCGTAAACTGTGTGGTGACTAAGGCTTGCCAAAAGAGTTTAGCCCTTGGATTGAATGTGAATATCCCCTTTAGAATGCCTACCGGATTGAAAGAAGAAAGATACAAAGCAGGATAAGCACCAGATAACAACGCAGTACCTATACATAAGGCAATTAACCAAACAAGTGTAGAGAAATCAAAATAACTAAAGCTAATTTGCTTACCTGTTAGTTCATTAAAAAATGGCAGAAGAAGCACGCTAAAGATACAGGAGCAGATCAGGGCAAGGGTGCTAAAAAGAAAAGCCTCTCCCATAAACTGCCCCATTAATAGCCAGCGTCCAGCACCCATCACTTTTCGTACACCCACTTCCTTAGCCCGTTTGAGCGCCCCTGCCGTAGATAAATTAGTAAAGTTGATACAGGCAATGAGCAATATAGACAAAGCTATCACCGAAAACATTCGTACATATTCTATACGGCCGCCATCTTGCTTTCCTTCACTAAAATTGGAGTACAGATAGGCTTGTGAGAAAGGTTGTAAAAATAATTCATTTTTTAAAGGTAGTTTGTAGCTATTTAAAAAGTGCTTGAGTTTGGCATCTACTGTTGTTATAGTGCTTTCCGGACGCAGACAGAGATAGGTATGTGGCTGGGTATTTTTCCAATCTTTAAGCCAGGGATTGAGCTCTAGAAAGTATGCCCAGGGCAGTACATAATCAAACCGTAAAGATGAATGCTCTGGAACAGTTTCAAATATGGCTTCTACCTGAAAATCTCTCTCATTGTTCACACGAATCGTTTTACCCATAGCAAAAGAGGTACTTCCAAAATACTTCTTAGCTATATTTTCTGAGATGGCAATGCTTGTAGGAGATTGAAGACTAGACGAAGGATTACCCACAAGCAAAGGAAAAGTAAACATAGAGAAAAAGTCCTCACTGGCAAATCTACCCGTCTCCATGTGAAACTGGTTGTCTACCCTTAAAACCGTTTTAGTCTCCCAGGAAAAAGCGCAGGCATATTCTACTTCTGGAATCGTATTTTTTAGCTCGCTGTAAAGCAGCCCTTGCGTATAGGGGTATGCTTGCACTTTGCCTTCTCCAGGATATCCGCGTGTGATAACACGGTAAAGCCTTGATCCCTTCTCATGAAACCGGTCAATACGTATTTCATCCCTCACCCATAAAAACATCAACAGGGTGCAGGTGATGCCTACTGACAAAGTAAAAATGCTAGAGAGAGCAAAAGTCTTGTTTATAAGAAGACGCCTGAGGGCGAACATAAAAGTAGTATAGATCATATCTATTGTATTTACCTGAGAAACGTTTGGTGTTTTTCTTTTTTTTGTAAAAGGAGATACAAACTTAAGGGCATCCCAACCGTACAGCCACCTTGCTTTTTGCAGGCCATGCATGGCTACATGGCGTTGAAAAAGTTCATATAAATCACCTTCAATATCCTCTAACACGTGCTTATTTAACAGCCATCCAAGGATTTTATCTACCAGCTTTGGCGGTTGATATATTTTTTGATTTTTCTCCCCCTCTCTCATCCCTTGCCTCCTTCCCATAGAATTTGGGGGATGCGGTTCCAAAAGCTATTTCGAAGAGCACGGGCTTCCTGCAGCGCTTTCTTGCCAGCCACTGTTATTTCAAACAGCCGCTTACGTCTGCCGCCTCTTTCTTTGGTAGCCCCTCCTAACTTTGAAAGCACCAGGCCCTTTTCCTCGAGTCTGTACAAAGCCGTATGCACCCCACTCAGGTGCACAGGCCGAAGGGATTGCCTATTGATTTCATCCGTGATGGATACCCCATAAGCGTCCTCTCCCAAGACACAAAGGGCCAAAAGAACGATTTCCTCAAACTCACCCAGGTAGGTTCCTTTCATAAGACGAATATAGTTCAAGAGTAATATATTTACTACATAAATGTAAAACAAATCAAGTCAGATCAGCAATGAAAACGTTTCAATAATATGATCTTTCCTGTCAATACACCCATACAGTTCAATTCTATAAATAAAATATAGCTATTTGTTATACACCCACTTATTAAAGAATTGGCTTAGATCTTTGTTGGATGAGTTTTCCATGGCTTGTTGAAAGTCTTTGGTAACAACCGATTTTCCATAATAGAGCATGCTGTAAGAGCGGATGCCTTTCCAAAACTTCTCCTCCCCTACTTCTTCTCTGAGAAGATGTAATACATAAGCTCCTTTAAAATAAACTAAGTTACGATCGTCCGCCGTTGGATTAATCCATTGTTTGAATACCAGTGGTTTATCTACCCCTTTTGCCTTTATTTTTTCGTATACCCCATAATAAGCCTCTATATTCTGCTCATACTTGTTTCTGCCAAACCGGTATTCGTTGTAAGCGGCAGACATAAAGGTAGCCATTGCTTCATTTAGCCACATATGCCCCCATTCTTTACAGGTAATCATATTTCCCCACCATTGATGAGCTAGTTCATGTGCAATGAGGTTGGTTTCTGTACTATCCTTTAACACCATGTCCCCATAGCTTTGCATCAGCAGCGCAAAGCCTGACATTTCCTGGTAATGGCTGCCGAGTAAAATTTGCGAGTAGGAAGATTGAAAGTAAGGTATGCCTGATTTTACTTCAAAAAAAGTAAGCATATCTTTGGTTGTGGTAAATATGGTAGCTAATTGGTTTTTATCATGAAGGGGAGAATAGTAATTCAATATCTTACCAGGCAGCTCTTCAGTAAATGTATGGAATGTACCAATAGCAAGTCCATAGGTATAAGCAGGCGTAGCCTCTTTTTGATGCCAGCTGTAGAAAGTTTTATTACCCTCCCTTCGCTTCTTAGATGCCAAGGTTCCACTTGCTATACATGCGAGGCCCTCTTCCACCATAATATCTATTTCGATGGTTGCTCTGTCGTGAGGCTCCATATTACAAACCATCCAATCACTTGTATGGAAGAGGGTATACATTTGCCGTAACTGAGGGGAAAATACAACACCCAACGCCGGAAAGCCATGATAGAATATGTGTATCTGCTCCTTAGTTTCAATAGTATTCGAGAAGCGAACCAATAGTTTTTTATCTTTTTGGCTGTAGCCTGCAACAGACTTTCCTGTCACTTTACTAACAGTTAAGTTTCCGCAGTCAAATACTACCTCTTTTACAGCATTTTGAACATTAAAAACAATTGTTACATTTCCTTCAATATATTTTTTTGAGATAGTAGGCTCAAGTTGAAGACGATAACTCACTACATCTAGTTTAGTATCATTTTTTTGAGCAATTATGCTGTAAGAAAACAAAAGGCATAAAAAGGTTATTAAAGAATTAGGTGTGTTAAGCATACCTTATAATTATGTAGAGAAGGGCAAAATAAGTTAGAATACTGTTTATTTTATATGTATAGATTTATCCCTCATAAATCTATACATATATTCTACATAAATGTAAAAGAAATATATCTGTTTTGTTCTCTTTAAAGAAAAAAAGTATTTGTTCCCACTCCCGAGAGTTGATAGATTTAATCATTTTTTATCTGCTCCATTACTCCTGTCACATCTTCTCCTTTTAGTGGCTGGCCCAGATGAATGGCTAAGTACTGCCGACTAAAATTATCAGAGCCGATGCATAGGATGGCAAAGCGCATCAGTGCGTTGCAGGTCTCTAGTTAAAGATCTTAACTTTCTCCCATCAAAGAGCTTATCGGTGACAAAATCTAGACTTACGTTTGGGTCAAAAGAGAAAGAATATTTTTATGTAAAAAGTTGTTAGTGCCATACTTCCCCTCGATCCTTTGCAGATGAATAAATAGAAACGGAAATCAATTTACCTCACTATTTAATAACTCACATTGTAATTGCTCTTAATTCCTCCTCTGTTTCATCAGGGTCCTGTACAAAAAACTGTAAGAAGAAAATTAACATTTTTGTCAACCTAATAGCCGGACAAGACCATAAGGCAAGCTTAATCACTTCGCAAGCTTTGGATAGGATTACTTAAGGCAGCTTTTATTGAACGATATCCTACTGTAAGTAGTGCTATCAGAAAGGTAATACTAATGGTGAGCAGAAAAAAACCCGGACCCAAGGTAATTCTATATTGATAATCCTCTAAGTATTTCTGCATCGCCCACCATCCAAATGGCGCAGCTATCAAGAATGCAATGAGTAGTAAACGGGTAAATTCCTTTCCAAACAGCCACAGAATTTGTGTTACATTAGCACCTAATACTTTTCGCACCCCAATTTCTTTTGTTTTTTGAGCCGCCATAAAAGATACTAACCCATAGAGTCCTAAACATCCTACGAGGATAGCTATGCAAGCAAAAAACTGAATGAGTTGCAGAATTAACCAATCCACCTGGTAAAACCTGGCCAGTCGCTCATCGACGAACTCATAGCTGTACAGGTGTTGGGGAAAAGAGTTTGTCCATATTTCTTGTAAAGAGGATAAGATAGCAGGTAAACGTCTAGGGTCAATCTTTACTGCACAATGATTGTAATAATTCACACTGGTGGTAAGACACAGGGGCTCTATGGGTGAGCGGAATGAACCGGTATGGAAATCTTTTAGTATCCCAACGATGGTTCCTGCTGTCCCATTGATCACTACTCTTTGACCTAGCACTTCCTCGATGGAGGCAACCTGCAGATTTTTGACAGCCCTTTCATTAAGCAGATACTCCCGCACAGTATCTGAAGCAAAAAGGTTACGGCCAGCTACTAAGGTTAATCCAAATGTGGAAAGATAGTGGACGTCGGCAGCTCTGAAGTTAATAGTAAATTTTTCTTCTTCCCGGGAAGCATATCGGATCGTGGTTTTAAAATTATTATCCGGAGAAGCTGGCGCATCCATGCAAAGAGATACCTCTTCTATACCAGTTACACCGGAAAGCTTGGTAGAAAGTGAATTTAATTGTGCAGGCTCTCTTACGGGAATGGGCAGCATGATAATGGCTTCTTTATTAAATCCTATATCTGAGTATTTGGAGTAGCGCATTTGGCTAGTAACCACAATAGTGCCTATGAGCAGTACTTGACAGATGGCAAATTGCGTGATGATAAGGCTCCGCCGTAGGGAAAAGCCGCCTACCTGCTGCTGAGAAACTTTTCCTTTTAAGGCCTCAATAGGCTTAAAGCCTGCCAGCACTAAACCAGGGTAACCACCTGAAAGGAAGATCACCATGATTGGCAGGATGAGCAGGAACAGAGCCAATAGGTAATCACTAATAGGATTTAGCGTTAGGTGGGTTTCCAGCAACCCATTGACAAACGGCAGTGACAGCAGGACTCCTAGTAGGGATATGCCCATTGCCACTAAAGTAATCAAGGTTGTTTCTGTAATAAATTGCCAGAAGAGCCCTGCACGCGGGCTACCCAAGGTTTTTCGTACTCCGATCTCCTTAGCCCTGCCAAGGGCTTGAGCGGTAGCCAGGTTAATAAAGTTAACACAAGCTGTCATCACTAGAAAAAGGCCAATGAAGGCTAAAGCCAGCAACCTGTTTTTTGAGACGTATCCTCCGTAAGTAGGATCAAAATGCACATTTGCCAAAGGCTGCAACCGGAAGTGAAAGCTAGCAGCCTCCTTTTCATTGTAGTATTTCTTGGAAAGACCCCGAAGGGCTTGCTCCACCTGAGTGGCAGAAATACCTTCTTTCAGCCGTACAAAGCAGGTAGAACCCCCATAGATCCCACCCCAACTATCATTACTGTAGAGATATGGCTGATACTCTTTCAGGGTAGGATAGGATATATAGATCTGCTGCCTACGGTCAGTATTGGGTGGTAAATCCTTAAGCACCCCAGTGATCCGTAAGGTGATGCGATTATCAATCTGTAGCGTCTGACCTATTGGGTTCTGCCGGTCAAAATATTTCCCTGCTAGTTTCTCTGTAATAAGAGCGGTATTGGGTTCTTGCAGAGCCGTTTTGGGGTCACCTGTTAAGAGAGGAAAATTAAACAGTTCAAAAAACTCGGGCTCAGCATACGCAACCCCTTCTCTCTCCTGAAATCTTTGGTTTGCTTGCGGCACAAAGATCAGTTGTTCTCCGAAGGTGACAACTCGCGCCACCTTCAGGGCAAAGGTAAAATCATTTCTAAAGGCCTCTCCTAAAGGTGTAGGAACTGAACCAGTGTGTTGTATACTTTCCTGATGCAGGTCGCTGACGATCCTATAAACCCTGTCAGTATCGCCATGAAACCCATCAAAGCTTAAATGATAGCTGACAAATAGAAAGATCAATATGCCACACCCCATACCTAGGGTTAGACCAATGACATTCATCAGTGTGTAAGACTTCTTGCGCAGTAAGGTACGTCGGGCTACTTTTAAGTGGTTTGCAAGCATAGGAGTATCAGGCTAGTGGGTAGAACACAGCAGTAGAATAGTAAAAAAATAAAAATTAAGATTGTTTAAGCGAAAACAAGCCCTAAGCTAGTTTGATCCATAGATTCCCACGATGATCCCCGTAAAATTCTGTAGAGCTGATAGATCACTGGCGGGAAGATCCTCGGGATAGCCCACATATACACCCAGCTTATCGGCTCTGCGGCTCAGGTAAAATACTAAGGGCTTATCATGCTGTAAGGGCTCCCCATCATTATAGGCTTCTAAGGCTTGCTCAAAGCAGGCTTCCCCTGTATTGCAATTGCCAATGCGCACCTGCATGCTTATCCGGATAAGCTGGCCTTGCGCGTTATAGCGAACATTAGTAAAGCTTACCTGCACGCCCTTTTCCCCTAAAGTATTTTCTATTACCTGTAGGGTATTCTTATCCAAGGAAGCACGGATGGCCAGGTAGATACTGTGGCTCGATTCCAACTTCAAAAACGAGTTTAGCCTAGAAGCCTTGTCAGTTTGGGAAGCCATACTATTAGAGCTGATGGGTGTTATATCCGTTGACTTGACATGGACAAGCGGCTCCTTGCTTGATTTAATATTTGTTTGCAAATCACCCCTATCTACTGGTTTATCATCTGCTAGTGTATCGTTTAGTTGGGATTGGATAAGGCTCATAAGAGAGATGACTTCTTTATTTTTGAAGGAAAAAGAGGTAATTTCTGTGCCATTAAGCGGTTTAATCACTCCTTCCCGCATAGCGGTTTGACTTTTAGTCGGCTCAAGGCTAGTACCATACATAGCTTCCGTAGCGAAAGTAGTACCCAAAGCAGTGGTGAATGCTCTACTGCTCGTTTGGGCAGGATCGTTTTGGGCAGCATTCATAGGTTGAATAGCAAAAAGCAGTAAGGTGATAGCAGGGATCAGAAAGCTATATCGCCACAAAGCCAGTCGAGAGGAAGGAGTCAGATTCATTTGATATATTCTGTTTTTGAGATATGAAATATTAAAATAATTCACAGCAGGAATAGGAGTTGTTGGTGCACTGATCCGTAGTAAATTATATTGATATTCCTTCCGGTTGAGGCCCTGCAGTAGTACTTGCCTGTCGGCAATGTATTCTAAGTTAAGCTTCACCTCCTTTTTAAGCAGGTAGGCCAGAGGATGAAACCAGAAAAGGGCTCCAAATAGTTCTCCCAAAAGTACATCCAAGGAATGCCACTCCCGGGCATGAACTTGCTCATGTTGGATGATTTGCTCAAGCTGTGTGGAAGTAAATAGATGCGGATTGAGAAGGATTATATTAAAAAAAGAGAAAGGGGCTGGGCTCTCTTTGGTATAGATCACCCTACAGGAACCTACTCGTTGCTTATTGCCGGTTTTTGTCAGAGCCAATACAGTGAGTAGGTTCAAAAAGATTTTGCCTGTAAAAAATAAGGCCCCCAACAAATAAAAAGCTAGTAGTCCTTTACCCACAAGCAGCGTAGGCATGTAGGAATCAAGTACTGGAAAGCTTTCACGGGTAATTGGCCTTTTTTTGTCCAAGGTTGCTACTGGTAACTGGCTACTTACTGATGGATCATTACTTGATGAGAGTACTTTAGCAATAGACTGCCTTTTATCATTCTCACTACCAAAGGATTCGTTTAGTTCTACTATCCACTGCTGGGTGGTTATATTAAACGTAGAGACACGCACATGGGGTAAGAGCAGTGAAGCACCTATAATTACGAGCAGCACAAGCCGGTTGAGCTGATAGAAAGTCAGTTTCCGGAGCACTCCCCAATAAACCCCGTACAATAGAGTTAATACTAGGCTAGACTTGAGTAAGTAGATAAGTAGAAGAGGCATAGGCTAGGGTTTTTGAGGATTCTGTTTTTCAATCATCTCAAGTATTTCTTTCAGGTCTTTGGCGGATATTTTTTCTTCTCTGGCAAAAAAGGAAACAATGTTTTTGTAGGAGTTGCCAAACTGTTGCACCAGGCGTGGGGTGATTTGCTCCCGGTTATACGCATCCTGGGAAATGCTAGGAAAAAACAGATGTACATTACCAAAGTCTTCAAAGCCTACATAGCCTTTATCAACGAGTCTACGCATAACCGTAGCCACCGTATTCACATGCGGTTTAGGTTCGGGTAACTCTTCGCGAACCTCTTTAACTAAAGCTTTACCTTTGCTCCAGAGAACCCGCATGATTTCTTCTTCTTTGGTGGTGAGATTTTCCATATTACATTTTTTATCAAAGATAAAACTATATAAATAATTTGCAAACTATTTTTGTAGTTTTAATAATGCAGCTATGGTTTAATTATAATAAAAGCTGATTTTTCCTTTAGTTGTCTGTTAATATCTTTTGCTACCTTTTCTTTTAAGATTATTGTTTTGAGTAAGCTCTTTGGACATAGGAGATTATATGAAACTCCCTCAAAAATTGGAAGCCGGAAATAGTGATGATTTAGCATCTAGATTCTTGAGTTTCAAGAAAGGGGGAAATTTCTATTACTCAGTTGTCAGGCCCCCTGTTTTTCGGACAGATAGCAGATAGAAAATTAATACAATTATGAGTTAACAGAAAGGGGGAAATCAACTTAACCACTCCTTTACTGAAATTTCATAGAAGGGCTAGAGGGGTGATAAGCTGTATCCCCTCCAGCCTTATAAAATTATCTTTCCCTGTCTGCGCATTTTTATTATTTGCCGGAATATTATAGGCAGGGTAAATTTTCTCAGTAGCTATATTTAAGAATTATCTACCCTTGCTATCTTTCGAATATAGTATTGAAATTTTATTTAAGCACCTCTCCTTTTGGGCTCATGTAGGGATAAATGATTCGTGGGCTGTTTCAACACTATTGTCTAGAATAGTAAGAATAGGTTCTTTTTCCCGATCGGTATTTTTATTATCATAAATGCCTGCCCACTTGATACCAAATTGTGAATGTTCAATATACCAATAAATCCTGTTGCGCCAGTATTCGAACCCATTCACCTGCTCCTTTTGCCCGATGAATTTGGAATAGAAATCTTGTTTTCTGGTAGTAGGCTGGGACCAATCATTAAAGAATAAACACCCCTTTTGTATTCCAATTTGCTTATCTACTCTTATAGAGCTTAGTTGATGTAGTTAGCAGAAAAATAGTGCATTTTTTAAGTTAATAGCGAAAAGCCCCAAAACACCCCTTTTCGATTTTGAAAAAATTCTCAAAATAATTTCTGCATTTTAGCTACAGCAGAATTTAAAAACAAAAAACCGCTAAATCTTGAAAATTTAGCGGTTTTTAGAGAGCCCCCAGTCGGAATCGAACCAACGACCTACTCATTACAAGTATAGCGCCTCTGTGCTATCAGTCAAGTAGTTATAGGCCATGGGTCTGAAATAGGTCTGAAAAAATAATTTTAAAAACACCCTTTTTCCCTCGTTTCGCTAGGAAAAATGAATGTATTAAGGAGGCTAAAGAAGCTTTTTGCACGAGCAATACCCCTTGAAAAATAGTCCTCTTTCCTCCTAGCCTATTACTTCAGTTAAATGTATAAGTTCATATTTACTAAATAAGACAAACTATAAACCCTTCTTGTAAATGAATGGCTGCCTTTCATGTAACTCCACCCTTGACTAATGATTATGCACTGCCTGCAAAATCAGCCATAATGGCAGCAGTTACAAATACTGGTTAGATAAATCAAAGTTACGATAGCTAAATTTGACGAGTTTTTGTTACTGATTTATCATAATAAGAATCGGTTTAGTGATGGTGAAATAGATTAAGCTTTTTTAACTTAAAAATTAGTAAACTTTGCAAAGTGATGAGAGTAAAAATATTATCATAAAGCAAAATAAGCTTTAAGAGATTTTATATCTTTTGTTAGATAGTACTGATACCTTTTCAATTTTAGATGCATATCTACTTATTTACAAAAAAAAAGAGGAGCAACTAAATAAGATGTTTATTACTGATGAATTAAGGTTTTGATACTAGTTTTATACTTGTCCTACTTTGGAGTCTCTTTTTAATTTTGCTCGAATTTAGGAGTGATACCAAAATGAGACGCTACCTATTTCTGAAAAAGCCTTAGTTCAAGTCTGGAATATTTTTCTTAAAGCTAGATCCCTGTTCTCTGCATTCTTGCTCAGGTTATGGTGCATTACTTTTTGAAAAGCTACATACGCATATTGTGTCAATATCCGATGAAAGTGAAAGCGGTTACAGCAGGGGAAGAAAGAGGTCTTTGTTCTTATTTTTTTATCACTTTCCATATCCCCCTTGTGTACTCAGATTCAATCTTTAGTAGATACACACCAGGATGCATATTCTCTGTATGAAGTTCAATCTTTGTCTCATCTTCAACAGCAGTCACCATAATTGCCTTGCCCAACACATCAACCAACGTATACTGAAAAGGCTTTTTCCGAAAATAGCTTGTTTTCTCAATAGTTAGTACTTCAGTAAAAGGAACAGGATAGATTTTTATGGATGCTTCAAAGTAACTATCTTCTAAACCTGTAATGGAAATCTGTATTGGTTCAGATATTTCTGAAACACAGTCATCTGAATAAGTTCTCACTCTATACTCTCCTGGTTCTTCTACTATTAAAGACTGGTCTTGGCTGGTAAGCTGCCTGCCATTATGATACCATTGATATGCTTGGCCATTACTGGAAATAAGCTGTATCTTATTTGTGAGTGAATCTTTTACCATGTGTAAGACTGGTTTTGTAGGATATACACAGAAACTCATCCTGAGAGTATCAGCGGCAGCATAAGTCTCATTTCCCTCTTCGGTTCCTATCAGGTGAACGCGGCCTGCTTCCCTTGCAAATAAGAGATACCCGGATTGGGGCGGAGCTAAAGTATCCTTTTGGAGAGTGGCCTCACCAGCTACCACTTTAAGCCGCACAGCAAGCCCGGAATACGCAGATGCGTAGAGAAGGGTACTATCGCCTTTTTCTAATTTGGCAGGTAAGGAATCAACAGAAATGAGATTCGCTGCTTTATGGATAAAAAGGGGTTGAATTTGTTCGGCGTAATACAGAGAGTCATTGCCCTCCAAATATGCTTTTATATCCACTCTGCCTAAGCCTACCGCTTTAATCTGCTTCTCTTCTATATACGCCTGGCTTGAATTCATACTCTTAAATTCAATAAGCCCGCCTGTGGAAGAGTGAGCCTGTAAAGGGGCCTGTTCATACAACTTCATGGCCGGTAATGGCTCAAAAGCTATATGTTGTACTTTTTTGCCTGCTTTGCTCTCCTGTGTCATATATAACTGGTTTAAATACTGCACAGCCAGCAATAGGGTACCATTCTTTTTTTCTGCAAAACGGCTCAATACAAGTATGGCTGGCGATATCCCTTCTATGCATTCGTTCCACTTTTTTGTGTAACTCATTTTAGAATGTATCCCCACTGAAACACCGCTGTTTCTGCTGGCAAATAGATTTCCTGTATGAGTAAAGTAGAGTTCTTCCACAACAGCTGAGATGGGAATATTCGTTTTATCATCCGTTACCTCTTGTTCCCACAGTGATTCAGTAATAGCCCCCTGCAGAGAATTTTTGAATATGCCAGATACAGTCATGTTGACTATTGTTCCTACAAAAGAGAGATAAAGATGCTTGGAGTTAGCAATCGCCATGGCATTTATACCATCTATGCGAATGGAATAGACCTTTCCACCCATGTTAACTTTCACCTCTTTTTTTATCCATTGATTAGTCTGGGGATTCAGGTAATACAAACCTCCCTTTCCTACAGAATTCGTATCTACCACGCTACAAAAAAGGTTCCCTACTCTGTCGCTTATCAGGTCATCTACATACATTGTTTGCAGGCCAGTATTGTATGGCTCCCATGAATAGCCGCCATCTTTGGATGTTAATACTCCTACTGGATGTGTAGAACTGATGTAGAGATTTCCTTTTTCGTCTTCTGCAATTTTACTCACATCCGCATAATCAAGCGCTACTTCCTTCCATTTCTCTCCCTGATCATGGCTAATGTACACCTTATTGTAACCTGCGGCTAGAATGTTGCCTGTAGAGGTAGCGTACAAAGTGAATATAGGTTGATCTTTGGGTAAAGGTAAAATATGCTTCCAGGTTAATCCATCATCCGGGCTCTTAAACAGGCCCATATTAAAGGTAGAAACTAGTATAGAGGAGTCTCCGCTCAAGTAAAGCAGATCTGAATGACGAGCAAGCGAATGAGTAGGTGTGCCCAGTTTCTTCCAGAAAGGCTGGGCAAAGCTATCACTGCCTATTAAAAAATATACACCTACCCAAATACCAAACAGATATTTAAAAAACATGTTTAGCGAGTTTGATTTTGTGAAAAATTTTACTTCAACAGACTTGAACACTGAGTGTGACAAAATATCGTTAGTACTCTGCCAGATAATTACCTACTTCATTGATGAAAGAGTATATCTTTTGCTCCACTGGTCCGCCAAACTCTGGACTAACATTTAAAGCCACATATAAATAGGTTTGGTCGCCAGGAAAATATAAACACAAAGAATATGATCCGATACCAATGCCATTGTGGCCAAAATTAGGCTTGTTCTTATAACCCACATACACCAAGCCTAAACCATAATCTGGTTCAGTAGATCCAGGATTTTGTATCCACTCTTTCATTTCATCAAGGGATGCAGCACTTACAAGTTGCCCATTCACAAGGCCCTCCATCATCCGGATGTAATTATCTGGCGTGGCAATAAGGCCATCTTCCCCATAGATTTCATTTTGCATATAAGCCCGCTGCATTCGTGTGTTGTTTTCTAATGTATTGTTACCGAATCTTGACCAGTAGGTATTAGGCATATTGTTATAAAAAGGATATTGCTTGGCATCTTTGTAGAACATCTGTCCTAAGTCTAGGCGGTCAAAAATATGTTTCTGGTACCACTCCCCATGTGGCTTGCCTGTAATATGATCAATGATAATAGAGAGCAGGAAGTAATTAGTATTTGAATAATTGAAAATACTACCAGGCGTGTTCTGGATGGTCACTGTCTTTCGCATCAGTTCATAATACTCCTCTCTTTTCCATACTTTTAAAGGATTGTCCAGCCAATGTAACCGGTAACTTGTTTGCTGAGTAATATCACTATATCCGGAAGTATGATTCAAAAGCATTCTTACAGTGATGGTCTCAGATTTTGGAACCAAGGAATATAGATTCGTAGGCAAGTAGGTGCGGATGGGAAGGTCTAGGTTGAGCAAGCCTTTCTCCTTCAATTGCATGATAGCAACAGCTGTTACTACTTTGGTAATGCTAAATCCATAATGGGCCATTTCCGGACTCATAGGTGTTTTGTCTTCTAGTTTGGCATAGCCTTCTGCCCCAACCCATAAACCATTGGCATCTTTAATGGCAATAACAGCACCCGGGATTCCATTAGCAATATGTTTTTTGAGTAATTGTTGAAGATAATCGGCTTTTGGATTGGCTCCAATAGTTTTAGTGCCACTACTAACGGAGGGGGCCTCCATTTTATCTTGCTGACAAGATACGAAGCTTGTCAAGACAAGAAGTACAATAAGTAATTTGTTCATTGAATATAGGATTTGTTTTTATTTCAATTTGATTTTTGAACCAACAGATAACAGTACCTGAGGTAAGACAGGCTTGGTGGGAGAGTAATTAATTACGGCATTCAGCTGATAGGAAAGCGTAGGTATGACAATAAATTTACTGTTCTCATATGTTTTGACACCTATTTGTAAGCTTGCCGGTACATAAAGTAGCCCCACCTTGTTTGAAGTGTTTTTCCACTCTCCGGTAGATTCCTGCCGCCAACCATTATTATAAGTACCAACATACATATAGCCTGCTCCTAACGAGATACCTGTTGTAATAGACTTATTATGCAAAGGATTGAATTGAAAAGCGGTAGAAACGAATTGAGCGCTTCCATGATACTTGGAGAAAACGGACCCCACTGTAAGTACTTGTTGCAAAGACCCTTTATGGTTCCAATCATAGGCGACGCCTAGAGAAACTCCTTTACTCTGCCAATAGGCTTTGACACCAGATACGGGTAGAGAAAAGCCCTGTAATACAAGCTTCACATCAAAGGTAAGCCTGTTAAGAAGTTGTAATTTTTTATCTTCTTGAACCTGAGCAGTAGCGCAGTTGTAGAATAAGAAAATAGCTAAAAAGCCAAACATTGTTTTTTTCATAGTAAATTATTGTAAATGATGATTAAGTAGATTGATAAAGTTTCCTTTGAGTGTGTTTACTGGCATGGTAAAACAGGTTTAATACACAGTTTCAGATGATATAGATCATTTGTGTGATTTGATGAAGCAAAGTTGCACTCAAAATGAGCCAGAAAAATTGACCTAGTTTAAGAAATCAGTTCCAGGCAAATTTTTTTCTGATCCGGCTCAGAAACTCTGGGGAAGTACCCAAGTAAGCAGCTACCTGATATTGGAAAACTCTTGGTTCAATGTTGGGATATTTGCGAATAAAGTCCGGATATGTTCATCTGCCGCTTTACTCATAAAGGGAAGCAACCTGTTTGGTGAGGCAATAAATGCATTTGGTATAACGATTCTGAAAAAGCGTTCCAGCTTATATACTTTCAAATACAGAAATTCTAGGGCTAGCTGGTTACTTTGAAGTATCTCGGAGTCTTCCAGAACCTCTATCTGCAACTTAGAGGAAGTTTTTGTCAGAAAGTTGTACATATTTCCAATCTATGACCTCCTCCCAAAAATAGGCTCTGACGCAAACTGTGTAACTTAAACAGGAATATATCGCCCTTAAACCTACTTTGGCTCTGATTGGAATAACGGCCAAAATGAAGGGCAAGTCATAAGTTTTAATGGTTTGTACTGATACTTTGTTTTAATTTCAAAGTCAACTACAGGTGAATAGTGAACATCTGATTGATTCAACATCGGGTCGCCACAACGCTAAATCGATTTTATCTGCTGCTCTTTTTTCCAGATAAATACTTTATCCTTCATTGTATTGTCAATTGTCAAGTTTAAAATTTTTCGAAAACGGAATCAAACAAATTGCTCAACTTTGGAAGTTAAATTTTTGTAAAGTTCGTAAGCACTCCTTTCAACCCAACATTCCGAAAGCCTGTTATCTCTGATTGACCAAATGGCTATGCCTGAAAATGAGACAAATTTATTATCGGCTTGCAGTCCAAAAAGACCATTGTTTTTACCTGATGATGTCCACCTCGAAACAACTTTGTTCTGTGCCTCGTTGTAAAAAATATCCAGACTTTCGTTTTTTGCTTCAAGCAGTAATTTTTGAAAACCTCCAACCCAACTCTTAAAGGCATCTCTACCTTTAACTACAACACCTGCTGTGGTTATGGTATAGTCATCTGTCATTAATTCATCAATTGCATCTAATTCATGAGGTGGACACCAAACTCTATTGAAAAACTCTAAAACTAGTCTTTCAGGTAATGGCTTTGTCGATAAGTCTAATTCTTTCTTCATACTACATACTAAATTTTAATAGTTAATGAATTCTTTGAGAACATATAGGATTGCAAATGATGTACATATCTGTACGCTACCATACCTTTGGTGAGTCTTTGGCGTAAGCAGGCGAATTCAGCTTGGCAGCCTCTCACATACGGGTTCTTTCCAAGTATATGACCAGTGTAAGTAGACAAGTTTCCTACTACATGTAAACCTAGATTGCCCGCTGAATTAAGAATATGGCCTCTAATCTGCTACAAACTTTCCTCTTGTTGGAACAAGGCAATCTCATTGTGCAGCCGCCCGAGATCCCTCTCGTACATTGCCCATAATTTTTCTATTATGTACTTATACAATATAGCAGCCCAAACATGTAGGAGCAAATTTATTGAAGCAGGAAATTGGCTAATTTTTATCTCAAGTTTTTAAAGTAAATGTGGTCACTAGGGCAACCGGGGCATTTACGGGTAACCTTTCCACCCCAAAAAGTGAACGGCTGTGGATACCAACCTCTCCTAAAGCATCCAGAAAAAGTAGGGATGCACCGTCCGCCACGCTGGGAAATTCATCCCATGGAGCAGCTGTTTGCAGATAAATTTCCAGATGATTTAAGCCCAGAATGTTTTCAAAACCAATGTAGCGATGAACCTGGGCCAGTACGTTTAAGGAGCATATCTGAGCTGCCTGATAACCTTCCCTTGTGCTCAGTTCTGCGCCCAGGCGTCCCTGGTAGCGCATTATTCCTTCCAAAAACGGAAACTGGATCGACACATAAGCTATGCCTTTTAGTATTCTTACGGGCTGATAGGCACCTCCAGGTTTTAGAGGATCAGGCAGGGAGAAACCTTTTTGCTGTAGATTGGCAATGATATCCACCATGATTTGAAATTAGTAAAATGAAAGGTTATTAAATTTGAAAACACACTGAAGCTTGCGGGTACTCACTTCTTTATGGCAACAACTATACTCGAGGAAGGGCTATCTAGTGAGGTATTCACTAAATGATTGGTCCGGATTAATCAAGCGGATTACTTTTAGTTGCGTTCCATCCTCTTCTGTTTTCTGATAAATCTGGTAGGTCAGCTCAAAGGGAGTATGCTCTCTTTCCCGGTCAAAATCCTGCGAAGGATTACAAACACTCTCGTACATTTGTCTGCGTACGGAGGGCATGAAACGTATGTTGTTGCCCTTTACCTCCACTTTGCCGCTAATAAATTCGGCCGTTGTCACCCAGCAGCCAGAGCCGGTATAAGGACGGGTACTGGACAGAACTATCCAGACAAAATTTCCTTGTTTATCGAAATACACGCCGTTAGCCGGATCAGGCTGTAAGTCCCAGGGAGTGGCATTGCCTGCGAACCATTTTTTTGTTGTGACATTGTAAAGATCAACATAAATTAAATGGTCATTCCAAAGGCTCCAGCTATCCCTCCAGGAGCCAGCCAGTTCTGCAGGAATGGAATTACTAGGGGAATCAGAAGGCTGCTCAGTAGGTACTGTATCTTTTTTTTGACAAGAAGTAAAACCAGGCAATACAATGAGTAATATCCAGGGAAGGCATAAGAACAGAAATACTTTTTTCATTGATGTAGATGATTCATTAAATGTAGATGATTTGTTAATTAATACTCAAATATGACAGACATTTGCCTGCTCGTTCATCCCATGGAAAAATCCAATCGTTAGATCCTGACACCTAATTAGGCAGCAGAAGTTTAGCCAATCAGGGGCTACCCGTATGGACTTGCTATTTTATGAAAGCATCCGGAAGATGTATGTTGTAAATACACCAGTCAGCTAAGAAGGATTGGATAAGTTCCACTGCTAGAATGGATTTAAGGGGCGGCAGTTTTTACTCCATACTAAAGGGCAATATTTACTTTTCCCTTTTGAATTCCTTTTCCCCCAGCCATTAAACCAGTAATCCGGCCCTCTATTACTGATAAATCCACCCGGATTAAACTTGGGGAAGGCTGGGGCATAAAATTTCCTTGCCCTATCAAAAATTTCTTTTTTTTTACCTGCAGCTTATCATACAGGTAGCAAGCAAGAGGTCCGGCTGCCATACCGGTTGCAGCTTCTTCCCAAATACCGTACCTAGGAGCAAACATCCGGGTGTCGACATCTCTTTCCTGGCTTTTGGGGATAAAACAAAAAATGTAAAAACCAATTAAATCCAACCCTTCACTTATGTGTGATATTAAATCAAAATCAGGCTTGATGCTTTTTAAAACTTCCGGGCCAGATACCGGTATAATCATAAAGGAATTGCCTGTATTTACCTTCAATATGGGTGCTGCCGGTAGTAAGTCTTGCTGGGCTAAACCTAAAGATTGAACAATTGCATCCTGGTATAATGTTATCTCCTGGTATTGAGGTGCTTTTTGCTCCATAAAAGCAAGATCCCCTTCAAGCAAAATTTCTCTTCTCCCCTCTATTGTTTCTTTGGAGGTATGTAGGCGCTTGACTGCACCAGTTTGCGCCAGGAAAGAGAACGCAGCAATGGTCGCATGGCCACAATGGGCAATTTGCCGGCTAGGTGTAAAGAAGTCAAGTTTGAAATCGGCTATGGATGAATAAGAAACAAAAGCAGTTTCAGATAAGCCGGTTTTCCGGGCTATGGCTTGTTTTTGGGAGGCTGTTAATTGGTCGGCATCTAGTACCACGCCAGCCGGGTTTCCACCCTCTTGCCCTTCAACAAAAGCATGAATGATTTGTACTTCAACAGATAAGGAAGGTTTCATTATAAAACTGGTAAACTTGTAAATTGCAACATTTAAATTTGATCATGAATAAGCTATTCCAGGTGTGAATAAAACTACGGTTTCAACTACCTGGTGGTATAGATTATTTGGAAGCGTGTTGTTTTAACTGATTATTCAGCCCAAGGCGGTCTATTTGAATCCAGTATTCGGCAATTTTTCCGTTTTCTACCCGGTAAACGGCGCTGGCAATCTCAACCAGAGACTGATTAGAAGCCGCATAGCCATTTATAGTAGTAAGATGTGTACCGGTTTGTTTCCAGCGGGCATATACTTTATCTCCTTCAGCTATAAGTTCAGTGATTTGGAAAGTGTAATTGCCATACAAGGCTAAAAACTCCCGTACATGGCTGGCATACTCCTGGGGAGAACGTTTTACGAGCGTCTCTTTTTCGGCGTTCATCTGGTGAGCGAAGACTGTTTCGGCCATGTACAAGGAAGCCTTGTCAGGGTCTTTACCTGAGCGTACTTCCTCTAAGAATGATCTTACAATTGTTTTGCTGCTGCCAGCTTGTAATCCGGCTTTGGCCATAGGAATAGCTTGATCTACTTTCACCTGGCCGGATTGGATTAGTCCATTATCAGCCGTTTTGGTATTAGCTACAGGCTGTGTAGGCTGGATAGAATTTTGATTGGTTTGGTGCTGAGTCATTGAGAGTAAAGAGCCAATTAATAAAGGGCTTAATAGTATACTTTTCATATTTTTTTGATACAAATGCACAGGATAAATTGAATGCTACTCATACCGGTATACCTCCTAGTGTCAGGTATCTACAGCGTTCCCCCACTTAATCGTTTGCTTGCTCCCGGCGTGGCAATTGTTATAATTATTACCAGGCACAAAATTCTTTCAGAATCTTTAAGAAGCTGTTCTTGTTGTAGAGGAGGTTTATCAAGGCTAATCAATGTACATTAATTAAACGGGCAGTTTGTGCGCTGATATAAACATTGTGTGAGAAACTACTGGTTTTTCCTTTTATTTCAAATGTATAGTCTCCATCAGGCAGGTTGGAAATATCAAATTTGCTACTATAGTATTCTGTATTTCCAATCACCTTCTTATAGACTATTTCTTTGTCATCTTTTCGTACAATTAATTTTACAGCTTCCTTTGCCGGATTTTTAAAAACAACTTTGAGTAAAAGCGGATTAAGCGAAGGAAAAACGCTTGCTTGAAATTTACCGGGTACAGATGCCGTATTTGCTTCAGGTTCCACAAATGCTGAATGTTGAGCATGAGCAGTTCCATTAAACAAAAAAAGAGTAGTTAGGCCAAGAGTGGCAGCACTAAGGAGTAGTTTCCCTACTGTGCTTTGAATGTTAGTTTTCATGAATATTAAGTTTTGTTGTTTTATACATTAGTCCTCAGCTTTAAAAAGCGTGACAACATTTTTTATTTAATATGATATTTTGATGAGCAGATGAATACAATTAGCGTGTAAGTAGACAGCACTAAAAAGCAGAGGCTTATAATAACCGCCTATTCCGTAAGCCCTCTATAAACTCATATATATTCATTGAATTTCTCTGCCATCACTTTTTTGGGTGCAGCGCTTACAATTTTTTTACAGGTTTTCCGTATGTGAAAATCAACAATGTTGGAAGATTTATGACCTTAAACCGGGAAGTGATTACGGGGTTTGCCTCAACATCCAGTCTTTGCTTTACAAAGGGGAATTAGTCTGCGCTCAAACCTACTAAAACGGGTTGCTCTGATGACAGTACTTGTTCATTGAAATTAGCAAATTGAGGTAAGTAGACTACTTGTAGCTCAACCTAGCAGGAATCTGCAAGAGTTGTGGAGTGAAAAATGATTGGAAACTCACAAGCCGAATACACAAACAGCTATTGAAGAAGAAATCAGGCAAACGTTTTTGTCTTTAGCTTTGGTGTAGAGAGCAGCCTGTCGATAGAGTACGCACCGGCCCCATTAACTATAATGCCCAGTCCAAGACCTATTGCCAGCAAAAAATATTCAATGCCTTCCCCTTTCAGATTGCCGAACCAGTTCATAAAGAAGCCATTTTCTATATGCACACTGAAGATAATGCCAGTCATTACTAAAGACAGAAGGGCGGCCATAATGCGGCTGCTAAAGCCTGCAATTAAGAGTAAAGCCCCTAGTGTCTCAATTATAATAACAGCAAAACCAATAATCCAGGGCAGATGCATAGTATCTGTAAAGAAATTCATGGTGCCTGCAAAGCCGTAGCCTCCAAACCATCCGAATAGTTTTTGTGCGCCATGGGGAAATATCACTAGCCCCAAAGTGAGACGAAGAATAAGTCCTGTATAGTCGTCTTGAGCTGAAAATATGTTCTTTTTCATTATAATAAATTGTTTGATTTGTTAAAGAATTAAATGTGATTAGTTGAATGAGTGCTATTAGGTTTTATTGTTTGGGCGTAAAGAAACCCTTAGGAGGATATTAGCTGCCATAGTAGAATTTTTCTCTAATTATTTTCCCCTCTTTCCATTCCTGCACGGAAACCTGGGTATAGTTCTTTACACCCCAGTCTTTATGGGTATAATCATAGTGCCATTCTACCATAGAGTAATTGTCTCCTACCGTAACTTTTAATGGTTTTGCTCCTCTGAACTCTGTAATACTGCCATAGAAGTCTAACTCCCTTTGCAGATTCGCTTCTTTACCAATGGTAGGTACATTTTCGTTTTCCTGCATGACTACCTCTTGGTGGTAATATTTCTGAAAAGCTTCAATGGATTTGCCTGCTAATACCAGACCATTCAGGTCCTGTAGTGCTTGTTGAATTTGTGATTGTGTCATAATTGAAAAGGTGTTTTGATTGTTTGATATAAGTTGATAATTCAAATCTTCGTTTGGCTAATGCACTGGTTGTATGGACGGTAAATGATTTTGGGTAAACTGTAAGGTTATGTTTGCCACCCTTCTCCCAAACTCTTGTGCTGTGGCAAGATCAGCAGGTGGATTCAACACCTTCAGGTTGTTATCAGACTGGGCCATAAAACCCAAATAACTAGCCATGCCATTTGGCATAGGCTGCTGAATATGGTTTTTGAAAGAGGGAAGAATGCCTGTACTTACCCAGATCATGCCATGCTGTGCAGCAAATAGAGAGAGTTGGAAAAGGGTGTTCAGCTTATCTCCATTTGTAGTGGAAGAATTAGTAAAACCCGCAGCTATTTTATTTCTCCACAACTGCTTGCCCCAGAAACTACCGGTAAACTCCATGAACCGTTTAAATTCTGCAGACACCGAACCAAAGTAGGTAGGCGAACCAAATATGATCCCACCAGCCTGATGAAGTAAGTCTATATGGGCGATTGCCTCTGATGAGGATAATAAGAGAGAATCCGGTGTTACCTGTTGCCCTCCCTGATGAATGGCCTCAGCTACCAGTCTGGTATGTCCGAAATTGCTATGATAAATAATGGCTAAGCTCATGGCTTCATCTGTGTTGTTTGATGAAGCAAAGTTGCACTCAAAATGAGCCGGAAAAATTGATCTAGTTTAAGAAATCAGTTCCTGGCAAATTTTTTTCTGATCCGGCTCAGAAACTCTGGTGTTACTCCCAGATAGGCAGCTACCTGGTATTGCGGAATTCTTTGTTCAATATTAGGGTACTTTCTGATAAAGTCTAGATAACGTTCATCAGCTGTTTTGCTCATAGAGGAAATCACCCGGTTTTGTGAAGCAATAAAGGCGTTCTGAATAATAATTCTAAAAAATCGCTCCATCTTAGGCAACTTCAGATATAACTCCTCCAGGCCGGGCCTGTCTATTTGCAGCAGTTCACAATCTTCTAAAGCTTCTATATATAAAGTAGAAGGTGTATCAGTAAGGAAGCTATACATGTCTCCAATCCACCAGTCTTCCACAGCGAATTGCGCAATGTGTTCTTCCCCTTTATCATTGACATAATACGCTCTCAGGCATCCTTTGGTCACAAAAGTTTCCTGCCGGCTGGTTTCCCCCTGATGAAGTAAAAACTCTTTCTTCTTCAATCGTTTTGCTCTAAAAGCAGTAGTGAGCAGAATAATCTCTTCGTTTGTTAGAGAAATATGTTTAGACAAATGTTTGATTAGAAGTGAATACATAGGAAACCAGGCGGACAAGGCGGACAGAGCTTATGCAGGTAACAGAAAAGGTATCTTGATTTGTGTAAATGTATGAGTGCAAATATTTAAAAAAAGTTGCTAAAAATAATCACATCCTCACTGGATATTACCATTAAAAGCAAAAATTTACTGCCAAACAATAAAATATTTAGCTACCCAGTAGCCCAGCAAGACTTTCATGTAAAACTCTTATAGGAATTGACCCAATGACAATTCAATCAAGCCTATATCTTTTCCCCTCTCGCCCATGTTAATGAGCTACCCGAATACGAGAGTTGATTTAACCTATAGTGTTGCTTTTCTCTCTTTGGACAAGAAGAACTGAGTAAAACAACTTGTTAGTCGGCCAGCTTTTTGTGTTAAGTATCTCAAATAGGAGCATCCTCTTAAAATGGATACCAGAAAGAGCGCAGAAGTAGAATCCAAAATTTTTCGGTTACCCAAAAGGGGAGGTTAAAATAACCTCCCATTATTTGAAACTCAGGAATGTGGAGACTAAATTGCTCACTTTCCAACCTCCACTTTTTTGAGAGGCATCTAGTAGACTTTATTCAACTAAAACTGAATAAAATATAGACACAAAGGCTTATTTGCTCTTTGATTTCCTAGCATGGCTAACTTGCGCAGTCTCTATGCTTTTACAAGGTGCGTTGGCTACCCGGTGACAGGGTTAGCTATGTTGTGGGCTGGTTTTTAACTTTTTCAATTCATATAATTGCCACTCTCGCTCTTTACTTGCTTTATCCATTTCACGAGGGAAAGCCAATTCAATGGTTTTAATCGCATAATCTGAACATACCATTGCATGTTCTTTCATATGTCCCACTCCCACAGCTTGGCCTGCTGTTCTTATAGCATTCTTTCCTACCTCTGTTTTACATTTTCTGGCTAATGAGTGGATTTTAAATCCTACCTGTCTAACATCGCCAACTGTAGCTTTTCCGTTTTGCCATAGTTCATTTATTCCAAATCCGTTTTCAATTACAGAAAAGTCTACATTCTCATCTTTTGCAAAAGGTAATACATGTCTAGCACAAATAATTGCCCATCGAGCCAAGTTAATCTGGTCTGCGCTTTCATACTCTTTGTCTATTTCTGACCGTAAGTCATGATTGTCAGTTATTTTAATTTTCGGTTTTGTCGCCATTTTCTCTTCTTAATTTGCCAACATCGATTGTACACATGATAAATAGTAGATTTATGCCAATATAGCGGAATATACGCACTAGCTAATAGATAATAACCTTATTAAAACAGCTTTGTAAGGCTCCCTGTTTTTTTGACAAAAATGAAATAGAAAAAAGCATGTACCCTATTATAATTGATAGTAATACCTGTAGTTACCCAAAAGGGGGGATTTGATTAACGCCAATTCCCTACTTTGTTCATTTTAGACATGTCTGATTTTTTTGAGAGGGGTTAACTTCCTATTTTTTATCCCTTCTGTCCACTTTTATTTAATTCCCTATACTCAAACATTGTTCGGATGTGAACACTCTTTCTGTACGCTTATGTACAAATTTGATTAAAATATTATTTACTTCTCTGCAAGTGCAGTATAATCAAGCACTTATGAATTAGGCAAGCTTTTTGCAAAACGCTTTTAGATCCTTTTTATTAACCTCATCTCATAGTGTTGCTATACGTTGATATAGTTTCATAAATCATATACTACTTATTTGCATTATTATATTATTGAGTTTATGAAGGATCAAACGTATGGTGCTTTGGATTTTGCCCAGGATGAATATTATCAACAATGGGTTTTAGCCCCAAACCAAGAGATACCCTTTTCTGGCAGAATTATGCTATGTAGAATCCTTGGCAGGAAAAAGTTATTCAAGCAGCGAAAGAAGTCGTGCTTTCTCTACATTTTATAAGTAAACCCCTTGAAGATGTTTCTCACAGTCAAGTTAATAGTGAATAGAAGAAGTTGAAGAAAAAATTAGTTAACAAAAAATACCCTTAATCAATATTCTTTTCCTGTTAATAATTCCTACCCCAAATCATCGACCTATCAACAAGAAATCACTATGTTTTACAACTATCTAATCACTGCCTTTCGAAATCTTTCTAGGGCTAAAGGCTTTGCCTTTATCAATATTTCTGGGCTGGCTATTGGTATGGCCTTCGCCATGCTTATTGGATTATGGATACAGTATGAAACCTCCTTTGATGCATTTCATAAAAATAAAGATCGGATCGCACTGGTGCTAAAGAACACATTAGCAAATGGTGAAAAAAACACACAAGAAGCTACACCACTTCCTTTACCCGGCGAATTGAAAAGCAACTATCCCGAAGTGAAGCGAGCGGCTCGTGTAGAGTGGAGCAGTCCACATGGTCTTTCAGTCGGTGATAAGAAATTCAAAAAAATTGGAAGGACTGTAGATCCTGACTTTCTCGAAATGTTCACCTTTCCTGTTTTGAAAGGAAACATAAAAACCGCACTAAATGACCCCTATTCCATTGTTCTTACCGAATCACTTGCAGCCACGTTATTCGGCACTAGTGATCCAATAGGAAAAATGGTGCGATATGACAATGAGCATGACATGCAGGTAACCGCTGTAGTGCAAGATGTTCCAAAAAATTCTACCCTTACATTCGATTACCTCGTTCCATTTTCATTCATCTTTGAGGTTTATCCTTTTTGGAAAAGTAACAGCATCAGTTGGGAATATGATTTCATGATGACTATGGTGGAATTGAAGGAAGGCGTTACGATGGAAGCTTTTTCAAAAAAGATTGGGTCATTGAATACCCTTAGAAATCCCAAAGCACAAAACCAGACCTTATTTCTGCATCCCCTAAAAAAATGGCACTTGCGCAATGATTATAAGAATTGGGTAAATGCAGGTGGTAAAATAGAATACGTGCAGGTGTTTGCTGTTACAGGCATTTTTGTTTTGCTTATTGCCTGTTTCAACTTCATGAATCTTGCTACAGCGCGTTCCCAAAAACGGGCAAGAGAAGTGGGTATTCGCAAAGCACTAGGCTCACAACGGCTACAGCTTATCATGCAGTTTTTAACAGAGTCTATCTTTATTGCTTTCCTTGCCTTTTTACTTTCGCTTCTATTGGTTCAATTGCTGCTGCTTTTATTGAAGAATACTGGCTTTGATAACATCTATTTTGATCTCACCAATATTTCTCTGATTGCCTCTACCTTGCTGGTAACAGGTATAACAGGGCTGGTGGCAGGAAGCTATCCTGCCCTATACCTATCTTCTTTTGCTCCAGTTAAAGTATTAAAAGGAGCGTTTAGGCAAGGTAAAGGCGCAGTAAACTTTCGCAAGGTGCTAGTGGTTTCTCAATTTGTCATTTCCATCTGCTTGATTATTGGTACAACTATCGTGTTCCGGCAGATAAATCATGCAAAAAATCGTTCTATCGGTTATGATAAAAACAACCTTGTTTCCATTTATACCAGTGGTGACCTTGGCCAAAACTTCAATGCCCTCAAGCAGGATCTGTTAAACAGCGGCTATATCGAATCAGTAGCAAAAGCCTCACAACCCATGACCGAAATTTACGGCACTGAGAGTAATTTCTCTTGGGAGGGCAAGGACCCCAATAACAGTGTAGCCCTGAATGTAATTTTGACCGAATGGGACTTCGAAAAAACTGTAGGTCTGAAATTCAAGCAGGGTAGGCCTTTTTCACGTTCTTACAAAACAGACTCAGAGGCAGTACTTTTAAATGAGGCTGCATTGAAAATAATTGGCTACAAAGATCCCCTTGGTAAGACGATTAAAATTGGTGACAAAGTACGAACCATTGTTGGAATTGTAGAAGATGTTATCGTAGCAGATCCCTTCAAACGTCCCTTGCCATCCGCCATCTTATTCCACAGTGGTCTTACCGATAACGTGGCCAATATATTTCTTAGGCTAAAACCAACAACAAATGTAAGCAAATCAATGGCAGCAGTAGATGGGATTATTAACAAATACAATCCTAGCTTGCCCTCTGAGTATAGTTTTGTAGATGAAGAATTCGAAAAAAAATTTACCACTGAAAACCAAGTAGCTAAACTAGCGGGTATTTTTGCAGGTTTTGCCATTTTTATTTCCTGCTTAGGCTTAATTGGTTTAGCGGCCTTTATGGCCGAGCGCCGCACCAAAGAGATTGGCATTCGTAAAGTACTTGGTGCCTCTGTAGTGAGTCTATGGATATTGCTCTCTAAAGAATTTATATGGTTAGTATTCTCAGCTTGCCTGATTGCTTCGCCTTTATCGCTCTGGTTGATGAATGACTGGCTTCAAAATTATGAGTATCGGATTAATATTGGTTGGGCAGTGTTTGCTATTGCCAGTTTCCTGGCGATTGGTATAGCCCTATTTACAGTTAGTACACAGGTGTTTAAAGCGGCTCTTATTAATCCGGTAAAAAGCTTACGGACAGAATAGTACTATGTTTTTAAATTGGGCTATTCCCCGCTGTCGTTTAGTCACTGTAGATATAGTCATTGAAAAGCAAACGATGAGTTTGTTATATAATCATTTCAAAGCAAAAACAATTCTTCAGTGGATTATCAAAGGTGGAGAACTGGAGTTTCCCACTAGGTTATCGACACTTAATTCATCGTCTAGATTTACAGTTGGCAGCAACAATAATATTAGATGGATACAAGAAGAGTTTAAAAGCAAAAACGTAAGTGTCTTATTGATAAATAGCAGCTAAAATCCGCTTAAGGCAATATAGGGCTTTTGAAGAAGTTTTGAGCCCCCTATCATTATTGGGCAACAGATCAAAAGCAAGGTATCAATTTTACATTTACCCTCCCATATTTCTTAAAATCATGACAGTGGGCAATAGGGAAAGAAAACTTTTCATAGAAAGTAATTGAAAACTATTCTTATCCCCTCTGTCCATATATAAGGTTTCAAGAAAGGGGAGGTTAAATTTACTACTCCTTTGGGATTACTAAATATACTGGATCTATTCTTCTTTGCAGCTGCCCACAAAACAGGGGTATGACACGCTGAAGCAGCCTGCTGATTGGAATATTCGTACCCATTTCAATTTTGTTTCCATGCTTGTAGTGTAGGTTTAAGGGCTAACCTAAGTGCCACAACCTCTATCTTTCGATTATACTTGCCAACGAATTGCTCAACAATTGTGAATCCAAATCGTTCATACAACTTTATTGCACCTACATTGGTCTTTAATACAACTAACCAGGCTTTGTTACCAATCAAAGGAAGGATGTAAGCTAATAGTGCGGTGGCCACCCCTTGCCTGTAATAGGATGGGTCAGTAAATAGAAAAGAGATCAAGTTCCTATTATATCCCGCAAATCCAATAATTCTACTCTCTTGTTCGGCCACATAAATGTTACTGTTATGGAATGAGTTTAAAATATCTTCATCCTTATCTAATGAAATAATATCCTCTTTCTCAACTGATCCTTTGAATTCATCAGGTTTAGCTCTAGAAAAAATATCCAGAATGGAATGCCAATCTTTTTGCTCATATATCCTGATTTTCATAGTATTAATTCTTCTAACAGTACACTCAAAGATTGTACATAGGCTATGTAGTAGATATTTGTAACGTATATCTCACAAGAGTAAGACATATACGCCAGAACAGCTCGAAGTGATCTGATTAAGTAAGGTGCATTGTGTAAAGTAGGGCGAAAGGAAAAATAATAATATTGAAATTTAACTTTTTCCTTTTCTGATAAGTTACCCAGAACGGGAAGTTAATGAAACTCTTACTTTTGTAACACTGGTAAGACGACATTCACTCAAATCACATAAATTACTTATCCTTCTCTAATAAACAAAATTGCTTTGTTATTTACCTTTTCTTGAAAAAGTCACAAGTTAAAATTCAGTCAAGCTAGTGACTTAAGAAGTTGACATCCCATAAGAAAAGAATGGTTAAAGCTGCATGCCTTTGGTCACTGAGCATGAAACGCTGAGTCGGCTTTGTACTTAGCCTGAACCTGCTTTCTCCAAACTGCCCTCCTTTGAAATGGTGACTATTATCAGGCACTAACTTGTCTGCTGTGCTCATTTTTGCAAGGGAGGTTTTAGACGAGTAACAGGCTTGCTTTCTGCTCCAGAATTTATTTACCGGATGGTCCAGCGGCGCTTTTGGTAGGAGTAGCCAGGAATCCTACCTACCATTGCATCAGTATTTAACTCTTCAACAAAAATTTAAACCCGATGAAAAAAGCAATCTTTTATCATGCCGGCTGTCCGGTATGTATAAGCGCCGAGCAGGACATTCTTACTTTGTTAGACCCTCAAAAGGTATCTCTGGAAGTGGTTCACCTGGGCCAGGACCGCACACGCATTGAAGAGGCCGAAGGAGCCGGTGTACAATCCGTGCCGGCTTTGCTGCTGGTAGGCGGTAATGTGGTACATCTTAACTTTGGAGCCAGCCTGCAGCAGGTAAAGCAGGGTTGATACTTCTTTACTGTACGAAGCAATTATCAATCTATTCCCATTTAATCTTTTCCCAATCAATCTGTTAAACTTTATTAGGATGAAAAAACACTTCTTTCTCTTCTCACTCCTTTTCGTGTTTGCCGGGCAGCATGCCTGGGCTTGTGAAGGGTGCAAAAAGTACAATGATGCCGACTTTCAAGTAAGCTCGGCCACGATTACCCATCACAAAAGCCTGGGCGTGCTGGTGTGGGAAATCCAGGTCAAAGGGCAGGCAGGCAAAACCCAGCCTAAGGCAATAGGCCGTCTGAACGGAGCACCGGTGCTAGGCTATGTGTTCCCCACTACCCTCAAAGCAACGGATGTAGGCTTTAGCCAGACCGAAGGCATGGTGGCCATGGCCCTGACCTCTCACCCCGATTTTGATGATACGCCTTTGTGGGATGAAAACAATGATAATCGCTACGACAACGATGGTCTGCTCTGGCATGCCCACTGGGTGCTGCTGGTAGATGATAAAAGAGTGCCGGGAGGCCAATCGGTAAAAGAGCACAAAAAAGGCGATAGCTCGGTTCGCAAGCCTAAAACAGCTCCTGATATGCCCATGTATATGGACTCACCTAACTTCAACATTGTCACAGAAGGCAATGCTATCCGGGTAGTAATTCCTACGTCGCGCATTAATGAGCAGACTACTTTTAGCTTTGACGCAGTGGGGGCTTATATGGAAGTGAGCACCGGGGAAAAGGGTGGTCATGAGGGTGGAGCAAAGCCCATGCTGGGGGTTTATAAGATTTACAGTGTGCTCAGTGGCAATCTCTCGCTTCCTTACAAAGTAAAAACTATCTAACGGTACGCAAAATCAGCTAAACACAAGACTACTCCTGGTTCTGCTTTCTGGAAGCCGGGGATAAAAAACAATCCTATGCAAGAACTTACAATGGTTCCTTCCAATTCACTCCTTACCGGCTCGGCCGAAGAAGGACGCCGGCTGGCTATACAAATGGCCCGGCTGGTGATCAAAGCGACCCAACCCGATGCGGCCTTACGGGGGCAGTTAAGGGAGGTATATGCCAACGATGCCCACATGCTGCTGTTGATTGAGCAGGTAGTGGCCACAGAGTTTGCCACCATTGCGGCAGCCAACGGCTACTGGCAAAAAGCTATGCCAGATAAGAACCCTCATTAAATATACACCCTCTTGGCTTGCTTTAACAGTGAAAGCCTTTCACAGCCATAGGCAGGATGGGCTTTCCCTCAACTACCATACTATTTACTTATTCACTTAACTCATTTCTACTATGCAATGCGCTGTATATGACACCTATGTCAAAAAACAAGAAGGGGGATTGATGCACTTCGACATAATCGTTCCCCAGGCCACTCATCCGGATGCCGTGCTGGTGTTTGGACGCCAGTACTTGGAATCAAAAGGGCAGGCCGGCCAGGAGCTAACAACGCAGGAATGCTCCTTTTGCCACATTGAACAAGCCACCCGGGAAGTAGAAGAAGCCATCGAAAATAAAGGCTTCTTTATACTGGAAATGCAAGGCTGCTAATCCACCAAACCCAAGGCTGCTACAAAATGGGAGGATGGCTGTAATGAGGGAATCGTTGACTTGACCCTTTTGTGGAAAGAGGTGCTTCCTCCCAGAGTTGATTATTACCTGTGCGGTCCGACGAATTTCCTGCACAAACAATTCAGGGAACTGGTTTCGCTAGGTGTTACTAGGAGCGCCATTTACTACGAAGAATTTGGTCCTTAAATATTGCAGCTCCAATAATGCGGCTGATCTCCGCGACGCTGCTAGCCATGAGCGGTTTGGGAGATAAATAGTTGGAGAAGTGGTTGTATACTCCTGTGCAAAGTTGACCGGAGAGCATTATTGTTTCATTTTTACAGTTATTATATATACATAACTCAATGTCATGAATTCCCTGAATACACCCATTAAAGAAGACTTCCTCAGCGAAGTAGATATGTTAATCAAACAGCGGAAGTACGTGGGTCTGTTATACTTTACCGCTTTGCATGAACTCCTTTCCACTACAGCTATCCTCAAGGAACTATACACCATAAAGGAAGTCCGGTACCTGCGGCTAAGTACTGGTGAAGAGGTGCGGCTCGACTTACTAGTCAGCGTGAACGAACAGCTAGCTCCTGGGTACAATTATTTCGAGGACTTTACCTGCGACTGCTAATGCCTCAAAATATTGATCAAGGCGCTGTATTTGATCCCCGACAGCAGGTAGGCAGCCCGTCCGGCAAAATAGTAGCTGCCCTGGAACAGATATCCCAGGCATTCCACATACTGCTCTGAACTCAACCTGGCGAGATTCCAAGCCGCATACTGGCGCTAATGGAAACGGGAAATGAACAGGCTGAAAAGGTCTCGAATGTTGCAGGGCCCCTCTCTAGACCGTTGAGTACCCTTTCTGCACCCCAGCAGGAGGATCTGCTTGAAAATCCATGTAGAGTTATCCAACAGATTACCCAATCAGAAATCATACATGCTCTGTGTATGTGCTTCTCCTGCCGCTTCCATTCCCGGGATGCCGGGCACTACTATTGCCACTTGCTCAAAGAAAAGCAAGTCCCTGATAAACTGCGGCTTGATTGTAGCGAACATTAGTAAAAGGATGAGGAATTATAGCCATACTTCTGTTATCAAATTAGGAACCTGATAACAGAAGTATAGCCCTTTGATAAAATTGAATTTTAACCCCTGCTCTCTGCCTTGTTGTGCCTCTTTGTATGCTCTCCTTTAGAATTGATTAACTTTATATAGACCCCAAAATAATAGTCATAGGGAAAAAATAAAGAATACTACCTCTGATAACTATGTTTGCAGGTATTTCTTTTATAACATCAGGGTGTTTAAAGGCAGGCTCTCTGTATGCAGGAGCCTGCCAGCTTATTCAAACGAAAGAGGGTTGAAGGCTACATTCTCTCAAAAGGGCCGAAAGCTGCGTTTTCTCTTCCCTAGTAAGTGGCATCAGGGGTGCCCTTAATGGACCTGCCTCTATGCCCTGTAACTCCAGACCGGCTTTGATTGCCCTGGGCAAGCCTTTCGCCACAATAAATTGCAGCAAAGAGAATTGCCTATAGAATAGCTCCTGTGCCAGTTTTAGGTTGTTTTGTTCAACTGCCTGGTAGAGAGCCAGGTTAAGCTCCGGAATCAGGTTGGTAGCAGCTGTACACCAGCCTTTTGCACCGGCAGCAAAGGCTGAAAGTACCAGCGGATTCGATCCGTTAAAGAAAGCCACCTCTTCGCCCAGCATTTTTCTAAGGCTTTGCATACGCTGTATATCACCAGTACTTTCCTTGATCATCGTAACATTAGGGATAGACAAAAGCCTCTTTAGCAAAGCCGGGGACATGTCCAGACCACCTGTGGCAGGATTGTTATAGGCCATAATAGGAATAGATATGGCACTGGCAACCTTGTCAAAATGGGTGAATATTTCATTGTCTGTAAGCTTCCAGTAGCTCATGGGTATGATCATTACAGCAGTAGCACCTGCCTTTTCAGCAAACCGGGCATGGTGTATCGTACGCTCTGTGGTCAGGTTAGACACACCCACCAGTACTGGCAACCGTTTGTTTACTTGCCCTATGGTGGCTTCGGTTAAGCTTTCGCGTTCCTCATCTGTAAGGTAAGGCAGCACACCGGTACTTCCCAGTGGAGCAATGCCATGAGAGCCAGACTGCACCAGCCTTTCAACCAGCCTTCGGTGTGTGTCAATGTCTACAGCTCCACTTTCACTGAATGGAGTGATCGGATAGGCAATGATGCCTTTAAAATTTTCGCTTTTCATAAACTTAATAATTAAATATCCCTGCCCACCTCTTCCCTTAATGCAATACCTAGATCTTGAAGCATAGGCGCATTTTCGCAGGCTATGTATTTAGCCGGTTGAGTATTGCTAAGATTACCATGGTTGTGCCATGCCCATACAGGTATATACACCGCATCTCCGGCTTTCCATTCGATGCGCTGATCTTCAATAATTGTATAGCCTTCTACTACATAGAGTACGGTTTCATAAGAGTGTCTATGTGTATTGGTAACTTGTCCCGGAAGTAAACCTCCAATTGTCATACTAAGCACCCGGGTAGGCAGATCGACAAAGTACACAGGATGCTTCCTTTCTGTAGAAAACTTGTTATGCTCACCAGCTCCTTCCACATGGCGGTGAATAAGCTTGTCAGGAATTATAGCTACCGGACGAGCAAATGTCTTGTGAAAATCAGCGGACTGATGTTTAGGTTTTAATCTTGTTGTTTCCATACTTTTAAAAATTTCTTGATTGATAATGTTACAAAAGTAAAGTACCTTTGGCCCATAACTCTCCTCCAGTTTTTGCTAACTATATGGTCCACTATGCTGCGTCCCTGGAAAACCAACCTACGTATTGATTTTGACTCACATAAAGCCGTTTACTTACAAATAGCTCATGCCATAGCCGAAGACATAAGAAGAGGTAGACTTGGGCCAGGTATGCCTTTACCCGGTAGCAGAGTACTGGCCCATGCCCTTGAAGTAAACAGGAAAACAGTATTGATGGCTTATGATGAACTAATTACACAAGGCTGGCTAACAAGTGAGCAAACTAGGGGTACTTTTGTATCAGATAAGATACCAGAAAACCTGCCTGTTAGTTTTGCGGCAAAAGGGCAAGGCATGCCCGATAAGCCGGGATTTGAATTCCTTACAAGACATGTCAGGTCTTCAGAAAATAGCCATATTAAAGGTAGTATTGTATTTAATGATGGAGCCCCGGATGTAAGACTAGCTCCCATCAATGTGTTGGCAAGTTCATACAGACGGGTTATGATGAACCAGGGCAGAAGAAATATGCTGGGATACAGTGAGCCGGGAGGCGATTATGAGTCAAGGATAGCTATTTCCCAAATGCTCAACCAGGACCGGAGTCTAGCCACTACCCCAGATAATATCTGTATTACGAGAGGTAGCCAAATGGCCCTTTATTTAGCAGCATATACCTTAATAAGGCCTGGTGACAAAGTAGTAATTGAGTCTCTGAGCTACCCTCCCGCCTGGGAAACTTTTAGGCTGGCAGGGGCAGAATTACTTACGGTAGCTGTAGATGATGAAGGCCTATGTATAGATGATTTAGAGAAGCTATGCCATCATCACAAGATAAAGGCTATTTACACTACACCTCACCATCATTTTCCAACTACTATTACACTAAAGGCAGACAGAAGGCTTCGCTTGCTGGAGCTGGCAGCAAAGTATAGCATAGCCGTGATTGAGGATGATTATGACCATGAATTCCATTATGGGTATAGGCCTATTTTACCACTAGCCAGTGCAGACCCTGCAGGGGTAGTTATTTACATAGGGTCTTTGTCCAAACTTATTGCTCCCAGCGTGAGGATTGGCTATACAGCCGCTCCTAGAAGCTTTACAGAACAAGTAGCCAGCCTAAGGGCTGTGATTGACAGGCAGGGAGATCCTATACTGGAACAAAGCATCGCAGAGCTCATAGATGCAGGAGAAATAAAGCGGCACGCCCGTAAAGCACAGGGAGAATACGAGCTAAGGAGAAACGCCTTTGCTATTATGCTGAAACAAAAGCTTGGCAACAGGGTAAGCTTCCAACTACCTGAAGGGGGAATGGCTTTTTGGGTGAAATTTACTGATATTGATGCAGACCTGCTGGCTGAACGATGCAGGGAAAAACAATTGTATTTTACGCCTGGAAGCCGATTCGCTTTCAGCGCCACAGACAAGGTGAGTGCAGCCCGGCTAGGATTTGCCTCTCTTACCATCCCTGAACTTGAAGAAGGCGTCAAGAGAATACAGCGCGTGATACAGACCATGTAGCAGGTATTTGCACCCAATCTGCATAGTCCCTCTTTCTAAATAAATTAAGTTTTTGAAAGCTATATGAGAACGGAAGTCATCACCGATCCGCAATACGCAACCGATTCGATCATGATTTACAAGCAAGCAGACCGGCTCTACGGTGACCTGTCAACTAAATCAGGCATGCACATAAGTTTGTTTGCCCAAGCATACACGCTGTTTTACCTGGCCATTATAAAACGCATACCGACAACTATATAGGGTAGCATTCAAAACAACATACTAGGTGTTTATGGGACACAGGAGAAAAAAAGAAAACAAAAAAGTGAAATGATCAAATCACCAACACATGCTCATTTGGCTTCTGAACAAGACAGTATAGCTATTGAGAAATAAGGAAAGAGCTGGTAGTTAACTTAACTCCCCCTTATCCATTACCATGAATTTTGATAGATTTCAGTTAAAGAATGTTCTTCATTACGACTATACGAAAGATAGAGGAACTGACAATAGAAATCGACAATAGCCATACAAGCTGACTGAAGAATTCCTTTCGAAAGATGGTGTTATTACCAATCAAGAGTTTCAAACTTATCATTTCAGGTACCCTTATTCCGTAAGAATGCTATATCAGTTTATCAAGATCTAAATGAAAATGGTAGGTTGGATTCTGGTATTTTTGGCATTCCTAAATTTGTGTCTGCAGCTATAGAGTTTAAAACAATAACAAAATGGCTTGAAATAAAGTTATTGGATGTATTCTAAGTTAAAACTCTCATTAGAATGAGACAGAAGAACTTAGTTGCGCCTTTGAACTGTATGAATCACTTACAAAGTAAGCAGAAATGGACTATTGAGCAGGTGCCCTCAGAAAGGGGTAAAGTAGCGATTGTTACCGGAGCCAATAGTGGAATAGGCTATCAAACCACGCTTGGTCTGGTCGAAAAGGATGTTGAGGTGATTATGGCCTGCCGAAACAGGCAAAAGGGGGAAGAAGCAAAAGCTCAAATACTTCATCTACACCCCCAGGCCAACATCAAACTCCTCATGCTTGACCTGAGTAGCCTTACTCAAATCAAGCATTTTGCCCAAAAGGTTCACAACGAATATGGTAAGTTAGATCTGCTTGTAAACAATGCAGGTATCATGATGTCTCCCTATAAAGTTACCGGGGACGGTTTTGAAAACCAGTTGGCTACCAACTACATTGGCCATTTCGCCCTAACCGGTTTGTTGTTACCTTTGCTTACTGCCTCTTCCAGTGCCAGAGTAGTAAGTTTGAGCAGTTTATCCTACAAATGGGCTAAGCTTGATTTTGATGATTTACATGCAAGCAAAGGCTATAGCCGGCGCAAAGCCTATGGCCAAAGTAAGCGAGCCTGCCTGATGTTTTCTTTTGAGTTGCAGCGTAGACTCTCCGCTGCCCGTTATGATGCCCTTTCAGTAGCTGCCCATCCCGGGCTTAGCAAAACCAACCTGGATCAATATTTTCCTTCGTTGATTAGGCCGCTAGGGAGCCTTTTTTTACAGAGTGCTAAAAAAGGGGCACTCCCCATTTTATATGCTGCCTTGGGCAAAGATTTGGCAGGAGGCGAGTTTATTGGTCCGGATGGCTTTGGGCAAATGAGAGGGTATCCTACCAGAGTAGAGGCTGATGAATATTCCAACAATAAAGAAGTGGCTACGCGTTTGTGGAAGGCGAGTGAAGAGATGACGCAGATTTATTATCTGAGTAATATTATTTAGGAGAAAAAAATGCTCCAAAAAAGGAGAATAGTTGAAAGAGTGTATAAACATGACCAAATTAGCCATTTTTTAAAGCAAGTACACGCTCTACAACCATGCATACAGCTTATGGCAAATGAATCGTTCAATTCAAGGTTTGCCATCTTACCCAAGTTCATCTTAGGCGGACAAGAAAGCGTCCTAAAACCGCTACATGCTATAGGTCTAGCCCTCAAGATACTTCTACAGTGTCCGTCTATAGCTGTTTCACTAACAGATCGTGTGCATGGGCGTGTCATATACCTTTCAACTCTTTACCTACTCTCTATGATCACCCATCTTTAGCTCGATCAAGCAGCTAATAGGCATCAGCCCGGGTGGGCTTGCGGTAGCGCCTTCATGGGACCCTCGCTAAGCGGATAAGATGACTTTACAGATGAAACTGCCTTGCTCATTTATTGTCTAGCGTTCAAAATCAATGATATAATCTGAAATGTATACGTGTTCATCCCCTTTCATATCCTTAAAGAACAAGCGGGCTCTTTTGCCAAGGCGTGTAGAGGTGTAGCGGTTTTGGATGTCTTCGGCCGTATTCATAGGCTGCAGAGAGGGATACCACAATACATGCCCTGGACGGCTGACGAGCAGTTGGGGTTTGCTCCATGCTTGAGAGTTATCTTTTTGACTTAAGTCTTGGTTGGTATTGAAGGATATGTAAAGCTCGCTGCCGCGCCATAGTGTGCTGTCCACTTTCCCCATCAGCATCACCCAACAGTTCAGATAGGTATTCCAGCTTACGGATGGCCCCCAATGAAATTTTCCGTTGGCCACGTTCACTGCTCCGCCTCCTTGTTGCTTGGGTATCTGCAACGAGGCTATAGGCTTGCCTACTCCATTGAAGAGAGCATTGAATCCACTGCCATCCCATCGCTTAGCCTTTCCGGTGGGAGCATCCAGGTCTTTGAGGGCCACCCGTGCTGAAGAGATACATTGCCCACTCCATTCAAGGGATGGATCATAGGTTTTTGCATGGTAGCTATCCGGATAACTGTACTCTCCAAAAAAGACATATAGATAGTCACCATTGGCCACACAAGAAGGATCACCCACTCCGCCGGCAAAGGTTAGGGAGGTATTGTGTGGCTTGAGCACCATTCTTTCCTGCAGGTCTTCGAGAAGGATTCCTTTATCTTCCCAACTCTTACCCCCATCTACTGACTTCATAATGCCGATGCGTGGTACGGCGGCAGCCGAAGCAGGTCCTCTCAGGCCTTCCGGCCAGTTCTTGTCCAGGTAGCCTTGAGCAGTAGCTGAATCGTAAGGTAAGGTGGCAGGATAGTTCTCATTGTGGTATAAGGCGTAAAGGGTTCTTCCACTATGGTCATCCTGATCCTGGTAGACGGTTTCAAACCAGACAGCCCCATGCAGGCCTGGTTTGCCTGGTGGTGCATTGGGAGGTAACAGGGGATCAGAAAATTCATCCGGCTTGCGCAGAAACACTTCATCAGGGTTTGTTCCCTGGGCATATTCGAGTTCTTTGGCCTCTCCCCATACCGGATCTTCGCCATACTTTCCGGGAAAGATGCGAAGGGTATCTCCAATCCATGCTTCGGCCATGTTACAATCTACAAATGAATTGAATACAAACCGCTCTGTTTGGATCAGGGTGAAACCCGGAGTCTTGCTGCTATTATTCTCACGCGGCGCACGGCATGCGAAAGCCAGCACCAAGGCAATCAGGTATAGTAAGTGGGAAGGGAACTTCATAGGCAAAAATACAAATTTGTAGGCTTGTTGGAAACAAATACGACATATCGCTGTGTGTTCCCATATTCTGCAGGATTACCTCCTTGTGTGCTTCCCCATTAAATTTGTAAGAAGCAAATAGCTTGGATGTAGCATCCGGATTCTAGAGAACAAAAGGAAGTTAAATTAACTGCCCGTGGGTGTTGCACAACTATTGCTTTTGATTTTGGCTTATGAAGTGTAAATTCATGAATGGTAGGCAAAAGAAAATTTATCAAGGATTGCCTTTCACAGGCCATAGAGGATTCTATTCCAAAAAATAA